>Ga0065705_10001794_pt1 | contig 65733 bp, 61 predicted proteins | sample SwibulcommuniRL2_FD_59092 | JGI IMG/M metagenome (GOLD analysis project Ga0065705, IMG submission 59092) | Bulk soil microbial communities from switchgrass field near Rose Lake, East Lansing, Michigan, USA - RL2 Bulk Soil v2 (version 2) | ecosystem: Environmental > Terrestrial > Soil >...
CGGCGTTCTTCGTCGGTGAGTTGTGGGGTGCGCATGCTTCCAAAATTAACATTCTGGCAGTGCTGGCACGGGTTTAACGCGCCGGGGTCAATGCTTTTTCAGAACCGTTTTTGAACTGTGACCGCCATAGCAAAATCTAGAATCCTATACAGTAGATGACGCCAATCCGGCAGCTACTGAACTGTTCGAAAATGCTCTTATAGATCTCACTCTCTGAATCAATCAATCTGTGAGTATTGTGTCGTGACCGGCGTATGACTGGTGAAGCACCATCATTTCTCCTGACTATCAATTGATACTTGCGAGTCACGAAGGTGCGCCTTTTCGAGTTTGTGTATTGAACTCGGCGAGGAATTTAATGCCTGCGAAACTTGACAGCATAGCGACGAATTCTTACTGAAACTACGGCACTCGTTGTGGCCGTCTATATCAGCCATAAAGATCAATGGAGATGAGCCCTGAAAAGGAACCTGATCCTCGCAACTTTCGAACGTAATTCTACGAGTTTCCTGAGTATTTTCTACCCTTACTACCGTGGCTATAACGCTTCAGATTATTATGAAAAAGCGAACTCACAAAGCGCACCTAACTAAACAACCTTTCGCGAGGTCGAGCTAAGCGTCCCGGGACATCCTGGGGCGCTTACTCATTTCTAGTACCAACACTGTCGGTCGTGGGAATAGTAAGAGAACCGGAGAGGAACCAATGCACCCTATCGAAATCTGTACAAACGGGCAAACTTGGGACGTGAGCCTCGACGGCTGGTTCCAAGGCACTTTCAAGTCAATGCATGACGCTTATCAAGCTGCATGCCACCTTAGCGTCGAGCACGAAAACACGAAGATCGTGGTGCACGGCGAAATACCGTCAATCACAAACGAAGGTACCCAGAAATCTGCCCCTGAGGATAGAACGTCACAGGCGAGATAGACATTTCATTCGGATACTCGGCGCCCGGCTAAGGGTCTAGCCCATCTGGGCGATGTTGACATGAATCGGTGTTTGCCGACTGCTGCTGGGTTTGGCATGGAATCAGCGGCCCAGGTTGCCTGTGCACAAAGAAGAACCGAGTTGCGCGACGACTCAGATTGCCTGCTAAACAGTGCGCGCAGATCTTTGGAAAAGTTTGAATTCACTGATCCGTCAGGACCACATGTTGTCGTTCTGGAATGGACTACGAGTATTCGACACCGCAGCTGGCAGCTTGGGACGCTTGATCAACAAAGCAAAGTCAGCTTAGTTTTGCAAGGTGAATTCCGATGGTGAGCGAATACTCTGGCTCCGCCGAATCCGGAGTTAGTTTTTGAGCTTCCACCATATTTGCGCTTTACTTCAACCCTAAAAACAGCTGCCAGCGATTAAGTATCCCGTTGATACCTCCATGCCTCGCCAATGTATTCATGGCAAGGAGACTGGACTGTCGAAAACCACGTGGCCGGAGGAAAACGCGTCCAGCCGCGCCCACACGAAGTGTCGGCAGGAACTTCAGGACAAAACTCTGCTGCGCGGCGCAGCTCAGATCCAGATCATCATGAATTTTGGTTCCGGTACGGCTGACCTGTTCCCGTACTCCAGTCCAGAGAGCACTTCGAAACGCCATGTTGGATCCCCACAGCGGAACCGTGGCCAGAGCAGAACCGAGCAAGAAAAAATACCCCAGGGCGTAAAGAGCTGAACCTAACCATCGAGTTCCTAGGGGTAAATCATAAAAGAACCCAGGACCGGTCAGCGCTCCGGCAGTCGGGTCCTGCACGAATTTCTTATAGATCTTCTCAAGCCAATCCGCCGGGGGCCGAGAATCAGCATCGCAACGCACAATGATCTCGCCAGTGGCACGGTCATATCCTGTGGCTGCTGCTGCGGGAATTCCGATATTTTTCTCAACAATGACTATAGCGCCGGCAGATTTCGCGACCTCGGCGCTGCCATCCGTGCACCCATTGTCCACCACGATAATCTCGTCTGCCGGCACGGTCTGATGTGCGAGATTATCTAAAAGAACCTTCAAATACTCCTCATCGTTTAGCACAGGAATCACAATACTGATGCGCATAGTTACCAAGACTTTCTGTTCGAACTGATCCAAAATAGGGTGCCTAGGATCCCTAAAATGCCTGCGAAAAAATCAGTCGTACTGTCTAAAATCCCCACCCCTATCTCGGACGAAATTAAGAAATAGCCGACCCATTCGCCCAACTCCCAGAGCACCGCAGCTAAGGACCCGTACGTGAGAAGCTCGCGGGCTCCAAGCCGCTGCTGGACTTGACTAGCCCCCACGGTGAGGTGATTTCGTCGGATGCGGATTTCGTAGATCAAAGCGGTAACCACTGCCATGACAATCAGATGCACTACGAGATCCAACCACCAGATAGCTTGGTAGAGTCCAATCGAGCTAAATATCCCGGCGGAGATGAAGGCTAACTGGCCGATCACGTCTTGTACACGAGATCTTACATAGTAGCGAAGCAGCCATGTGCCACCGGAAACCAGGGCCATCGCGGCGGAGGCAGCAGGGCCTGCATTCATCCATGCCAAGGGCACCAAGAAAAGCGCGATAATTCTCAAGAGATCGCTAGCATGAAACTTAAAAGTAGCTTCGTAAGCAGAAACGACCACGCCTGGTTCACCGCACCTTTCCTGCTCTTGCACCATGGAAAATCGTTGTGAACCTCTTGCATAGGGATCACTTCTTATCTGCGCGGTATTACTTATCTCAGAGAACTTTCCACGGAGTACACACAGGGGGAAGGAGCCACGCGGATTGCTCATTCTTGGGGTTCAGACCGACTCCAATTGGGAACCGTATTTTTCCACTTTGCACCTTCGCAACACGTCAAGGAACATGCACCGCTACCTGGACTCAGCGCCTTCCCAGCGTTGATGACTGCGGGCTCAACCTGTTCTCCTCTGACCTGCGCTACGCGTTCAATCACCAAATCAACTAGTCCACTAACAAATAGTGAAGAGGTCCCCACGCTCTCTGCACGAAGAAAGGACAGGCCTAGCTCTTGGGCTGTTTCGGCTGCCTCGGTATCCAAATCAAATTTGACCTCCATATGATCAGAGACAAACCCGATAGGGACTACGAGTACGCCCTCTATACCTTCGTCGGAAAGCTCACGCATACGATCGTTGATATCTGGTTCCAACCAAGGAGTATGTGGAGAACCCGAACGGGAACAGAAGACCAGTTCAGCATCAAGCTTTTCTCCACCGGCGAGTTCCTGTCCGATCCACGTGATCAGTTCTTCATGCTGAGCTTGGTACCCCGGGGTAAAACGTTCTGAGGTGCCTTGCATCGTGGAAGGGATCGAGTGGGTAACGTACAGGATCTTATGACGGGCGGGATCCAGTTCGCCGACTATTTCCTTTAACCGCGACAGCCCGTCGCGCACGCATTTGAGCTCTGCATGAGCGAATCCAGGGTGGTTGTAGTACTGGCGAACCTTGTCGAAAGTGACTTTTAGCCCCTCGCTGTCCAGTGCGTCCACCGTTTGAGCAAAGTCTTCACGATATTGCCGGCATGACGAGTAGGAGGAGTACGCCGAAGTATCGATGGCTAGGAAGTTCCTCGCAGCAGAGGTAGAAGCGTGCTCCCGGACAACATCGGTAAGATATGGGTTCCAATTTCGGTTTCCCCACAAAAGCGGCGTGCGAATTCCGCGAGAACTGAATTCGCTCTGCAGAGCCTGCAGTAATGCTTNATTCTGTTCGTTAATGGGAGACTTGCCACCGAAAAGGTAATAGTGCTCCCCGACTTCCTTGAGGCGTTCATCAGGGATTCCGCGCCCACGAGTGACGTTTTGCAGGAACGGAAGAACGTCTTCGGGCTTTTCCGGACCTCCAAACGACATCAGTACAACGGCGTCAAAAGGCTGTAGATCCATACTTTCCATCGGTTTCACTCACTGATTCGTCGTCTGAATTTTGTATTATCGGCATAAATTTCGAGGTCATCTTCCAATAAGAAAACGATGTCGACAGAGGATACGAAAATTTGAATCCTCCGTGCCTAACTGTTTCCCGTCGAAATTTATCAAGCTCACAAAAGTATCTTACCTAGCTAACAATACACTCAGTGAACAAAACTTCACTCAACTGTTCTTTTCACAGGAAATTTCAAGGAGCGCCAACGGGGGGGTACTGCGCCTATCTGCATCACATAAGTCAACAAATCCCCCTGCCCAAACCCCTTTGAAGTAGCCATCGGAGCTACTGAGCCAAAATGTCTGGCATCACGCACGAGCGGAAACCTACCTAAAGCGCGGTGAATTCTTTGCCGAGTAGAAATCGTTAGAGATGTGCAGTTGCCCTTTAGCTGTGATCACCCGAGGCTCAGCCAGCACATGATTTTGGACTGAATGCCAGACTGGGACGCGCCCTCGGCTGACACTTACTCCAGTCGAAGCTCTACCGATAAAACCCGCGAACCGATCGATGCTAGGCGGAAAGCGGAATATATCAGAATCAGGGCAGGACCGCTCCAGGTGGCCAAAGAGACTCAAATCCTCTGCCTCAAACGGCCCATACGCAACCCTAACCCCTGGTGTTCCTCGCCAAAAATCATCGGATCATATAAGCAACTTCGCTCCTCCAGCGCCCGACAGGGGGCTATTTCCCCCACCAATTCGGATGCAGAATTATGGTCGTTCATTTTGTCCCGCAGGTGAAGAATTGGTGGCAGGTTCCCCGGAATGGCGGGATATTTGCCCCGAACGAGAGCTCCAACCTGAACTCGGAAAAGTAACCAGCACCAATGACTTGACACCGATTGAGATTGAGAGCACACTAGATCGTATACGATTTGATGTACGACGAAAGTGGGAAAATCAAAGATGAGTAATCCGATTCCGGTCAGCGAAGAAACTTTCGCTCAGGCTGGCAAGGTTCTTGCAGTACACCTGAGCTACTCCTCGCGAGCAGCACAGCGTGGACGCACTCCTAAATTCCCGAGCTACTTCATGAAGGCTTCCAGCTCACTGGCAACCACCGGCTCAACTGTGGAACGCCCAGCTGGTACCGAATTGCTCGCCTTCGAGGGCGAAATCGCATTGATCATCGGCAAGGCTGCCCGCCGCGTTTCCGTTGAAGAAGCCTGGAGCTACGTCGGTTCGGTCACCGCCTCCAACGACTTGGGTGTCCATGACATCAAGTACGCGGATAAGGGATCAAATATCCGCTCGAAGTCCGGCGACGGTTACACCCCGATGGGCCCAACCGCCCTCGCTGCAGCCGAGCTGGATCCAGCCAAGCTACGCGTACAGACCTGGGTCAATGGGAATATCGCCCAGGATGCAGATACCTCGGAGTTGCTCTTTTCCTTCGCACAGATCGTTGCGGATCTTTCGCAGCAGATGACCTTGCAGCCAGGCGACGTGATCCTCACCGGTACCCCAGCAGGCTCCTCCGTATTCTTCCCTGGCGACGTCGTCGAGGTTGAGGTCACCGATCTGCTCACCGGTGCTACCACCGGGCGCTTGAAGACCACCGCAGTTGAAGGCACTTCCACTTTCGCGGACTTCGGCAACCAGCCGAAGGTCACCGACAAGGATAAGGAAGACGCTTACGGCGACCGCGAAACCGCGGGCATGCCAGCACTGGTCACCGGCAAGTCGGTACTCACCGATGAAGTCCGCGAACAGCTTGCCGCCGTAGCTACCGCCACCTTGTCAGCTACCTTGCGCAAGCGCGGACTGAACAACGTAAACATCGAAGTACCAGGTGCTACCAAGGGCATGAAGCGTGTCATCGGTACCGCCCGCACACTGCGCTACATCCCAAACCGCGAAGATCTGTTCAAGGCTCACGGTGCCGGATACAACATGCAGAAGCAGTCAATTGATTCCTTGAAGGATGGCGAAATCCTGGTCATGGAAGCCCGCGGGGAAACCGGCTCGGCAACCTTGGGTGACATCCTGGCACTGCGTAGCCAGCAGCTTGGCGCCGCAGGCATCATCTCCGACGGTGGGGTGCGTGACCTTGACGCAGTCTCCGGCCTGGAAATCCCAGTGTTCTACAACGGCGCCCACCCAGCAGTCTTGGGTCGCAAGCACGTGGCCTGGGACAAGGACATCACCGTGGCTTGCGGCGGCGTCTCCGTCCAGCCAGGTGACGTCATCGTTGCAGATTCTGATGGCATCGTAGTGATCCCACCGGCAATGGTCGCCGAGGTCGCCGCGGAAGCCATGGTCACCGAGTCCAATGACGAATTCATCTTCGCCATGGTTCAGCGTGGCCACGGTATCGAGGGCCTGTTCCCAATGAACGCCGAATGGAAAGCAAAGTACAACGCCTGGAAGGACGCCGGATCCCCGGATCTGGCCACCTGGGAGCTGTAATGACTACCTCCAAGTCAGAGGTCGCCTACGCGCTGGTCTCCGAACGAATCGTCAACGGGGCGTACTCCCCCGGATACCGACTCGTTCTGGGAACCATCGCCGAGGAACTGGGCTGCTCCGTAGTCCCGGTCCGCGAGGCGATCCGGCGCTTGGAGGCCGAAGGTCTGGTGCACTTCACCCGCAACGTGGGTGCCACCGTGGCCCAGGTGGATTCAACCCTCTACCTGCACACCATGCAGACCCTCGCGGTCATCGAACCAGCAGCCACCGCGTTGGCCGCGTCCGCCATGGACGAGGCCTGGTTGGCCAAAGCGCAGGATCTCAATGATCAAATGCGCCAGTGCTTGGAAGCGTTTGACCCGGTGGCCTTCACCGAGTTGAACAACGAGTTCCACCAGCAGCTCTACAGCCAGTGCCCTAACCCGCACATCTTGGATCTGGTCCAGCGCGGATGGCGCCGGCTCGCAGCAATGCGAGCCAGCTCGTTCACCCACATCCCGCACCGTGCCAGGCAGTCAGTGGAAGAACACCAGCATTTGCTGGAACTCATCGCCGCTCACGCCTCTCCTCGGGAAATCGAAGAAGCAGCCCGCACACACCGCACCAACACGCTGAACGCATATCTGGCTCAGGCCAATATGGCTCCCAGCGCTATCTAGAACCCATAATTTTCACTATTTCAAGTCTTTCATTTGTGAAAGCAACGCGAAAGGAAAACATCCATGAGCAACGTTCCGGAAAATCTCCCAACTCACCTGCAGCACTACATCGATGGAAAGTTCGTCGATTCCATCTCGGGTAAAACCTTCGATGTGCAGGAGCCCGTCAAGAACGAAAACTACGCCACCGTAGCTTCGGCTCAGCCCGAAGACGTTGACCTGGCAGTAGCCGCCGCCAACAAGGCCTTCAAGGAAGGCCCATGGTCCAAGATGCTGCCGCGTGAGCGTTCCCGCGTGCTGCACAAAATTGCTGACATCGTCGAGTCCCGCGACGAAGAGCTGGCACTGCTGGAGTCCTTCGACTCCGGTCTGCCAATCACCCAGGCCAAGGGCCAGGCTCGCCGCGCGGCAGAGAACTTCCGTTTCTTCGCTGACCTGATCGTTGCCCAGGTGGATAACACCTTCCGCGTTCCAGGGCGCCAGATGAACTACGTGAACCGCAAACCAATTGGCACCGCGGCACTGATCACCCCATGGAACGTTCCTTTCATGCAGGAATCATGGAAGCTTGCTCCGGCAATCGCTACCGGTAACTCGGTGGTGCTCAAGCCTGCCAGCTACACCCCGCTGTCGGCAGTACTGTGGCCAGAAATCTTCCGCGAAGCGGGCCTGCCAGAAGGCGTCTTCAACCTGATCTTCGGTTCCGGCGGCGTAGCCGGCGATTACCTGGTCAAGCACCCGGATGTGCCATTGGTGTCCTTCACCGGTGACAGCTCCACCGGCGCTACCATCTCCACCGCAGCAGCCCCGCAGTTCAAGGGCCTGTCCCTGGAGCTGGGCGGCAAGTCCCCAGCCATCGTCTTCGCCGACGCTGACCTTGAGGCAGCACTGGATGCAACCGTCTTCGGTGTCTTCTCGCTGAACGGCGAGCGTTGCACCGCCGGCTCCCGCGTGCTGGTTCAGCGCGAAATCTACGATGATTTTGTTGCCAAGTTCGCAGAACGTGCAAAGAACATCCGCGTGGGTCTGCCAAGCGATCCAAAGACCGAGGTCGGCTCGCTGGTTCACCCGAACCACTTCGACAAGGTCATGAGCTACATCGAAATCGGCAAGAAGGAAGGCCGTCTGCTCGCCGGTGGCGGCCGTGCAGAAGGCTTCGAGACGGGCAACTACGTTGCTCCAACCGTCTTCGCCGATGTTGCTCCAGAAGCACAGATCTTCCAGGACGAAATCTTCGGCCCAGTCGTAGCGATCACCCCGTTCGACACCGATGAAGAAGCACTGGAACTGGCCAACAACACCAAGTACGGCCTGGCCGCTTACGTCTGGACCACCAACCTGAAGCGTGCGCACAACTTCGCTCACGCAATCGATTCGGGCATGGTCTGGCTGAACTCAAACAACGTCCGTGACCTGCGCACCCCATTCGGTGGCGTGAAGGCTTCGGGTCTGGGCCGCGAGGGAGGCTACCGTTCGGTGGACTTCTACACCACTCAGCAGTCGATTCAGATCACGCTGAACGAGTCCCACTCCCCTAAGTTCGGCGTCTAACCCACCTTCTCGCTTTTGCAAAGGAGCAAAAATCATGGCTAAAGAAATCACTAACCCCATCCCGACCCCATCGGTGCCAGCGCCGGATATTCTGCGCTGCGCCTATGCGGAACTGGTCGTCACCGATCTGGCCGCATCGCGTAAGTTCTACGTCGATGTTCTGGGCCTGCACGTCTCCTACGAGGATGACACCCAGATCTATCTGCGGTCCTTCGAAGAGTTCATCCATCACAACCTGGTACTGACTCTCGGCCCGGTCGCAGCACTGAAGGCGATGGCTTTCCGTGTTCGCTCCACCGCCGAGGTAGACGCCACTGAGGCGTACTACAAGGAATTAGGCTGCCGCACCGAGCGCCGCACCGAAGGCTTCGTACGCGGAATAGGCGATTCGGTTCGCGTGGAAGATCCATTGGGCTTCCCTTACGAGTTCTTCTTTGATGCAGAGCACGTAGAGCGCCTGCACATGCGCTACGACCTGTACTCGGCTGGCGAACTGGTCCGTCTGGACCACTTCAACCAGGTCACCCCGGACGTTCCCCGCGGACGCAAGTACCTCGAAGACTTGGGCTTCCGCGTCACCGAGGACATCCAGGATGAAGAAGGCACCACCTACGCAGCCTGGATGCACCGCAAGGGCACCGTGCACGACACCGCGCTGACCGGTGGCAATGGCCCACGCCTGCACCACGTAGCTTTCTCCACCCACGAGAAGCACAACATCATCCAGATCTGCGACAAAATGGGCGCACTGCGCATCTCGGACCGCATCGAGCGCGGCCCAGGCCGCCACGGTGTATCCAACGCGTTCTACCTGTACATCCTGGATCCAGATGACCACCGCATCGAGATCTACACGCAGGATTACTACACCGGCGACCCGGACAACCCGGTCATCACCTGGGATGTGCACGACAACCAGCGCCGTGACTGGTGGGGCAACCCAGTAGTTCCATCGTGGTACACCGAAGCGTCGAAGGTCTTGGACCTGGACGGCAACGTGCAGGAAGTTATCACCCGCACCGACAGCTCCGAAATGGATGTCACCGTCGGCGCCGATGGCTTCTCCTACACCCGTGAGAAGGACGAAGACGGCACCTACCGCGGCGAGCCTTCCAAGGGTTTCAAGCTCGGTAACCAGGTCTAAACTACCTACCGGCTTCTAGCCACCAGCACCTAGCCCGGTGTGATTCACAGATTTCTTCCCTGATTTCCTGTGAACCACACCGGGCTTTGTTGTGCACTGAATCAGGTTATTTATTTCATGACGGCCAAGGTGGAAGATATTCAGTGTCTGAACTTTGGGACCTAAGATTACTTCGGANTAATGCACAATCAATGTCAGTACATTCTTGACCATCCATCTTTTCATCAATGGTTCCTTGCATTGGANAAATCAAACCGACACCACCCACCTGCTTCGGACTGGAGCTGGTGTCGTTGGTATCGCTGATGCGCAGGGGACTTTCGTTGGCCGGCTAGATATCAACGGAATAGATAGCGNTGCTCTTCCACGAGCAACCATTGGATATTGGGTGGGTGCACACGGCAACAGACTGGGTCTTGCTTCCACCGCTGTTGCTGAAGCCATAGTAATTGCTAATTCCCTTGGTCTTCAGCGGTTGCATTCCGAAACGCAGTTCCATAATAAATCCTCGCAACGTGTTCTGGAGAAGAACGGATTCACTCAATATGAGCTCGCGCCCAAGTACCTGAAGATTCCTGATACTTGCGAGGATCATCTGCTGTTTTTAACGCCTCATCAAATAAACGCAGGTCTAGTTCGTGTGTAAACGGCACTTTCGGAAACATACTTGAGGATTGGCTATACAGGTCTTGGGGATTCTCGACCGACCGGCCGGAATTTCGCCGCAAAGAGCTATGCCGAGCCAGAAGTGATTTGCAGTGCCGATTAGGAGTTGCAGACTCCAATAAATCTTGAGATACCTCAGAATTTGGTTGAACGACCCTGTGCCAACGTTCTAGTCCACTTCTTCTTTCAGCAACGCGACATCCGAAACCAGCTCGATATGCTCACCCATCGCGAGAGCAGCCGCCGCAGAGTCGCCGCGGCGGATAGCATCGGCAATCTTCTTGTGCGATTCAAGAGACCGCTCCGGCCGTCCCGGCTGTCCCAACGACTCGATACGTGTTTCCAGCACCATCTCGGCAATGAATGTCATCAATTTCTGCAAAACGGCCGACTTTGCTGCAGCCGTGACCGCTTCGTGGAAAAGCTCGTCTCCATGCGCACCGCGGCCGCCATCTTGGATTTCTCCAGCCATCACCAACAACGCATGATCGATTTTCTTTAAATCTTCGTCGGTTCGTCGCTCAGCTGCAAGGCCAGCAAGTTTCACTTCGAGAGTGCTACGCGCCTCGACGATTTCGGGCAATCGCGATTCGTGTTCCCGTAATTCTCGCAACACAGTAGCTACCGAGGGCCGGTACCGCAAAACCGCACCTGTGCCGTGCTGAACATCAATTACGCCTAGCACTTCGAGGGCAACCAGTGCCTGGGCAAGGGTGGCCCGCGAGACGCCAAGCTGTTCTGCCAGTTCGCGTTCAGCAGGTAAGTGATCTCCGGGGCCCAGCTTTTCTTCCTCTACGAAAGCGAGGATCTGTGTCATTAATTGCTCATATAACCGCGGACGTTGCACCTTTGCAAACTGCCGGGGCTTTTTCACCTCAGCCACGATTACTCCTTCATAAAAAATGTGTCTTGGATCAAACCTACACCGAAAATTAGCTTGACAAGATACTCAGAGTCTAGGAGGCTAGGCCAGTAGGCCAGTGATTTGAATCACAGGTCGAATTCAATCACACGGCCTTCAAGAAAAGGACTCCCCATGTCTGTAGCGCTTGTCTCCATCATCGTTCTGGCGGTGATGTTCATAATTGCCACGATGTTCCCAATCAACATGGGTGCCCTGGCATTCGTAGGTGCATTCCTGCTCGGCACCATATTCCTGGGCATGGACGCCAAAGATATTCTTGCGAACTTCCCCGGCGGACTGTTCCTGACCTTGGTCGGGGTGACCTATCTATTCGCCATCGCTCAAAATAACGGGACAATCGATATCTTGGTCGAGAAAGCGGTCAAGCTTGTCGACAACCGAATTTCGCTGATCCCCTGGGTTATGTTCGTCATTACCGCCGCCATCACTTCCATCGGCGCGCTAGGCCCGGCAGCGGTAGCAATCATCGCCCCGATCGCTTTGACCTTCGCACAGAAGTACAAGATCAATCCTCTGATGATGGGCATGCTGGTAGTCCACGGCGCCCAAGCCGGTGGATTCTCCCCCATCGCCGTCTACGGCGTCATCGTCAACGGCCTCATCGATGATGCTGGATTCCCTTTCAGCCCCACCGCACTATTCCTCACCAGCTTTGTCTTCAACCTGGTTATCGCAATCGTGCTGTTCCTTGTACTGGGCGGCAAAAAGCTGGCTGGACAGCGCGCCGGCGCAATCGCCGAACGCGTTGCTGAAGCGCGTCTCTCGGTATCGGTGGGCGCACGCTCCTCCGATGTCGATTTCAAGGGCAGCGGTTCCGGAACCTACGGACCACGTGATCCTGCCGGTGACGGAGCAGTACCGAAGGTTCCAGGCCAGCGCTTCGGCCAGATCATGACCATCATTGGCCTAATCGCTCTCGCAGTTATCGCGCTGGGCTTCAAGGTCGACGTTGGATTTGTATCCATCACCATCGCGGTGTTCCTGGCGCTAGTGAACCCCGCCGGCCAAAAAGGTGCGGTCAACAAGATCAGCTGGTCCACCGTACTTCTCATCTGCGGCATGCTGACTTTCGTCGGAGTGCTGGAAGAAGCTGGCACCATTGAATACGCTTCCAACGCAGTAGCCACTCTGGGCGCACCACTGCTGGCTGCTCTGCTGATTTGCTACATCGGTGCATTGGTCTCCGCCTTCGCCTCCTCGACCGCTATCCTTGCAGCGCTCATCCCACTAGCCATTCCGTTCTTGAACTCCGGTTCAATCAGCGCGATCGGTCTGATCTGTGCACTCGCCATCGCCTCAACCGTGGTCGACGTATCGCCGTTCTCCACCAATGGAGCGCTGGTCTTGGCAAACGCCCCCGAAGGAACGGACAAGGACCGCTTCTACAAGCAGGTACTTGGCTACGGAGGCATCGTGGTGCTGGTTGGCCCGCTATTGGCCTGGGCCACTCTGGTTCTGCCCGGCTGGCTATAACCCACCACATAATCATTGAATCTGAGATTTCCTAGGAGGAACGTTGAGCTCTATTACAGCTGTCGCTAGCAAGATGCAGGCAGGCACCGCCGGACCATTAAATGGATACGTTGTCCTAGATCTGACACGCGCATTGGCCGGTCCACACGCCGCAATGATGATGGGTGATTTAGGCGCAAAGGTCATCAAGGTGGAAGCCATGGAAGTAGGAGATGACACCCGTGGTTGGGGTCCTCCTTTCGTGGGACCCGAGGATGACCCGCAGGCCACCTACTTCCTATCCTGTAATCGAAACAAAGAATCCTTGACGCTGAATCTGAAGGACTCGGCGCACAAGGAAAAACTGGTCGAGCTAATCAAGAGCTCGGATGTCCTGATGGAGAACTTCCGCACCGGAGTGCTGGACCGTCTCGGCTTCAGCATGCAGCGCCTGCATGAGCTCAACCCCCGTCTGGTGATCATGTCCATCACCGGTTTTGGACACGACGGCCCCGAAGCCCACCGCAGCGGTTATGACCAGATTCTTCAGGGCGAAGCCGGGCTAATGTCCATCACCGGTTCCGGACCAGATGATCCGCAAAAGGTCGGACGTTCCGATTGCCGATCTGCTCTCCGGAATGTACGGGGCATATGGCGCGCTGGCAGCATTGCTGGAACGCGAGAAAACCGGGCGCGGGCAGGTAGTACGCACCTCGTTGCTGGCTTCAATCATTGGGGTGCACGCCTTCCAGGGAACCCGCGCCACCGTAGCCGGGCAGAATCCACAAGCTATCGGAAACCACCATCCTTCCATTTCCCCTTACGGGCTCTACGGGTGCGGGGATGGCAAGGTGCAGATCAGTATCGGCAGCGAAAAGCTCTGGGTTAAGTTCGCAGACGCCTTCGGTCTTCCGGCAGAGGATCCTCGGTTCGCTTCGAATGCTTTGCGGGTCGAATACCGCGTACAGCTCAATGGACTAATTGAGGAGGCTTTCAGTGGATATGGTGCCCAAGAGCTATTGAAACTACTAGACGAGGCTGGCATCCCTTCTGGCAAGGTCCGCAGTATCGAAGAGGTCTACCAATGGGATCAGGTCAAATCCCAAGGTTTGGTCGTGGAGGTAGAACATGAGGTTTTAGGCAAGATTGATTTGCCAGGCCCACCACTGCGTTTCTTCGATCCCGCCACCGAACAGGAACTGACGAAAACCCAGCACAGTGCACCCCCAGTACTCAACGCGCATGCTGAGGCTATCGAACAGTGGCTGCACAGCGTCAAGGAGAATTAGTCATGAGCACCAAAACCGCCCGCATCGGCGCCGCCGAACTGCTCGACATCGTCCTGGACCAAGGCTCCTTTGAATCTTGGGACACCACACCTCAGCAGCCACCACTGAGCGAAAGCTACGCAGCAGATCTGGAAGCCGCCCGGATCAAAAGTGGCGCCGATGAATCGGTACTCACCGGCAAGGGAATGATCCACGGCCGGCCGGTCGCGGTGATCGTCTCGGAGTTCAAATTCCTGGCCGGTTCAATCGGTCAGGCAGCGGTCAACCGCATCAACGCCGCAATCACCCGCGCCACCAGCGAAGGGCTGCCCTTGCTTGCCGGGCCTGCTTCCGGCGGCACACGCATGCAAGAAGGCACCCTGGCATTCCTTGGCATGGTTGCCATCACCGACGCGGTGCGCCGGCATAAAGAAGCTGGTCTGCCCTATCTGGTGTATTTGCGCCACCCCACCACCGGCGGGGTCATGGCTTCGTGGGGATCACTGGGCCACATCACGGTCGCGGAGCCCGGAGCTCTGCTCGGCTTCCTTGGCCCGCGAGTTTACGAGGCGCTGTACGGACAGAAGTTCCCGGACGGGGTGCAGGTCTCGGAGAACTTGTTCCGCAAGGGCTTGATCGACGCGGTGGTGACGCCGCAAGAGCTGCCCGAGCTGGTGGAGCGCGCATTGCGGATCCTGCAACCGAGCGCAGTGCCAGCCTCGCTGCCCGCGCCGATCGGCACAACAGCAACCTCCGCCGGTCGGGACGTCTGGGAATCGGTGCAGATCAGCCGGAATCCGCGGCGGCCCGATACCCGCATGATTCTCGCGTCGGCCGATGACATGCTGCCGCTGAATGGAACCGGGCAAGGCGAGAAGGATCCCGGCCTGATCCTCGCGCTGGCACGATTCGGCGAGCAGCGATGCGTGGTGCTTGGCCAACAGCGGCCACGGCATCCCGGCACCTTCAGCATGGGGCCGGCCTCCTTGCGCGAGGCACGCCGCGGCATGCAGCTGGCCCAAGAACTAGGGCTTGCCTTAGTGACCATCATCGATACCACGGGAGCCGAGCTTTCGGCCGAGGCCGAAGAAGGCGGACTGGCCGGTGAGATTGCCCGGTCGCTGAGCGATCTGATCGGGTTACGCTCCCCCTCGGTATCGGTGCTGCTTGGACAGGGCACCGGCGGAGCTGCCTTGGCACTGCTTCCTGCCGACCGGACCATTGCCGCACAGAATTCCTGGCTCTCTCCCCTGCCGCCCGAAGGCGCCAGCGCCGTTATCCACCGCAGCGTCGAGCAGGCTCCGGCGATGGCCCGCGCGCAACGCATCGGAGTGGATTCCTTATACGGCTTCGGGCTGATCGATCATGTGGTCGACGAGCACGAAGATGCTGCTTTGCAGCCGCGTGAATTCGCGCAAAGGTTCTGTGCGGCGATCGCCGCGGAAGTTTCTCTGGCCCGCGTGATTCCAGAAGATCATCGTCTGCTGCGCCGGCAGCAGAAGTTCCAGAATCTGGGCACTTTAGGCGACTAGCGACGCACAGCACCCACTGCTCCGGCATCAACGCAGCGGCCCGCACTCTTTCGAGTGCGGGCCGCTGCGCGGAGCCTAGCTCGCGCTTTCCAGGCTCGGTGCACGCTTGGTCTGCGTGATGACCCCGCGTGGGATCTCGCCGCGCAGTACCGCGTGGATGTTTTCCCACACCGTATCAATGCGCCGTTGCACGTTCTCCCAGCCCACCCCGGCCATATGGGGTGTGCAGACGACACTCTCCAATTTCAGCAGTTCGCTGTTCAGGCTCAGCGGCTCGCTTTCGAAGACGTCCAGCCCGGCCCCGGCAATGCGTCCTTCGCGCAAGACCTCGATGAGTGCCTGCTCGTCGATGACCTCGCCGCGTCCAACGTTGACCAGCACACTGCGCTGCTTCATCTTGGACAGCTCGTCACGGCCGATCAGCTGCTTTGAATCGGCGTTCAGCGGAAGGTTCACGCAGACGATGTCGGATTCGCGCATCAGTTCATCGAGCGAAACCTGCTTGGCCGAGATCAGTTCGGAGACGGTCAGCGGAATTTCGGCATTGTCGTAGAAGATCACGTTCGCACCGAAACCGTGATGCACCACCTTGCCGACCCAGCGGCCGATATTTCCCAGCCCCACGATGCCCACGGTCTTGCCGTAGAGCTCCGAGTAGGAGGCTTCTTGAAGATCTTGGCGCCATTTGCCTTCGCCCAGCGCCACCGTGGAGGCCGGGAGCCGGCGCAGCAAGGTGAGGATGAGGGTCACCGCGTGCTCGGCGACCGAGATCGAATGGGTTTTCATCTGCGCCACCGGAATGCCAAGGTCGTTGAGCACCTCTTCGGACAGCTGGCCGTAGCCCGAACTCATGTACTGGATGAACTTCGCCTGGCCTGCGGCGCGGAAAACCGCTTCAGGGATTTCAATGCCCGAGATGATGAAGTCAGCGTCCGCCGCCTCCTGACACATTCTCTGGGCCGAGGTGCCTGCGGGCAGCACGGTCAGCTGGAATTCTGCCGGAGTGGACCGCTCCAGTCCTTCGATGTAGTCCTTCAACGGGTTCAGAAACAGTACTTTGTAGCTCATTTAAGACGCCTTTCTACAAACTCTGGGTGGATAGCGCGGCGGCGGACCTCAGCGACTGGAGCACCGCATCGGTCACCTGTTCGGTGCTTGCGGTGCCACCGATGTCCTTGGTGCGCGGCCCGCTGGCCAGCACTCGCTCCACCGCTTCATTGATCTGGCGTGCGGCCTGCAGGCATTGCGCGTCCTCGCGGTGTTCGCCGAGCCAGTTCAGCATCATCGCGGCGGAGAGCATCATGGCAATCGGGTTGGCGATGCCGGCGCCGGCGATATCCGGTGCACTGCCGTGTGACGGCTGGAAGACCCCGTGCTTCAGGCTCACATCGGCCGAGGGCGCCACGCCCAGTCCACCGACCAGGCCGGCGGCGATCTCCGAGGTAATGTCGCCGAAGATGTTCTCGCTGACAATCACGTCGAAGCGTTCCGGGTCGGTGACCATGTACATGGACCCGGCGTCGATGTAGAACTTATTACTCTCGATATCGGTGTTTTGCGCCGCCACCTCGTCAAAGACCTTTTCCATCAGCACGTTGCTGCGCAGCGCATTGGACTTGTGCAGCAGGGTGACGCGGCCCGGGGTGCCGCGTTTGCGGCGCGCCCGGGCCTCTTCGAAGGCCACGTCGAAGAGTTTCTCGCAGGTGGCGCGGGTGATAGTCATCCGGTCGGTGGCTTGTTCATCACTTGGCTCGTGTTCATCGTGGAGCCCGGCGAACATTCCCTCGGAGGTTTCGCGGATGACCAGCATGTCCACCTTCTCAGCCTTGACCGCGTTGGGGACACCCGCAAAGAGCTTCACCGGCCGCAGGCTCGCGAAGAGTTTGTAATAGGCGCGCATTTCCACCTGGGCGCCGAGCTCCAGGCCGTGCTCGTCGCGCACGTCCGGAAGTCCCATGGCACCAAAAAGCACCGCGTCGGTTTCACCGATCACTTCCATATCCGCCACCGTAATTTTGCGTCCGGTGCGGCGGTAGAGGTCGGCGCTGAAGTCATAGGTGGTGTAGTTCAGCTTCAGGTCGAATTGCTTTTCGCATTCTCCGAGCACCTCGAGTGCTGATGCAACTACCTCGGGGCCGATACCGTCGCCGGGGATCACCGAAATTTCGTACTGCGCCATAACTTTCCTACCTTCGACAAAAATCCCACTGAATGGGATATGCTTGCTATTTATTGGGAATACAATAACAGCAGGTGATAGGAATCACCAGCCCGCGGCGCAAAAATCCTTCTTGATTACACACTGCTATTTCCCATACAGTAGGAATCAATTTCCTCTAAGTGGCAATAACCGCCGACTGACGAGGTATTTCCCTCCAGCGAAAAGGCCAAACACTTGTCCGAAACCACCGCGAACCGCCAACTGGACCGCATCTGCCTGATCCTTGACGCACTGGAATTCGGCGACGCAACGGCCAGCGAATTGGCCCGGCGCACCGGGCTGTCAACATCCACTGCGCATCGCCTGGCGCAGAACCTGGCAGAGTACGATTTCCTGCGCCGTGAATCCTCTGGAAGTTTCAGCCTCGGCCGACGCTTTGTGCGCAGCCGGCTTGAAATCGTAGGGCTCAGCCACCTGACCCACTTGCGCGATACCACCGGCGAGACCGCGCAACTGTGGATCCGCCGCGGCGACTCGCGAGTCTGCGTTGCCTCGGTCGATTCACGGCACGAGCTGAAAGCCACCTTGCCGGTCGGGGCCAGCCTGACGCTTCCCTACGGGTCCAGCGGTCGCCTGCTTGCCTTTGATGCCGCGGCACTCGCTTCGGTAGAGACCACCGGCTGGGTGGAATCGGTGGGACTGCGCACCCCGGGACTGGGCTCGGTCAGCGCGCCGATCACCCAGAAAGACCACGTGGTGGCGTCGATCTGCCTGGCCATGCCGCTCTCGCGCTGCTTGGTCTCCCCTGGTGTGGACCACGGTTCGCTGGTCGCCCACACTGCCGAGCTGATTTCCCAAGCCTTCGCCAACCAGCGCTAGGCAGGCCCGGAGGCCACGGCCGGTCTCGTTGGACCAGCATCCACCACAGTATCGAAGGCGCTCAGAACAATTCCTACCCCCAGCAGGTCCTCGTGCAACCCAGAGTAGTTCCAAGCGTGGGACCTCCATCGGCGAGCTGGGTTTTGGCCCCCAATACAACATCGCAGCCAGCGTCAACTCTGCTCTCCCCTTGGTTAAAACGCAAAAGACGTGTGCCGCCCGCACGGAATCTGTGCGGGCGGCACACGTCTTTTGCTTATGCCAATGCTCGACTTAGCCAATCGCCAAGAATGGCACCAGCATCGAGGTAATGAACAGCACCAGCGCTCCGCCAATGCGATTGGTCAGCGCCGCGAAGGGCATCAAGTGCATTCGGTTGGCCGCGCTCAGCACCGACACATCGCCGGAGCCACCGGTGTCAGCCATGACTAGTCCAGGGGTAATCGACGCCTCGACGAAGTAGAACTTCACCAGCCAACCCAGAAGACCCGAGCTCAAGGTCGCTACGACCACCGTGACCACCGTCAGGAAAATGAAGCGCGGGTTGCTCAGCGAGACGAGCACCTCGGAAATATCGATGTAGCTGATTGAGACGCCAACCAGCAGCGCCGGCACCATGGTGGCCGTGACCAGATCACCCCAGTCGGTGGCTGCATCCTCCACTTCCTTGGGAAGCAGACCGAAGATCTTCACCACAGCCGCAGCAATAATCGTCCAGGCATAAGGGTGCAGGAACTCGGCGAACGAGCCGACCAGCTGGCCGAAGACGAACAGCCCGCCGGCAATAGCCAGCCCCTTGCCCAGGGCGATGAACGATGACACGTCCCGCTTGGGTGGAAGGGTAAGGTCCCCGCGGGTCCCGTTGATTCGCAGCAGCTGGCCATGGCCGTTAAAACCGACAAACAGCTGCTTCTTGCGCTTGCCCAAACCGTTGTAGATGCCGGCGATCAGGATGCAGAAGATATTCGCGACAACGACGGCGCTCATCAGGTCCCCCATGAACGCCGATGAATCCTGTCCGGTTCGCTCGGCATACATTTCGCTCATCGGCAGCGCGCCGAGGCCCAGGCCACCGGCCATGATCGGAGCGGCAATCAGCAAGATCGCTTCGATGAATCCAAAACCGGTGATCATCCCGATCCCGCCGACCACGAGGAACGTGACGATCATGCAGCCTACCAGCGGCACCGCGAACCGCGGCCCGGCTTTGAGCAGCAACGCCCGCGGCATGCCCAGGATGGATCCGGCGATCACCGTAATGACAAAGAAGTCCAGGAAGCCGTGCACGGTGACAAAGTTGGTCACCACGAGGACCAGCTGCTCGGGCAGCAATCCGGCAAAGAGCAGCGTGGCAGGAATGAAGGTGCACAGAATGGTCGGCAGGCCGAAGTCTCGAATGACCGGGACAAGATTGCCGATCCAGATCAGCAGGCCGCCGAAGAGGATCGTGGTGACAAATCCTGCAAGCATCGAATCTGGCAGCGTTCCGGTGAAGGCTGCGATCACTACGACCGCGGCCAGCACCAGGTAGAGCAGAATCGGCAGGCTGGCGATTCGCCCGGTGGGCTTGCGCGGCAAATGCACTGCCCGGGTGGTGCGGTCTGCGGTACGCACGCTCTTGATTTTGTTGAATTCGTGCTTCTCGTCGGAGCTTCCATGCAGCTGCTCGTCCAAGTTCTCATTTTTGATCTGTGACATCGTTGTCTCCCGGTGCTGAGCACGCCAGCCTCGTGGACTACGAGATCGGCGCAAACTCATGATAGAGGAATGGGTTCGGGTTAGTTCTTCAGGCTTGCTTCGTGCTGTAATACCGGCGATTCTGCGATTATGCGTCGGGCCATGTCCGTCGCCTCGGAAAGCGCTTTTTCATCAATTCCGGTTTCGTGACCGGACTGGTGAAGGTAGCTGGCCAGTTCCCCGGTGGACAGGTTTCCCGCCGCTCCCGGTGCGAATGGGCATCCGCCGTAACCGCCAAGTGCCGCGTCAAAACGAGTTATTCCCGCTTCTACGGCCAAACCGACGGTTTCCAATGCCTGCCCGTGCGCGTTGTGCAGGTGCAGGTAGTAGGTCAGGTCCGGTTCGGCATCCTGCACATATTTCACCGAGTCCATGAGCCGTTGCGGTGCGGTGGTCCCCAGGGTGTCCGCCAAGCCGATGTCTCTGATTCCCATGGCCTTGAAGGCTTGAACCAGCGTCAAGAGGTGCTCCGGGGAGATCTCCCCCTCAAAAGGACAGGTGAAAGCGGTGGAGATGCCGGCAAAAAAGCTCACGTCCGAGTACTTGGCCACATCCGCAGCCAGCGAGGCGAGGGCCGCTTCGATTTTTGTCCCCGCGTTGGCATTGCTGTGCGCTTGGCTGGCGGAGGCGACTACCTGGATTTCGGTGACTCCGGCCTCGACGGCACGGGTGATTCCCTTGCCGTTAAGCGCCAGAGCGGTATAGCTCACGCTCGGCTTTGCCACCAGGCCCGCAACGACTTGAACCGCATCGGCCATCTGGGGCACCCGGGCCGGGTTGACGAATGAGGCAACCTCCAGCCGGCGGATGCCGGCATGCATCGTGGCTTCAGCAATTCTCAGCTTGTTTTCCGTCGAAACGATGACCGGTTCATCTTGCAACCCGTCGCGTAAAAAGACGTCGGTGATCTGAATCTTCATGACTGCGATGCCGTTTCTTTCATTGCAGCGATTTGCTGGGCATCAAAGCCTGCAAGTTCGGTGAGCACCTCTTCGGTATGCGCACCCAAGTCCGGCCCGACCCAGTTGACTTGACCCTGATGGCCCGGGATCTTCGGAACGACACCGGGGAATCGAATCAGTTCCGGTTCGTCTTCGATGATTACCTCGTGGGTTTCGATCATGCCTCGAGCAATGTAGTGCTCATCGTCCGCAATGGAAGGGGCATCATAAACAGGCGCGGCGGGAACACCGGCGGATTCAAGCGCATTGAGTACCTGTTCCATGGTCATAGAACCGGTGAAGGCTTCGATAGCTCCGTTGAGTTCTTCTTCACGCGCTCCGCGGGCTTCGGTAGTGAGCAGGCTTTCATCAGCAGCCAGGTCTTCGCGGCCGATGGCATTCATCAGACGCACAAAGACCGAGTTGGAATTGCCGCCGATGACAACCTCCAGTCCGTCGCCGCAGTTGTAGGACCCGGTTGGCACTACCCCTGGCAGCCGTCCGCCGGTACGTTTGCGCACCAATCCGTAGGCATCGTAATCCGGGACGAGGGACTCAAGCAGCGAGAAGACGCCCTCATACAGTGCTACGTCAACAACATTGCTGCTCTGGTTTTGACCGCCCTTCGCCTTGTTGAACATCAGCATGAGTGCGCCGATCACCCCGTAGAGTCCGGCAACCGTATCTCCCAGTGATGCCGCTGCCCGTCCGGCGGGGCGGTCCGGCTCGCCGGTGACGTAGCGCAGCCCGGCGAAGGACTCGGCGGAGCTGCCGAAACCTGCACGGTTCTTGTATGGGCCGGTTTGCCCGTAACCCGAGATCCGCACGATCACCAGGTCCGGGTTGATCTCGGTCAGCACCTCTGGTCCCAGGCCCCACTTTTCCAGTGTGCCGGGACGGAAATTTTCAATCATCACATCGGTGGTTTTGATGATGTTCTTGATGGCTTGAGCGCCCAGTTCGCTGCGCAGATCCAGTTCAACGGATTTCTTGTTGCGGCCTATGGTGCGAAAGAGCATCGAGGTTGCCCCGCGGGTCTTGCGCCAATCGCGCAGTTCGTCACCCTCACCCGGGCGCTCGATCTTGATGACCTCGGCGCCGAAGTCGCCAAAAATTCGGGCGGCAAATGGGGCGGCAACAAAGTTACCCAATTCCAAAACACGGATCCCGGCTAACGGCAGGTTGTTTTCGCCAAGGTTCAGTTGATTATCCACTGGAGCGGCCCTTTTCATTTCAGTCTCTACAAAATCTTCAATATCCCATGCAGTGGGAAGCGCTTCCCCATCAGCGGTAAGACTGTAGCAAGTGAGCCATGACACAGCAAGGGTTGATCTGAATAACTTTGGGCGCACTCCGACCACGCGCGGCCTAATCCACCGATGACCAGCGGATACACCGCGGCGAAAGGCAATGGAAAAATACGTACGAGTGAGACGGGCGGCGGTAGCCGGAAAGAAAGTGCGCACCAACTCCTTGGCCTCACGCAATTCGACATGGAAACGTCCGCAACCTTGGCTGATTCAGCAGGCGAAGGACCAGTATCCCTCGTGCCTCTCGGCCCATTCCGGTCACGGAGCCGATAACGGAGACTGCCTGGGACAGTTCATTGCCCTGCTTTTAATGCTGCATTCCCAGGCATTTCGGACTCCAGACACGCGGCAAGAAGATCTGTTGCAGCATCACACACAGGGCTTAACCGACGAAGCCTAATCGGGGTGCCCGACCGCATAGAATTGAGACTATGACTGCAACGCTGGTGGCCAAGGACCTTTCCGGAGGCCATGCCGATCGAACCCTCTTCTCCAAACTCAGCTTCACCCTCTCTCCGGGGGATGTCTATGGAATCGTCGGTGCCAACGGCGCTGGAAAGACCACGTTGCTTCGTCTCCTCGCAGGCGTTGACGAACCCATGGGCGGCACCGTTTCTACCGCACCTGATGGCGCATTCATCGGCTGGATGCCGCAGGAACACGAACGTATTGAAGGCGAAACTATCGCCGAGTATCTGGCCCGACGCACCGGTTGCGCGCAAGCCACAGCGAGCATGGAAGCGACCGCCGAGGCACTGGGCTCCGGAGATCCGGGCGCAGATGACGCTTACGCATTGGCTTTTGACCATTGGATGGCCTCGGGCGCAATGGACTTGGATGACCGTGCGCCGGAGGTACTGGCGGAACTTGGCTTTGAACTTCCCACCGATTCATTGATGACTGCACTGTCTGGCGGACAGGTGGCGCGTATTGCTCTGGCCGCTCTGCTGCTGAGCCGTTTTGATATCGTCCTGCTTGATGAGCCGACTAATGATCTGGATCTGGCCGGGCTGGAACGACTGGAAACCTTCATCAATTCACTGCGCGCAGGCGTGGTGCTGGTATCTCACGACCGTGAATTCTTGGCTCGTTGTACTACCGGGATTGTGGAGCTGGATCTAGCGCAGAACCAAGTCGCAGTTTACGAAGGCGGCTACGATTCGTATCTTGAAGAGCGGGACATCAACCGTCGCCATGCGCGTGAAGCCTATGACGAGTTTGCGGACAAAAAAGCAGATCTTGTCTCCCGTGCCCGCACCCAGCGTGAGTGGTCTTCCCAAGGCGTTCGCAATGCCATGAAGAAGAACCCAGATAATGACAAGCTGCGCCGTAAAGCATCCAATGAGTCCTCCGAAAAGCAGGCACAGAAGGTCCGCCAGATGGAGTCGCGGATCAAGCGTCTGGACGAGGTCATCGAACCGCGTAAAGAATGGGTATTGCAGTTTGAAATTGCGGCGGCCCCACGTTCTTCCACCGTGGTGTCCACGCTGAACGAAGTGGCCCTTGAGCGCGGCCATTTTAGCTTTGGCCCACTGTCAATCCAGCTGAACGCCGGAGAGCGCATCGGCATCACCGGTCCCAACGGCGCCGGGAAATCGACATTGCTCAACTTGTTGCTGGGTAAGATCACCCCGGATGCGGGAAGCGCTTCGCTGGGTGCCTCGGTGAAGATTGGTGAAATCGATCAGGCCCGCAGCTACCTCCCGGCTGATCTTCCCCTGGGAGAAGCCTTCGAGTTGGAACTGCCGGAAATGACCTCAGCGGATGCCCGGACCTTGCTCGCAAAATTTGGCTTGAAAGCCAACCAAGCCGCTTCGCTAGTCGCTGCGCTCTCCCCGGGTGAACGCACCCGTGCAGGCCTGGCTCTGTTGCAAGCGCGAGGTGTTAACCTGCTGGTCCTTGATGAGCCAACCAACCACCTGGACCTACCGGCAATTGAGCAGCTCGAAGAAGCATTGGAATCCTACGAAGGTGCCTTGCTGCTCGTCACACACGACCGGCGGATGCTAGAAAATGTGCGCCTCGACGCACGCTGGGAAATAACAGATGGCCAATTGATAGTACGGCACTAACTGTTATCTGGCTTGGGCGGAAAATGTTGGGTATCGCGTATTACTCAATATTTCAAATTTTGGCATCTACCGGACAGTCACTTCACAGTTTATCCAAGTAAGCTAAGGATATGGGAGCCGAGTTTTTCAGTTCTTTCGACTGCAAAGTCGACGCCTATCACCCAAGGATGTTTTCTTGAGCAGTAGCTCCGTACTGGACCCCGCAGGCCCGTCGGTCAAACCGGGAGATCCTAAAAGCTTTTTCCACGTTAAGAAGTTGGTCGGCGACGCTGGATTGATCCAACGACGCCGCGGACACTACCTTGGCATAGCCGCCGTGCTGACGGTTCTCCTTGCAGGTACCGTCGCAGGTTTTTTCCTGCTCGGTGATAGCTGGTTCCAGCTACTGATGGCCGGTGCACTGGGCCTTTTGTTGACCCAGTTCGCCTTCTTGGCCCATGAGGCAGCCCATCGGCAGATCCTCGCCTCGCACAAGCGCAACGACAAGCTGGGCCAGTTCTTGGCAAACATCGTTGTCGGCATCAGCTACCAGTGGTGGATGAACAAGCACAATAAGCACCACGCAACCCCGAACACCATTGGCAAGGATCCGGACATCGAGTGGGACACCATCTCGTTCCAGCCTGAGGATGCCAAGCGCCAGCGCGGATTCCTGAAGTGGATCACCGAGCGCCAAGGCTACCTGTTCTTCCCGCTGCTTACCCTTGAAGGCTTGAATCTGCACATGCAGTCAATCAAGTACCTATTCCAGGCCAACCGCGTGAAGAACCGCAAGCGTGAAATGACCGGGATTGCACTGCGTATCGCGCTTTACCTAGCTGCCATCTTCTATTTCCTGCCCGTCGGTATGGCCTTCGCCTTCATCGGCGTACAGCTGGCAGTCTTCGGTGTTTACATGGGCGCTTCGTTCGCACCGAACCATAAGGGCATGCCAATGGTTCCAGAGACTGCCCGGATTGACTTCTTCTCCCGTCAGGTATTGACCGGACGTAATGTCATGGCCAAGTCCAACTGGGGAAACCGCATTCTGTCCCATGTCTACGGCGGGCTGAACTACCAGGTGGAGCACCACTTGTTCCCTTCGATGCCACGTGCCAACTTGGCTGCGGTATCCAAAATCGTTCGCCAGTACTGCGACGAACACCAGGTGCCTTACACCATTGCCAGCGTACGTGAATCCTATTCGCAGGTCGTCACCTACCTGAACAAGGTTGGACTTTCGGCTCGCGATCCATTTGATTGCCCGCTGGTTAGCGGATACCGCATCGTCTAGTTCGAACCACATACTAAAAAGACTTCGCAATGAACCAAAAACAGTTCATTGCGAAGTCTTTTTCGTTTTACCACCCAATCTACATGGTCCGTTTCAACGTCCCAAGCTCTGCATTTTCCGCATCCAATACCAGCATGCTGTCGCCGCTGATTTGCGCGCTAACAGCAGCGGAAAGCCACGGGTCGATTCCAGGACAGTACATCTTGGTGCTGCTTAACTGTTCAAAGTGGATCTCGCCATCTTTGTCAGCCCATTGCCCCGCGATACGGTTGCAGCCGTCGTTGCCCGACACTTTCCCATCTGCTGAAAGTTCAATCCAGGGTTTACCTTGGGCTTGCTCTCCCCACACCCCCTCGGGCGCTGACGCGCCACTAGAAGACGAGGCGCAGGAGGCCAAGGCAAACATAAGAAGTGGGATGGTTAGCACCACAGTAAGACGCTTCATATCTTCAGCGTAGAGCGATCCCAGGAGTCTTCCAACGCATTGGGCAATTTTCGCCGGCACTACCCGGTGCGCCCCAATACTTCACCCAGCTTCAGGGTAGGCCAACTAGCGCTAGCTCAGCGGGACCAGGTCCCGGTGTCCCCTGCGTAGATCAGCAATGGCCACGCACATGGTGATCAGCACCAGCAATGCGATGGCGACAAAGGACAAGCTCATCGCGTTAGTCCAGCCCGAAAGGTGGTTGACTCCGTAAAAGATCGCGGTAATCACCGCAATACCTACCGCCGTTCCAATACGTTGAGAGGTCTGCATCAGCCCACCGGCGCTGCCGGAGTTTTCCACCGGTACCTCCATCAACGTCAGCGTCTGGTTTGGCGAAATAATGAAACCTTGGGCCACCCCGATAAATGACAGTGCCAGCATCATCCACCAGATATTCAACCCAGCGCGTGATTCCAGCTCCACTACGGCCACCGTGGCCAGCAGGCCAAAGAGTGCGCTACCGGTACCGAACACAATCATCTTGCGCCCGATACTCATCACGTAATTTCCCGCCAATTGTGAGCTCACCGCAGAGAGCAGCGCCGCCGGAAGACAGATCAGTCCGGCTTCCAGTGCGCTGAAGTCCAGTGCGCTTTGGACATAGATGGCCACGAGCACCCATACGCTGCTGACACCCATGAAATACAGTCCGGCAATCAGTGAGCCGTTGGTAAAACTGGAAATCTTGAATAGGGCCAGTTCCACCATCGGGGCACGTCCACGCGCCTTATATTTCTTCTCCCAGTAAACCCAGAAAACCAAGATCGCTAGACCCACTACCAGCAGTGCCCACAACGCAGGATTCTCGCGCCCTTGGACGAAAGGAAGCAGGAAGGCCAGCAATCCCACCGCCAGCAGGACCCCTCCCACAGGGTCGAGGTCCAGCTTTCCGGTGCCGCGGATCAACAATGGGCGCGGCAACCATATCAATGCCAGCAGTACCGCAATGATTCCCACCGGAACATTGATCAAAAAGGTCCAACGCCAGCCGGCATCCGGGCCAAGCCAGCCGATCAAGAAACCCCCAAGCACCGGGCCAATAGCCACCGAAACACCGATTACCGTGCCCAGCAGTCCGTAAGCACGTCCGCGCTCATGACCTTTAAAGTGCTGCTGAATCATGCCCATAACCTGCGGGTTCAGCAGGCCAGAACCAAATCCCATAATGAAACGTGCGATATTCAGGCTGGTGGGATCCGGAGCTAGGCCGGCGAAGATTGAGGAGAGGGTAAAGATGATTACTCCGGCCACAAACATCACCCCGCGCCCCAGCACGTCTCCGGCACGTCCGGCGGCAACGAGCACCACGCCGAAGGTCAGCGCGTATCCGGCGAGCACCCACTGCATATCGGCTTCGGTAGCGCCGAGGGTGGACTCAATGGACGGCAGCACCACATTGACGATGCTGACCGAAACCAAGGACATAAACATCGTCGCCAGGAGTACCCCCAGCAAGCGCCATCGTGCCGCGGAGGATAATGGCTCAGGCAGCTTGTGATCGCGCTGTGGCATGGTCCAACTTTCAACTGGTAGGCCGATACCTGACGAACTTTGCAGGAGGTCCAAAATTTATGGCAACAAGTACTCAAGCGTCAAAGGCGAGGAAGTTATTCCCTAGTGACCGTCAGTTTCTCGCGAGAATCGCTTCGATTGCAAGTATCCGCATCTCCACTAGTTCAGCGAAGATCTCGTCGCTGGTCTGTTCGGGAAGCTCAAGCGACGCCCGGCACAGTGGCGCATCCACCTCGGGGTAGTTATCTAGCCAGCGTTCGGCCACGAGTCTGGTGACGGCATCGCGGTATTGCTCCGGAGCGCGGTCATAGGCGTAGTCATATTTCAGTGCGAAGCTGAGCACATCCTGTTCTAAGCAACGTGACAGACTGACAGCATTCTTCAGCGGCAGGCCAATGTCTACAAAAAACTTCAGTAACCGTTCAAGCAATACGGTGTGCCTGGGTCCAATTTCGGCGGTCACCCTTTCTTCCATTCCCACCAAGGTGGCGCGTGGGAACATCCGATAGACCTCGCGTGAGCGGTTGTAGGCTTCGCCCACGGACTCCCGCCAGTTCTCCGGATCAAAGTCGATGAACGGAGCCTTTTCCACAAACTGCGCTACCGCGAGGTTGATAATCTCCTGGCGGTCAGCCACGTAGTTATACAGTGCCCGCGGGGTCACGGAGAACTCTGCTGCCAACCGATGCATAGTCACCGCGGAGAATCCTTCATTTCCAGCGATGTGCAGGGCACGGGCAGCTAGTTCTTCACGGGAAAAAGTCGCCCAATTTGAGTCTTTCCGGGGTCGGCCTCGCCCCCGCTTAGCTGGCGGTGTCGGCGGGAAATTTGGGGCGTCGCTCATAGATCCATTCTAAGCAGTCGGGCAACTATATTCCGGAACCTACTTGGCTGTTCGTCCAACGGTCGATCGTAAGTTTCGATAACAGATCTAATACAGGGCCAGCAGTTTGCGTACCCGCTCGTGCCACAGTCCACCGGCGAGCGCTAAATGCCCGACGGCGAATGCCAGTCCCCCAACCATCCAGGTGTCGATTAATGCTGGTTGGCCTACATTGCCGAAAGCGACAGTTAGTCCGGCGGCAATTACCAGGAGCCCGGCGATAATCAATGCTATTTGGACCCAGAATTTGCGGGTGGGCAGCAGCACGGCCAACAGCCCCAAGACAATCGCGGGTGCAATAATCAGCCAGATGTTACCGGTGCTCTCGTCTAAGGCTGGACGCACCGCCCATACCAGTCCCAAGAGCACCAGCAAGGCACCGGAAATCAACCAGAGCGCTCCAGGATGAGCCATCGAGCCACGCATCATGATCATCGGGGTAAGTACCTGCGCCCAGAGCAACACGGTGATCGGGATGAAATACAGCCCAATGCCTGCGGCACCAAGGAACACCACGAGCGTGAAAAGTATCGCGCCGAGCAGTCCAAGGATCCAGGTGAACTTGTTTTGCGCCCAGAGCCGCAGTGCGCTGAGCAAGACTGGAAGTACCGCAAGCCAGATGATCTGAGCTCCCACCGTGGCTTCCCACGTGGTCAGCATAGTCTCTGCCATCCCTGTGCCAGCTGACTCGGAGGTGGCAATCGGACCGAAGTACAGCACCACTGCGGTCAGCAGAGCGAAGGCAAGAATCGGCCAGCCAAGAATTCGGTTCAAGAATTCTTTGCCACTACGTACCGCTAATGCTTCGGGTTCGGTTCGCCGGAACTTTTCGGCTCGCATGGCTGCGGTACCGAGATGCTCAAATAGCTCTACCTGATTGCGGCCGCGTCCTGGCAGTTGACGGATCTTCGCGTTGGTTTGTTCAATGATCCTGTTTCGCTCTTCAGCGTTCAGGTGTCCCAATTCGAGGCGCAATTGATCCAAGTATTTGCGTGCTGCGCGTGGGAGGCGTGACTTCATGAGGCTTACTTTAGCCGGTGCGCTCCACAGTTTGGCGGATGCCAACGTTGCGTCTGACACGGGGTGTCTGATGGCGTGGTGTCCGCTTTTCCGCTTCAGGAAAAGCTACTTGCCGGCTCCTGCCGTCAGCCCGCCCACAATGTATTTCTGCAAGAACAAGAACAATGCCATGACCGGGATGGCCGCGAGCACCGCTCCAGCGGCAAACACCGACCAGTTTGAGGTGAATTCTTCAGAGACGTAGGAATACAGCCCCACCGCGAGCGTTTGATTCTCCGGGCTGACCAACACCACGGAGGCGATTACGAAGTCGCTGGTAGTGGAGATGAATGACAGCAATCCCACCACTGCAAGGATTGGTGCCACTAGGCGCAGGATCATGGTGAAGAAGATGCGCGCATGCCCAGCCCCATCAATCTTGGCAGCCTCATCAATTTCTATCGGCACAGTATTGAAGAACCCATACATTAAGTAGGTGTTTACACCCAGTGCGCCACCGAGATACACCATGATTAGAGCAATCTGGTTATCGATACCCAGTGCTGGGTACACATCGCCCAGTGTGGTGAGAAGAATGAAGATTGCCACCACTGCCAGCAGCTGCGGGAAAATCTGGACTACCAACAGGGACACCAGTCCAAAGCGGCGGCCCTTAAAGCGCATCCGGCTAAAGCTGTAGGCGGCGAGTGCACCCAGCAGTACGGAGGCGGCCGCGGTAGTTAGTCCGATAAACATCGTGTTAGCAAACCATGCGGCGAAGGGACGCTGTTCGTTGGCGAAGAGCTTCTCATAACTTTCAAAACCGACCGTGCTGAATAATCCNTTGGAGGAAAGCAGCGTGCCGTTGGGATTGAGCGACGCNGAGAGAACATAGAGCAGTGGGAAGGCCGCGTAGATNCACAGCGCCACNCCAATGAGGTGGCGCCAGCCGGTTGCCGCAAACCACTGGCCGAAAGTCNTTTTCGGTGCCTTGGATGAGATTGAGGTTGCAGTGCTCATTAGTTCAATTCCTCCAGAGCTTTGGTCTGCTTAAAGCTGATGACTGCGATCAGCGAAACAATCAAGAAGATAATGATGGAGAACGCGCTAGCCAGCCCATAGTCGCGTTGTGAACCAACGAACGCCACCTTGTAGACCATCGAAATGAGGATGTCCGTGGAACCTACGTTCATGGCTCCACCGTCCAAACGTGGTCCGCCCTCGGTAAGCATGTAGATGATGTTGAAGTTGTTGAAGTTGAACGCGAAAGAAGAAATCAGCAGTGGCGCTACAGACACGAGCAACAGTGGCATCTTGATCAATCGGAAGATCTGGAACGGTTTAGCCCCGTCAATCTTCGCCGCCTCGGAGAGCTCATCTGGAATCGATTGCAAGGCGCCAGTGCAGACGAGGAACATATAAGGGAATCCAAGCCAAAGGTTGACCCAGAGCACGGAGAACTTTGCCAGCCACGGGTCGGTGAGCCATGGAATCGAGGCTCCGTTGAAAAGTACCTGATTAACAAAACCGAAGTCTTTGTTCAGCATGCCAGCCCAGACCAGGCCGCCAAGGAATGCAGGGAACGCATATGGCAGGATCGAGATGACTCGGTAAATCTTGCGCCCCTTCATCCGCAGGTCGTTGAACACTATTGCGAGAAATAATCCAAGGAAGAAGGTCGTGGCTACCGAGAGGAAAGCAAAGGCAAAGGTCCATACGGTAACAGAGATCAGCGAACTGCGGATCGACGAGTCGGTGACAGCCCGAGTGAAGTTGTCAAAACCTACGTTGATAGACCAGCCCGGCATCAGCTGCTCACCATCCGGTGCGCTGTAGGCGCCCACCCCGGTGTCGCTATATACCGTGCCGGTGATCGAGTCGGTCATCGTATCGGCGCCCTTGTCGTAGACCAGTGTGGAAGTGTACTGGTAGGCGGTCCGTCCATCAGAGGTGCGAAGCGTTCCCTGGGTCGGGTCTTCACTCATGGGCACCGCTAAGGATGTGACTTCCTGCTGCCGGCCAAGTAAATCAGCGAAGTTCAGTTGCGTGTATTTGCCAAGTTCGGCCGGGTCAATAGGTGCCAGTGGGTCATCGGAGTCCCCCACAAGCTGCTGCCCTTCACGCTCTACCAAGAGCGCAAGCCCGTCGGCACCATCCAGTACAGTCACCGGGTAGCTTGCCGAATCAGGCACCCGTTGCTGATTGGTTTGCAGCAGCGACATAATTGCGTCGTCTTGATCCGAATTATGCCCGGATCCATAGTTGGTAAACGCGATATACCCGGTGTAGCCAATGACAAAAACTTGGAAGATCAACAGGAATACGGCGCCGGGTGCCAGGTACTTAGCCGGAAGCCACCCTCGCTTGAGGTAGATGACGTTAATCAATAGGGTAATGACACCGATGATGCTGGCAATAAGTACCGCGTCTTTGGCTACCGCAAGGAAAATTGCAAAAACTGCGGTGGCATCCAGGACCGCCAGCGCCAGGATCTTGAAGAGCATCGTGCCCAGTCCTCCGCTGAAATGGGGCGAAGTACTTTTCTCCCTCGACGAACGTTCGGGGGCGTCTTCTCGTCGCGCGGTGGTATTGAGATTCATCTACGTGGTCCTTGAACGATTCTGCCAGCGGTTATCGGTGTGGTTAGGCCGGAGCGCAAGTCCAAGACTTGCACCCCGGCCCACGCAGAACTACTTGGAAATTGCTGCTTCGATGTCATCAGCCATCTTGTCCCAGCGCTTGACTGGGTCCTTGGCCTTACCGGAGATGATGTCAGCTTCTGCGACACCCCAGAATTCCCATACCGCAGCCATTTCCGGAACGTTTGGCATCGGAACACCGTTGGCGCCAACTTCACCGAAGGCTGCAACTACTTCGTCAGACTTCGCTGCTTCGAAAGCTGCCTTGTTTGCTGGTGGGCGGTCGCCAACCTTGTATAGTTCGGTCTGCACCGCTTCGGTACCAATGTAGTTGGTCAAAAATTCTGTAGCTGCCAACAGATTCTCGGTCTTCGAAGAAACGAAGAATCCCTGGACTGCTACGAAAGGTTGTGCTGGCTCGCCGCCGGCGCTTGGTATTGGGTCAATGGACAACTCAATCTTGGCTTTTTCGGCCGCCTCAACATTCCAAGGGCCAGTAATCAAGAATGGTGAATCGCCGGAAACAAACTTTTCCTTGGCAATGTCGGAGTCCACCGAGGTTTTCAGCGTTCCTTCTTTGCCCTGCTCAGCCATCCACTGAGCGAATTTCTCGCCGCCTGAATTGTTCAGTTCCAGCTTGCTTGCGTCATAGGCGCCATCGGCATCGGTGCCAAAGACCGGTGCGCCGAACGAGGTCTGGAATGGGTAGAGATGGAATGGATCACCGGTTTCGGAGACCTGCACCAAGAATGGGAAGTCTGCTCCTGACTTTTCACCGGCGGTGATCATGTCGTCAAAGGTTGCAGGTGCTTTGTCGGCCAGTTTGGTGTTGCGCAGCAGTGCCAAGTTCTCGGTGGCGTAAGGGACACCGTAGGCTTTTCCTTCATAGCTCATCGCATTCACGGCAACATCTTGGAAGTCTGCGGCTTTGTCGCCCAGCTCTACCGGCTGAACCACACCGTTATTGACGAGGTTTCCCAACCAGTCGTGGGCTCCGATGGTGATATCAGGACCCTTTCCGGTAGGTACCTGGCGAAGGAAATCTTCTTGAATTTTCGAGAAATCCTTGATCACCAGCTCTACCTTCACACCACTGGCGGCCTGGAAGTCCTTGGCAGCCTGTTTCAGTACTGGCTCACGGTTTGCGTCAACCCATACGGTCAACGATCCGGCTTCGGCTGGCGCTGAGGCAGAAGCCGCTGGTGAGCTGGAAGTGGTGGGTTCGGTTGTGGTGCCGGATCCGCCGCAGGCGGTCAGCGAGAGTGCAGCGATGGCCGTCATGGCCCCGCCGACAATCAGGGAGCGAGCGTTCACCTTCATTGGTGTACCTTTCGTGACAACCTCGGTCCAATGGGCCGGACCGGGCGGATCTGAGCGTCGAAGGGTTTCGACATATATGTAAGCGCTTCCAGAGTGACATAGATCATTGAAGTTGGCAACAGTCGCCAAGGAATCAATCATTCTCAGCTCGGTCTAACGACTTACTTCATGGCAAAGCGTCAAATTACTGGAAGCGTTTACAAACACTTCTCCATCGCCTATCGTTACCGTCATGACTCAAAAGCGCGCGCTCTCGACCACGCCATCAACCGAGCCCGGCTCGGAATGGTGGCGCACCTCGGTGATCTACCAGATCTATCCACGTTCCTTCGCAGACGCCAACGGAGATGGAATCGGAGATTTACAGGGCATTACCTCCCGCCTGGAATCGCTGGCCAAAATGGACATCGACGCAATCTGGCTCTCCCCATTTTTCACCTCACCCCAAAAAGACGGTGGCTACGACGTCTCGAACTATGTAGACGTCGACCCGCTCTTTGGCACACTGGCCGACTACGACGCTATGGTGGCTCGCGCCCATGAGCTCGGATTACGCGTCATCATTGATCTCGTTCCAAACCACTGCTCTGATCAACATCCCTGGTTCCAGGAAGCCCTGAAATCCCCGGCCGGCTCCCCCGAACGCGACCGCTTTATCTTCCGCGACGCCGTAGAAGGAACCGTGCCCAATAACTGGGAATCGGTGTTCGGAGGACCTATGTGGACCCGGACCACCGACGAAGACGGTACCCCCGGCCAGGTGTACCTGCATATCTTTGACTCTTCGCAGCCAGACTTTAACTGGCACAACGAGGAAGTCCGCGCGATGTTCCGCAACGTACTGCGCTTCTGGCTAGATCGCGGCACCGATGGGTTCCGCGTCGACGTTGCCCACGGCATGATCAAGGCCGAGGGGCTGCCCGATTTCGCCCCAGACCCCAAGGGCGCATCCATGGGTGGAACCGAAGAGCTTGCCCCGTGGTGGGGGCAGGATGGCGTGCATGAAATCTACCGCGACTGGCGAACCGTCATGGATGAATACGAAGGCCAGCGTGTGCTCTGTGCCGAAGCCTGGGTTAATCCACTAGATCTGATGGCAAAGTGGGTGCGTGAAGATGAAATGCATCAAGCCTTCAATTTCCCTTATCTCAGCACCGGCTGGGATGCCTCGGCACTACGTGAAGTAATCAATGAGTCAATCTCGGCCTTCGGCGCGGTCGGCGCACCGAGCACCTGGGTATTGTCCAACCACGACGTGGTACGCCATGCCTCACGGTTAGCACTCACCGCAGACAACCCGCAGGGTGAAGGCATTGGTCCGCTGACGCCAAACCATCCGGATCCGGTCACCGGCTTGCGCCGCGCCCGTGCGGCCTCCACGCTCATGCTTGCACTACCCGGTGGTGCTTACCTTTATCAGGGTGAAGAGCTCGGCTTGCCCGAAGCCATGGAGCTACCGGACGAGGCCCGTCAGGACCCGACCTGGTTCCGCACCAATCACGAGCGCTACGGCCGAGACGGCTGCCGAGTGCCGCTTCCTTGGGAAGCGGAGGCCCCGGCCTACGGTTTTAGCACCACCGGAGAAAGCTGGCTGCCCCAGCCCGAGCAATGGGCCGGTTATGCGCGTTCACTGCAGGAAAATGACGCCGACTCAACGCTGCACCTATACCAAGAACTATTGCGTTTGCGCCGCGAACACGCGCTGGGTTCCGGAGACGTACAGTGGTTAGCTAGAAATGATGAAAACCTGCTGACCCTGCAAAATGGCTCGGTTATTATCGTGATGAATTTCTGTGCAGAGCCGATTCATTTGCCGGAAGACCTGGCAAAACTACCGCGTCTGGTCGTCAGTGCCTTACAAAGCTCGGACGAGAGCATACAAGGCGAAAGCGCACTGTGGCTTAACGCAACGCGTAGCTAGCGGACGGTAAGCTCAAAAAGTAAGCTGCGGCGCTCATCGAATGGCCGCCGCAGCTACCAGACATACTTCGTGAAAGGGTCATCGTGGCCAGCATCAAAGACGTGGCTGAGGCCGCAGGAGTCTCTATCGCCACCGTCTCCAGGGCTCTCTCGGGTCGCGGAAACGTCTCGGCCAGCACGCTCGCCGCGGTCCGCCGGGCAGCACACGAGCTCGACTACGTGGTTTCCGCCAGCGCCTCAGGTCTGGCCTCGGGCCGAACCCGGAATATCGGCGTGCTGGTACCAATGATTAATCGCTGGTATTACGGCTCGGTGCTTGAAGGCATTAGCGCGGCCCTGATGCGCGAAGGTTATGACACCACCTTGTATCAGCTGAGCAAGGAAGTGGACCAACGCGAAAAGGTATTCTCTGACTTCCTGCTTCGCCAACGTGTAGACGCGGTCATCGCGGTCAACGTGGAGTTAGGCGAGGCGGAGATGAAAGCCCTGCATGCACTGGATAAACCACTGGTAGGAGTAGGCGGTCCATTACCCGGCGCTCCCACCCTTTTCTGGGATGAAGAAGCGGTGGCGGNCTTAGCCACTGAGCACCTCATCGCGCTGGGGCACACACGTATCGCTCACATTGGCGGAAGCCAAGAAACCGATCAGGATTTCCACTTGCCTACCCGCCGCCGCGCCGGGTACGAACGCGCCATGCGTGAAGCTTCACTGCCCGTAGATGACCGTCTCTACCTGGGCGCCGATTTCAGCATGGCCCAGGGCTATCAGGCGGCAAAGCAGTTGCTCGGCCACCCGGTGAACCGTCCCACTGCCATTTTTGCTGCCAGTGATGAAATGGCGATCGGCGCGATGCTCGCCGCCCGGGACTTAGGCCTGCAGCTGCCCCATGATCTTTCGGTGATCGGTATCGATAACCATGAACTTGCAGACATGTTCGGGCTGACCACCATTGAACAGCGGCCCCACCAGCAGGGCGAGACTGCGGTAGCCATGTTGTTGCGCACCATTCGCGGGTTAGAGCCAGCCCAGGGGCATCCCATTGAGCATCGGCTGATTGTGCGTTCATCAACAACGCGCCCACCGGCATAAAGCCAGCGGGCGCGTGATTGATATTCAGTTTTTGTAGACCTGCACGTTAGCGAACGGTGGGCGCTTCTTCATCCTGAACTTCCTCCAGGTGCAAGTTGCGTCCCTGAGTTTCGCCCACCCAGAGCACCGCGGCGACGGAGATGACGGTCAGCACCATAATGTAGATCGCAATGGAACCAGACCATCCGGTGGAGGTCAGCAAGACCTGCGCCACGGTGGCAGCAAAGGCACCGCCGAGAATCGAACCCAGTGCGTAGCCAATCGAGATACCCGAGTAGCGGATACGAGCCGGGAACATCTCGGCGTACATGGCCGACTGTGGACCGTAGGACAACCCCAGGCCAATGGTGAGCACGAAGATACCCACGGTGTAGAGCACGATATTTCCGGTGTCCACCAACATGAACATTGGAATCATCCAGACAAATACAATGCCGTAACCGAGCAAGAAGGTATTCCGGCGTCCCAGCCTGTCCGAGAGCCAGCCACCGACCAGAGTGAAGATCAGCCAGCCGACTGAGCCAACGGTGGTAGCCAGCAAGACTGGAGCCAGTTCCATCTTCAGCACCTTGGTGGTGTAGGAGATGAAGAAGGCGATCACCAGGTAACCGGCGGCGTTGTTCGAAACGAAGATCAAAGCAGCTTGCATCACCGGCTTCAGGTGCCCGGTCATCAGCTCCTTCAGCGGAGTGTGCTCGGCGGCCTTACGCTGAGCCATGGCTTTGAAGACCGGGGATTCTTCCACCGCACGGCGGATCATGTAACCAACCAGGATCAGCACTACCGACAGGAGGAATGGAATACGCCAGCCCCACGATTGGAACTGCTCTGGAGTCATCGAGACACGCAGAATGTAGAGCAAACCAGTTGCCAGGATCATGCCGATAGGCACGCCGATCTGCGGGAAAGCTCCGAAGTAACCGCGGCGGGCCTTCGGTGCGTGCTCCACTGCCATCAGCGCTGCGCCACCCCACTCGCCACCTGCGGAGAAGCCCTGGATCACACGTAGAAGCACCAGCAAGATAGGTGCTCCGATGCCAATTGCGGCGTAGGTTGGCAGCACACCGATCAGCGAGGTGGCCGCTCCCATGAGGATCAAGGTCAGCACCAGAATCTTCTTGCGTCCATAGCGGTCACCTAAGTGTCCTGCCACGATGGCCCCCAAGGGGCGGAAGAAGAAGGAGATGCCAATCATGGCAAAGGACAGGATCTGGGCTACAGCTGGATTTGATTCACCGAGCGGTTCCAGGAACAGCGGGGTCAACAGCGTCGCGGTGAGCTGAGCGAAAATGAAGAAGTCGTACCACTCGATGGTGGTACCTACCAGGGTGCCGGCCAGAACGCGCCGTTCTTCCTGGGTACGTGATGCGGTTGTAGACATGTGCGAGTGTCCTCAGATGAAGATGCGGATAATTACCGACCGTTCGGACGGGTAATAGATACATAGTAAACTAGGAGTGACTGTCCTCACAAGCTGCATTAGTCACACTCCCGTCTAACAGTTCAAAAAAAGAATTCGCTGTTCGGATAAAGAACCCCTAGACTCGAATCAAGTACACCAGCGTCGAGCCTAAGGCTGACTGTGCACCGAAAAAATCGGGGCCAGCGCCGGAATGAAGAAGATGTCGTCCTCGCAAACCCTATCCCGCGGAATTCGAGCCTTAGAGATCGTTGCCGAGTCTCCAGTCAACCTCACCATCGCGGAAATCGCCGAGCGGCTCGACGTCCATCGCTCCATCGCCTACCGGATCCTGCGCACGCTTGAAGAACACCGCCTGCTCAGCCGGGATGAATCCGGCAGGATTCGTTCAGCCTCAGGGCTGGCAGTCCTTGCCCGCTCCGTGCAGCGCGACCTGCAATCTGCCGCGCTGCCCGAGCTCACCAGGCTTGCTAATGAACTATCCATGACGGCGTTCTTGGCCGTCTGGGAACACGATATGTGCACCACCTTGCAGTCAGTTGAACCGGTGCACTCAGGAAGCGCCATTGTGCACCGCCCCGGCTCGGTGCACGGGATGGATATTGGCGCGCCAGGTATCGCCATCCAATCCCAATACACGCGTAGCCAATGGGATGCGATGGAGACCGGCATTGAGTACCGTGAGCCTGCGCGCACCGCACGGATTGAGGGATACTCCACCAGCGAGAACGAAGTGATCCAAGGCGTCACCGCCATAGCGGTACCGATTTCCCACACCGGCCCTACCCCGGCGGCCATCGCCGTCATCTTCGCTACCAGCACCGTCGACACCCGTGAGCACATTATTCGTGCGTTGAAAGAAGCTGCACTGAACGTGGGCGACGAACTCAGCTAAAAACGTGGTCCCCTCAGATTTAAGCACCGCAGGCTCCTTTCCCATAAGGGAAAGGAGCCTGCGACTTAACACTCTGGTGTTAGCGCACGCGTCGCAACGACGGAGCCTTTGCAACGATCAGCTTCATCAGCAGAGCCGCAAGCAGGATGAGGAACGCCGCAGCGGTAGAGACCCAGTAGGCCCCGAGGTAACCGGAAGATTCTGCCAATACTCCGGCCAAACCGTTACCGATTGATGTGCCCACCACGATTCCGGCCGACAGCAGCGTCATCACTGTGGACAGCAGCTTCGGCGGAGCTACCTCGCCACCCAAGGTCATGCCCGTGACGATTACCGGACCGACAGCAAAACCTGCCACAAACAGTGCTAAAAGCATCCACGGCACGGAGCTGGCATAGTGCAATCCAAAGCTGGCAATAGTCAGCGCCACACCGCAGGTGATCCAACGGTTGATCTGGCTAAATCCCTGTGGCCACGAAGCCACGGAAATCGCTGCCAGCGCACTGGAAAGCCCCATTGCGCCATAGAGCAAGCCACCCTGATTGGAGTTACCCAGTGCGCCGGCAAATGCCAGCGTGCCGGCGGCTGATGAGCCAAAGACCGTGCCTAAGCCAATCATGCCAAGTACTAGCGCACCAATAGCGGCCACTTGCGCCTTAGAGACGCGCACCTTTACTTCATGTTCGCCACTGCCATGCGGTTTAACCTCATCGACGGTGCGGTGTTTCGCAAAGGTAGGAACCAGCACCACGGTGAGAACTGCAGCGATCAGCAGCGGCAACGTTGGGTGTACCAGCGAGGCTAATAGACCTACGGCAACCGGTCCGAAGACGAAGCCAAGCTCGTCCAGCATGGATTCCAGGCTCAACGCCGCGGTGAGCACTTTAGGATTTTTTTGCTGCCGGCGCGTCATTGAAATCCAACGCACTCGCGACATCGGTCCGACCTGTGGACCGCTGGCTCCCGCGAGCAAGGAAATCATGACCAGCACACCGACCAGCAAGTTCGAACCGCTATTGCCGTACCACGTCAACAACAGAAGCAAAATGGTATGCAAGATTGATACTGGAATTAGCACCGGACGCTGACCGAAGCGGTCCGCGAGCATTCCGATACTGGGCCCGCCCACGGCAGAACCAAGTCCCACCATGGCCGCACTCAAGCCACCGAGTGCATAGGATCCGGAGCTTGCAGTCACCAAGGTCATCGACCCAATGGTGAGCATTGCCAGGGGCAATCTAGCAAAGAAAGATAGCGGAACGTAGGCCGTTCCAACCATAGGAACCAGTGAAGAGAACCCTGGCTTAGGTTCTAGTTTTTGGTTCGGTTCATTGGACAACATATGTTGAGTCAACAATTCTCCACAGCAAAGCGTGTGTCGTCCCACGCCCCCCGACACACAAAATTTCCCAGACATGCCTGATGGCACTACTTTCAAGATACCAGCGTCTTGGTCAATGTCTAGTTCAGATGGTGAGCATCACTTCTGGGGTCATATCAATTGTGGAACCGTGCTGGGTTTTGATAACCGTCACTCGGTTGGTAATTCGTTGTTTCATCTCCGAAACATGGGACACCAGACCGATCATGCGTCCGCCTGCACGCAGTGATTCCAGCGCTTCCATCACCTGCTCTAGGGTCTCGGCATCAAGGGAGCCGAAACCTTCATCCACGAAGAGCGTCTGCATATCTACCGCACCACTGTGATGTGAGATTACGTCCGCCAGTCCCAATGCCAGAGCCAGTGAAGCCATGAATGTTTCACCGCCGGACAGCGTCTGAGTGTCGCGTTCTTTACCTGTCCATGAATCCCGGACGCGCAGGCCCAGCCCAGACTTTGAATTGCCACGGGTGGAATCATCATGATGCAGCGAATAACGTTCGGAGGACATGATCTTCAGCCGCTCGGTGGCGGCCTGTGCAACTTCTTCCAAACGCGCCGCCAGCACATAGGTGCTCAGGGTCATCTTGTATTTGTTTTCTCCCCCGCCACGAATCACGTCGGCTAGATCTCGCAGTCTCCGGTACGCGTCGATGACCGGCCCAGAATCGGCACGGTACTCACTCAAAGCCCTCACCGAGGTACGCAGGCGTTCCAGTTGTGTCTGCGCCAGCACCTCGTCCTGGCGCGCGGACTCATACCGTTGCTCGGTCGCTTCAACGTGCTCGTTGACCCGACTCGTTTCCTCCTCGGATGGTGCGTCAATTCCTTGGGCCGTGAGATCTTTGGCCCGAAGGTAATCAGCGGATGCTTTGAGCGTGGTTATGGCACTGGCACGCACCGTGTCCTGGTGTTGCAGTCGCTGATATTCTTCACGCTTCTGCTCGCTGAGCAGGGCCGAAGCGTAGTCTTGGTCAGTTTCAAAGCCGGCTTCATCGCGTTGTTTGATCCACGTAGCCTCCGCTTTGCTTGCGCCGGCGATGGCAGCTAAATGATCTGTCAGTGCGTTATAGGCTCGGTTAAAGATCGTGAACTCGGCTCGCACCTTCGCTACTAGCTCGTTAAGCCCTAATTCGCTCCCCTCGCGTAGCTGGGCAAGTTTGACGTCAAGCTCAGCAATTTGGCCGCTCAACGATTCAACCTGCTTGCTGCTCGTAGCGTGGGCAAGTGTAGCCTGCGCAACCTTAGCGGTTTCCTTTTCGATACCGGTACGCAGTAACTCCAATTTTTGCGCCAGCTTGGTAACCTCCGCCTGTTTCGCGGTAGATTCATCCAGCTTTGCCTGCGTTACCTGGACAAGCGCTTGTCCGGTGGCAAGATCTGCATCTTTCGCAGACTCGGCTGCAGTCTCAAATTTGGTGGTCGCCACATCCCTGATTTTGGCCTTCGCGCCTTGCAGTTCCCGCTCTGAGTGAACGACCTTCTCCAACGCCACAATCTGTTCGTCATCGATGAGTCCGGCAGTATCCTCAGCCTGCGCCGGCTGCGGATGTTCCAGCGAGCCACAAACCAGACACGGCGAGCCGTCTTCCAACGCAGCGGCAAGACGCAAGGCGGTCTGTTCTAACTGCAGGCGTTGCGCTGAGATCAACGCAGACTCGGCAGCATTGAGTTTCAGGCTTTGTTCCGCATACTCAATATCCGCATTAGTCAAAGATTTTTGTAGCTTCTCGCGCAGCTTGATCTGCACAACCAGATCCTGTGCAGCTTTGAGCTCCTCAGTAGCTTGTTGCTTAACCTCAGCGGCTGCGACAAGATCTAGCTTTTGTGGATCGGCAGCGAGCTCTTCACGCTCGATTCGTAGCGCCTGAAGAGTCTGCTCCGCGTCTTCGAGGATTTTCTGCTGGTTGCGGACTTGTTGCTGTGCCTCTTTAAGTTCTTCTTGCAGTTTCTGCTGCTTAGTCTCGTCGGCCAGCGCTGCCTTGAGCACCACGAGACGGGTATTGAGTTTCGCCGCCCGTGCCCGAAGAACTTCTAGATCATCGCTGTTCGCTTGAGTCTGCACGTCGTAGCTAGTCGCTACGCTGCGCTGAGACTCGTGCCAGTCTTCCATCGTGGCTTCGAGGCTGCTTTTTGTCTCTTTGACCTGTGCCTCATAGCCTCGGATTCCGGCGGCTTTGGCGTGCAGGTTAAGTGCCGTTCCGGCGCGCAGAGCAGCCGCGTGGTTTTTAGCGTGTTCGGCTTCCAGTTCGCTCAATTCGGCACGGCGCTCAAAAACCCGTTTGCGTTCTTCCACGGATTTTTGGTTATTCAGCGCCTGGTCGCGCCGTTTGCGCAGCGTTGAGGTCTGTTCCTGACGGAAGGAATACATAGCGAAAATACGCGTCTCATAGTCCGCAAATTCAGCTGCCAAATCCGCCGGCGGCGCGATATCTTCCAACGCGTCATCAGGATCCACGGTCTCATGACTGGAAAGATAAGCTGTAACTTCTTGACGGATGCTATCTTCACGGGCACTGAGATTAGCCTCAATTTCTGCGGCTTTTTTACGTTCCCCGGCAAGACGCAGGTTGAACTCGTCCTCAATCTTCCCGTAGTCACTGGTATCGAACAGATTGCTGAGCAGGTCTTCACGTGCGGTGGCCTTGGCACGCAAGAAATCTGCGAACCCGCCTTGCGGGAGCATCACCACTTTGGTGAACTGATCACGGTCCAGACCTAGCAGGCCACCGAGGATCTGCCCTACTTCATCATTACGGGTCGACAAGGCCTCCCATTGTCCTTTGACCAGTTCGCGCAGAGCACTGGACGCCTTCTGCTCGGTGACTCCGTTTTTGCCCCGCTTGCTTGGACGCATCCATGCCGGGGAACGAGTCACCTCAAAACGACGGTCTCCCACGGTTAGTTCGCAGATGATCTGTGGTTCAATACCTTCTGCTGCATGATCCGAACGGATCTGACGGCTACCGGTCCGGTTTCCAGGCAAGGAACCATATATGCCGTAGCAAATTGCGTCGAGAATGCTGGATTTGCCGGCACCCGTGGGTCCATCAAGTAAAAACAATCCGCCAGCCGACAGTTCGTCGAAGTCGACTTCTTCGACTCCGGCGAAGGGGCCAAAGGCCTGGATATGAAGCTTATGAATTCTCATTTGCTCACCTGTGCTTCACGCGTGCTCCGGATGACCGAGTCAAGCAGTTCCCGTTCAAGTTCATCGGCCTGCCGGTCTCTGACATGTTCAATAAAGTCCGTGCAGACCTGTGCGGTACTTGTTGCTTTAGCCATCCGGTCTGAATACGTCGACTTTTCCTTGGCCCTGCCACCCTGCGGGTCAAAGGCGAGCACCACGGTGTCCGGAAAGCGAGTCCTCACCTTGCTCATCGCATCTGCCGGGCGTTCCGGATCGGTCAGCGTCACCTGGCACCAAGCATCCTCGGCGAAAGCCAGTTCCTTATCTGCAAGAAGATCTTCGATATTTCCGCGCAGGATGGCGAGTTTTTTCGGCACCGAAAGCAGTACTTCTTCGTACCCGGCAATTCCCTGTGCATCGGTATCGATCAGCCAGATTCCCTTGCGCTGTTTCACTTCCGAGAAGGAGTAGGCCAAAGGAGAACCCGAGTAACGGATTTTCTCGGCGATGCGCTGGCGCCCGTGGAGGTGACCTAGCGCGGTGTAGTCAAAATTCTCAAAGAGCCGCGCGGGAACCACGTCCAAGTTGCCGGTGCTTAGCTCACGTTCCGAGTCACTACCTTCACCGCCGGCGGCAAAGAGATGTGCCATTGCCACGGACACCACCGGGGTGCCGCTCTTCCGTAGTTCTCGCAGGTGCCCTTCGATACGGTTTATGGCCGCTGCAACCACCGCCGCGTGACTGGCTTTTTCCACCTGGAGCTCGTCCATTACCATCCGTGGCTCCAGATACGGGATCCCGTACACGGCCACGCGGTGCGTATCTGCTTCGAGCACCACCGGTTCGAGCATGCGTGAGGTATCGGCAAAAATATGCACTCCGGCAGAATCCAGGAGTTCTGAGGCGAATCCTAGCCGGGAGGCGGAATCGTGGTTGCCACTAGTCAAAATCAGGGTGGCTCCGGTTTTGCGAAGCTCGGCCAACACCCAGTTGCACAAACGCACCGCATCCACGTGGGGCAGTGCACGGTCATAAATGTCACCGGCCACCAACACCACGTCCACCTGGCGTTCACGGGTGATNTCGATGATTTCCTGCAGTACGCTGCGCTGGGCATCGAGTAACGACGCACCATGGAAGGTACGGCCNAAATGCCAGTCTGAGGTGTGAAGCAATCGCATGATCCCACCTTATGCAATACCTTCGACAGTTTGCGCACTAGAATGTACTTGTGAATGAAACCGGTGAAATTGCACTCCTGCCAGAGAACTACTCAGACAAGGTGTTCGCGATCCTGCTCGGCCTAGCCGACGGCGCAACCCACGCCCGGGACGATATCGATCCCGGTGCCACCGAGCTACTCCCGCTCTATATGGTCGATGGGCTGCTTGAAGCCCTCGAATGGGCCAAAGATGGTGTGGGCAGCGACGAGTTAGCCTGCATGTGGCTCGCTTCGCTTCGCGCCTACTCTCAGCTGACCGGGTCCTTCCCGACCGGTGCGCCCGAGCCATTAAAGCGTTGGATTGATCTTGAAATGAAGAAGGTCGAGATTCATGACGGTCTGATGGCTGGCGATCCGCTGAACATGTCGGGTCTGAAATCTAAAGATATGGGCCAACGCGGACGCCCTACCGGCGTGAATGCGGACTCCACTGGCGTGCTTCCACGTGCTGCCGCGGTCGCGTTGCTCTCCCGTGTCCCAGAATCCACTACCGAGGCGTTGTCCCGTGCCGCCGCATATCTGACTCATGATGAGCAGGCTGCAAAAACCACGGTGGCAGCCGCCCGTATCGTCCGCTCCGCCATTGAACGCTCGCAGGCAGCTGGCAGCGAATGGGACGCTATGCTCGAAGGACTTGAAGGTCCCTCAGCGGATGCCCTGCGTCAGGTGGTGGCCGTGGTGCGCGATTCATTGCACCTGTCCCCCACCGATGCCTACGCCGCGTACTTCAACGCAAGTGGCGCAGCCGAGGTGGAGGAAGAATCCGATATCGAGGCGGCAGATGCCCCGGCAGCTGAGGAAGACGATAGCCGTGATCCAGAAACTGATGCCTACGCGGTAGCCCTGCTGGCTGCAGTGTATGGTTCTGATGCTGTAGGTGACCGTCCAGCTTCTGCGTTGGATGACATCATCTCTGAGCTTCACGACCGCTGGATGGCCTTGGTGGACTAACCCTCCCAAACGATTTAAATGACTCGGCCCGGAACCAAATTTTTGGTTCCGGGCCGAGTCATTTGTACAACGTGAGACGTACTGCGAGAAAACCGCTGGTTTTCGCTTATCCCTTGGAGGGAACCAACGCTTCCTGTGGTTCCTCAGGCAGGTCAATTTTCTGTGAATCGGGGAAAACAAACTTATGCAGTGCCCACCAGCGGAACACCATCGCTAGCAACGTGCCGATAATCGGCCCGGAGATAAAGTCTGCTACTTCTTGGCTGAGAAAAGATACCTGCGGGTAGTGGAATCCCAGGATCCAGCGCGATACATAGAGCGGAGCGGAGTTGATGGCAATGCCGATCAACGACACGGTGAAGAAGCCAATGGCTTGAACGCGCTTGCGGTACGCGTCGTTTTGATTTTGAAACGTGTACTGCCGGGTCAGNACGAAGGAGACCACCGTCGCAACAGCGTTAGCAATGATAAANGCAGTGGTTGGATGCGCTTCGAGCACCGTGAATTTCAANCCGTAGTTGACAACCAAAGTTACNACGAAGCAGAATCCGCCAACTCCAATAAATCGCATGAGNCTAGTGAGCATGCCATTTTTGTTGTTCACGTGTACCTCGTGGTGTTTAGTAGTTAAAAACGGTTCGGACTGCAGGACTCAGCCTTGAACGGCCATTCCGAAGCCCTCGACCAGCTGCATGAATTCACCTTCCGAGATGATTTCCACGCGCTGGCCCTTATCGCGCAGCTTCAGCACCTGCTTGGCCTTGTTGGTCAAACGTCCGTTGGCCAGATCCTGCGGAACAAATCCATCACCAACCACCAATGCGGTGGTAGCTCGGGTGACCCGCGAGGCGGTCTGTGCGCCGTAGTTTGCCGCCCACTGCTTAGCCTTAGGCCGCGGTACCGAGAGGTTTCCGGTGAACACCATAACCTGCCCAAATAGCGGGTGCGTACGATCTGCGTCCATATTTGGTTCGGGGTTCTCCCCCTCCTGCGGCCAGGATCCAAAGGAATCTAGGGCAGGCATCGGGTGGCCATTGGCCATCCAACCTTGAGCGTCTCGGGTGGCACGGGAGAATTCTTCACCCGGCCTCCATGACGCGGTGAGCCCCAACCCGACGTTGTAGTGATCCGCCGCGTGCAAGACGGACGGAGCATCACTTCGATGAGCGATATCGATCATTGCCCACGCGCAGGCTTCCGCGTCGGCGAGCGCCTCGTGGTGGTTTTCGATGGGGTGGCCGGCCTCTTCGGCGACAAACGGCAGCGAGTAGCTGGGTAAATCATAGGCTTTGCGGGCAAGTTTAACAGTACAAAGATGTGCGATTTCCGGGACAGCGAGTTCGCTGGCTTCCGAGGCGGCACGAATGACTCCGGAGTCGAAGGCCGAGTTATGCGCTACAAGCACGTCGGATCCGATAAATTTGAGGAGATCACCGAGCTTCTCCCCCACGCGTGGTGCGTCGGTGACCATGTCTTCGGTGATGTGGTGGATTGAGACGTTTCGCGGGTCGAAGTGGTCAAAACCTGCCGGCGGTCGAAGTAACCATTGTTCGGTTTCGACGATGCGTCCGGAACGGACCTTGATCAGGCCTACCGAGCAGGCCGATCCGATAAATCCGTTTGCAGTTTCAAAATCTAATGCTGTGAAGTCCAATGCCACGCATGACAGTTTACTCGTTAATGCTCAAAGGCCAGCATCCGAAGTCTAATGTGTGGATAATCCCTCCTGGTGCGCTGCGCATTCCGGAAGACTGCTATTCGAAGGCTAAATGTCTGATGACCTGTGTGTCTGCGTCAAAATCTCGATGTTGAATACGTGCGGCAACACAGACTTGTCACACTCGAGCTTTACAAGCACCGAAAACGGTTCGGTGGTGCATATACAGATGCCCTTGCCACGCCAAAACGTGTCAAGGGCATCTGGGCCGAACAACTACTAGGCTACGGTCGCTTTGCGCAAGGTCAGGTACGAACCTCCAGCCATCACTACCGCTACGACACCGCCCCACAGGGTCACGCCTGCGGCAGTCCAGGTCAGCGCCCAGGTCCAGAAGTTGGCCCAGAGCTGATTGAAGGTCAGCAGTGCAATTACTCCGAGCAGCAGCACACCCAAAGCGATGAAGAATACGAGCAGTCCAGTGGTGCGCCAGCGCATGTAAATAGTAGCGATCAAGAAGCCAACCATGAACAACAGCACCATCAGCACAAAGTAGAAGCCAATCTGTACCGCGACATTGTTATCGGCCACCCATTCCAAGGCGAAGAAGCGCGCATCCATCCACCATCCGCCGGTGGCCTTTTCGAGAAGTCCCATCAGGTAGTAGAAGACGGACAAGGCCAGAGCACACACTCCAAAGAGCAATACCGTGCCCAGGTAAAAACTTCTGCGCGAGACGCTCATCGCTTGGGAGAACGGGAAGGTTAAGGTCAAAGCTTGGATTCCCAATGCGAGAAAATACCACATCGGCGCCTGAGCGCCGCCGCCATACATTGTTCCTTCGCCACCGTTCTCGCGAACAATCCAGAAGATCACTAACGAGAAGATAAACGCGCAGCCGAGAATCAGCAGGGGCAGGCCAATAAAGACCCACTTGTTGATCAGCTGCATCCGAGCAACTTTGATTACGCGTTCCATGATGCTCTCTCCTTCGCTTGATCCTGATGTGCTGCAAGGACGTTGCGTCCCATGGCTGTTCGGACCACGAGTTGCTGCAACGACATTGGCGACAGCTCAAGACCGAGCTCTCGGGCTTCGGCTTGCTGGGCCGGGGTCAGCCGTTGCTGGATACTCACACTTGCCAGCGCACCCAACGAGTCGCGATGAATCACCGGATAGTCCGCAACAAACTCTTCGACCACATCTGCCTTGCCGCTGATCGTGACCGCGGCTCCCTGCAGTGATTCTGCGTCCTCGTCCATCACAATGCGTCCCGAGTCGATAATGATCACGTGTTCCAGCAAGTTTGCTACCTCGTCAATCAGGTGACTTGAGAGCACGATAGTTCGCGGGTACTCGGCGAAGTCTTCGACCAATCGGTCGTAGAAGATCTGCCTAGCCACCGCGTCCAGACCCAGATATGGTTCGTCGAAAAATGTGACTTCGGCACGAGACGCTAACCCGATGACCACACCTACTGCGGAGAGCTGACCGCGCGAAAGCTTCTTGATCTTCCGTTTGAGCGGAAGGTTGAAGTCGGCGATCAGTTCCTGAGCCAACTGCTCATCCCAGTTTTCAAAGAAGAGAGCTGCGGCTTTGAACGCCTGAAAGGCCTTGTACTCATCGGGGTATTTCTGCGATTCCCTGATGAAGCAGATCCGAGAAAGTGTCGCGTCATGTTCAAAGGGCGTATGGCCAAAGACCTTGACTTCGCCAGCATCGGGGAAGCCTTGCCCAGTCAAGATCGACATGAGTGTGGTTTTACCCGCACCGTTGCGTCCGAGCAGTCCGTAGATTTTGTGAGAATCCAGTTGCAGGTTCACGTCGTCCAAGGCCTTAACATCTTTAAAGGTCTTGCTGACGTTACGTACTTCCACTGGGGTTTGCTCAGACATGGCGAGATCCTCCTGGCCCTGCATCGATGATGGGTTGTGCCGACTTGATCATGTCCATGAGTTCTTCGGCTCCAATGCCGAGCTTTCCTGCTTCGGCGGCCAATGGCTGGACATATTGGTCATTGAATTTTTGCCTGCGCTTCTGCCGTAAGCGTTCCGGCGCGCCTTGCGCTACGAACATTCCGATTCCCCGCTTCTTGTATAGCAAACCCTCTTCTACGAGTTTGTTTATTCCCTTGGCCGCGGTTGCCGGGTTAATCCGATAGAAGGCGGCAAATTCATTAGTGGATGGCACCTGACCTTCTTCAGCCAGGACGCCAGAGAAGATGTCGTTTTCGATCAGCTCAGCGATCTGAATGAAAATTGGTTTTGAATCGTCAATCACACCACGCACCTCCTGCCTTTACTTGGAACCAACTGATGAGCTTCAGTTCATTGGTTCATTACTCATGTAACTAACCATAGAACCGGTTCAACTCTTTGGCAAGCATTGGGCAGAGAAATAACTTCAGGAAATAANAANTTAGANTGTGCATGACCAGCTAAATAATGNCGCTGACCAGTCAGGACGNGTGCTGCGGCGAGCTCGGAATACTCGGAATTTAGCTGGCTCCCCACCTGCGCAATGGATCCCCACAGGCTGATGACGAAACATGAAAATGTAGGTATCGGAATTTCGATAACAAGCTAGGAGGCGTCACGATGTCCCTCAATCCTTTTCAGCCCGACTCATTTGACGGGCGACGGCGTGAATCCCAGAAACTCATGATGATGATCTCGTCGCTAACTCTCGTGGCAGCGGCATTAGCCGGCTCCCCCAGTGGCTCCACGGCAACTGCTTCCCAGCCTCACCTCACCAATAACGTCCAGAGCGGGAAAATTATCGCGCGGACTTCCGCTTCAGGCGCCGGGGCATATGCGATGGGCAGCAACGCGCAGCTCGCACTGCCCACCGCCGAAGCAGCACAGAAAATTCGAGACGAGAACTCCGAGCCAGCCGATCCCAGCTGAGCAAGCCCACGAAAATTGAACTATACCTAGATGCAAAAAATCCGGACGTTGCCAGGGCAGCGTCCGGATTTTAATGTACTGAAAAGACTTGCTAGTTTGAGCTCAGCACCTTGGTGACCTCGGCGATAATCACCGGAAGCAACTGTGCAAAGGCCTGCGCGCGATGCGAGATCGCGTTCTTTTCCTCGGCACTGTACTGCGCCAGTGAACGATTCGATTCTGCCGGCTGGAAGACCGGGTCATAGCCAAATCCACCGTCCCCGGCACGCTCGGTGCGCAAACTGCCCAACAGCTTACCCAGCTGCACATGTTCGGTGCCCTGCGGGGTCGCAAGTGCTGCGGCGCAGACAAATGCGCCGGTGCGGTGTTCGGCGGTGATATCCCCTAGCTGCGCAAGCAACAGGTCAATGTTCGCTTCGTCGTTTCCATGCACACCAGACCAGCGAGCGGAAAAGATCCCCGGCGCTCCGCCAAGCACATCGATGCTCAGACCCGAATCGTCGGCGAGCGCAATCAGCCCGGTCGCCGCACTGATTTCCCGCGCCTTCTTCAACGCATTGCCTTCGAAAGTCACCTGATCCTCTACCGGATCCGGTGCTCCTGCGGTAGCCGCGTCGATCACCTGAGTGTCGACGTCTAGACCTGGCACCTGGCCGCGCAGCAACTCACGCAGTTCGCGTAGCTTGCCTTGATTGTGTGAGGCAAGGACAAGAACGGGCTGGCTCATTTGGAATTCTTCAGGGTTTCGGTCTGGATCTGCGCCAATTCGGTGGTGCCGATCAAGGCGAGATCAAGCAGTGCATCAAGTTCGTCGCGCTTGAAGGGTGCACCCTCGGCGGTGCCCTGTACCTCGACGAAGTCGCCGCTGCCGGTGACCACAACGTTCATGTCGGTTTCCGCGCGAACGTCTTCCTCGTACGGCAGATCCAGCATCGGGGTGCCATCAATGATGCCTACCGAGATCGCTGCCACCGAGTCGGTCAGTACCTTTGCATTGGCCTTCAGGATTTTTTCGCCCCGTGCCCACTCGATAGCTTCGGCCAACGCTACATAGGCGCCGGTGATTGCTGCGGTACGAGTACCACCGTCGGCCTGCAGGACATCACAGTCGAGCACAATGGTGTTTTCGCCCAACTGCTTGGTATCAACTACCGCACGCAGGGAACGGCCGATCAGCCGGGAGATCTCATGGGTGCGACCTGAAACCTTGCCCTTCACTGCTTCGCGGGAGTTACGGGTATTCGTCGCACGTGGCAGCATCGCGTATTCGGCGGTGACCCAGCCGGTACCTTCGCCCTTGAGCCAGCGCGGCACGCCCTGGGTGAAGGAAGCGGTGCATAGTACTCGGGTGTTTCCGAATTCGATCAGGGCCGAACCTTCGGCTTGGGTGGACCATCCGCGGGTGATGGTGATGTCACGAAGTTGCGCGGCGCTGCGGCCGTCGGCACGTAAAGTCATACTTCCATAGTAGCGAAAACGCAGCATCGTTTTCGCCAGTGACGCCAGCCAGTGCTAGGTATGTTTAGGACAACAGGAGCCCAGCGGCGTGAGCATACCGGGGATTTTTACCGCGTGCTGTTCTGCGCCTTGGCCGGTGTGGGCCGCGCAGAAGGTACAAACCGATCAAAGAGCCAGGAGAAGGCAAAGGTGTAAAACAAGAAGAACACCAGCAGTCCGGCTTCCAAGATCAAAGCCTCGAACAGCGTGACCGACAGGATCCAGGCCAGGATCGGTACAAGAATGAGCACCAGTCCAGCTTCGAAGCCCACCGCGTGCACCACCCGACGGGCCACTGAACGCGATTGATCCGCTTGACGTTTTTCCCATGCTTCGAATGCAGAAGTCCAGGCGTAATTCCAGATCAGGGCCACCGCCGAGGAAGTTACCGCAACAATCCCGGAGTTTCCTCCACCAAATCCCATCAGGATCAAGGCTACCGAGGTGAGCAAAATAGCAAATAGCTCGTAAGAAAAAACGTAGACAATGCGTCGTAGAACCGGGGACACGAGGTGCTCCTTATGAATAGTCCATAGGAAGTCCTGGCGGGTTCGCGTCCATGGTGCAGTAATTTTTTAGTTCCGCAGGTCAACTGTGGAATCATTTCCAAGCTAGCACGCAGGAATTCGGCGCGCTAGGCCTCGATGAGCAAACTCACCAGTTGAGGCCTCCGCGTGCGCCCTTCATTGCACGGATTGCACCGCCTACGGAGCAACCGGGTAGTGGCTTTGAATGGCGATTCGGTTCCATCCGTTCATCACAATCGCCAACCAGCTGATCGCCGACACCTGTTCCTCGCTCAGCACCCCGGTGTTCCACGATTGATGCTGCGGTACCGGCAGCTGAGTAATTTCCTCAGCCAACGCCAGCGCTGCCTGCTCCACCTCGGAGAAGTACTGCGATTCCCACCAAGCTGCCACGACAGCGAGCCGATCCATGCTCTCGCCTAGTTTGATCGCGTCCCTCTGATGCATGCGCAAGCAGAAAGCACACCCATTAAGTTGAGACACCCGAATTTTGATGAGTTCGGCCATCAATGGGTCAAGTCCCGAAGCCTTAAATGCGGTGTCGGCCTGCTGGTTAAACTGGATCATGGCCTGATAAACCTCGGATGTACCTTGCCCAGATTAACCGCATTATTTAATGTTGCTGACATGGTGCCTGTCTCTCCTCAGTGCAGAATGGAAGTGGTCCCCGCTTTCAGCTTAGCGATCCAAGCCAGCTAAACGGAGAAAAGTCTCAGACTGAATCTGCTTCCAAATCGGACAGCCTAGGGCGGCCCAACTTCGCTACGCTGAGCAACACTGCGGAATCTTCGATGGCGCTCAGTTGGGAGCGCCCGGCCGGCATCAACAGCAGGTCCCCCGTGCGGGCCTCCCACGAATCGCCATTCGAAGTGAGCGTAATCCGCCCGGACAGCACCAGCACCGTGGCCTCTCCCGGATTTTCGTGCTCCTGAAGCGCCACTCCAGCTTTGATCCCAATTACTGCCTGCCGCATCGTATGCTCATGACCGCCAAAGACGGTACTGGCACTGCGTCCGGCCGGAGCCACAAGAGCCTGGCGAATCTGCGTCCGAGCCAGAGCAGTGAGCGAAAATTTCTTCATCGGTGCCTCAACAATCACTAGGTGCGGTGGCTCTAAGGATGGCCGAGGGTTGAAACCGGGTCAAGGATAAGACTTTGGGGTTAAACAGCCACCGGCGGAACATCAGTTCCGCCGGTGGGCTTAGTCAGTCGTTATTTTCCGCTACTTCTTGCGTTTGAGCAGCGGGAATTTGCGGACCTTCTCGTAATTGATCTTTGGCAACGAGCCGGTACGGGACTTGAGGTAATCGGTACCCAGATTGCCCTTAAAGAGCGTTGGGTGCTTCTCTTCCTTCAGAGTTCCTGAATACACGCCGTAGGTCACCCCGGAAATTGCCACCGCAATACCGCGGTCGTAAGTTTCCTTTGCCTCATTGACGATCTTGTTAATGTCGGTCCAGACCGGGATGTGAGTGAGCAAGAGACGTTCGGCACCGGCCTGGGTGGCCATCTCTCCGGCACGTTTACCGGTCAGGTGCACTCCATCGATCGCGTCGTCACGGCCTTCTTCAAAGGCAGCTTCGCACAAGAAAATGTCCGAGTCCTTGGCAGCATCCACCAGTCCTTGGCAGGTATCGGTGTCCCCCGAATAGGTCAGCACACTGGTGAGCAGTTCCCCATCCGGGCCCGGCTCGTGGGCCTCCACGCGCAACGCGTAGGACTCCTCGATAGGGTGGCGCACCGGGTACGGGGTAATCGTAAACGGGCCAATGTTCACCGGTTCCAGCGGTGTCCAATGCTTAAAGTCGTAGTCTTGGTGCATGGTGTCGCCCTCGGGCAACCCATAAGCGGTTTCGATGCGATTGGCGGTATCGGCAGGACCATGCACCAGCATCCGCTCGCGGTTCCAGCCGTTAGGATCCCAACGGATTGCCACGTGCATCCCGCACAGATCCATGCAGTGATCCGGGTGCAGGTGGGAAATCATGATGCCGTCGAGATCTTTAATATCGGTGTAGCGCTGCAATACGCCCAATGCACCAGAGCCCAAATCAAGCAAGATCTTCCAGTCACGGGTGCCGTCAAAGGCCGTCACCAGGTAACAGGACGCCGGGGAACTCGGGCCAGGGAATGACCCGGTGCAACCGATAATGGTCAGCTTCATTGCTTACTCGCTTTCGCCGCGGCAATCAGTTCCGGGGTTAGCCTGGTGATCGCACCGGTGGGATAGTGGGCGGCCACATGGTCCACATGGCGCACCTGCAACACTTCTGGTCCGAGGAACCGGCGAGCCAATACCCCAAAACTATCAGCGTTCCCGGTGGCAAGGAATTCATGACGCGCCGCCAACTGATCATCACGCATCAATTGATGGGTCGTCAGCGCGCGGAACGCGTCCTTTGCGGTCTCCTCGGCGCTGGACACCAAGGTCACCGAATCGCCCATCACATAAGAAATCACACCGGTCAGCAACGGGTAGTGCGTGCAGCCCAAGATGAGCGTGTCTACCCCGGCTGCTTTAAGCGGAGCCAAATACTCTTCGGCCTGTTCCAGCAGTTCGGCGCCTGCAGTAATCCCGGACTCCACAAATTCGACAAACCGTGGGCAGGCCACCGCATGCACCTTCAACGCTGGAGCTGCGGCAAATGCGTCCTCATAGGCACGCGAGCCCACCGTAGCCTGGGTACCGATCAGCCCGATCCTTCCGTTTTTAGTCGCCGCCACCGCACGGCGCACCGCGGGCTGAATCACCTCAACGACCGGGATTCCGTAGCGCGCGGTATACCGCTCACGCGCATCACGCAGCACCGCCGAAGAGGCCGAGTTGCACGCAATCACCAATAGTTTCACCCCGGCGTCCACGAGCTCATCCATAACACCCAACGCGTTAGCACGCACTTGGGCGATGGGCAGCGGACCGTAGGGCGAATTGGCGGTATCTCCCACGTAGATCAAAGATTCACCGGGCAGCTGATCAATGATGGCACGTGCCACCGTCAGCCCACCCACCCCGGAGTCAAAAATGCCGATGGGCGTATTAGCTTGTGGCGCGCTGACAGGCCCAGAGGCGAAATAAGAATTCATGACCTAGCGCTCCGCGCTCATCAATGCCTGCATCAAGGTGTCCTGCACCCAGGAGACCAGGTTGTAAACCAGGCCTAGGTATTCTTCGGAGGTGGTCACCTTTGCGGCGTCCACCAACTGCGCGATCCGCTCCGAATCGGCTTCGCTTTGAATGTTCAGCCGTTCGGCAAGCACCAGCCGCACATCGTTCAGCGCACGCGCAAAACCTTGGGCTTCGGATACCGAAAGCACCAGCTTCTCGGTCTCCAGCAACAGCTGAGCACGGCGTAACAAAGAAATCTTTTCGGTAATCAGATCCGCTTCGGTCAGCCGGCGGAATTCATCTGCCACCTCTTGATCATCCGAGGCATCCGGTAGCAGCCGTTTGACCGCGGCGTCGGAGGGTTCGGGCAGGTTCGCCGATTCTGGGCGCATCCCGGTCAGCGCGTACAGCGGGTCAAGATCTTCGGGCAGCTCGTGGATCTGTGCACGTTCTTCGAGCACGGTGATCACGTCGCTGAATAGTTCACGCAATAACTTTCGTTCCGCGCTCGCCAAGGAACCGGTGATGCCGCGGGCACCATTTTTAAAGGCTTTAGCCACGTAGCTTAGGCCTCCTGGGTCATGGTCGCTTGCAGACCGAAGCCGTGCATCGCATGCACATCGGATTCGATGGCCTCCCGGGAGCCGGAACGCACCACACAAAAACCATCGTTGTGCACCTGCAGCATCAGCTGATCGGCACGTTCGCGGGTGAACCCAAAGTAGGACTGGAACACGTAAGAAACGTAGTTCATCAGGTTTACCGGGTCATTCCACACGATCAGACGCCAGGCCTTATCCTGCGCCTTGACGGTCTCGGGGTTAGATATTACATCGGGCATAGCGGTCATAATTTCCATTTTACGCCCCAACACCGCGGTACACACGGTGCGTTGTGAATATCACCGCAAGCGTGAGCCGTTATACAGTAAAGGCCGGTCCATTCATTCTTCGATCAGGAGCACCACATGCTCACCAGCCTTTTCACCGACCACTACGAGCTGACCATGCTGCAGGCGGCCCTCGCCTCCGGCGCGGCTCACCGCCCCTCGGTCTTCGAAGCCTTCGCGCGCCGCCTTCCCGAGGGACGACGCTACGGCGTGGTTGCCGGCACCGGGCGTCTGCTCGAAGGGTTGAAGAACTTCCACTTCGCTGAGGCACAGCTGAAGTTCCTTTCGGACACCAAGGTGGTGAACAAGGAAACGCTGAGCTTCCTGGAAAACTTCAAGTTCACCGGTGAGATCACCGGCTACGCCGAAGGCGAGCTGTACTTCCCGAATTCACCGATCCTCACCGTGCGTTCAACCTTCGCCGAGGCCTGCGTCATTGAAACCTACATCCTCTCGATCCTGAACCACGATTCGGCCATCGCCTCCGCCGCCTCACGGATGATCGCCTCGGCCGGCACCCGGCCGTGCATTGAAATGGGCTCCCGGCGGACCCACGAGGAATCAGCGGTGGCCGCCGCGCGTGCGGCGATCATTGCCGGCTTTGATTCCACCTCTAACTTGGAAGCCGGAGCTCGCTACGGCATCAAAACCGTCGGCACCTCCGCCCACTCCTTCACCCTGCTCCACGATTCCGAGGAAGCCGCGTTCACCGCGCAGGTTAACTCCTTAGGCAGGGACACCACTTTGTTAGTAGACACCTACGATGTGGAAGCCGGAGTGCGCACCGCGGTCAAGGTCGGCGGTCCGCAGCTTGGCGGAGTACGCCTGGATTCCGGGGATCTCATCGCGCAGGCAGGTTGGGTCCGTGAGCTGCTCGATGACCTAGGCAACTGGAACACCAAGATCACCGTCACCTCAGATCTGGACGAATACGCAATCGCCGCGCTTGCCAGCGCCCCGGTAGATTCCTACGGGGTGGGCACCGCACTGGTGACCGGCTCCGGACACCCCACCGCATCGATGGTGTACAAGCTGGTGGCCCGGCAGGATTCGGCCGGCCAATGGATTCCGGTGGCCAAGGCCGCGGCAAATAAGACCAGTGTGGGCGGACGCAAACACGCGATCCGCCAGCTCAACGAACGCAACCGCGCCACCGCCGAGGTTGTCTCACTTTCCGAATTCAGCACCGGCGGTCCAGAACGCAAGCTGTCGATCCCATTTGTCACCAACGGCGAGATCGATGAGTCCTACATAGGCGCGTCCGGCGTTCAGAAGGCGCGCGCTCGCCACTACGCGTCGATTCAGGAAATGCCCGGTGTGGCGCGCAAGCTGCAGCGCGGCGAGCCGGTCATCCCCACGATTATGCGCGAAGGCTAAGCACTCAGGCAGTATCATGGTTAAAACCCCTACTCACTCGCAATGATTAGGAGAAACTTATGAGTAGAGCACTGCTAATTGTCGATGTCCAGCCCGATTTCTGTGAGGGCGGCGCGCTGGCGGTGACCGGCGGCAACGCCGTCGCGTCGGCTATCGCCAGCGATGTCGACACCCGCCGCGGCTCCTATGCAGCCATTCTCACCACTCAGGATTGGCATATCAGCCCGGGCGCCCACTTCTCGGACACCCCTGATTTTGTCGATTCCTGGCCGGTGCACTGTGTGGCTGGGACCGCCGGTGCGGCTCTGCACCCGCAGATCGCCGCGCTGGAAGTTGACGCGCACTTCGCCAAGGGCCGATTCAGCGCTGCCTATTCGGGTTTTGAGGCACGCTTGTTCGATCCCAACGCTGCGCCCGAGGATGAATCTGGCATGTTGCTGGCCGATTGGCTGCGCGATCGCGGGATCACCACGGTGGACATCGTGGGTATCGCTACCGATCACTGCGTACGTGCCACCGCGATCGACTCAGCGGCCGCCGGGTTTATCACCACCGTGCTGGCCCCGCTGACCGCGGCGGTCACCCCGGAAAACCTTCCAAGGGTTTACACGGAGCTGCGCGAGGCCGGCGCCACGGTGCTCACCCTCGGGTTGGAACCGCTCAGCCCCGCACCCTAATCCAACGCTTAAAAAACCAACGCTGCCGGACAATAAATTTGTTCGGCGGCGTTGGTTTTTAATTCCTCAGCTTCGCCACATCCAGGGACGCCAAATCGAGACAGAGCGCGGAAAAGGCTAGAGTTTGCACCCGCTGCACCACTCCTGGAAGCAGCTTGGGAAACACCACCGTGAGCGTTTCACTGAGCAATAGCACTCCCACGGCCGGACCCGCACCGGTGCGTAAGATCCGGGCTAACCCGTCCGGATCTTGTTCCGAGCGCTGCATTTTCCAATGCTCCAGACAGATTCCGGCTGCGGCCACCCCTGCCACGGTGGTGGTGGCGTAATGCATCGTGTGGCTGATACTTGGTGTCCACGACTTCTGCGCGTGCCCCGGGCGTAAATGCTCATGCGAAATCGGATAATCCAGTGGGCTGAGCGCATCGCCGATAGTTGCCGCACCAAAAACTTCCAGCCAGGTTCCCAACCACTTGGAACCGGCGCCGCGCACAGTGATCCCGGCGGAAATAAATAGGCCCCCGGCCCCCAGGTCAAGGACCTGGAACAGACGTCGATGCTCACGGTCTCGCGCAGCCAGTTCGGAAAGCAGAGTCACCCGGGGGTCCAGTTTCCAACCCAGCAGCGCCTCGGCGAGCATGCCGCTCGAATAGGCCACCGCGCCGACGCGCAACGCCGTGCGGCAAATCTTTGCCCGATCCAACATTTTCATGTTCATCGTCCTGCCATCTTTTCTTCGTCAACCTGCGCGCTCTGAGCTTCATGCAACGGATCCGCCCCGGGCTGTTTAGCCAACCACACGCAAGCCACCAGGCTCAGTGCGATCGCCATAAATTTAGCCGCTTCCCAGCCCGGCCGGGAGGCATCGCCGAGCAGCAGCATGCCCGCCACTCCGGGGATGACCACCTCGATCACCGTGAAGACCGCCGTCATTGCACCCACCGAGCCATGCTCCAATGCTCTGGTGTAGCTGGCCATTGCCGCCACCCCGGCCACACAGAGCACCCAGAGCAACGGTTGCCGCAGAATCTGCCACAGTGAACCGTCCAGTTCCAGGCCGCGCGCGGCCAACGCGGAGACGCTGGCAGCGAGGCCGGCTAAAATCGACATCGCCAGTGGTGCCCGGCGGCGGTAAAGCACCAGCAAGAGCACCGTCAGCAGCAGCATCACCGTACCCAGCACCGGAGCCAAGAGGCGCGGCGCACCGCTGGCAGGTTGTTCCCCGGTAGCCAGTGCGATCACCACCAACCCGGCAACCAGCAATCCCATGGCCCACCAGGCGGAGGTGCCCAGCCGCGAAGAAAAAACCACCTTCGCCAGCAGAACTGTCACAATCAGCGAACCAGCGATGAGCGCCTGCACGGTGAACAAGGTCAAAAATTGCAGTGCCACCAGCGAGGCCACCCACGCCACACCGTCCAAGCCCAAACCCATCAGGTACAGCGGCTGGGTAAAAACTTTTACCCCATCGGCACGTCGTGCGGCCACGGCCTCCAGCACCGAGGCACTGCCATAACAAATACTTGCGATCAGTGCGGTGATCAGCCCCAGCACCATTAGTTCTGCTCCGGCGTTCTAAGACGTGAGGACAGACCTGGCACCTCGGCATAACCTTCGGCCTGAGCCATCGCCAGCCCCTGGGTCAACCACAGATCTACGGTGCCCACCGCCGCATAGCGTGGTTGCCAGCGTGGATCGTATTTCGCATTAAACTTCCACAGCGAGGCGACCTGGGCATGCTTGGATGCCTGGCGTGCCACCAGCTTCTCAATCAGCGAGGCATCAGCAGCGCCGGCGATCGCTTCGCGCAGGACCGCAAAGTTCAGCCCCAACCCGCCAGCTCCCTCGGCACGCAGCTTAAAAATGGTTTCCAGGATCACAAAGTCGGTCAGCCCGCCAGGCACCTGCTCGGCGGTGCTGCGGCGCATCACATCCAAGGACCAGCCGTTAACCGCGGGCGCCGGAACCCACTGAATAAACGCTTGGGCTACCCCGTCGGCATCCAGCGCAATGGAGAGCAGCAGTTCTTGATCCGCCGGGTCAAAGAGACGCGAAAGGGTCATGGAAAAACCTCGCTCCACCTCCCCCTGCCGGCTTTCGGCGGCAAGCACGGTCAACCGCTCGCGGAGCAATCCGTCAATCTCCAACGGGTTGCGGTGCACCACCGTGTACCCGGCCCGGGCCAGCCGTGCGTGGCCCTGGCGTAAGGATTTGAACTTTTTACCGTCCAGGGTAAACCCTTGGGTTTCCACAATTGCCTCATCGCCCAGATACACCGCGCGCAAACCGGAGTGTTCGTAAATATCCAGCCAGCTCGCCGCCGCGCCGAGCACGCTGACGCTCAGCCCGCGGCGCTCGGCGAGCAGCATGAATTCGGCCCAGATTTCTTCGCGCTGCGCCTCGGGACCAATCGGATCCGGAGATACCAAACAGACCGATCCGCGCACCGCATAGGCGATCACAGACCCGCCCAGGAAAAAGTACTGCTTGTCATCACGCAAGGCAAAGTAGTCCAGGGTGCCGCCGCCATGGGCCAGCACCACCGCCCGGGCGCGTTCTCGGTCGGCGAGCTGCTCGCGGGTTCCGGCGGGCCTGGCACGGTTCGAGTCATAAAGGAACCACAGCACCATCGCCGTGAGGCAGATGATCAGCGCCGCGGCCAACTCCCAGCGCGGATGAGCACCGCGCTCGGCCAGCTCTCCGCCAAAGGCACCGAACAGGGTCTGCACCTCCCCGCCGATGCTCTGATGCCCGGCCTTCATCTGGCGCACAAAAAATCCGCCCGCGATCAATGTGGCGACGCCCAGCGCGCCGACGCTGATCCACAGCACCCGCCGGGTCAAAAATTTGCCCGGCCACACCGGGAACGCACGGTGCTTGGCGGCCAGCCAGATTCCGCCGGCCACGGATAACACCATCACCGGCCAGTCACTGAGCTTGCCCAGGTGGAGCACCGCGTTGGCCAGCAGCAAGATCAACGACCCGGCCCACGCCACACCGTTTCCGGTGCGCAGATAGCGGGCGACAACAAATAATCCAAAGGCACCGAACACCGCGTAAATGCGCGAGATCTGCGTCAGGAATTCGGGGAACAAGTTCACCGGACCCTGCAGCCACCCCGAAATCAGAGAGGTCAACGGGTGCAGCAACGGACCAAAAAGGCTCACCACCGCCAAAAAGATGGCTAAATAAGACGCGGCGGCCCGGGCGCGATCGCGTTGATGCACCCGGGCTGCGGCAGAAATATTGCTACTGGTCATAGCGGTAGTATCGCACCGGATTCAGCCGGTGCGTGCCACCGCGAAGGTTATTTACGTCCCACAAACCAGTCTTGGAGCTTGTCGATGCGTGCCTGGAGCTGATCGGCGGTAGCTTGCGGCACCGCCGGACCGCCGCAGACGCTGCGCAGCTTATTGTGCACCTGCCCGTGCGGCATCCCGGTGCGCGAGGCCCACGCGGACACGTTCTTGGACAGCTTCGAGCGCAAATCCATCATCCGTCGATGATCACTGACCGGGGCCGGCTTCGTGGCACCGCGGCTGATCTGCTTATTCTGCTGCTCACGCAGCAGCGCGGAGACCTGCTCGGTATCAAGCAGACCGGGGATCCCCAGGAAGCCGAGCTCCTCGTCGCTGCCCAGCTCGGCGCCGGTGCCAAATTCACCGCCGTCAAAGAGCACCCGGTCAAAGGCCGCCTGGGAGTTCAGCGCCTCGAACTTGGATTTGTTCAGCTCATCGCTGGCCTTCTCCTCGCGGTTGGCCTCCTCCAGAAACGCGTCATCCAACCCGTCTTCAAGCTTGTCGCCCTCGCGGTCCAGTGCATGGTCGCGTTCAACTTCCATCTCGTTGGCCAGTGCCATCAGCACCGGGACCGAGGGCAGGAACACGCTGGCGACCTCGCCGCGCTTGCGGCTGCGCACAAAACGTCCAACCGCCTGCGCGAAGAACAACGGCGTAGAGGTGCTCGTCGCATACACGCCCACACAGAGCCGGGGCACATCCACGCCCTCGGACACCATGCGCACCGCCACCATCCAACGCGAGTCCGACGCAGCAAATTCGTCGATCTTTTGCGAGGCCTTGGGGTCATCTGAGAGGATCGTGGTGACCTTCTCGCCGCAAATCGCCTCCAGCTGCGTGGCATAACCGCGCGCATCTTCATGGTCGGTGGCGATCACCAGGGCGCCGGCGTCCTTCACGGTGCGCCGCACCTCGGAAAGCCGCCGATCCGCGGCGCGCAGCACCGAAGGGATCCAATCCCCATGCGGGTCCAGCGCGGTACGCCAGGCGTGCGCGGTGACATCCTTGGTGAATCCGGCGCCCAGCTCGGCTTCCATTTCTTCGCCCGCGGCGGTACGCCAGCGCATCGCCCCGGAATAGGCCATAAAGAGCACCGGGCGGACCACGTTATCCTTCAGCGCCTTGCCATAACCGTAGGAATAGTCAGCGGTCGATCGGCGGATCCCGTCGCCCTCATCCACATACTGCACAAAAGGAATCGGAGCGGCGTCCGAGCGGAACGGCGTACCGGTCAGCGCGAGCCGGCGGGCAGCCGGTTCAAAGGCCTCACGGATACCGTCGCCCCAGCTCAGCGCATCCCCGGCGTGGTGCACCTCGTCCATGATCACCAGCGTGCGGGCACCCTCGGTTTTTGCCCGGTGCACCGCAGGCTTCTGCGCGACCTGCGCATAGGTCACCACCACACCCAGATAGTGCGAGCCGTGCCGGCCATCGGCGTTTTTATAATTGGGGTCCAGCGAGATTCCCACGCGCGCCGCCGCATCGGCCCACTGCTTTTTCAGGTGGTCCGTGGGTGCGACGACGATCAGCCGGTTGATCTTGCCCGAATCCACCAGCACCTTCGCCAGGCGCAGCGCAAAGGTAGTTTTACCCGCGCCGGGGGTAGCCACGGCCATAAAGTCCCGTGGTTCGGTGTCAAAATATTTGGCCAGCGCCTCGGCCTGCCAGGCGCGGAGTTTCGGCCCGGTCCCCCAGGCCGCCCTTTCCGGGTACGCCGGCGGGAGCTTGTCTTCCAGTGGAAGCTTGTCACCAAAGTCAAAAAGTGTCTCGGTCATATACCTTTTCCCGAACGTGCCTGCTGCTTGCCGTATTACCTAGTGCTCAGCGCAGCAATTTAGCCCATCAGGGTTTCGTAAATTTCCTTGCATTCGGGGCATACCGGGAACTTCTTCGGGTCCCGCCCCGGGGTCCACACCTTGCCGCACAGCGCGATCACCGGCTCGCCGGACATCGCCGACTCCATGATCTTTTCCTTCTGCACATAGTGCGCAAAGCGCTCATGATCTCCGGCTTCGACACTTTGACTCGTGTCTGTGCGCTCGATCGTTGCCGTTCCGCCACGGGTTTCCTCAGACTGTTCCACCATGGCTTCAAGTCTAGTACGCATTGCCCGCCGCAGGCACCTCAAACGGTGGGAGCTTATCCACACGCGCTACCCCTTGACGAGTCCCCGCCACCTTGCCCAGCCCCAATCCGCGCGCTCCACCCCACGCCGCATTATCGGCACTACCAGCACCTTTACCCACCCCCAGCTCTCCCATCATCGATCCCCACCGACCGCCTCCACCACCGGCCGGGCCCGCTTCCTCCAGCCATCAAATGTTCGATCCAACCGGGTGTGTCCGCACTTATCCACATTCGGTGATGCCTCCACTAGTCCGGCCCACCGCCCCGCGCATACTCAACTCATGAACACCACCGCCGGGGCCACCCTCACCGAACTGCACACGACGCTCACCGAGCTCACCGCAGCCACCGGCACGCCAGAAAACCTCACAGGCGAAACCCTGCGCAAACTCGCCACCACCGGCACCAAGCTATTCACCTTCCTGCGCCTGCACCTGGCAGACACCACCGATCCCCGCCTCGCCCTGGAACTAGCCACCACCGGCCAGCACCTCGAAGACGAAGCAGCCCGCCTCCGGGTCACCGGCGCCGACCGGCTCGCCGCCACCAACGCCCACACCCTAGACGAAACAGAACTCGACACACTGCGCACCACACCCCCAGACACCAGCCGCGCGCCGCGCCGCTGCCCGGGTAAAGCAAGCTTCCAAACCCCCGCCGCACTGCTCGCCTCCTGGACTCACATCCCGTTCGGTGAAGCGAACAAGCTCATCAACGACGCGAGTGACTTGATCAGCCGCCGCGATATGGCGGGCAACCAGCTCCCACCGCGCTTTGAACACCTCGCCGCGTTATTCACCACCCCCGACCCGGCACACTCCCCGGCCCTGCACCCAGCAGCCGTGCGCGAAACCAGTCAGAAACTCGCCAATCGCGAACCGAAAGACCAGACCTTTGACGGGATCCGTACCGAGCCAACCTTGTTCCATGCCGATGGCCGCCCGGTCGAAGAACACGCGGCTAACCTGTTATCTGCTGGGCAGAGTGTTGCCGAAACGAACAAACAGGTCAAAGAGCTGATCACTACCGCCAGCACCACTGCGGGCACTGCGACGTCTTCGTCGTTGCGTCGGGGGTTCTTCCCGCTGCCGATCAAGAACGAGTTCACCCGCGAGTTTCTCTTGCGGGTCACCACGGTGGAAGGTGAGTATTTTGATTCGTTGGCAGCGCATGCAGCTAACGGACGCACCCGTGCTGGGGCGCAGGCTCGGGTCAACCGTCCTCCGCAGGCTGGCACGGGTGACGAACCGGCTAGTACTCCGGAGTCCTCCGAACCAGTCCCAGAACCAGAAGTCGAAGCACCAGAGCAGATGGCCCCAGTAGAACCCAGCATCTTGGATTTCTTACCCGAAGGGGCGTTGGAGGAAGCGATCTGGGAACCAGAAACCGTTGAAGCTCCGGCTACGGTCCCGGAACGGGCGTTGAACGCGTTGCTGGACCTGCTCACCACGATCCCCACCGGCGGGGGTGGCAGCCAACGGATCAGACCTGAGGTTCTGGTGCATTTGAAACTCGAAAATTTGCAGGACCTCGCCTCCGGGGACGCACGCACCGCTCACGGGGTGAAACTTCCACCCGGGGATCTGCGGCGGTTGTTATGCGAAGCAGATATCATCCCGGCGGTATTCAATTCGAAGAGTGAACTGCTTGACTATGGCCGTGCCCAACGGTTGGTGCCGGAGAAACTTAAACGCGCGGTCCTGGCGCGTGATCATGGGTGTATTGTGCCTGGTTGCACGGAGCCGCCGGAGAAGATTGAGTTTCATCATATTGATCCGTGGTGGTTGGGCGGCGAGACGAAGCTGATCAATTTGGGTGGTTTGTGCCGGGGTGCGCATATGGATGCTGATTCTGGCCGGATTAAGCTTGTGGTGGTTGATGGGTTGCCGCATGTGATTTTGCCGAAGCATCT
>Ga0065705_10001791_pt1 | contig 64861 bp, 42 predicted proteins | sample SwibulcommuniRL2_FD_59092 | JGI IMG/M metagenome (GOLD analysis project Ga0065705, IMG submission 59092) | Bulk soil microbial communities from switchgrass field near Rose Lake, East Lansing, Michigan, USA - RL2 Bulk Soil v2 (version 2) | ecosystem: Environmental > Terrestrial > Soil >...
TCGGCGCCCATCGGTCTGGCGGGGCGGTTCGCATCGCCTACCCGATCGCCGTGGTGGCCGGCGTCAAGCCGGCCGAACCAGGCGCTAACGCAGAAGACGGCCGCGAGGCTGATTCTTCGTGAGTTCAAGGGTCTCAGCGCGGCCGCAGCTGCTGAGCTTTGACGTTCGGCGGCGGGGGAAACGAAGATGTGCACTGAGTCGTCTAAACGGCTGTTCGGGCATGAGGGGCACTGTGCCGCTCGTCGAATTTCGCAACCGCGGAAAGGAGCACGTCCAGATGAAACCCATTTTCACCATCTCAGCCCTGGCGTTTTTGTTCGTCGTCGCCCCCAGCCCATGCTTCGCCCTGTGGGTGACCGTGTCCGTCTCCAAAGAGCAGGCCAAAGAACTGGCCATGGAAGTCCGGTCGACGCCGGCCGGCCCCAACCGCCCCAACCAGGTACGGGTGGAGCTGGAGTTCAAGACCGAGGGCAAGTTCGAGAAATTCAGCCCGGAGGGCAAGTTTAGCGGCTACTGCGGCGTGGAATTGCGGATCGGCGAGGGAAGAGACCCGCTGGTAACCGCGCCGTTGCGGGAGGATCGGTCAGGGCCAAAGCCGGGGCGCGTCGTGTTCAGTTTTACCGCCGACCGCGCCCAATTAGAAAAGCTGAGGCTGTGGGTGTTTGCGCCGGAGTCAGACGGCGGGACGATCTACGATCTTGCAGTCAAGGACTTTGTTGAGCTGAAGTAAGACCGTTGACACGCCGCCGAACCAGGCGCTAAAGCAGACGACGGTCGCGACGCTGGTTCTTCGTGAGTTCAAGGGTCTCAGTGCGGCCGCCGGGGGTGGCCCAGGTTCCTCGCAACCTGGGCTTGGTAGAGGCAATGGCAAAGGCTTGGGTGTTTCGATCCCGCCAAAAGACTCGCGGTGCCTTGAATAGATACTTCCGGACTGGCCACAATCGTTGGCATGAGTGACCAGCGACGAAGATTCGCCCACCGGAGGTACGTGTTCGTCACGTTTTCAGCTGGATGGGCAGTGGTGCACTCGACGTAGGAGGCCTCCCGCGCACCCAGGTTGCGAGCAACCTGGGCCACCCGCGTATGCATGCCAGGCGCAGAATGGCCCGCCTGAAAAGCGCCCGCGGCTCAAGGCGCGTTGTTGAGCGCTGGGAGATCAAGGAGCCGCTCGCGGCTCTGGCTCGAATTGGTTCCTCGCGAGATACCGCCCGCACCCTTTTCGGCGCGAGGCTAGCCGGCACCGAGGCGCGCTTAATTTGCCGATATGTCGTAACAAAACAGCACGTCCTGGTCGCGCACGTAGAATCTGCCGTTGGCGATGACCGGGTGCGTCCAAGCGGGTTCGCGGGTGCGGTCGGGCTGCTGGAAGCGGCCCCGTTCCACAAAGCGTTCGCGATTCGGCTCGATCAGGATCAGCTCGCCCCGCTCGGTCCGTAGGTAAAGGCGCCTATCCGCCATCAGCAAAGAACCTTTAGGGGCCCGGCGTTCGGTCCAAAGTTCTTTGCCAGTTCCTAAGTCGAGACAGACCAGGAAGCCCCCTTCGTTCCCTCCGGCAGCTCCATACAAGCAATCATCAACGATCATCATGCCTCCGTGGTGGTTTTTCATCTTTGGAGTGAAAAACACTTCCTCCGCCGTGAAAGCGCCACTGGCATCCTTGCTGAGTTTCACCGCGCCGCCGCCGGCATCATATGCGGAAGAGGCGTACACAACTCCGTCGTGGTAGAGCGGAGTAGTGCAGTTGATGCGGTGCGTGTTGGAGGCGCGGTCGTACCGCCAAAGCAACTTGCCGCCCTCCGCCTCCACCCCGACGAGCGTCGTCGCCGTGAGCTGCACGTATTGCCGCACGCCCTCGAAGTCGATCGCGATGGGCGATGCATAGGCCGCTCCTGACGTTCCCAGGAAGCCCCGGTTGCCAGTCGGGCCCTCGGGCACCGTGCATTTCCAGATTGGCTTTCCGGTCCGCTTGTCGAGCGCCATTAGCACGGCATCTTCGGCGCCAGGTGTGCAGATAAGCCTGTCTCCATCCACCAGCGGCGATTCGGAGAACCCCCAGACCGGCATGATGCCGCCGAAGTCCTTGACGTAGTTGACGCGCCAGACTTCCTTGCCTGCGTCGGTCAGGAAGCAGACAAGGTCCCCATTCTGACCGAGGATGTAGAGTCGATCGCCGTCCACCGTTGGGGTCGCTCGGGGACCGAACGGCTTAAAGATGTTTCCGGGATTGCCACCGGCTCCAATCTTGGCGCTCCATATGGGCTTACCGTCCGCCTCGTTGAAGGCGTAAAGCCAAGCCGACTTGTCGGCGTCATCGCCCGTCGTGTAAATGCGGCCGCGGCTCACGGCGATGCCGCCCATCCCCTTACCGAGCCCCGTTCCCTTCCACGCGAGCGGCGGACCATCCTTTGGCCATTCTTGGAGCAGGCCGCGTTCATTCGAGACGGCGTCGCGATGCGGCCCCTGCCACTGCGGCCAATCATCGCCCAAGGCAATAGAAAGCCAACCACATGCCGCGGTCACTGCAATCACGGTCAACAATGTACGAAGCAAACAAGGGCGCGTCATTTCAAGCCTCCGAAGCGCTAAATCTCGGCTCTCACTCGCTGTTTATTAAACCCCCGTGGCGCACAAAGGGCATGAACTGATACTCCAAAAGTCTTGCCTAATCCTATTGCCGACTCCGAATTCCCATGCGTGGATGGCTCAATTGGTATCCTGATTCTGTTATTCTGTGTAAGAGCAGGGAGCTATCACGATGGCTGTCGAGAGCGGGAATCGCGGGCGGCTCGCCCTCCTTCTCAATGAAGTAGCCACCAAAGAGGGAATCCACCCAACGCTCGTCGAGGGCGTCGGGGTGGCACGGCATTCCAGTCCGCTGCGTCGCACCTCGGTCGTGTATGAACCGGTCATCGTTTTCGTTGGACAGGGCCGCAAGCGCAGCTATCTCGGCGATCAGGTTTACGTTTACGACCCATCGACCTATTTCGTCTTGTCGGTTCCGATGCCGGCTGAGTGCGAGTGGGACGCCAGTACAGAGGAGCCGGTGCTCGTGTTGGGGATAAAAATCGACGCCACGACCCTCGGGGAAATACTCCTTGCAATGGACGAACCGCTGTCGCCACTGCGCGAAATGCCGCGNGCNGTGACGACGCACTCCCTGCGCGATCCACTCTGCAGCGCGGTGATTCGGCTGCTGGAATGCCTGAAGTGCCCGCTGGATAGCCGTATGCTGGGTCGCCAGATCGTCCGCGAGATCGTGTACAGAGTCCTGCGCGAGGAGAAAGACGGTGCGCTCCGGGCATTTGCCAATCGGAACGGACACTTCATGCGAATCGCTAGAGTCTTGAAAGAGGTTCACGCCGACTCCGCGAAGTCGTTTACCATCGAAAGCCTGTCGAAGCGAGCTGCCATGAGCATTCCGGCATTCCATCACAACTTCAAGCTTGTGACCGGAAGCTCACCGCTGCAGTATCTCAAACGCATTCGACTCGACCGAGCGAAGCGTTTAATGCTCCACGACGGCTACAACGCCAGTACCGCCGCAAAGGCGGTTGGATACGAAAGCGCGTCGCAGTTCAGTCGGGAGTTCAAGCGGCAATTTGGCGTGACGCCGATAGAAGACATTGAACGGCTGCGCGAGATCGCCGAAGCAAGGCCAAAGCGGCGCGCGTAGCCACACCCAGCGGGACTATGGGCCAGATTGTCCGAAGCGTCGGACCATCATCACTGCCGTACCTGGTTGAGCGGCGGCGAGTACACCCAGCAGGACTCGAACCTGCAACCTTCGGTTCCGTAGACCGATGCTTTGTATCTAGACTGCCTGCGTTGACATTGCCGGCGGAGAGACGAAATCTGGAAGGCGAGCGATGATGGATTGGGAAGAGTTGCGGAACGAGCTCGGCGTCGCGCTCAACGAGTCTGACCTGCTCGGATTCGAGGTTGACGCGGCCCGTCGGATAGCGGCTGCCACATTCCGAGTACTCACCCTACCCGGAGGGCCACCGCCGGACGACTGCCGGGTCCAAATGCTGTTTCATCGTGTAGGCCGGGTCGCGGCGTCCCTGCGGAATGGATTATGGAACGACGAAGCGGCAGAGGTCGTCCCCTTCGCCCTCAGGGAGCTCCTCAGCGTAGTCCAGAGCTTCGGACGCCAGCCAATCTACGGGTGGGAGTTCTTCGACATCCATGACAAGCAATTGGCCCTCTGGGGCAACCGCCTGAGCTTGGACTGGCGGTCCGGGCCCGATGGCCTATCCCGTTCCATTACCGTATTCCAGTCCTCGGGCGCGGGCCCCGCCCGGCACCTGGACCTATGCGTCTGGTTCGATGAGCTGGAGGTCCGCCGACCAGACGGCACAGGGGTCCCGCTGGAGGAGTTTGCGGCCGGCGGGCGGCGGTGGTGGGACGCGATGTACGCCGGCGACAAGCGGACCGAGGGGCACGGCATCTTTCCGATCCGCGGCTGCTGAGCAGGATCGTCAAGGAGCGCGAGGTGGCCAGTATGCAACACGCACCACTGTCGAGTGTGCCGCGGATGCTCCTTCAGGTGGCGTCATCGATCAACGAGGACACCACGCAGCCGCTTCGTGTCCCGGTCCTGACGATTCGCTTTCTGCATCTACTGGGTCGTCAGTGCGATCATTCAACGAAACCACTGGGCAGGTTCCTCTTGCTGATTCCCCATTCGCGCCTTGTGGACGAGATTGGCCGCCTCTTGTTACCAAGCGAATTCTGGGAGTCGCGTGCGGAACGTGAGCGCCTTCAACGGTTGAAAGAGGAAGCGGTTGCCAATCAAGAGTGGGAGCGCGCCGCGGCCATTCGTGACCAGGGTTACTCGCTCCTGGATCGGCTTCGCCAGATGAGTGAGGGCAACACAATCGACGTGCAGCCGGATCACATATTGCAGGCGATCGCGAACCTTGGCTTTGACGGGGAGATAGACCTGACAGGGTGAGAATGGCGACAGCGCCGCCTTTGGCAGTACACCCAGCAGGACTCGAACCTGCAACCTTCGGTTCCGTAGACCGAAAGCGAGAGAATCTAGCGAAGATCGGGGTGCTACCGCCAGAGTGACACGAGGTCGCCGAGCCCACTGGGGCGACGTCCCTCCCCCTGAAAAGCAATTGGGCCCTGTATACGCGGCTGGGCCGCCGGGACGATCAAGGGGCCGCTGTCGACTCGTGCTCGTCGAAATGCCCTACTGAGGCTCGGGATGCATTCTGTAGAATGAGAAGCCCCGGCCCTTTTTAGTTGTGCGAGGTGCTCTATGAGAAAGAGGTTGCTCCTAGTGCTAACTGCAGCGCTTGGTCTATCGACTCCGATGTTAGGGGCAGCGCCGGCGCAGAAAGGCGACGAGCCCAAACAGATTGAGGCATCGCAGGCGGAACTGGAAGCACTATGGTCCGACCTGTACGCTGAGGAACCTACGGCATCGAGTGCCGTACTCAAGCTCTATAAGAATGCGGACGCCGCCGTGCCCTTCCTGAAGGAGAAACTGCAGCCGCTCAAACTCGATGCCGACAAGTGCAGGCAACTATTGAAGGAGCTGGGCAGCGAAGACGAAAAAGTGTGGAAGGCGGCGTGGGAGAAGCTGGATTACCTCGATCCGCGCCTGGCGATCGACCTGAAGACGCTGATGGACGAGGTGACCGCGGTCCCTGCCCGCACGCGCCTGGTAGAACTCTGTAGCCAGCGCAAGGCGGACTCGCTCGCTGGGAAAGTCGTAATCCTAAAGCCAGTCCGGGACGCATTCAATTTCAACGACGGTCGGTATTCGTGGTTGGCGGAACATCGGGTCGAACGGATCGACTCGAATATTTGGAACAGGAAGATGGCGTGGACGCGGGCCGCGCGTGCCGTTGCGATCCTGGAACAGATCGATACGCAGGAGGCAGTGAAGGTACTGCAACAGTTAGCCAGCGGGCACCCGGACGCACTGCCCACGAAATCGGCGAAAGAAGGTCTTGCGCGGCTAAAGAAGTAGGGGCCAGTCCGAATATGTTTAGGTGAGTACACCCAGCAGGACTCGAACCTGCAACCTTCGGTTCCGTAGACCGATGCTCTATCCAATTGAGCTATGGGTGCGTCGGCAGGTGGTAGCTAGCCAGACCCCAGCGCGGGCCGCGGGGTTCAGCACGCTACGCTCGGTCAGTGTAGCCGATTGGGCGCGAGTGGCAACGGCGGGCGGACGGCGGAGGGAACGCCGGCTGCAACCGGTTGCGGAGACGCGAGTTGCGACGATTTTGGGAAAAATTGGGCCAGCGGCCAGAATCTGGGCAATAGAACGGACCGACGGAGCATCTATACACATTGGCACTAGGGCGGTGTTTGCCAGTCAGGCAATGTGCGGCTTTGGCTGACAAGGATTGGGGTGGCTGGGGTCCAGCGAAGCGTGACCGCAGCTTGCCGGGGTAGAACTGTCGTTCAAACCCAGCCACCCGAAGGCGAGGTTTGGGAGTATTGCGCATAGGCGCGCATAAGCGCATAATGCGTGAATGCAACTCAAGTGCTTACGCGGAAACGAGTTATGGCGATTTTCCACTGGTGGAAAAAGTTTTTCGAGTGATGCGCATGGAGCTGGCACGCCTGTCCGCCCCCGCAGTCTCCAGCGGTGACGCGATCGGTGCGTTTTGCCTTGCGGACTAATAATCCAAAAGCGCTGGGCGACTTATGTGCCGCACGGCAGTGTCGCAAAGTGTTACGCCACTGTGGTTTGCGCCAGACCGTTTATAGATGGGAGATCAGAAATCGCGCGAGATTTTAAGCCGCGGTCCGCTAGAGCAGCGGTCGGGCCTTGGCCAAGCTGGTCCCGCCAGATTAGCCGGCGGCGATGCGAACCGGCTGTGGCTCGAGCTGGCCGGTGAGGCAAGATTGGAGGACTTTTTCGATGCGGCTGTTGAGGCGTTCGAGTTCGTCAAGCAACTCGTTCTGCCGGGCGTCAAGCTCTTCCAGCAGGGAAAGACGGGGAGCGTCGCTGGCCATGGTGTGAATCGCGTGCACGGTGGGGTAGAGAAACGTGCCGCTGGGTGAAATCGGCGGATCGCTCGGCGGTGGAATAGGGAGAGAGGCAGAGGTCGCATTAGCGAGGTGCGGTAAGGTTAAGCGGATGTAAGGAGTAGGACGGATTTCCAATCCGTCCATTGGCGAGCGAGAATGGGGGGAGAGGACGGAGAGAGGGAGGGATAGAGGGACGGAGGGAGCGAAGGGGCCGCCGAGGCAAGCGTGGGAAGGGGCATGATAGCGCCCTCACCCTAGCCCTCTCCCAAAGGGAGAGGGGACCGATGAATTGCAGCCCTCTCCCAATGGGAGAGGGGACCGATGAATTGCAAGTAAACGTGGCGCGCGGTAGGGTGGTGGTTTTGGCGGTCGCCGGGTTGAGGGGTAAGGAATAGACCCCGGCGGGCAGTTTCCATCCAAATCTGACATCGTGGACACGAACCCTGGAGCACAAGTAATGCGACGCTCGACGAACCTCTCCCCGGCAGCCGGCACTCCGTCACCAGCGGCCAGCACCTCGCGCAGGGCGTTTCTGCGGAACAGTTCCCTGATCGTTGCGGGCGGCGCGATTGCTGCCAGCCAGGTCAATATCGCGCGGGCCGCCCATGCGTTCGGCAGCGACACGATCAAGATCGGCATGATCGGCTGCGGCGGCCGGTGCACGCAGGCCGTGCAACAGGCGATGAATACGACCGGCGGCGAGATCAAGCTGATCGCTATGGCCGATGCGTTCGAAGATCGCCTCAAGCAGTCGCTCCGCGGCCTATCGAGCCAGAAGCCGAAGAACGTCGATGTGCCGGCCGACAAGCAGTTCATCGGGCTCGATGCCTACAAGGGCGTGGTGGCCTCGGATTGCGACATCGTGTTCATGGCGACGCCGCCGGGATTCCGGCCGCTGCACTTTGCCGCGGCGATTGCGGCGGGCAAGCACGTGTTCGCAGAGAAGCCGGTGGCGGTCGATCCGGCGGGCATACGGAAGTTTCTGGCCGCCAATGAGGAGGCGAAAAAGAAGAATCTGGCGGTGGCAATTGGCCTGCAGCGGCGTCACGAGCGGAAGTACATGGCGACGGTCAAGGCGATTCAGGAAGGCGCGATTGGCGACATCGTGCTGGCCCGGGCTTATTGGAACGGCGATAAGCCTTGGTGGCGGCCGCGGCAGGACGGCCAGACCGAAATGCAGTACCAGATGCGAAACTGGTACAACTTCAATTGGATCTGCGGCGATCACATTGTCGAGCAGCACATCCACAACCTCGACGTTATCAACTGGATTAAGAACGACTACCCGGTGTCCGCTCAGGGACAAGGGGGCTGCCAGTACTACACGGGCAAAGAGTACGGCGAGATTTACGATCACCACTTCGTCGAGTTCAAGTACGGTGACGGCACGGTCATGCTCAGTCAGTGCCGGCACCAGCCCGATACGTGGAACAGTGTCGATGAGCACTGCCACGGGACCAAGGGCTATGCCAACGTCAGCGGCTCGAAGATCTACGACCCTGACGGCAAGATCATCCACGACTTTGGCAAGCTCGGCGGCGACGGCCATCAGCAGGAGCATCACGATCTGTTTGCGGATATCCGGGCCGGCAAGATCGCCGACGAAGGCGAGTGGGGCGCCAAGAGCACGATGACGGCGATCCTTGGTCGCATGGCGACCTATTCGGGCCAGGTGATCCGCTGGGAAGATGCGATGAAGTCGGACCTGGTGATTTCGCCCGTCGAGAAATACACCAGCTTCGACGACGAGCCGCCGACCAAGCCGGACGCTACTGGCTACTATGCCCGGCCGGTGCCTGGGAAGACGAAGGTCATTTAGAAGCTGTCGCGAGACTTGTAGCCGCACTCGTGAGAGTGCGGAATGCCCCGAATTCTCACGAATTCGGCTACGGTAAGAAGCGGATTGGATACGGCTTCTTAAGTTCGCGGGCAAGGCCTGAGGTGCTTTCGCCCTGGCTCGTTTCCGCACGATTTGCGATACTTTGGCCGTGAAACCAAAGGGCGCTCGCGCGCCCTCTCTGTGCGGCCAGTTCACGGAAGAAAGCGGCCATGCGAGTGTTTTTTTCTGTCGGCGAGCCGAGCGGCGATCTGCACGGCGCGAATTTGATCGCCGAGTTGCGGCGGCTGACCGCGCGTGCGACTGGGCTCGCGCGTGCTGGCGGTTCAGTGCATCCGACGGAGGATGAGCGCGAGCCGGCATTTGAGGCCGTCGGCTTTGGCGGACCGCGAATGGCGGCAGCAGGCTGCGACCTCTTGCAGGATATGACCGAGCTGGCCGTGATGGGCCTGTTTCCGGCGCTGGCCAAGTTGCCGCGGTTCTTTGAGCTGCGCGATCGGGCGGTGAACTACTTCCGCGAGCAGCGGCCCGACGCTGTGGTGCTGATCGACTATCCGGGCTTCAACTGGCACATCGCGCGGGCGGCGAAGGAAGCCGACATTCCGGTGTTCTACTATGGCCTGCCGCAGCTTTGGGCGTGGGCCCCGTGGCGGGTGCGGAAGGTGCGCGAGCTTGTCGATCATGCGCTCGTCAAGCTGCCGTTTGAGGAGCGCTGGTTTCGCGATCGTGGCTGCAACGCGACGTACGTGGGGCATCCTTACTTCGATGAGCTGCGCAGCCAGCGGCTCGATCATCCGTTTCTCGATCGGCTGGCGATGCAGCGCGGCCGACTGGTGACGATTCTTCCGGGGTCGCGAACCGAGGAGGTGAAGAGCAACCTGCCGCAGCTATTGAAAGCTGGCGCGATCGCTCAGCGCGAAGTAGCCGGCGTCCGACTGGTCGTGGCCAGCTACAACGAGCGGCAGGCGGCGCTGGCCCGGCGGATTATTGAGCGGTCCAGCGCTGCGGCCGAGGTGTATGTAGGGCACACGCCGGAACTAATCATGTCGGCAAAAGCGTGCCTGGCATGTTCCGGATCGGTTTCGCTGGAGCTGTTGTTCCACGCCAAGCCGAGCGTGATTTTGTATCGCGTGCCGTGGTGGACGTACGCCGTGGTCCGCCGGCTTTTGAAGGTGCGCTACATCACGCTGGTCAACTTGCTCGCTACGGATCAGATCTACGCCGATGCCGATCATCCCGCGCCGTACAATCGCAACGAGGCTGGCCACGAACAAGTGCTGATGCCGGAATATCCGACGTGGCGGGACCGGTCGCCAGACCTTGCGAGCCATGTGATCGAGTGGCTCACGGACGAGTCGGCGAGGCAACTTGCGATTGCCGGGCTGGCAGAGCTGCGTGACCGAGTCGCTCAAGGCGGCGCAAGCGCAAAAGCGGCGGAGTACATCGTCAGGCACATCAATCTGCCTGAGCCGCACACCTTGCCGATTGTCGCTGCCAGTCAGCCCGCGGCCTATCGCAAGGCGTCATAACCGCGCGGGCTGGCGCGTCCTATAATTGGCTGTGAAGATTGGCAAGGACCGCAAGTTGCCTGGGCAATCGTGAGTCGTTCCCTGTGATTCTCGCCGAACCGCAACGCACCGCGTACGACATCAACTTTCAGTTGCTGGGGTTCCCGGTGCGCATCCATCCGCTCTTTTGGCTGGTCGGTTTTCTGCTGGGGTACGGCGGCGGAGGGCAGCCCGACGGATTTCGCATCCTGACGTGGGTGCTGGTGCTCTTCGTGTCGATCTTGATTCACGAGCTTGGCCACGCTTTGATGTTCCGCCGGTTCGGCGAATCGGCGCATATTGTGCTGTATTGGATGGGGGGCCTGGCTGTGCCGGGCGATGACGCGCCCCATTCGACCTGGTCGTCATACTCCAGCTCAAGTTTCAACCGCAAAGCGCACTCGCCCACCGAGCGGGTCCTCATAGCGTTTGCCGGGCCGGCAGCGGGTTTCATTTTTGCGGCGCTGATCATTGCGGGTGTGTTCGCAACGGGGGGCTCGGTGCGACCGGCGCTCACCGAAACCTACGCGCCCACCTGGTCGATCGACCCCGGCAGGGCGATGGCTGGCAACATCAATCTCTTGCAACTCGTCTATGATCTGCTCCAGTTCAATGTCTGGTGGGGATTGATCAACTTGTTGCCCGTGTTTCCCCTCGATGGCGGGCAGATTGCTCAGCAACTGCTCGTTGTGAATGACCCTTGGAGCGGCACCGAGCGAGCCCTGTGGCTATCGATTATTGTGGCTGTGGTGATGGCGGTCGTCGGTGGCTTTGCGTTCCGCGAACCCTTCGTCGTGATCCTCTTCCTTTCGCTCGCTGCTTCGAACTATCTCACGCTTCAGCAGCTGCGCGGCGGCGGCGGTCGCCCGTGGTGAGTCGCGCGCGAATGCGACAACAGCGCGCCGACGTCGATCAATCGTCTGAAGGACTTCCACAAGAATCGTGCAGTTCCTATTGACGATTAGCGATCGAAACGCAAGATTGATGCAAGTTGCAACTGACAGCATTGCTGGCAGAGCAGCGAAACGACAGCTTCCGGAGTTCACAGCAACTCTTGCTTGCGGTCAGCGACAGACGGGATGTCGCAACGATCGCACGCCCCGCGCTGCGGGCCGAGTTGCTTGATCGAGAGGCGGATGAATGAGTGCTGGGTGTCAGCGCCGTCGCCGCCATGGACCTGTTTTAACGGAGGACAAACTGTGGCCAAGAAGAAAGCTGCGAAGAAGAAAGCCAAGAAGAAGAAGAAGTAGCTTGCCAGTGCAGGAAGCCCGGGCCACACTTGGTGCCCACGGGATTGGCGGTTGCTCTGGCGGCCAGGCATGATGCCCGCGCCGCCGGATGCCGGCCGCTGTCTGCTGTTTTGAAACGACGAGAAAGAGCCGCAGGGGCGGAGTTTTCGCTCGTGCGGCTCTAGTTTTTTGAACGAGAACGATAAAGCACGCCGGTGGCAGCGGCACTACCTAGCCCAGCGTCGGCAATTGCAGCATCGGCGGCTTGACCGCGGCCGACTGAGCGAGATTCCGGACGAGCGCGGTCACGATCTTCGTGAGGTAGGGCCCGACGACCTTGTCGTCGAAGTTGTCGTCGGTTGTTCCTGCGTCGCCGTGCACGCGAATCTGCATGTTGAGCGGCACTTCGCCGAGAAACGGCACGCTCAATTCCTCCGCCCGTCGGCGTGCGCCGCCGCTGCCGAAGATGTCGTACTTCTTCCCGCAATCGGGACAGACGAAGCCGCTCATGTTTTCGACCATGCCCAACACCGGAATGTTCACTTTGCGGAACATGGCGATAGCCTTCACTGCGTCCAATAACGCGACGTCCTGCGGCGTGCAAACCACAACAGCGCCTGAAAGCGGCAGCATCTGCGAGAGCGTGAGGGCAATGTCGCCCGTGCCAGGAGGCATGTCGATGATCAGGTAGTCCAATTCGCCCCAGGCCGTGTCGCGCAGGAACTGGGTAATCGCACCGTGCAGCATTGGTCCGCGCCAAACGACTGCTTCGCCCGGCGGCACCAGAAAGCCCATCGACATGACCGGCATGCCGTGAAACAAAACTGGCGTGATCTTGCCTTCAGAGATCATCGGCTTGGGCGCACCGCTCAAACCCAACAGATGCGGAATGCTGGGACCATAGACGTCGGCGTCCATGAGACCGACTTTCGAGCCGGCTCGCTTGAGACCCAAAGCAAGCGCCGCAGCGATCGTGCTTTTGCCGACGCCCCCTTTACCGGAGCCGACGGCGATGACGCTCTTGGCGGCCAGGCCGACCTGCCCAACTCGCGTCGCGGGTCGCTCGTGATTGGCTGGGTTGACCTTAACATCCGCAAGCTGCGGGATTCGGCTCTTCAGCAGGTTGGCGACGTGCTCGGCAGTCTCCTGTTTGATCGCCGCCGAGTGCGTCGTTAGTGCAAGAGTCAGCGAGGCGGTGTTGCCCTGCACGGCAAAATCCCGCACTTGCCCCATCGGCAGGGCCTCGCGGCCCGATTCGGGATCCTTGAAATCCTTGAGGGCAGCTTCCAGTTGACTGACGGTGATCGCTGACATGTGCTGTAGTTTTTCCGAACGGCAGGGTCGGCGTGTGATTCGCAAGTCGCCAAGGCCAAGGGTAGTCGTCAGGTCGGCGAGCTCGCCCATTTCGGCCATGGCAAACTCGACTCGATCGCCTGCTCCAGCGGAAGATCTGCTGCGGGAACCGCTTCAAAGTGCCGCTCGATCAGCCGACAAGCAGCCGGCGCCTCGCGCGTTGACTGTAGCACAGCGACAGCACCCGCCTCGCGCAGCAATGTCTCGGCGGATGCGAGGTCAGCCGCGGCCAACGCCATCACACGACAATGCGGAAAGTTACGAAGCCAGCCGGGAACGGCTACGACAAGCGTGTCGAGATTGCCGGCCGTGATTTCGACTGCGATGATCGATGCCGGATGCTGCGCCAGGATCGTCTCGCACCCCAAGATGCTCCGCACTTCAATCATCTGCCGCGCCTCGTAGCCCAGCGCGCGGCGAAAGGCCACGGCCCAGCGGCCGGTCTTCTCGCACACAATGAAACGAGGTGAGGACATGCTTTAGGTTGCCGGACGGAGACGCTTCAAGTTAAGAAACAGGCGACAATCTGCATCCTACGCGGCGCTTGTCACCTTGAGGAGGCTACATGACTTTCTCGGCGGGCTCCTTGGTTTGGGGCTCGCTCGCGATCGGCTCAAACACGACTTCTTCCTCGGCCCCAACCGGCGGCCCCAAGCCCAACTGGGCCAGTCGCCGCAGTAGGCGCGCCCGATTGACTCCCAATAGCTCGGCTGCCCGGGACTTGTTTCCCTTGGCCTGCCGCAGCGCCCGCTCGATGAGCTCCCTTTCAATGCCGGCCAGGAAGTCGTCGAGGTGGATCACATCGGGCGCGGGTGTCCGATGTGCGACGGCACTGGCAGCCAGGTGAATCCGATCGGGAAGATCGCTGGACTGAACGAGTGGCCCGCTCGCCCGCTCGCATGCCGCGCGGACCACTTGTGCCAGCTCCGCCACGTTTTCGGGCCACTCGTAAGCAACCAGTTCATCCAGGGCCGCGGCTGCAAACCCAGACAACTGCCGTTTGCCATCAGCATTGAACTCTTCGAGGAAGAACTGGGCCAGGAGGGGCACGTCGCCAGACCGGCTGCGCAGTGGCGGCAGCGAGATCGTCAGCGTGCTCAGTGCATAGGCCAATTCTTGGCGAAATCGTCCCTTTGCCGCGAGGCGCGCAAGCGACACGCGCGAAGTTGCCAGCGTGTGCAATTCAACATCGGGTAGCGCGAGAAAGGCTGCCAGTTCGTGCTGCGCCGACTCACGCAGCCGATCGACCTGCAAGAGGAGCGCCGCTGGCGGACGCTGCGTCGGTGATTCGACCTGCCGCTTGAGGAGCGACGTCAGGAGGCCTTGCAGTTCCTCCGCCTCGACCAGAGTGCAGTCAATGGGCACCAGAGCACCGACGGTCGCGGCCGGCTGAGTGTAATGGATTGTGCGGGCAACATGCTCCCGGCCGCTTCCCGGCGGGCCCACAATCAGCACGCGCGGGCAGGCCTCGCTCGCAATCCGCACTTGCTCGCGCACGCGCCGCAGTGGGTCACTTTCGCCGATCAACTGGCCGATGTGATAGCGCCGGCCCATTTCGCCCCGCAACCGCTGAAGCATCGCGTGCAGCCACTGGGGTGCGAGCTGGCTCGATTCACTCGGTTCTGCCAGGCTGGACCCGCCTGCATCGACCATGACCAAAAGTCCCGCCTGGCTGTCGCCCGGTAACAGGACCTGATAGCGAGCCTGACGTTGATCGAGCTTGCCTTCGCCCGTGATTGCGGCGACCGACCCGGCTGTCAATTCGCCCGTAAACGCGCCCGGCGGAGGGCAAAGGGCCGCGGCCAATTCAATCGAGCCGCTTACGCCGACGGAAGTGTGATAGTCGCACCGCACGCCGGCCAGGTCCTCAGCCGGCCGGTTCACCCACCGGCTGAAGGCGGCATTGCCATACACGATGCGCCGCTGCGAATCGAGCAAGTAGATCGGAGCGCTTGCAGCATCGAGCCAACGGACGAGCGAGCGGGCAAGTGACGGTTTGCGCGGCATGCCTCCAATTATAGTCGCCGCGAGGACCGACCGGCTGGCTATCTGGTTGGGGCGGTTGCGAGACTTACAGAACGATGTTCCAGGGGCAGGGCAACGACAGCAGGACCGCGGCTGTGCAACGTGTTTTCTGCGGCAATGGCGGCATCGACAGCCGGGCGTGGATAGAGGCCGATTCCCACGACAATGGCTGCACAGGCCAATGTGGCGGCCAGCGCCCCAGCGCCTCCTGCGGCATGCGTCTGGGCACTGGTGGGCTGAAAATACATCACAGCGACGATCCGCAGGTAATAGGCTGCGGCTACGGCTGCATTCAGGACGCCGATTATCGCAAGGATCGTAAACCAGATTGGCAGCGGCCCCTCGGTTCGGGCAGCGGCAACTTGGATGGCACTGCCAAACAGTGTCAACTTGCCCCAGAATCCTGCAAGCGGCGGAATGCCCGCGAGTGAAAACATGAAAACCGCAACCGCCCCGGCCACGAGCGGCTGAGTGCGGCCAAGGCCGGCCAGTTCCTCGACGCCGTTGACCTCGCAGCGTGACGAGCCGAGATAGGCCAGCGCCGTGAACGAACCCATCGTCGCGACCGCGTACACGGCGACGTACAGCAAGAGCGCCGTAATGCCGTTGGAGGCAAGCGGTGATGCCGCCGCCGCCAGTCCGATCAGCAAGTATCCGCCGTGGGCAATCGACGAATAGGCAAGCAGCCGCCGGATGTTGCTCTGCCAAAGGGCGCAGACATTGCCGATCGTCATCGTCAGCACGGAAAGCACCAGGGCCAATTGCCAGCCAAACTCACCCGCGGCTGGGATCGTTACCAGCGCCAGCCGCACCAGTCCGGCAACTCCGGCGATTTTTGGCGCGACCGCGAGCAGGCCGGCATTGAGATTGGTCGTCCCCTGATAGACGTCGGGAGCGTAGAACTGAAGTGGAGCCGCAGCCAACTTGAAGCCAAATCCAGCAATGAGCAGCACCAGCGCCAGGGGGGCAAGAGACGCCAGCGGAGTGGGCTGATGCACCAGGCCCGCGATTACTTCCCGGATGCCGCGCGTCTCTTCATTGCCAGCAATGACCGTCGTGCCTGCCAGACCATAGACCAGCGAAAACCCATAAAGCAACAGGGCCGACGAGAAAATGCTGAGAAAGAAGTACTTCATCGTCGCTTCGGCAGAAGCCCGGTCGCGGCGGCCGAGGAACAGGAGAACGTACGTAGGGATCGAAATGAGTTCCAGACCCAGAAACAGCAGCACCAACTCATTTGCCGACGCCGTCAGCATTACGCCGACCGTGATGAGCATCAGGCTGCCCAACAATTCGCTGGCCAAATCGCGATCTGCCAGCCGTGACGCGGCGAACGTGAAGACCAGACCCATCGCGAGAGCGACCCACCGCAGCCCGACGCTCATGGCGTCGATCGTGACTGGGCCGGTCACAATCGGAGTAGCCATCCAAGGAGAAACCAATTCGCTGGATCCCACGCCCGCTAGAGCCGCTGCCGCAACCAGGTACGAGAGCACGGCCACCGCGGCCCAGTAGGACCGGCTGCGGGTGAAGGCCCCGCCCACAAAAATCGACGACGCAGCCGCGATGAGGATCACCTCCGGCCACAGCAGGATGAGCGTTTTCCATTCAACGAGCACGGGCGAAATTCTCCAGGGAATCAGCTGAATCGCGAGCGACCGCCGGGGCCGAGCGAGCTTGATCGACGACCTGCGCGGCGGGCCGGCGAGCCGCCTCAAGCGACGGCCCCATCCGGCTCAGAAAGTCATTGGGACGTAGGCCGATCCAGACGACAAAGAGGGCCAGCGGCGCCAGCGCGAGGATCTCGCGAAGCGAAAGATCCGAGGCTTCCTCGCCATGGCCCGCACCATGCGGCTCCTTCAGCGGGCCAAAGAAAACGCGCTCGACCAGCCAGAGCATGTACCAGGCACCGAGCACAACGCCGCTAACCGCCAGCACAGCGATCACCAGGTACTGCGTGGCAAGGAGGGCCGGCGCTTCTGCCCAAGCGCGCTGAAACATGCCCACCAGAATCAGGAATTCGCCCGCAAAGCCGTTGAGTCCCGGCACGCCGATGCTGGAAAAAGTGAACAGGACCATGAAGAACGCCAGCCAAGGGGCGCGGCGCGCCAGGCCGCCAAGATCGGCAATCTCGCGGGTGTGGTAGCGGTCGTAGATCATGCCCACGAGGGCGAACAAGCCGCCGGTGGAAATGCCGTGATTGACCATTTGCAGCACGCTCCCCTGGACGCCGGTCGGATTAAGCGCGAACAGGCCCAGCATGCAAAATCCCAGGTGGCTAACGCTGGAATACGCAATGAGCTTCTTCAGGTCGGATTGGGCCAGAGCGACCAGGGCCCCATATACGATCCCTGCCACCGCGAGCCAGAGCATCCACGGCATGCAGATCGCCGTGGCTTGGGGAAGCATGGGCAAGCTGAACCGCAGAAAGCCATAGACCCCGATCTTAAGGAGCACGCCAGCCAGGATGACGCTGCCCGCGGCGGGCGCTTGTACATGTGCCAAGGGGAGCCATGTATGCAACGGAAAGAGCGGCACTTTGATCGCAAATCCCGCAAACAAAGCGGCAAAGAGCAATAGCTGGAGATTCGTTGGCAAGGGCTGCCGCTGGAGCGACTCGGTAAGCGCCTGAATTGAAAAACGGAATACGCCCGCGCCGCTGTGCTGATAGTCCCAAATGACAACTGCCAAGAGGCCCAGAAAAGTGAGCAAACTTCCGGCCAGCGTAAACAAAAAGAATTTGATGGCGGCGTAGCGCCGCTCCTCGCTCCCCCAAATCCCGATCAGGAAGAACAGCGGGATCAGCGTCAGTTCGAAGAAGATGTAAAAGAGAATGATGTCGCGAGCCGTGAACACGCCCAGGCAGCCGAACTCGAGGAGCAGCAGCATCGCATAAAAGAGCGGCGCGCGCTCTTCGATGGCCTCCCAACTGATCAGGACCGAAGGCACAAAGAGGAGCGCCGACAGCCCAAACATCCACAGGCCAAGTCCGTCGAGCCCGACGCTGAAACGGATATCCAGGCCCGTTTGTGCCACTGCCGACAGCCAGGGAATGTCGGTCGCGGCAAAGTCGGCCGTCAACACTCCAGTCGCTGGAAAGTTGAGGATGAGCTGACCGGCGCACCAGAGCGTGAGCAGCGTGACGCACAGGGCGATCAGGCGCGCCGACTCGCGTGCCGCTTGGCCGAGCAGCAAAATTGCCACGGCGCCGATCAGCGGCAGAAAGATCGTCAGAAGCAAAAGCTGATTGATCATCGTCTTACCCCGCGGCCCAAATCAATCGAGCCGCGACCAACACCAGTGCGCCGAGGATCATGGCCAAGGCATAGAACTGAACCAGCCCCATTTGCAAGGGCCGCATCAGCGAGCCGATCACGCCCGGAACCATGCCTGCGGCATTGACCAGGCCATCCACGATCCAGCGGTCGAGCCAATAGCAGATCGACGCTAAAATCCGCAGTGGCCAGACCACCAAGCCAGTGTAGATTTCGTCGAAGTAGAACTTGTTTCGCGAGAGCTTGTACGGCGACAAGAACTGGCCAATCAATAGCGGAATTGTCAGGACGAGCGACAGGGCGCCGAGCGCGTATCCCACCAGCGTGACCACCCACCCCAAATAGACGCTCCGCAGGAAGCGTGTCGTCGCGTCAATCCAAGGGATTTGCCCAAGTTCGACAATCCACTGCGGATCGGTCAACTGTTGTGTGCCCTGGAAGTCGAACAGCTGCTTGAGAACGGTCGCTTCTTTCGCTCCTCCCATGTAGAGGAACATGGCCGACAAGATGCCGGCCAGCGTGACCAGCGTGCTTATTCCGGCAATTTGCAAGTGGAATTCGGGCGGAGCTTTGGTTGCGGCAACAGCGCCCGCGGCGAGAGAAGGAGCGCCTTGCAAATAGGTCGCCAGGATGTTGCCCCCCCAACTTCCGCTCCAGGCGACAAAGGCCAACCCGACGAAGATGGAACAGATGGCTAAGACGGCCAGTGGGGCGACCATTAGCGGCGGAGACTCGTGCGCGTGATGGCCGGCTTGGTCCGGGATCCGCTCTTCGCCGTAAAACGTGAGACAGAAGGCGCGGAAGGTGTAAAAGGCGGTAAGGAACGCGGTGAAAATCGCTCCATAATAGAGCACGTTGTAAATGGAGCGGGCGGTGGTGAGTTGCTGGCTGCTCCACGCCGCAAGTGGACCTGGCTCGGACGGTTCGGCATCGGCGTGGCCGGGATGCGAGCCAGTGCGATGATCCAGTTCATGCTGTATCGCATGGGCTTTGTCGTGAACCGCGGCCAGGACGGTATCCTTGCTCCAGAAGCCTGCCAGTGGGAACACGCCGGCTAAGGCCAAGCAGCCGATGAGAAAAGTCGCATGGGTCCACGGCATCAATCGGCGCAGGCCGCCAAACTGGCGGATGTCAATCACTCCCCCCATCGCGTGCATCACGCTGCCGGCGCCAAGGAAGAGCAGGGCCTTGAAAAACGCGTGCGTAAAGAGATGAAACATGCCGCCGGTGACGCCCAGCACCGTGCCTGCGCCGAGTGCCAGAAACATGTAGCCGAGTTGGCTAATGGTCGAGTACGCCAGAATGCGCTTGAGATCGAATTGCGTGAGCGCGATCAACCCGGCCAGCAGAGCCGTGAACCCGCCTGTTACGGCAACCACAAGCTGCGCGGTGGGCGAAGCGGCAAATAGGGGCGTGCAGCGGGCGACCATATAGACCCCGGCCGTTACCATCGTCGCCGCATGGATCAAGGCGCTGACGGGGGTCGGCCCTTCCATTGCATCGGGAAGCCAGACGTGAAGCGGGAACTGGGCGCTCTTGCCGCAAGCTCCCAGTAGCAAGAGCAGGCAGATCGTGGTCGCCAGCCAGCCGGTCGCGTAATCGCTCGCAAGAATGCGGTCCTGGCCGAGGACGCCGCGGATCAGTTTCTGTTCGGAGGGCGAATCGGCAGTTACGGCGGCGACGCGCTCGGGGTCGGTCGTCCCATCAGCGAGTGAATCGTGATAGTTAAGCGTGCCGTAGGTGCACCAGATCAAAAACATCGCGATGGTGAAGGCAAAGTCGCCCACGCGGTTGACGAGGAACGCCTTTTTGCCTGCTGCGGCTGCTTCGGGTTTTTCATACCAGAAGCCGATGAGCAGGTAGCTGCAAACGCCGACGGCTTCCCAGAAGACAAAGAGCAACAGAAAGTTGCTCACGGAGACGAGCATTGTCATCGAGAACACGAAGAGGCCAATGTAGGCAAAGAACCGCCAATAGCCGCGATCCCCTTCCATGTAGCCGGCGGCAAAAACGGCGACGAGCGTGGCCACGAAAGTGACCATGCCCAGCATCATGGCCGTGAGCGCGTCGGCTCGGAGGGAAATGTCGATGCGGAAGTCCCGCCAACCGGCATCGCGATCGGCGTGCGGCGCAAGTGTGACCCCGTCGCTTGGCAGGTTATACGCACTTGGGACGTTGGCCCAAGTCCAAAGGGTGACGATCTGCTCGAAGCCAGCGTGCTGCCGATCGGTGGGAAGACTGGCCTGCTCGTGAAGGACCTCGACGACCAAAATCATGCTGCACACGCAGGCCCCGGCCAGTCCGAGAATCACGGGAATGTGGCTATGGGCCCGCAGCAGCTTGGGGCCAAGCACGGCCACGATCACCGCCGCCAGCAGCGGCAAGACTGGAATGAGCGTCAGGCAGTATGTGATTCGTTCGTTCATTTCACTCGCATGGCGGTCGTTGCGGGGGTTCCTCTCGGGAACTAAACACGAGGGCGATGAAGCAGTTCGTCGGGGTCGATCGCCGGTTCGACACCAGCCGGTGTGAGCCGCGGCCAGACGCGATCTACTTGCTGTTCCTCGGGGACTTCACGATCGACAAACGCCGGCAGAGTTTCCTCGCGCAGATCTTGCCAGAACGCTGCATCGAGCGTGCCACTTTGGCGGTACAGCATGAGCACCAGGGCCATGGCGATGCCCGCTTCGCAGGCGGCGACCGCGATGATGAAAATGACGAGCATTTGGCCGCCCCAGGGACCAGTTTGAATCTTTGAGGCGACGCTTTCGGCCAGGCTGCCGTGATACCGGCCGAAGCCGATCAGACTCAACGAAACTCCTTGGAGCATCAACTCGGTGCAGAGGAACATGACGATCATGTTCCGCCGGACCAGAAAGCCGATCATCCCCAGGACGAACAGCAGTCCGCCGACCAGCAGATAGTTATAGAGAAGGCTCACTTCGTTCATCGCATGGCCTCCTCAATGCGCGTCGCAAGGCGCGGCTTGCCCTGGACGGCAATGGCAACGGCGCCAACGAGCGCCACCAGAAGCAGCGTCCCTGCGACCTCAACGCTGATGAGGTGCTCGCCGAACAAGTGCCGGCCGACGTTGGCCATGTGGTTGCGGTCGAGCAGGGCGCCCGGTGCGGTCAGATGCGACTCTGAGGCGGCCAATGCCGCGGCCGATGTCGGCACGGCCGCCGCGCCTCGCAGATTGCCGAGCAGGAAGGTCAACAGGGCGACCATGGTTGCCGCGGCGACGACTGAAAATGTCTTGGGGAACCAGCCCCAGGAAATGCGATCGTAAGCGGAATGCCCCTCCGGCTGCGAAAGCATGATGACAAACAGAAAGGTCACCACGATCGCCCCGGCATAAACGACAATCGTCGCTACGCCGAGGAACTGCGCGCCGTTGTAGAAGAACAGGCCCGCTGTTCCCGTGAGTGACAATGCAAACCAGATCGCGGAATAGACCGGGCTGCGCGAGCAGATCATGCAAACGCCGGCCCCCAGCGTGACGCCAGCAAGCAGCCAGAAAACCGCCTGATCCGTCCAATTGCCTAGCAGCGGCCAATCGGAAGCAAAGAGGCCAGCGGCCACGATCGCCAGCGCGCCCCCAATCGTCTTGCCGTAGCGAACACGGTTGGGCAGCAGTACCCAAACTGCCAGTGAACCGACGAGTATCGCCCAGAAGGAGTTGCACGAGCAGATTTCCTTCAAGGCCGGCAGGTCAGCGGCCAAGAGAGCGGGAATTGTGAAAGGCCTCATGTCGCAGTCCCTCCCAGCGCCGGCGACTGCATCGGCTCCTTGTCCTTCGTCGCGTCATAGACCGAGAGCAACTTTTCCTTGTCGAAGATCATCTCTTCGCGGCTGCGGCCGGTGAGGTTGTACAGGCTGGTCAGCTCGATCGCATCGACGGGACACGCCTCCTCGCACATGCCACAGTAGATGCAGCGCAATTCGTCAATGTTGAAGCTCTGGGGATACTTCTCGCGGTCGGGCCAAGGGCTTTCCGAGGCGATAATGTCGATGCAATGAGCCGGGCAAGCCGTCGAACAGAGGAAGCAAGCCACGCACTTCACTCGGCCCTGCTCGTCTTTATTGAGCCGATGAACGCCCCGGTAGATGAGCGGGTTGGCGATCTTGGGTTCTTCGTCGGGATAGCTGACCGTGACGACGTCGCCGCTGAGCGACCTGGTAAGATGTTTCCACGTCGTGGTCAGTCCCTGAGCGACAAGCGGCAGATACAGCTTGCCGGCCAGGCCCAATTCGGGCTCGGGAATCCACTTGATGTTCGGATCGTCGGGTTTCATATCCGCGAATCAACCTCCAGCGGCGCGAGGTCGCGGCGAGGGCGGTTGTCGGTCACCAGCGGATTGGCCAGCGACGTAACGAGCCAAGCGGCGACGAACAGCAGCCAACCAGCGACGATGATGCCCATTGTCCACGCAAAGCTGCCGCCTAAGGGGCCATAGACGTGGCGGAATTCTTCAAGGACCGCGATGGCGACGAAATTGACCAGTCCGAGCGGGAGCATGATTTTCCATGCCAGGTTCATGAGCTGATCGAAGCGGAACCGCGGCCAACTCCAGCGGACCCACATGAAGAACACGATGACCAGAAAGATCTTGCCGTGAAGGACCAGGACTCGCAGAATCGCCGTGGCCCACGTAACTTCCGCGGGATCGCGGCCGGTAATGAAGGGAAAGTGCCAGCCGCCGAAGAACAAGATCACGATCAGAAACGAAGCCGTGATCATGTGCATGAACTCGGCCACCAGAAACAGCAGCAACTTCATGCTGGAGTATTCAGTGTGATAGCCGCCGATCAACTCCTGCTCGCATTCTGGCAGATCGAAGGGAAGGCGGGCGGCCTCGGCGAAGGCGGCAATCAGAAAGACCACAAACCCAAGCGGCTGCACCAGGACGAACCAGCCGCTTTGGACCTGCTGTTGGATAATCGTATTCAGGTTGAGCGAACCGGCGGCCACAACGACGCCGAGGATGCCCAGGCCCATCGGCAGTTCATAAGCAATGAGCTGGGCGCTGCTTCGCAGGCCGCCCAGAAAACTGTATTTGCTATTGCTGGCCCAGCCGCCAAGGATGACGCCATAGACGGCGACACTCGACAGAGCGAAAACATAAATCATGCCGACATCAACGCCCGGCGCGACGGTCAGCTCGATCGGACCGGCGGACTGTGTTGAGCCGATTCGGACGGATGGTATCAGGCTGCCGAAGGGAATGACGGCGTAAGTTGCGATCGCGGCAGCGAGAATGGCAATAGGGGCAAGGACATAGAGCCGCCGATCGACGTGCGCCGGTGTGTATTCCTCTTTGAGGATCATCTTCATCCCATCCGCAGCCGGCTGGCCGAGTCCCCACAGCCGCAGGTCCTTGAACCCAAAGAGCGAGAGGGGCACGCCAACTCGGCTGGGTCCAATGCGATCCTGGACCCAAGCGGCCATGCGCCGCTCCAGCAGCACGAAATAGGCCGCGGCGGTCATGATTCCGCCAATGAGGATCGCGGATTTGATGAGGACTTCGAGCACGAGGGAGGGCTAGGGCCGGGGGTTGGGGCAAGGGTCCAAAAGTCGGAGGTCAGGCGAGTTGGTTCACCTTCAAATCAACGCCGGTTTCAGGAACGCCCTTGGCGGCGGCGTTGAAGTAAGTCATTTCACGGGCGATTTCGGCGAGTACTTCTGTGGCGCGGTACATGCCTTCACGGCCGAGAAGTTGCCAGTAGAGGCGGCCCTCGACCATCACGCCAGCGGGCGGCCGAATTGCCCAGCGAAACGACTGGAGTCGGTCGGTCGCGTTGACGTACGATCCTTCCCGTTCGGCAAACGTCGCGCCTGGGAGCTGATAGTGGGCACGGTCCCAGAAAGGTGAAGCAAAGCAGTCCTGAACGATAAGCAGCGGCACATCATTGAACCTGGCCGCAACGTCTGCATCGTTCCAAGGCGACTTGTACCCACCGACAATCCAGACGGCGCCGAATGAGGCACTGGCAACCTGCCCGAGCAGATCTCCCCAATTCAAAAGCCCACCGCTGAGTCGGCTGATGACTGCCTCAACTCCTTTGCGATTGGGGCACTTTTCGGCGCGGATCGCAAATCCCATGGGAAACTTCTCGTCAGTCCCCTCCACGGGAATAGGGCCCATTGCGAGCACGGCTTGAGGATCAAGGCTGCGGATGTATTTTCCCAGAAGGTACGCCTCTTCGACCGTCAATTGGGGCGAGATGACCGCCGCTAGCGGGCCTGCCTTGCGGAGCTTGGTATCAAGTTCCGATACGAGCTGTGACCACTCAACGTTCACGAGCTTCTTGCCCTCCCGCTTGCGGAGCTGAGTGACGCGAGCCGGATCGTGAACATGCCCGAAACCGTAGCGGCCTTCGTCGCACATCCACCACTGGTTTACGTGCGGGTTCTCGCGCGGCCTGAGTCGATACACGTGGTCCTGATTCTCATCGATCTTGATCGAGCAACCCGTTGAGCAATTGGCGCAAACGCCATCGTGGCTCTTCATGAACCAAACGCGCTGCTTGTACAAAAAGTTTTTGTCACCAAGTGCGCCAACCGGGCAAAGATCGACGACGTTGCCCGAGAGTTTGTTATTCAGCGGGAATTGAATCTGGCCGTCTTCGTTGCGAAAGACGTCGATTTCTTCGTGGGCGCCCCGGTTAATTACCATCAGCTCGCTGGTGCCGGAGACTTCGCGAGTGAAGCGGACGCAGCGCGTGCACATGACGCACCGATCGACGAATAGCGTGACGGTGTCGCCCAGTTCGCGGCGGCGGCTGGTGAAGGGCTCTATATCGGCCCGGCGGGCTTCGCGGCCATGCTCGAAGTGGTAGTCCTGGAGTGAGCACTCGCCTGCCTTGTCGCAAATTGGGCAATCGATCGGATGGCGAAGGAGCAGGTCCTCCTCGACCATCGCCCGAGCGTTTTTCACCTTTTCGCTGGCAGTGACGAAGACCGTGTCAGGAGCAGCCGGCGTTTGACACGCCGGCACGACACGGGGCTGCATCGTTACTTTGCCGGTGGCCGGATCGCGCTTGCCACACTCGACAAGGCACATGCGGCAGCTCGCGACGACCGAGAGTCCGGCGTGCCAACAGTAGTGCGGAATTTCGACGCCGACTCGGCGCGCGGCCTGAATGCCGTTGAGGCGCTCGCTCGCCCCAATCTCGACTTCTTGTCCGTCAACGATGACTGTCGGCATTGAGCGCTTTCTTAGCCGGGAGCAAACTTGCTCCCGGTGAGTGGCAATAAATCGCTGGTTCGCAGTTCGCCGGGACCAGGTTTGGTCCCGGCTAAGGTCAACTAGTGAATGGCTGAAAGCTCGAGGGCCGGGACAGGTTTCGTTTCCATCCAGCCGGTGGAGTTGGTGCGTTTGATGTAATCTTCCAACTCGGGGCGGAACTTCTTGATGCAGTTCTTGATGGGCCAGGCGGCGCCGTCCGCCAGGCCGCAGATTGTCGTGCCCGGCATGATGCCGATCGTGTCGCCGATCTCAGCGAGTAAGTCGAGGTCTTTGAAACGCCCCTTGCCGTGCTTGATGCGCGTCAGCATCTTCGTGGCCCAACTCGTTCCCTCGCGGCAGGGCGTGCACTGGCCGCAACTCTCGTGCGAGAAGAATCGGCAACTGTTGAGCAGAAAATCGATCATGCTCGTCGATTCGTCCATCACGACTACGGCGGCGGTACCCAGGCCAAGGCAGCCGAACTTGCCCGGGCCGTTGAAATCGAGTGAGCAGTGAAATTCGTCGGCCTTGAGCAGCCCCATGCTGATGCCGCCGGGGATTGCAGCCTTTGCCCTGCGCCCTTTCCAGATGCCGCCTCCATAGCGGTCGATCAGGTCCTGGCAGGTGATTCCCAAGGGCGCCTCGTAGCAGCCGGGCCTGTTGATGTGGCCGGAAAGGCAATAGAGCTTCGGGCCGTAACTGCCGGCGTCGCGCGGGTTGGCTGGGTCCGGCGGAACGCCGATCGATTTGAACCACTCGACGCCGCGCTCGATGATTTGCTTCACACAGGCGACCGTCTCGACGTTGTTGACTACGGTCGGCTTGCGGAAGGCCCCTTCCACGGCAGGAAACGGCGGCTTGATGCGCGGCCAGGCCCGTTTGCCCTCGAGGCTTTCGATCAGACCCGTTTCCTCGCCGCAGATATAGGCACCGGCGCCGCGGTGCATGTAAATATCGAGCGAATAGCCACTGCCGAGGATGTTCTGGCCGAGATAGCCCGCTTCATAGCACTCGGCTAGTGCGGCTGAGGTGCGCTGAAACGCCAGCGGGTACTCGCAGCGCATGTAGTAGTAGGCGACGCGCGCCTGCGTGGCGAAGCAACTGATAATTAGCCCTTCCAGCACCTGATGTGGATCGTCCTCCATGAGGATTCGATTGTTGAAGGTGCCAGGCTCGCTTTCGTCGGCGTTCAGACAGAAGTAGATCGGCCCTGGGTGGTTCGGCGGTAGAAACGTCCACTTAAGGCCAGTGGGAAAGCCAGCCCCACCGCGGCCGCGAAGCCCACTGGACTTCACTGATTCGACGACATCCTTCGGCGCCATTCCCTTTAGAACTTTGCGCAGTGCTTGATAGCCGCCGCGTTGTTCATAGACACGGCGGGTAAAGCTGTCGGGCAGGCCGACATTGGCTAACAGGACTGGCTGGAAATCGGGCAAGGTCGCGAAGGGTTCGGGGTTCAGGAGATGGATGCAGCGAGCTGATCGGCTTGCTCTTGCGTGACGGACTTTTGTAAGTCGTTGTTGGCCAGGATGCACGGAGCGTGTTCGCAAGCGCCGAGGCACTCGGCAGATTCCAGGGTGATCCGACCATCGGGCGTCGTTTCGCCGGTTTGGACGCGCAGCGTATGACTCAAGTGACCAAGCAGGTCGTCGGCTCCGCGGAGCGCGCAGCTAATCGAGCGGCAAACCCACAACCGGCAACGGCCGTGTGGCTTGTCCTGCTTGAAGTAACCGTAAAACGAGACAGTGTCCTGGACTTGAGCTGGGGTGAGGTCGAGCAATTGGGCGATTTCGACGACTGCCTGAAGGGGCACGTACCGCAACCTTTCGTTGACGATGTGCAGCGCCGGCAGCGTGACCGCCTGTTTGGACGGATAGCGGGGAATGAAGGCCCGAATTGCGGCGATCATTTCGTCGGTGAGAATGCGGCCTTCGGGGCTCATGTCAGCGGTCAAGTTCGGCGGCGATGATGTTCAGGCTTCCCAGGACGGCGACCACGTCGCTGAGCGTGTGGCCGCGGATCAGGTCCGGAAACAGGGCAAAGTGAATGAAGGACGGGGGCCGGCAACGGGCGCGATAAGCGATGTTGCTGCCATCGCCGACCAGGTAAAACCCCAACTCGCCATTCGGCGCTTCGATTGCGGCATACGACTCCTCACTGGGAACGGTGAAGCCGCGATTCAGCATCACCAGCTCAAAGTGCGTGATCGTTCCTTCAATGGTCTGATAGACCTGACTCTTGGGGGGCAGCGTGGTTCGCTCATCGACACCCACATTGATCGGTCCGGCAGGAATGTTCTCGACCGCCTGAGCCACGATTCGCAGGCTTTCGCGCATCTCGGCCATGCGGACGTAATAGCGGGCAAAGCAATCGCCGGCGGTGGCGCAGCAGACCTGAAAATCCAAGTCGGCGTAAGCCAGATAAGGCTCGTCTTTCCGCAGATCACGAGAGACGCCGCTCGCCCGGGCAATCGGACCCGTAGCACTGCGGTTGGTGGCATCATCCTTCGTGAGAACGCCCACATCCTTGGTGCGATCGACGAAAATCCGGTTGCGGTTGAGGAGCCGCTCCATGTCGTCGAGCGTGGCGGGAAAGGTCTTCACGAAGCGGCGAATTTTCTCGACGGTCGTCGCCGTGACGTCGTGCATCACGCCGCCGACGCGGGTGTAGCTGTTGGTGAAGCGCGCTCCGCAGAGCGCCTCGAAGATGTCGTAGATGACTTCCCGCTGATAGAAGGCGTAGAGGAAGAACGTGAACGCCCCCGTGTCAAGGCCCATCGCACCGGTGCAGAGCAAATGGTCGCTGATGCGGGCCAGCTCGGCGACGATTGTGCGGACGTACTTGCAGCGCGGAGTCAGCTCGATTCCAAGGAGCGTCTCGACCGCGTGGTGCCAGGCCACGTTGTTGGCCATCGGCGAGATGTAGTTCATCCGGTCGGTGACCGTGACGTACTGGTTGTAATCGAGTTTCTCGCCGATCTTCTCGAAGCCGCTGTGCAGGTAACCGATGTCGGGAATCGCATCGACGACGCGTTCTCCGTCAAGCTTCAGCACGATGCGCAGCGTCGTATGCGTGGCCGGATGCTGCGGGCCGAAGTTGAGCGTCCAAAGGTAGTCCTTTTCAGACGCTTGTGTTCGTTCGGAGATGGAGGGAGCGATCGACATCGACGATTATCTGCAAGCCAGTTCCTGAGACTGATCTATGCCTCATTGCGGGTTAAGACGGGGAAATTGTGCCGTTCGCCGCGGCCCTGGAGCGGATAGTCTTTGCGAAGCGGGAAGGCCGTGAACTCTTCGGGCATCAGAATGCGCCGCAGGTCGGGATGTCCATCAAAGAAAATGCCGAACATGTCGAACACTTCGCGCTCGAGCCAGTCAGCTCCTTTCCACAAGCCGACCATCGAGGGGACAGTCAAGTTTGGCTCGTTCAGCAACACGCGAATCGTCAGCCGCTCGTTGGTGTCGGTGCTGGCCAGCAAGTAGGCCAGTCCGAATCGATTGGCTGCGTCGCGATAGGTGAGGTAATCGACGCAGGTGACATCTACGAGCAGGTCAAACCGCAACTCGTCGCGGAGCAACCGCATCACGCCAAGCAATTGATCGCGGGCGACAACCACGCGCGTCTGACCACGGAATTCGCTGGTCGGCAGCGAGCCAAAGCGAGCGGTCAGCGTGGCGAGCGTAGCGGAATTGGCGGGCATGGTGGTTAGTGAGCGACGAGTGACTTACGGCCGTAAGTGGGCAGTTCAACCAGGGCCCGCTTTGTTTCCTGGCGAGCAGCCGTTTCGAATTCTTTTCCTTCGACCGTCCCTTCGCGCTGAATCTTGTCTTGGAGATCGATAATCGACTGGATGAGTTGCTCGGGACGAGGCGGGCAGCCAGGGATGTACATATCGACCGGAATGAAACGGTCGATCCCTTGCACAACAGCGTACGTGTCGAAGACGCCGCCCGTCGAAGCACATGCGCCCATCGAGATGCACCACTTCGGCTCGTGCATCTGTTGCCAGATGCGCTGAAGCACCGGCAGCATTTTCATGACGACACGGCCGGCGACGATCATCAGGTCGCATTGTCGCGGGCTGAATCGAAAGACCTCGGCGCCAAACCGGGCCAGATCATGCCGGCTCGCGCCCGTGGCCATGAGCTCGATGCCACAACACGCCGTGGCGAATGGCATCGGCCAGAGACTGTTCTTGCGGCACCAATTGGCCAACTCGTCGAGCTTAGTGACGACCACGTTTTCGGGGACTTCTATCGCCATTGAAAGACCCCCTTGCGCCACGCATAGACGAAGCCGAGGGCTAAGAGGCTGACAAACACCATCACCTCGCCGAATACCAGGGCCCGCGAGTAACCGATCGGCTCTGCGGCCAAGCTGGCCTGGCGCACGACGGCATCGATGCCACTGGGATTTCGACTGGCGACCGCCCAGGGATAGAGGAATAGCAACTCGACGTCGAACACCAGGAAAGCAATCGCGACCAGATGAAAGCGGACATCGAACTTGCGGTGGGCATCGTGGATCGGGTCCATCCCGCTCTCGTACGGCATCTGCTTGACTGCCGTTTGGCGACGCGGACCGAGGGCCGACGCCACCCCCAGCATGCCCAGCGAGACGGCCGCGGCACAGGCGGCAAAGATCAGAATTGGCAGCAGGATGTCGTCCATAAATCGCTGGCCGGCTTAGGTTTATGTCGCCGCGACCGACTTTGTGAATCTTATCACAAAGGGGTCCCAAAGAAAACTCGACGCACGGTCGAGTTCTATTGTGGAGAAATGTATCCCTAGGGGCAGGGAGGGTCAATTGGGGGAGCAGACTGCCCGCAAAGCGCCGCCCCGGCTGCCAAAGCTATAGTTGCACGCACACTTCCAGGGGACCCCGAATGGCCCGCGCGTCGCCAAAAATCCTGCTTAGGATTGGCCGCATTCGCCGACACCTGGTCGCGCCTCATTTTCCTTGGGCGGCCTGGTTTTGTTCAATCATTATCAGCCTGGCGCTTCATGCCTTGCTGCTCTATGCTCTTGCTCCGTGGTGGATGAGTGGATGGATTTGGAATCGCAATGGTGGTCCGCTTGACGAACCTGACGCCACGGTGGAACAGCAACAGACGGTCGCGTTTGAATTCTCGCCGCCTCCGCCCAATTTGGCGGAGATGCTCGAACTGCTGAATGTGCCAGAGGTCCAAGCACCCGAGGGAAGGTCACCCGAGCCGGACGCGATTGAATCCAGCGCGACGATTCCACACGCTCCCGAGATCACCGCGCCGTGGGCCGGCCGAAATGCAACAGTAGCGCTCCCCCCGATTCCCGCCAAAGACATACCAAAGCGCGATTCAATTCTGGCGCCTTCACCATTGCCCACCGGCGGCGGATTTGAGGGGCGCACGGCCGACGCGCGTGGCGAGCTCGCCAGCGAGCGCGGCGGTACGCCCCGCAGTGAAGCCGCCGTGAATGCCGGCCTCGCCTGGATCGTCGCACACCAGCATGCGGACGGCGGCTGGCGATTCACCCAGCAAGGCGGCCCATGCAACGGCCGCTGTCGCAACTCAGGCAGCGAGAACTCGACCACCGCTGCAACCGCGCTCGCTCTACTGCCGCTGCTCGGGGCCGGCCACACTCCGGCCGAGGGCGAGCACGCATCCGCCGTAGCCCATGGACTGGCGTACCTGAGCGGCCGCATGGTGGTCTCGGCTCGTGGCGGAGATTTGCAGGAAGGAACCATGTATGGGCAAGGCCTTTCGGCAATTGCATTGTGCGAGGCCTACGCAATGACAAAGGACGACGGACTCAAACAACCGGCCCAACAAGCGATCGACTTCATCGTCAGCACCCAGCACAGTCGTGGCGGCTGGCGCTATTTTCCCGGCCAGCCAGGCGACACGACGGTCTTGGGCTGGCAATGGATGGCGCTCAAAAGCGGCCAGATGGCGGGCCTCACGGTCCCGCGGCAAACACTTGACCGAGCTTCGGAGTTTCTCGACAGCGTTGAATCGGATGACGGCGCTCTCTATGGATACGAGGGCCGTCAGCCGCAGCGTTCGCCAACCGCGATTGGGCTCGTATGCCGGATGTATTCCGGATGGCGGCGCAACGATCCGCGGCTGGTTCGCGGCGTCGAGCAACTGGTGGCGTGGGGTCCTTCGTACGACGACATGTACTTCAACTACTACGCCACGCAGGTCCTGCTTCATCAAGAGGGTCCGCACTGGCCCAAGTGGAACGAGCGTCTGCGGGACCACTTGATCGCGGCCCAGGCCAAAACTGGCCACGAGGCAGGCAGTTGGTACTTCACCGATTCGCACACGGCCCCGGGAGGACGACTGTGCGACACGGCTCTCGCGATGATGATCCTCGAAGTCTATTACCGCCACATGCCGCTGTACGGCATGAAGTCAGTCGATTTCTAAATCGGCTGATTTCTAGTGCGGCTGAGTTCTCGTCATGCGGCGCCCGCATCAGCACGCGGCCCGGTTATCCTAGCGATGCTGTCCACGAGCCAGGATGCGCACGTTCTTGATCGGCGCCTGAGCGACATCCTCGGCCAGCGCGTCGATGGCCCGCTCCAAACGCCGGCGCCGCGCCAATGGATGGAGCACATCTGCCACGTCGCCAGCCGGCGGCGCGGTCGTCGCGCCGCCAGTCAATGCGCTGTGCGCCGTAGATTCAGTTGATTTACCACTCGCAACGGGCGTCGCTACATCATCGTGATGGTCCAGTCCTGTGCTCAAGAAAGCGCCGGAAAACGCGGCATCCAGCACATCAACGTCGGCGTGGCCGCCGCTGCTGGTCAATGTGTCGCCGGCAGCGCCCGCAACCAGCGATGTGTGCCCATCATGATCGTCGTGATCTACTTCGTCATGATGCACGTGCACGTCTTCCCGACTTTCCAGGTAAGCCAGCGGGACTTGCAGCGATTCGTCATCACCCCACGAAAGCAGCGCCTCCTCTTCACCCTCGCCGCCAGGCCCTTGGCCCGATCCGCCCGCCAACCTGCTGCCGCCCGTCTCTCCTTCGCCGCCGCCCCCACCTCCGCCTCCGCCGCCCACGGGATGCAGCGTAAGGTAATTCACCATGTGCAGCACGTCGGTCGTGTTGCACGTTTTGTCGTTATTGACGTCCAAATATCCGACCACATTCGGGTCGCCAATCATTGGCGCGTTCATGCCGTTGGTCGTCAGCCAATTGATGAGCACCAAGAGATCGATCCCGTTCACTCGGTACTCTGGATCGCTGTTGACGTTTTCGGGCAGCGCGATGTTGTGCCAGATGTTGTCGGTGTTGTAGATGCCGAAGTTCAGATCGCCGATCGCCTGACCCGCGTTGTAGCTGACCAGATATTGCCCGCCTTGCGGCGTCGTCACAATGTGGTTGAGCGGCGGAATCACTTTTACGCGATATGTTCCGCTCAATAAGCTCGGCAGCGACCAGCCGCCAAGCGTGTTCGTGGTCACCGACGATCGCGGGCCCCAGGTGAGCGTGTCCAGGCCGATTTCGCTGCCGAGATGGCCGTACGCCTTGATATAAGCGATATCGGCGGTTGGCCGCGCGATCGACATGATCTGGCTCTTGCCGCCCGTCAACACGTTCGTCGTAAATCGCTCCAATAGCACGCCCGAGGCGCTGTATGCCTCGAGCCGCCCCACGCCGAAGCTCCCAGCGCCGAATAGCGCCTTGATGCTCACGCTCGAAACGCTCTGCCCAAAATCGGCCCGGAATTGCCGGCTCGTGTTCCAACCTTCGCTGAATCCGCCGCCTCCGGCCAGGCTGGTGTTCCAAAAGACCCGCTGCGCCGATGGAGCGCGCATGCTGGAGAAGCCAAAAACGGCGTTGGCGACCCCCTCTGTGATGGTCGAGGAGCTGAGCGAAGCGCCGCCCGACGCCGCGCCTTGAGTGATCGGCAACGCATCGGTTCGCAGTAGGCTGCCGCTAAAAGTAACGCGGAAGACATTGGTCGAAACCGGCGTCACCAGAACGTTGCCGGCCAGCGCGGGAATCGAATTCAAGCTGATCGCTACGCGACTCGCCGTGAGGGGATGTAAAGAATCAAAGTCAATCGGCGACCCCAGCACGCCGTCATAGGCTGGAGTGACGCTGCCCCCGTCGGGCAATTGAATGGTCAGCTCCTGGACCTCGTTGGCCCCCACGTCGCCGCCGACCGCCGAGAGGACAACCTCCGGATGCACCGTATTCAGCACCGCCCCTTCGGCATAGTCGTTCGGTTCCACGCGCCGCTGGAGGATGATCGGCGTCCCGAATTGATCGACCAGATCGACGGCCCAATCGACGAGCGGGCCTTCATGGAGGTCCCACGAACCGTTGCCGTTGCTGTCGAAATAGACGAAGCCGCTGGTGCCGCCGTCCGACGACGGCATCGATTGCGGCGTGCCGTCGGGTCCAATCGTCCCTACGAACTCTGGCGACATGGCGCCGGTCCGGGTGTCGATCGTCCGAATCTTGATCGTATGCGATCCAGACTGTGAAAGCAGCGAATCGACAATGGTCACATCAAGCGGCGTCACGTACGTCCGATTGGGAAAGGCCTGCGCGACTTGCCACGCGCCGCCGTCCACCGCATATTGCACCTCCCGAATGCAGTTGATCGTGATGTCGTCCTGCAAAAATGTCGGGTTCAGATTCGGCAGCGTTCGGACGCTTGAACTCCCCGTGAATCGATAACTTCCGGTGCTGGGATTGAATTTTCCCGTGCCTGACAACTCGAACGGCACGTCCAAAACGTCGAAGATGCCGTCATTGTCCGTGTCGCGCCAGCCGATCATTTCCGACGACGAAGTGGACGTCACATGGGCGTTGTACGCCTCGCTGAGCAAAAAAGTGGGCTCCGCGGGCGGAACTGGATTGGGAACATCATTGGTCATGATGCTCGCCTGCTGCACAAATCCGCTATCCGGGTTGTCGGCGGCATTGCTGTTGGGCGTGTTGTAGTAGCCGCGGCTGCTGGAGTAAGTGCCGCCGCCTACGTACTCGTCGAGCGCCCAGAACATGTGGCCCGTTTCGTGGGCGTAGGTGCTCGCGGGGCGGCTCGCGGGGACGACCATGAATCGGCCGCCCGCGAACGAAAATGCCTTGCGGAAACTGCCTCCCGTTGCAAATTCACCATCAGGGTCGTTCGCGTTGTTGACAACGATGATCGTGAACGCCCAGTCCGCGTCGTTTTGCTGCCGCTGGTAATTGTTGAATTTGCGAATGTCGGCCGAAACGCTGCCCGTGGACGAGAGGCCCGCCTGCGCCAACGCCGGCGTCAGGAAGCTGTTGATCCACTTGATGTCGTTCCCATCGACGTCGTTCGACCGCCGCGCGATCGGCTCATAGGGAGTCTGAACCGGCGTGTTGAGCCGCGTCCAATCAAACGTGAAGTTCAACAGGCCGTCGCGCACGATGGGCAGAGCATCGATCGTCTGCTTCCACCAGTTCACTCCCTCTTCTATGTTCTGCTTGACGGCGTTGATGGCCTCTTGCGTCCAGTTCTCCGGCGTGTAATTGATGGTCGAGGTCGGTGGATGATTGACGTCGTAGGTGATCGTGCCGTTGTCGATCGTGTTGTCCGATTCCATCAGCACGACGGTCACGTGCACGTCGCCGAGCATGTACTCGCCCGTGTCGTCGGGCGTCGCGCCGAAGGGCAAGGCCGTCATGACCATCCGGCCTTCGAGCAGTTCCAGGCGCAGCGCGCGCTGCCGGCGGGCGCGCAGTTTTTGTTTGCGCGACTTGGCCGTTTCCCTGGTCTCACCGCGGGCAGAGCGCTCGCGAAGCCAGTTCATGCAGTTTCGCCGTTCACGCCGCTAGCGGGTGCGAGTCTGGGGGGCAGTTCCACTTTCCCCCTCGGCCGCCGCGGCAATCGTTCTCGTTCCGCCCCTTGGCAAAAGCAGTCCTTGCTCTGCCAACAATTCGTTCATGCTACTTGCCAGCAAAAAGATGGGCAACGAATTTGCGCCCTTGGATTTTTCTGTCGCCCAGACGCTCCCTGCGGTAACAGAGAGCTCGACGCTACCCCCCCCGCGTGGGAGAGGGGTCCGCCGCCGACTTCGGCCGATTCATATCAGCCGATGGTTTTCTCCGGGTCTCCACATGGCACTAGAAACGTCCTAACTGCTTGCATGCCAATAACTTTCGCCATGAATTCGCTAAGAATCACCGGCTCATAATATGAGTTTTATGAGCCCATCACCACCCCCCACCGTCCAATGTTGGATTTGACTTTGACTGATTCCTCCCGCCCCCGCCGGTTTGCATGCGCATCGCAGAAAGTTTTTTCCTCAGTCGTGGTTTCCATCGTAAGTTATTTTGCCAAAACAAGTTGCCACGAATCCATTGCCCACGCAACTATGCGCGCTACGCGCATATTCTCGGGCTCATGCCCCTCGATCCCAACTTGAGGTGTGCTGCCAAACTGGCGGATCAGTGCCCACACCTTCAACCTCCCGCATATATCGTACCAGTTGTTCACATATCTTCGTCCGTCAACTCCATTCCAGGCTGCTTGCTAGCTGGTCGCTCCTTATAGGGGATGTGACCCTCCCAAATTGATTGGGTCCGGAGCGCACTGACCGATTCATTGAAGTTACCGTACTTTGGCGTAAACTGGCGTGTTCGTATTGGCACGGTGGCGCTCACCAAGCGAATCCGGTAACGGACCGCGTCAAGGCACCGCGCGGCTTTGCCTCAACCGCCCGGTTGAACCATTTCGCCCGGTCAGTGTACCAAAGGTGATGCGGCCAATGCACTTGCGCTGTCCCGCGCGCTAACCGACTGGCCCCGCCACCGTTCCCGCCGCCACCGAATATAAGGACTGACCAATGCCCGACGGCCAGACCCCGGCCGATGCCGTACAGGCCACCATTTCCGAGTCTGCCGCCATTCGCCGCTTGAACGACGCCCGCGAGAAGATCGTCGCCCAGCTATCCCAGGTGATTGTCGGCCAGACGGCAGTCATCGAGGAACTCTTGATCTGCCTGTTCGCCCGTGGCCATTGCCTGCTGGAAGGGGTGCCTGGCTTGGCCAAGACCCTCATGATCAGCACGCTGGCAAAAACGCTGAATCTCTCGTTCAGCCGCGTGCAATTCACCCCCGACCTGATGCCGGCCGACATCACGGGCACCGAAATCCTGGAAGAGAATCGCTCGACCGGTTCTCGCGAGCGGCGGTTTCTCGAAGGGCCACTTTTCTCGAACATCATTCTCGCCGACGAAATCAACCGCACGCCTCCGAAAACCCAGGCGGCACTGCTCGAAGCCATGCAAGAACGCCAGGTCACGGTGGGCCGCGTCCGCCATCCGCTGACCGACCCGTTCTTCGTGCTTGCCACGCAAAACCCGATCGAGCAAGAAGGGACCTATCCGCTGCCCGAAGCGCAGCAAGACCGCTTCATGTTCAAGGTTTTCGTCAACTACCCCAACTTCCAGGAAGAATTCGAAGTTGCCCGCCGCACAACGGCGCTTCAAACCGACGATGTAAAGCCCGTCCTCAGCGGCCAGGAGATCATCGACCTTCAGCGGACGGTCCGCGAAGTTCCGGTCAGCGACCACATCATCCGCTATGCCCTGTCGCTCGTCCGCCAGACCCGCGTGGGCCAGACCGGCGTGCCCGAATTCGTCACCGACCAGATTGGCTGGGGCGCCGGCCCGCGTGCCGTGCAATTCCTCATCCTGGGCGGCAAAGCCCGCGCCCTCTTGCGCGGCCGCACGCACGTGACCACCGACGACATTCAGGCCCTGGCCCGCCCGGTGCTTCGTCACCGTATCGTCGTCAACTTCGCCGCCCAGAGCGACGGAGTCTCCGCCGACAAGATTATCGACCGCTTGATCGCCAGCACCCCGACCAAGGAAGACGAGCTTACCAGCGATGCCCGGTTCAAAAAGATTTTTGCATCCTGAGGCGATCAAGCGGATCTCGCGGCTGGAAATTCGGGCCCGGCATGTCGTCGAAGGATTCCTGGCAGGCATGCACCGCAGCCCCTATTTTGGCCAGTCGGTCGAGTTCCTCCAGCATCGCGAATACGTCACCGGGGACGACCTCCGGCACGTCGATTGGAAGGTCTGGGCGCGGCAGGACCGTCTCCACATCAAGCAGTACGAAGAAGAGACCAATCTCCGCTGCAACCTGCTCGTCGATTTGTCCAAGAGCATGGTTTATGGAAACGGTCCGCTCAACAAGTACGAATACGCCTGCACGCTGGCCTGTTCGCTGGCCTATCTCATCCTCCGCCAGCAAGACGCCGTGGGTTGCGTTGCATTTGACGAAAAGGTCCGCGCCACCGTTCCCATGCGGACCAAGAACAACCACATTTTCAGCATCGTCGATTCCCTGGCCGTCCAAGAACCGCGAGACAAGACCGACATGTACGCGGTCCTGCGGAGCGTCGCCGAGACGGCCCCCCGCCGCGGGATCGTAGTGCTTGTCTCCGATCTCCTGGCCGATCGGCCCGGCCTCTTCAAGGGGCTGCGCCTCATGCGCCAGCGCGGACACGACGTGCTCGTCTTTCACGTGATGGATGACGAGGAGCTCGACTTTCCGTTCAGCGGCCCGACTCGGTTCGAGGGCCTGGAGCTTCCCGACTTCCTTAACTGTAACCCCCGGGCCCTCCGCGACGGCTACCTGGCCGCGCTCCAGTTATTCCTTGACGAAGTGCGCCACAATTGTGCCAAAACGGCGTGCGACTATGCCCTGATTCGCACTAGCGACCCGCTCGATGCGGCATTGGCAACGTACCTGAGCAAGCGACACGAGGTGATGAATCGGTGAATTGTCACTTGTCATTCGTCATTGGTCACTTGTTGTTGCCAATGACCAATGACAAGTGACCAATGACAAGTGACCAGCCGCCATGCAGTTTATCCACCAACCCCTAACCTGGGCATTCCTCATCGCCCTGGTCCCCCTGTTGATCCACCTAATCAACATGATGCGGCACCGGCGCGTCCAGTGGGCGGCGATGGAGTTTCTGCTGGCGAGTTATAAGAAGCACCGCAAATGGGTCTGGCTGAAGCAGCTTCTGCTCTTGCTTGCACGGATGGCGGCCATTGCCCTGATTGTCGCGATGCTCGCGCAGCTCAAGACGCGCGACCAGTGGCTGGCCATCTTCGGCGGCCGGGCGACGCACCATTATGTATTGCTCGATGACAGCTATTCGATGAGCGACCGCGTGGCTGGCGCGTCGGCCATGGATGCGGCCAAGCAAGTCGTGGCTGCCATCGTCGATCGGGCCAAGCAGGAAGACAGCCCGCAAAAGCTCACGCTCATTCGCTTTTCACGCTGTCGGGGTAGTTCAAGCGCCACTGCCCACGACGTCGCCGACTTCAACGCCGAGCCCATCGATTCGCAGTTTGATCTGGCGTTGGAGCGCAAGGCCCGCACTTTCGAGCCGACGCAGCTCGCCATTGGCCCGAAAGGCGCCTTGGCGGTGCTCAAGCCGTTGCTCGCTGGCGCCAAGGATGAAACCAGCATCGTTTATCTTCTATCCGATTTCAGGAAGCGTGATTGGGACAGCCCGGCCGAGCTGCGCGACTCGCTCCAGGAACTCAAGCGCTCCCAGGCCGATGTCCACCTGGTGAATTGTGCCCGGGCAAGTGATCCGAATTTGGGGATCGTTGCCGTCCAGCCGGCCGATGAAACGCGGGCGGCGGGCGTTCCCCTGTTTGTCAACGTCAGCGTCAAAAACCATGGCTCGCGCGCCGCCAACAAGGTGCAGCTCAAGGTTCAATCGACGTTCTACCCGCCCGATGATCTGAGCAAGACTGAGCCCGATAAGCTCACCGGCCTGACCGAGGATCTGGCGACGCTCCTTATCGATACGATCGGCCCCGGCGAGACCGTCAGCCGCCGCGTGCAGGTCTATTTCCCGCAACCGGGAAAGCACGTGATCGAAGCCAGCCTGCCGGAAGACTCCGTCGATGCTGACAACCGACGCTGGGCCGTAATCGACTTTCCCGATGGCGAGCGGACGCTGCTCGTCGATGGGACCGACGACCAGCAGCACGCGTATTACTTGGATGTCGCCTTTCATCCGCTCCAGCGGTCCAACACGGGCATCCGCCCAGAGACCAAGCCGGCGTCATTCCTCCGCGATACCACACTCGACGCCCTCAGTTCCTATTCCACGATCTATTTGCTTGACGTGCCGCGGCTCGACCCGAAGGCCATCGAGACACTGGAAGCGTTCGTTCGCCGCGGCGGCGGCCTGGCGATCTTCACCGGGCCCGAAACCAACGTCGGCTTTTATAACGCCTCGCTCTACCGTGACGGCCAGGGAGTGCTGCCAGCTCCGCTCGGCTCGGACACCGAATTGCCCCCCATCCTCGATCCGGCCGAGCCCGACCTGGCGCTGACCGGCCATCCGATCTTTAGTTTCTTGCTGGCGGGCAACAATCCGCTCGTCCGTGGCGTCCGCGTCGATCACTACCGCAAGCTGGCTGAGGGCTGGAAGCCCGATCCGGCCAACCCCGTCGAGATCATCGGTCGGCTGCGCGACAAGGCGCCGCTGGTCATCGAGAAAAAGTTCGGCGCGGGGACCGTGCTGCAATTCACGACCTCCTGTGCCCCGCTGTGGAACGATTTGGCCAAGAACCCGAGCTTTGTCGTGGTCGTGCTCAAGATGCAGTCGTACCTGGCGAAGGCCAACCGCCTCGACGATCCGCGGTTGGTGGGCGCGCCGCTCGATTTGCAGCTCGAATCGGCCAAATATCGCAGCGACGTCGCCTTCGTCGCCCCGGGAGAAAGACCAGGCTCGCGGCAGAAGTTCGACCGGCAAGCAATTTCACCCGAGGCAGGCGCCGCGACGATCACCGCCTCCCTCGTCCGTCCGGCGGGCGGCGCAAATGGCGAGGCCGACACCGCTCGCCGCGGCATCTATGAGGCCTGGCCGATCTCGACGAAGGGGGAAATCGAACTGCGGCGCTGGGCGTTCAACGTCGATCCCGATGAAGGGGACCTGACCGGGCTCGAATCGACCGAACTCCTCGGCAAACTCGACCCGGTGAAGGTCGCTTATCACCAGGCCGATCAATACGAGCAGGAGGAAATCTCCTCGACCGGCTACAACCTGAGCTACGTGATCATGGCCGTGCTCGTGCTGTTGCTCATCGGCGAACAGTTGCTCGCCTATTCGGCCAGCTACCACGTCACCCCCGGAGCCATCCGCTGATGCCCGCACTAAGTCTGGTGCTGGCGGAGAGCTCCGCCAACATTCACTACCAATTTGCCCGCCTCCAATCGCTCAGCGAGTGGTGGCATTGGCTCGTGCTGATCGGCCTGTCCCTGGCGATCGCGGCTTACGTCGCCTGGATGTATCGCAAAGACAGCGTCGAGCTGCCGCGCGGCCTGGCCGTGCTGCTCTTCACGCTGCGACTCTTGGCATTCCTGGGCGTGCTGTTTTTCTTCTTCAACCTGGAGAAGCGGGCCGAGCGGAGGATTGTAAAAAATTCGCGGGCCGTGCTCATGGTCGATACGAGCCAGAGCATGGGTCTGCGCGATTCTGATTCAAGCAACGTTCCCGCCGCGCAAAGCCGCCTTGAGCAGGTCAAGGAGCAACTGGCAAATGGCCCATTAATCGAGAAGCTGCGCGAGAAGCACGACGTGATCGTGTCGCGGTTTGACGAGGGGGACAACCCTGTCGAGATCGCCGCCTATCCCAAGAAGATTACGCGCGACGAGGCCTCGGAAACTCAGCAGACCGAGCAGCAGCGGCTGGACGGACTTGTATCAGAGGCCCGCTGGACCGCGGCAATCGCGGGTGTTGTATTGGGCCTCGGTCTGATCGCCGGTTTGGTCTATCTCGTGACCGGCGCTAGGCCCGCCAGTGGCGAACAAACATCGTGGGCACTCTTGGCCAGCATGACCTTGCTGATCGCTTCCGCCGTGATCTTCGCCGTGGCGAGCCTGCGTGCGCCGGAGATCAATCCGCTGGCGATCTTCGGGCTGACCAACGTGAAGCCGGCCGAAGGAGAACAGAATTCGCCCGGCAAAAAGGCAGAAGAACAAACTCCGCAGGTCGATTGGGCCGCGCAGCTCGCGCCGCGCGGCTCGAAGTCACGCATCGACGACAATCTGAAGTTCGTGATCGACCGCGAGCGCGGCGGGCCCATTGCCGGCGTCGTGCTGTTCAGCGATGGGCGTGTCAATCCAGGCAAGGACTGCGACCTGGCCGTCCAAGCCGCTCAAGATGCGCTGATTCCCGTGTTCACTGTCGGGCTGGGCTCGGAGAAGCAACCGGCGAACGTCCGCGTGGTCGATCTCGAAGCTCCGGAGCGGGTCTATCCCGACGACACGTTCACACTCACGGGCTACGTCCAGGCGCTAGGGACCAATCGCACGAACTTCACAGTCGAATTGCTCTCGGGCGATCAAGACGGCAAGAACGAAACCAAAGAGGACGAGCGGACAATCAACGTGGGAAGCGCCGGCAAGGTCGAACCGGTCAAATTCGAACTCAAGCCCGACGTACAGGGCATTCGCCAATTCCGTCTGCGCGTTAAACCGCTCGATGGGGAAATCGACCGCCGCGATAACGAAAAGACAGCCAAAGTTGAGGTGATCGACCGCAAGACGAAGGTTCTGCTTATCGCCGGCGGCCCGCTGCGCGACTTTCTCTTCCTTCGGAACCAATTGTTCCGCGACAAGGAAATGATTTCCGATGTCTGGCTCCAGTCAGGTAAGCCGGGCATCTCGCAGGAGTCGAACGAACTGCTCTTTAAGTTCCCCGAGACTGAGGACGAGCTGTTCGCGTATGACACAATCGTCGCCTTTGACCCCGACTGGGAGCAGCTCGACGAAAAGCAGGTCGAAATGCTCGATCGCTGGGTGGCGGAGAAGGCGGGCGGCTTAATCGTGGTGGCCGGCCCCGTGTTCACGCCCCAATGGTCCAGCCGCCGCCGTGGTGATCCCCGCATCGACACCATCAAGGCGATGTATCCCGTGTCGTTCTACTATCAAGGCGCTGCGACGCTTAGCTTGGGGCGGTTCGGTTCCGAGAAGGCCTGGCCGATTCAGTTCACGCGCGATGGCCTGGAAGCCGAGTTCCTGTGGCTGGGCGACAATGCACTGGCCAGCGAACAGGCCTGGCAGCAGTTCGATGGCGTGAGCGGCTACTATGCGGTGAAGGACCCCAAGCCGGCCGCCAAGATCTACGCCCGCTTCTCCGATCCCGATACGGCGATCGACAAAGTGCTGCCCATTTATATGGCGGGCCACTTCTATGGCTCGGGCAGGGTCTTCTTTATGGCCAGCGCCGAGATGTGGCGCGTCAACGAAGTGGACGATACCTATTCGCAGCAGTTCTATACGAAGCTGATTCGCTGGGCGGCTGAAGGGCGGCTCTTGCGCGACTCCAGCCGCGGCGTTTTGCTCGTCGATAAGGAGCGATGTTCGCTGGGCGACCAAATTGCAGTGCGAGCCGTCCTGCAAGACGCCCAGCACATGCCCCTGACGCTCGACCAGGTGCAGGCCGTGCTTGTGCAGCCCGATTCAACCCGCCAAAACCTCACGATGAAGCGGCTCAAGGATGATGCCCGCGAGGGAACGTACGTTGATCAATTCGTCGCGCTCCAGGAAGGCGACTATCGCATCGAGCTTCAGCACCCTTCGGCCGGCGATCAAATGCTCGTCCGCGAAGTGCGCGCTAAGATCCCGGCCGCGGAAACCGAGGTTCCGCAGCGCCACGACGCGCTACTCAGCGACATCGCCCACAAGACGGGCGGCGATTATTTCGTGGGAATGGACGCCGCAATGGGCGCGGGACGTGCAGGCCTGGTGAACGTGATCAAGCCACAGGACCAGGTAACCGTGTTACCCGGCACACCCGATCGCAATTTCGAACGCCTACTAATGGGCTGGCTGATTGGTTTGGTCTGCGGAGTGCTGTGCCTGGAGTGGTTGTTACGCCGTCTGAGCAAGCTGGCGTAGTCTTTCGTTAAACCTTTACCCTACAATCTGTTACCCACTTCCATCCGTCCTAATGGATGGAAACGACCGCATGGCGACCACCCTTCCGACAGTCACCGTAAACCCTTATCCCCGCTGGCTTTTGGTGGGATTGCGGTGGCGGATTCGGCTCTATGTGCTTCTGGAGGGCCTTTCGCTGGGGGTGATTTGGCTGGGGCTAATGTTCTGGATTAGCTTGGGGCTGGACTATCTGCCCGTGCTGGTGGGTGCGAGTGAAATGCCTGCCGTGGCTCGGGGCGTGCTCCTGCTCGCAACTGCGGCAGTACTTGCCTGGTTGCTATACCGCTTCGTGATCCGCCGGGTGTTTGTCCGTCTGGCTGACCGGAGCATGGCCTTGCTTTTGGAACGCAAGTTCCGCGGTTTCGACGAGAGCCTGGTGACCGCTGTCGAAATGGCGGAAGTGCCTGACCATGCCACCCCCTTCAGTCGCGATCTGCTGGCGAAAACATCCGACGAAGCGTTCGCCGCAGCCGATGACGTTCGCTATGGGGAAGTGATGAATTACGGCCGGCTAAACCTGCGGCTTTTGGCGGCGGCGGCCCTAGCGCTTTCGGTAGGCGCGTTTGGCGCGCTCAATGCCAGCGCGTTCGACATGGCCACCAAGCGGCTCTATCTGCTCAGCGACCAGTCGTGGCCCCGGAGTGCGAGCATCCGAGTCACTGGCATTGAGGTTCTGCGCACTGCCGCACCCGGCCAGGAGGCGCCGCGCTCGATCACCGTGCCGTTCGAGGACCGGGTGGTGAAGGTCGCCAAGGGGGCCAACGTGCAGCTCAAGGTCGAAGCCGACCTGGCCCCGAAGGCGAAGGTGGTGCCGCAACAATGCACAATTTACTATCGCACGCAAAACTCCGATGGCTCGCGCGGCGAGCGCGGCAGCGTCGTGATGAGCAGTTTTCGGGACACAACCGCCTCGCGCAACTTCTGGTTCGACAACAAACCATTCAAGGGCGTGCTCTCGACGATTCAGTTCGATGTAGTCGGCTTCGACCATCGCGTGAGCGGCTATCGTTTGGAGGTGGTCGATAGTCCGGCGGTCGTCGGAACGCACATGGACCTGACGTATCCGCCGTATATGGTTGATGAGGCGACTTCGAATTTCCTCCCGGTGACTGACAAGGAGTACCTGCCCGCAGGCACGTTCATTCCGCTGGGCACCAAGGTCACGCTCAAATTCGAGTCGAACAAGCTCCTTAAGCAGGCCGAAATACTCGACGTTGCCAGCGGCGAGCGAACGACGATCGAAATCCCCACCGGCAAGAACGAAAAACGCTTCAGCTACGCAATACCGGCGCTCAAGGCCAGCGCCACGCTCGAGATCTCGTTGCTCGACCAGGACAGCGTGACCACCGAGCGGCCCTACCGCGTATTTCTGACCGGCATTGAGGATCAAGCGCCGCAGATCGAGGTCCGCCTGGCGGGTATTGGTTCGGCGGTCACACCCGATGTCCTCGTGCCGGTCCGCGGCAAGATCAGCGACGATTACGCGGTTGAGGAAAGCTGGTTTGACGTGCAGGTCAACGACAGCGGCGATCCGCGGCAGGTAGAATTCGCCGTCGGCAAAGGCGGAGCGGTGGAGCACGAGATCGATTTCCGCCACGAGCGGGGCGAGAAGGACGGCATCCTGATCAAGCCCGGCGACAAGCTGTTCCTGGCCGTCAAAGCCACCGACAAATATGCCCTGGCCGACGAGCCGCACACTGGCGTGGGCGACCGCTACGAGTTGGATGTCGTCACACCCGAGCAACTCTTGGCGATGCTGGAGGTCCGCGAGGTCGGCTTGCGGCGGCGATTTGAGCTGATTCTCGACGAAATGACGCAGATGCGCGACTCGCTCTTGCGGGTGAAGGCAAGCCTATCGCCTGGTGCGGCCAGCGGCGCGGAGCCGGAAGATCTCAAAACCGACGATGAACCCGGCGGCCAGCCCCTGACTCCCGAGCAAAAGGCCCAGCGCGAGGCGGAACTGCGGCTCCTTCGCGTGCAACGGGCGATGCAGCAGAGCCAAAAGTCGGTGCAGGAAGTGCTTGGCGTTGCCGCCGGATTTCTCGATATCCGCGAGGAGCTGATCAATAACCGCGTCGATACCGAGGACCGCAAGAATCGGCTCAAGGAGCAGATCGCCGACCCGTTGAATAAGACCTGTACCATCGAGTTTCCGATCCTCGACAAACGACTGGCGGCGGCCGAAGCGCTACTTCGCGAGGCGGGCGTGGCAGTGGCGAAAGACAAAGCTGCGCCGTTGGCTGACGAGGCCGTCGATCAGGCCAACAAGGTGCTGACGGAGCTCGACGAAGTCCTGGCCAAGATGCAGGACCTGGAAACGTACAACGAATTACTTGAGATCGTCCGCGATTTGCTCAAAGATCAACAGAAGCTGATCGAGCGCACCCAGCAAGAACGAAAACGGCAGACGCTGGAGGAGCTCAAATAGCGAGGGAGTCGCCTATGAACGTCGTTCTCACACGATTGGTTGCCTTTAGCCTCGCCGGCCTGCTCGCAGCCGCCGTGTCATTTGCCCAGGATGCCAGGCCCGCCAGCCAGGAGTCTGCCACCGCAGCGCCGGCGAAGCCCGCTGGGGCCGGGCCAACCACTGGGGACGAATTGGCTCTCGATCAAGGGCAACTAGCCGACAAATACAAGCGGCTGGAAGAGCTGATGATGAAAATGGCCGAGCTCGAAGGGGCCAGCAATCCCAAGAGAGGTGCCTTGCTCACGCGAGCCGTCGAGCAATCGAAAGAGCGGCTCACCAAGTCGCAGCTTGAATCGATCGTCAAGCTGCTCAGTCAAAAGCAGCTCAAACGGGCCATCGATGGCCAGACTTCCGTGCAAACGGACCTCAAAGCCCTGCTCGAACTGCTCATGAGCGAAAACCGCTCCGACCGGCTCAAGAGCGAGCAGCAGCGGATTCGCGAGTACATCAAAGAGGTGGAGCGATTGATCCGGCTGGAAAAGTCGGTTCAGGGGCAAAACGAGGGAGGCGCGGATCCGAAAAAAGTGGCTCAGGAGCAAGGCCGCATCGCCAACCAGACCGGGGACCTGGCCAAAAAGATCAAGGAAAACGAGGAAGCGCAACCCGCGGACCAAAAGAGCGGCGATTCGGGGAAACCCAACGAAGGTAAGCCGAACGAGGGTAAGCCGAATGAAGGAAAGCCTTCGGAAGGCAAGCCCAGCGAAGGCAAACCAAACGAGGGAAAGCCTAAGGAAGGCAAGCCTGAAGAAGGAAAACCGAGCGAAGGAAAGCCTTCGGAGGGGAAGCCCCAAGAAGGGAAGCCCAATGAAGGCAAGCCTTCGGAGGGGAAGCCTCAAGAAGGGAAGCCGTCCGAGGGAAAGCCATCCGAAGGCAAACCCAGTGAAGGGAAGCCGAGCGAAGGCAAGCCGATGGACGGACAGCAGGGACAACAAGGGCAACAGGGCCAGCAAGACCAACAAGGCCAAAACGATCAGAAACAGCAGCAGGAAGACCAGAACGCCAACCCGGCTCGGAAGCGCCTGGAACAGGCCCAGCAGAAGATGCAGGATGCGCAAAAGAAGCTGGAAGAGGCCAAGCGCAAGGAATCGGCCGAGGACCAACGGGCGGCCCGCGAGGAGCTTGAGAAGGCAAAGGCGGAGCTGGAGGAAATCCTGCGGCAGCTTCGCGAGGAAGAGATTGCCCGCACTCTTGCGATGCTCGAGGCCCGCTTCCGCAAGATGCTCGAAATGCAGCTCGCGGTCTATGAATCGACTCGCCGGCTCGACCAACTGCCCGAGGAAAAGCGCGGCGAGCCGTTCCTCGTGCAATCGGGCAAACTATCGAATGATGAGCGCAAGATTGCCATCGAAGCTCAGAAAGCACTGACGTTACTTCAGGAAGAAGGTTCGTCGATTGCTTTCCCGGTGACTGTCGATGTCATGCATGAAGATATGGAGCAGGTGGCCGAGCGCCTGGCGGATGCCAAGGCCGACGACATCACAATCGGCGTCGAAGAGGACATCATTGCCGCCTTGGAGGAACTGATTGAGGCCTTGCAGCTTGCCCAGGAAAAACTGGAGCAGCAAAAGCAGCAACAACAACAGCAGCAACAGCAGGACCAGGAGCAGCCGCTCGTCGATCAAATCGCCGAGCTGAAAATGATCAAGGCGCTTCAGGAGCGGGTGAATAAGCGAACGAACCGCTATTCACGGCTCTTGACCGACGATCAAGACCCTGTCGGCCAGGCGGAGAGTGCCGACCTCCAGGATGCACTCCGCAAGCTGAGCGAGCGGCAGCAGGAAGTGTTTCGCATCACGCGAGATATCGTGCTGGGGAAAAACAAGTAGGTGCGATTCAGGACAGAGTCTGGCGAAAAAGTGTCCGAGAAAACGAGTGTCCAGCGAAGACTGAAAAAGGTACAATTCAATTGGAAACTCACCGCGGGTGACGCAATGAAGCGAATAATCTGCCTGAGCTTGATCCTGTGCGGCATTTGGACCACCGCTGCGAAAGCCGCGGATGAGCTGGAGCGCCGCGCCTCGTGGAACGTTCCTACCACGGCCGAAATCAAGGCGCGGCTGGACGATTTCCTCAAGGACAAGACGTTAAATGAAGCCGACCGGCTCAAGCTCGATGCCTTGTGGCCGGACGACGCGGCCGCGATCGATCCGGCCGAGCTGCTCGATCGGCTGGCGGCGTCGGTGGCGATTGTCGAGCCGCGGGCAGTTGCGATCGTCAATCACTGCCAGCAAGATGCCGTGCAGTTGCCGCTGCAGAGGTTCCCTCTTCTCGACGACACATCAGCGCCGGTGTTTGTCCGCGACAACCTGCGGCTGCTCTATGGCCGCTGGCTGGCTCAGCATCACCTGGTCGATGAATCGCTCGAGTACCTGAAGGACCTGGCGCCGCAGAAAGTGGCCGATCCAGTTTCGCTCCTCTTTTACCAGGCAGTCGGCCATCATCGGCTGCTTGCCAAGGAGCCATGCCTTAAGTCGGTCAGCTTGCTGCTGGAGAACGAGTCGCAACTGCCCAAGCGATACGTGTCGCTCGCCAAGCTGATGGAAGCCGACATTAAGCCGCTGAAGGTCGATTCGCTCGACGAAATTTCCCGGCTGATGGAGGACATTCGCCGCCGGCTCGAACTGGCCCGCGCCGGGAAAGTAGTCCGCGACGAAGAAGAGCAGGTGATCGCCAAGTTGGAAAAGATGATCGAAGAGCTGGAGAAGCAGCGTAAGCAACAGCAGCAAGCAGGCAATAGTGGCGGCGCCCAGCCTTCAAACCCCATGCAGGACAGCCAGGCGGCTCAGCTCAAAGGGGCGGGCGAGGTCGATCCCAAGAATTTGGGCAAGAAGGACGGCTGGGGTAATCTGCCGCCTCAGCAGCGGCAAGAGGTGCTCCAGCAGATCGGCCGCGACCTGCCCGCCCATTTCCGCGAGACGATTGAGGAGTACTTTAAACGGCTGGCGCAGGACGGTGTGCGATAGGGCCGGTCGTTGGCAAAATCCCGCTGCTGACCGGGCGATTGTAGCGCTTCCCCGGATGGCAAGGAGCGTGCCTATTTCACAGGCGCATGGTAAACTTGAGCAGTTGGCGGCCGACCGTGTGACCCGCGGCCGGCTGCTTTTGTGTAGCCCCAAGACCGTTGCCGCAATGATCTATACGCTTGCCGCCGCGATCCTCGCCCTCGCCGCAGCCCCAGTACAGGCGGCAACCATCACGCCGCTGGCGGGCGAGCCGGTAACGGGCAAGGTAGTGCGGCTCACTAATGAGCAAGTGGCCGTGGAGACGGCTTCCGGGCCAAGGCAATTCGTGGCATCGGATCTGCTCGCTCTTGAGTTCTCAGTGGACGGCGTATTTTCGGCGGCCAGTGCCGACTCCAAACCAGCCGTCTGGATTGAGCTTATCGATGGCAGCAAGCTGTTGGCGACGAGCTATACGACCAGTGCGGGCAAGGCCAGCATCGGGTTGGCCGGTGGAATTGCAGTTGAGATTCCGACCCGCTCCATTCAGACGGTCCGCATGCGACAGCAGGACGCGCAGCTTGCCCAGCAATGGCGCGACATTCTTACTGCGCCGCGCACGAGCGACCTGCTGGTGGTCCGCAAGACCTCGATGCGCACGATCGACGAGAGCGATTCCGAGCCCAAGACCGTGACAGAGACGGCGCTGGATGAGCTCGACGGGACGCTGCTCGACGTCGCTGCCGACAGCGTGCATTTCGATTTCGCAGGCGACAAGATCGCTGTCAAACGCGAGAAGGTCGAAGGGCTCATTTACTATCACCCGGTGCGGCGCGAACTGCCTCCGGCGGTTTGCCGGCTCATCGATGCTGGGGGCTCGCAATGGTTGCTCAAGTCGCTGGAATTGGCAGGCAACAAACTTGCCGTCGTGTCTTCGGCCGGGGTAAATGTGTCGCTGCCGCTGGCAATCGTGGCCAAGATCGATTTTTCGGTTGGCAACGTTGCCGATCTGACTGAACTGGATCCCGATACGGGCGATGGCGAGCCGGTCGTCAGCCTTCAGCCGGTGGCAATGACGGCGAAGTTCGGTCGCATGTTCAGAGTCAGCCGCTCGCCGCCGCTGGGTGCCGACGGGTTCAAGGTCGCCGGGAAGCGCTACGCAACTGGCCTCTCGCTCCATAGTCCAGTGACGCTCGTCTATCGTGTGCCCGAGGGCTTTCGCAGGCTGCACGCGGTGGCCGGGGTCGATGATTCGATCGTCGCTCCGGGCGAGTTTGTTTTCCAGGTACTGGGCGATGGCAAAGAAATCTTTCGCCACGAGTGCACTGGCAGCGATACGCGCGGGCCGGTCGTGATCAATCTCGACCTGACCGGAATTCGGCGGATTTCTCTGGTCCTCGATCCGGCCGACGGGCAAGATATCGGCGACCAGTTCAACCTGTGCGAGGCGAGGCTGACCAAATGATGGCAAGATGGTCGTTCTTCGCCGGACTGGCTGTGGTTTCGCTCACAGCGCTAGCGCGCGCGGCGGACGTGCCGCAGCTTGTGCTTGACGCCCAGAAGCAGCGCATCGCCGCCATCGCCAAGGCAACCCGGTCGGCTGTCGCGGTCTTTGCCAATAATGGCAATGGCGGCGGCTCGGGCGTCGTGATCACTCCCGATGGCTATGCACTGACGAACTTCCACGTCGTTCAGCCGGCTGGGAGTTACATGAAGTGCAGCATGGCCGACGGCAACCTCTATGAGGCGATTATCGTCGGCATCGATCCGGTCGGTGATGTCGCGCTCGTCAAGCTACTGGGCCGCGACGATTTTCCTGCCGCCACGCTTGCCGATAGCGACCGCGTGCAAGTGGGCGACTGGTGCTTCGCCGTGGGCAACCCGTTTTTGCTGGCCACAGACTTCCAACCCACGGTCACCTACGGCATCGTGTCGGGAGTGCACCGCTATCAGCCTCCTTCAGGCACATTGCTTGAATACGCCGATTGCATTCAGACCGACGCCGCGATCAACCCCGGCAACTCAGGCGGCCCGCTGTTTGACGCGGCTGGCGACCTGATCGGCATCAACGGCCGCGGGAGCTTCGAAAAGCGGGGCCGCGTCAATGTCGGCGTGGGCTACGCGATCTCGATCAATCAAATCAAGAAGTTCCTCGGTTGCCTGCGGGCCGGACGGATCGTCGATCATGCGACGCTCGGCGCCACCGTGGCCGCAAGCGACGATGGCCGGGTGCTGGTCTCCAATATCCTGGAGAGCTCGGACGCCTATCGGCGCGGCCTGCGCTATGACGACGAAATCATCAGTTTTGGCGGCCGGCCGATCGGTACGGTCAACGGTTTCAAAAACGCTTTGGGCATCTATCCCAAGGGTTGGCGCGTTCCGCTGGTCCTCCGCCGCGACGGCAAGGAGCAGGAGATTCATGTGCGACTGACCGGCGTGCACGCCACCGAAGAGCTCAACAAGTTGATGGAGCGCCGCCCGCGCCCCGAGCCGCAGCCGAAACCCGATCAACCCCAACCGGACCAACCCCAGCCCGACAAACCCCAACCCGACAAACCCCAGCCCGGCGACAGACCGCAACCTGGTGACCGGCCCAAGCGGGGCCAGCCGCGCCCGCTGCCGATTCCCCAGTTCCCGCCGGCCGAGCGTCCTGGCCAGCAAGAAGTGAAGATTCCGCCGGAAATTCAGAAGATGATCCAGCCGCGGACCTCGTTCGCCAATTATTACTTCAACGAGCTGAATCGCGATCGGGTGTGGGCGGCTGCCAAAGCCAAGGGGGACTTTGGTTCGCTTGGCGGCGTGTGGAAACTCAACGGCCAATTGCAAGCCGGAGGCAAGGTCGAAGTGACGCTGGGGAATGAGTCGTCGCAAGGAGCGTTTCCCGCTGGGCCCGCCAAAGTCGAAGAAGGCAAGGACCTCGACCAGCAGCTCGATCCGCCTGGCAGCGGCGGGTTGCTTGCCGCGCTTCACGTGTGGCGACAGTTGCTCGTATCAGGACCGCAGAAGTTCGGCGACGTCTATTACTATGGCACCGCCCCGTATGCCAACGTCAGTGACCTGGCCGATGTGCTCGTTGCCACGCGAAACGTGGCCGAACTGAACCTCGCCTTTGACCCGCAAACGGGATTGCTCGCGGCGGCCGAAATGACGGTCGATGCCGACGCCGATCCGTGCGAGCTGCGACTGTCGGACTACCGCGACGTGAACGGCCGGCAGTTCCCGCATGTGGTGGAGGTGCGGGTCGGAGACCGGGTTTGGGGAGTGATCCAGTGGTCGCAGGTCGAATTGGCAACCGCGGAGGCCAAACCGTGATTCGCTTAAGAATTGTGACTTGCCTTGCTTCTCTCTTGCTGGCGCTGCTGCTGCACCTATCCGCACATGCGCAGGGCTCCTTCGCCCAAACCATCGATCAGGTCCAGCCCAAAATCGTCAAAATCTTCGGCGCCGGCGGCCTGCGCGGTTTGGAGGCCTATCAGAGCGGCTTTCTAATCAGCGGCGAGGGGCATATTCTGACGGTGTGGAGCTACGTGCTCGATAGCGACGCGGTGACCGTGTATCTCAACGACGGGCGAAAGTATCAGGCGGTGGTGGTGGGCATGGACCCGCGGACAGAAATCGCCGTCCTCAAAATCGACGGCGACGGCCTGCCCCATTTCAGCCTGGAAGAGGCAGTACCCCTGGACGCCGGCTCGCGCGTGCTGGCCTTCAGCAATCTTTTCGGGGTGGCATTCGGCAACGAAGCGGCCAGCGTGCTCAAGGGCGCCGTCACCGCCAAGACGGATCTGGCCGCGCGTCGCGGTGCCTTCGAGACAAATTACCGTGGCCCGGCCTATGTCCTTGATGCAATGACCAATAATCCCGGCGCGGCAGGTGGGGCCTTGACCGATCGGCGCGGCCGTCTGGCGGGGCTGCTGGGAAAGGAGCTGCGCAGCTCGCTCACGAATCTCTGGCTGGACTATGCAATTCCGATCGGCGAAATCGCCACGCCCGTCGAGGAAATCATCGCCGGCAAGTTTCGCCCGATGCCGCGCGACGAAAACGTGAAAAAGCCCAAGGAGGCCCACACGCTAGCCCTGCTGGGCATCCACCTGGTGCCTGACTTCCTGCCGAAGACTCCGCCCTTTGTCGAGGGCGTGAAGCCCGGCTCGCCTGCTGCCAAGGCGGGCATCCGTCCCGACGATTTGATCCTGTTCGTGAATCAGCGCGTCGCGCCGTCATGCAAACAACTCGCCGACGAGTTGACCTTCATCGATCGGCTCGATCCCGTGAAGCTGACGATTCAGCGCGGGCAGGAACTCATCGAAGTCACGCTGGAAGTGGAGTGATCGTCAATGCACGTCCGCCGAACGCGCTCCGCTGGCTGGTTGACCGCCCTGGCGATGGTCTGCATCGGCGCGACCGTGTCGGCCCAGGATGATCTCGAAGGACTCGAAGAAGAGGCCATTCGGTCCGCGGTCGCGACGGTGGGGCCGTCGGTCGTGCGCATTGAAACGATCGGCGGCCTGGAGCGCGTTGGCCAGGTACTCGTGGGAACCGGCCCCACCAGCGGCCTCGTCGTTTCCGAAGATGGCTTCATCGTCTCCAGCGGGTTCAATTTCATTCAGCAGCCGACGTCGATTCTCGTCACGCTCCCCGGTGGCCAGCGGGCAGCCGCCAAGATTGTGGCCCGCGATCACGCCCGAATGATCGTGCTTCTTAAGGTAAACAGCGATTCCAAGCTGCCGGTCCCCGTCGCCGTGCCGCGCAGTGAAGTGTCGGTCGGGCAATGGTCGATCGCGGTCGGCCGGACCTACGATCAGCCCCAGCCAAATCTCTCGGTCGGCGTGATCTCAGCCACTAATCGCGTCTGGGGGAGGGCGATTCAGACCGACGCCAAGATCTCCCCCAGCAACTATGGCGGCCCGCTGATCGATATTCAGGGGCGCGTGCTCGGAGTTCTCGTGCCGCTTTCGCCTCAAACGAAGCCGCAAGAGGGCGGCGTTGGCGAAATCGCCGGCGCGGAGTGGTACAACTCCGGCATCGGCTTCGCCGTGCCACTTTCCGAGATAAACGAGCGGCTGGACACCCTGAAAGCCGGCAAGGACTTGAATCCGGGGCTGCTTGGCATTTCACTCAAGCCCGGCGACCTCTATTCATTGCCGGCGGAAATCGCCGCCTCGCAACCTGGTTCGCCCGCTTATAAGGCGGGCGTAAAGGCTGGCGACACGATCGTCGAGATCGACGGGCAGAAAATCATCCGCCAGGTGCAGTTGAAACATGCCTTGGGCACGCGCTATGCCGGCGACAAGGTGCACCTCGTGTTGAAACGAGGCGATGCCCGTGTCGAAGCATCCGCCGTGCTGATTGACAAGCTCGATCCTTATCAGCACCCGTTCCTGGGCATCCTGCCGCTGAGGAACACGGGCGAACCCGGCGTGACTGTGCGCTACGCATATCCCGGCGGCCCGGCCGCGGAAGCCGGCATTCAGCCCGCCGATCGGATCGTGGCGCTCACACCCGCGGGGTCGCCAGAGGCCGCCGTCGCCGATGCAACCGCCCTGCGCACAGCAGTTGCGAACCTCGAACCGAAGACCAAGGTTTCACTGAAAGTGCTGCGTGGGGATCAAACGCTGTCGATCGAATTGCTGCCAGCGAAGCTGCCCACGGAGATTCCTGGCGATCTTCCCCCGGCCTTGTCCAAGTCACCTCCCGAACCGGCCGAAAAGCCAACGACGGGCGTGGTCGAAATCAAGCTGCCCGAAGAGGCCAGCCACTGCCTCGCGCTGGTCCCGGAGAATTATCATCCGCTGGTGCCGCATGGCCTGGTCGTGGTGCTGCACGCTCCAGGCGAGATCGACCGGGCGGCGTTTGAAGCTCGCTGGAAACCCGTCTGCCAGTCGCACGGGCTGATTGCTCTCGCGCCGATGTCTGCCAAAGCCGATAAGTGGGAGCCGACGGAGGCAGAATTCGTCCGCAAGACCATCGATGATGTCATTGCCCACTACCACATCGATCCGACGCGCGTCGTTACCTATGGCTACCAGGCAGGTGGCTCGATGGCCTGGCTCGTGGGATTCGGCAATCTCGATCGCGTGCGAGGAATTGTGGCAATTGATGCGCTGCCGCCGGCCCGTACGCAGCCACCAGTGAACGACCCCGTGAATCGATTGGCGATTTTCCTTGGCACCGCCTCCAAGGCAACCATTGCGGCCGGGACGAAAGCCTTGGCGGCCCGGCTTGAAGCGGCAAAGTTCCCTATCACGCAGAAGGCCGTGGGCGAGCAGCCGCGGGATCTCACCGCCGATGAGCTGGCGGAACTGGGCCGCTGGATCGACGCTCTGGACCGCATCTAGCGCGTCTTGCGGTTGCCTCCCTTCTTCATCTTGCCCATTTGCCTCTTGGTTGCTTCAAGCTGGGCACATTGCGACCAGCGCACAAGCTTGGAAAACTTTGACGCCTGTGCCAATTGAACTCGATTTAGCGTCCCTGCCGGTCGATCCCTACCATCGGGCTTTTACACATGGGGGGATTTTTCTATGCACACAAAGTCGTTCGTCTTGGCGGCCCTTCTGGCCGCCTTAGCGGGAGCGGGCAACACAGCCCTCGCTCAATACGGTCCGGGCTATTATGGCTATCCCGCCTACATGCAGCCTGGCCCAATGATGGGGGCTGGCCAAATGATGGGCCCCGGCCAAATGATGGGTGCTGGCCCCATGATGGGGCCCGGAATGATGGGCCCCGCCACGGTGCCTGGCATGTATGACCCCTCGGCCGTCATGCCTGCCGGCTACACACGTGGCGGCGGTGGTCCCGGCTGCGCGGACGGAGCTTGCGGCAGCGTGGGCTGCGAACGCGACTGCTGCGGTGGCGGCGGCTACAACCACTGCTGGAGCGTCTTTGGCGAGTTCCTCTACATGCGGGCGCGTGACTGCGAGGTCGCCTACGCCGTACCGATCGACGGCAACATCACCGATCCCAGCGATCCGGCCTTCCAGGTCGGCGCGGTTCAGGTCGTCGATCCCGACTATCAACCTGGCTTCCGCGCCGGCTTTACTCGCACTTGCAGCGAGTGCAGCCTCGTCGCGGTGACCTATTCGCAGCTTGACTCCGACGCCAACGACACGCTGGTCGTACCGGGCGGTCTGAACGTCGTTGCCCGCTCGCTCGTCAGCCCGCTGCCGATCAACGCGGCCGTCGATTCGCTTGACGCCGAAGCCCACTTGTTCATCCAGTTCAAGACCTTCGACGTGGACTACAAGAGCCTGATCGCCTATTGCGACGACTATCGCGTTGCCTTTGTCGTCGGTGCCCGCTACGCCAAGCTCAATCAGGAATTCAACGCCCTCTTCGAAACCAACGGCTTCGACACCGTCGAAACCGACGTCGAGTTCGAAGGCGCCGGCATCAAGCTCGGGCTCGAAGCCGAACGCTTCGGCCGCAACCGCCAGTGCTTCATCTACGGCAAAGGCGACGTGTCGTTCCTCGGCGGTGAATCGCGGGCGACCTACTTCGGCAGCAATAACGCCGACGAGTCGATCGTCGATACGTCCTGGAAAGCCGGACGCGGCGTTACCATCGGCTACGTCGAAGCGGGCCTCGGCTGGCAGAATTGCTGCGGCAACCTGCGGTTCTCGGCCGGCTACTCGTTCAGCACCTGGTACAACATCGTCCGGACCAACGAGTGGATCAACGCCGTGCAGAAGAACAACTTCGCCGACGAATCCGACAACCTGTTCGGCTTCATGAGCTTCGATGGCATCAACGCCCGAGTGGAAGTACTCTGGTAACGACGCAGTGCTCTGGTAATGACGAAAAGGTGCAATGGCTCACCCGCGCGTGAGCGAGCGCATCTGACGTGCAATTCGCCCGAAAATCCCCAGCCGAGCCGGCGCACCACGCCGGCTCGGCTTTTTGTTTCTTGACCTCGGGCCCCGCGTTGCTGACCGGCAGGCAGCCAGCCACGCGCCCTCCCGTTTATCTTTGGAAGCAGCTAAAAGCGGCCGATTTCGCACATTTCTCGTGCGTTTTTGGGGGTTTCAAGCATCTACCATCGTCATCCACACGGACGTAATCTGCACAAATTCTGTAGAAATTAATCAGTCGCTAGCTTGACGCTGGTTGTTTCGCGTGGTTAACATTTCCCCCAGTTTGCCGAGATTAACGGCTAGGGTCCGTGAATCTGCGGCAGCCCGTGCCTTCGTTCTAATCTGCATTTCATGACTGGCGTTTGCCACGCGCCAATCTTGTGCCTGCTGGACAAGGAGTTTCCCGCTGTGAAGACCTCCGTAAAGAGCCGCTCGCGTCGTCGTTCGAATCACAAGAAGCGCAGTTCGTTCTTTGGCACCGAGCGTCCGCGAGCGCCGCGCTTCGGCCGCCGCCTGGCGATGGAAGCGCTGGAGAACCGCTCGCTTCTCGCGGTCGTAGTCGGCACACACCTCGACACGGGCAACATCACCATCAAAGACACCGACGACGGCCCTCCCGGCGGACGAATCATTGGCGCGGATGAAACCACGATCGAAGACAACAACGTTACGCTTTCCTTCGCCAGCATAGACGTTGTTGGTGACGCGACTCCGGAAAATGGCCTGCTTATCACGGATCCAGGCGGTGTGGACGCCGGCGCGGGCGTATTTCAAATCGGCCCCACCCAGGCGTTTGTCCTGTTGACCGACCTGACAGATGAACTCGACATCGACCTCCAAGGCGGCGACGACATCCTCAGATTCGCGAATAGCTTCTCTTTGGTGGTAGATCCCGCAAGCGATCTCACCAACGTCAACATTCACGGCGGCGACAACAGTGCGGCAAGCGACGTCGTGATCCTCAACGCGAGCGCGGGCATCGCAGAAGTTGTGGAGGTCCAAGTTGACGCTTCCCTGCCCGACGAGCAGAACATCATCGGCTACGCGGGCGTCGCCATCAACGCCAAGGGCTATGAGATCATCCAGTACATTGGCGCCGCTGCCGCCGCCGCCGACGACGACTTGGTAGTTACCCTCGGCGTCGGCCAAGAAACCGCGCGCCTCCAGGACGCCAGCCCCAATTCGGACGCCTTTGACGAAGTCATTTCCAGTTCCCTCCCCGTGATCCAGTTTTCCTCTTTGGATCAGCTAACGATCCAAAACGTCGCCGGCGACGCGGTCATCACCGTGGTGACCGACGAACTGGAGGAAGCCGACAACTTTCGCATTACATCCTTCGCCCAGGATACGCTGGTCATCGAAGGCAGCGACGCGCTGAACGATCGCTACACGGTTTCGCTCGGGGCGTCCGGAGTGCAAGTTAACGACCCCAATAACTTGGTCACGATCAATACGTCTGGTTTCACCATCGACGATCGTTTGGAGATTCGCACGCTCGGCGGCGACGACTTAGTGACGGTAAACGTGCAGGGCACCGACCCGATCAGCGTTCCAATCACCTACGACGGCGGCCTCGGTGCGGATCGACTCATTGTCACCGGCACGCCCGGTGCCTTGGCACCTGATCCGTTTGACAGCGTCGTCTATTCGCCCGGTCCGCTGGGCAATCAGGGACGGCTGGAGTATCTCGACGGCGGCACCCGCGAAATGCTCATTGACTTCCTTAACCTGGAACCGGTCATCGATCTGGTCCCGGCCGCTACGCTCACTGTCAACGGCACCAATGCCGACAACGCGATCAATTATGTCGGCGCCACCGAACTCATCAACGACGTCCTGACGAATACGGGCCTGGTCAGCGTCGATGCCTACGAGACGATCGAATTCGCCAACAAGGCCAACCTGACGCTCAACGGCCTGGCCGGTAGCGACACGATTAATCTGAACAATCCGAACACACCGCTGGGCCTGACGAGCATCACCGTCAATGGCGGCGATCCGACCGGCAGCGATACGGTGATCGTCAACGGCACGTCCGCTCTGAACACGGTCACCTATACCCCCACGTCGCCCAACTCGGCCACCGTCACCGGCCTGGGTCCGGCCCTCGCGATCGCTTCGACCGAGCATGTGATCTACGAAGGCCAGGGGGGCAACGACACGCTGACCATCGTGGGCGACGGTAGCGGCCAGACCGCCGACCGCTTCGTCCACACCCCCGGCGCGGCGTTCGACGCCGGCACGGTGGTGGTCGAGGCCGATTCCCGGACCATGCTGGGCATCAGCTATCAGCATGTCGGCCAGGGTGGCGAGGTCGAATTCTACGGCGGCGGAACCAATCCCAATGACGAGGATCGGTTTGTCTCGGTCGGGACGAGTGACAGCGACCTGATGGACATCGAATTCCTGGCTGCCAACGAGGCCCAGGTGGACCTGCGGACCGCCTATGGCTTTCACCTCAGCCTGCACACGGAGGCCATCGAGAACTACGAGCTGCGGACCCTGGAAGGGGACGACACGATCCGCGTCCATGCCACGGTCACTGTGACGGGCGGTCGGCTGGAGGTTTTCGGCGGCGACCCCAGCGGCAGCGACGTGCTGTTCCTGTTCGGCGCGGCCGCGGCGGCCGAGATAGTGACGATTCAGCCTGACAGTACCAATCCCACCGAGCAGGACATCACCGGCCTGGGCGGCGTGATCGACGTCAGCGGCGTGGAGTTGATCAGCTACACCGGCGTCGGCAGCAACGACCTACTCCGGGTGAATCCGGGGCCGGGGGACAGCACAGCTCGTGTTCAGAGCCAGAGCACCGCCCAAAGCATTGATGTCGTCAAGTCCAATGGTCTGCCGGACGTGCAGTTCAGCGGCCTGGAACGGTTCCGGCTGATCGGATTCAACCCCGGCGGTCTGGGGACCGACTTTTTCACGTTCACGCTCGGCGAACTGAGTGGCGCTATTCCAGGCAACTACGAAGTCGAGATGGGGGCGACGGATACGCTGGCGATCGAAGGATTTGCCAGTAACGACAACTATGCAGTGACCAATCCCGCCGGAGCTTCTTCGCTGGCAGTTACCTATTTGCAGACCATCACGGCGCTTAGCGCTCCGAGCCATCTACAGATCAACAGCCTCGCCGGCAACGATACGGTCACCGTGGATGTCAGCGTGGACGGCGCAATCTCCACGCCGATCACGTTTGACGGCGGCTTGGGCCGCGACACCTTGATTGTCACTGGTACGCCTCCCGGTCCCGACCCGTTCGATACGGTCACGTACACGCCCGGCCCATCTGTGGATGAGGGCCGCCTGCAATACGCCGGTCCGGCGATGCTTATTGAGTTCCATAACCTGGAGCCGGTGATCGATACCACGGCGGCGGCGCAGTTGATCGTCAATGGCACCAACGCCGACAATGCCATCAACTACCGCGTCGGCCGCAATAACACCGACACGGCCGACGACACGACGCGCGGCCGGGTGAGCGTCGATGCTTTCGAGACGCTCGACTTCTCGAACAAGACCACGCTGGTCCTCAACGGCCTGGCTGGCGACGACACGTTCAACCTCAATAACCCCAACACGCCCACGGGCCTCACTGGCATCACCGTTAACGGCGGCGATCCGACCGGCAGCGACAAGCTGATCGTAAATGGCACGGCCGCCACCGCCGCGGTTGATGTCACCGGCCAGACGATCACCGGCGCGGGACCCGTGCCGATTGCATTTGGCACGATCGAGCATTTGACTGTCGTCGCGGGCGCATCGACCACGCTGTCCGTCGCCAGCGCCGATCCCAGCAACACTGTCGCAGCGGACTATGTTCTGACGCCAGGTGCCGCGTCCGACGAGGGGACGATCGAGACGATCGCCATCCCCATCGATTATTTCGGGTTTGGATTGGGGCACACGCTTAACTTCATTGGCGACAACTTCGACGGCGACGACCGCCTTGTCGTCAACGGCACCAGTGGCGTGGACACGTTTAGCGTCGCCGGGACGACCGGAGCCATTACCTGGACCACTTCCGCCCTCTCCCGGCCGAACATCACCCGAGACTCCGAAGTAGAGCTTCTCACGCTAAAGGGCCTGGACGGCGACGATCAATTTGCCGTGGCCGGCGACCATCCCTACTCCAACCTCACGATTGACGGCGGCAACCCCTCGGCCAGCGACGTATTGAATTTCACAAGCTCGGGCGGCAATGTCACGGTCGATTTCGCGACGAGCACGATTACCCAGGCCGGATTCGCGCCCGTCAGCTTCAGCGGCGTCGAGGTGATCAACGCCAACGTCGGCAACGCCGATATCACGGTCCTGGGCACCGTGAACGACGACGCATTCGTCGTTACGCCCGATGCCACGGTCGCAACGACGCGGCTGGTCTATAACAACACCACGCTCAACGCCAACAATATCGACGAATTCTTCATCAATGGCGTCTCGGGCGACGACACCCTGACGGTGAACGCGACGGCCACTGGCAACACCGTGGATGTCACGTCTACTTTTGTGGACATCACGATCCCGAACCGCCAGCGGATCGACTACCTCAACTTCGACGACCTGCGCGTGATCGGCTCCTCGGGCGCCGATACATTCAACGTCACGCCCTCCGCGGCCACCACGATCTTCATCGACGGCGGCGATCCGATCGGCGTCCTGCCCGGCGACGTGCTGAACATCGTCGGCGGCGGTCCGGCGACGTTCCATCCGGGACCCGAGAGCGACGAAGGCGGCTTCTCGACTCTCGGCAACCAGGATATCAGCTTCGACCATATCGAATCGGTCGGGGCGGTCGGCCCGGGCGGGTTCGTCCTCAGCGGCACCAACGGCAATGACGTCATCACGATCATCGCCCGCGACGCTTCGACTCACGCCGGCGCCGACGGCGTTCAGGACTTTACAGTATCGGTCAACGGCGGGCCGAGCGTGCTGTTCCTGAACACGCCGGTCGTCACGGTGAATGCACTGGCGGGCGACGACATCATCACGGTCCGCACCCCCGCGCCGAACGATGCTATCTGGGGAGTCGTGGTCAATATCGACGGCGGCGAGGCATCTCCCTCCGCCTCCGGCGAGCGGGACGAGGTGCGCGTCGAAACGCCCTATGTCGGCGCCGAAACCGCAATCTACCTTCCCAGCGGCCTGTACAGCGGCTCGGTTATCATCGCCGATCTCGGCACGGTGATCAGCATGACCGACGTGTTCGCGTCCAGCTACGACGGCTTCCAGGACGGCGACGACTTGATTGTCGCGGTTCCGAACGCCGTGATCACTCCCGGGTCCGACCCAGGTTCCGGCGTCATCCACCCGGTCGATTTGGCCGGCAACCCGCTCCTCGACCTGACTTATCGAAACGTCAGCGGCGCGGGGAGCAGCGTGACAGTTAGCGGCACGACGGCCGTCATCCAAGGAACAGATGAGAACGACATCATCACCGTTTCTTCGACCGGCATCGTCACCGTCACGAACGAGCTTGGATTTAACAACGTCATCGATGCGTCCGCCTTCACCAACCTGGTCATTAATGCCCTGGGCGGCGACGATCAGGTTACGATTGCCGCCAACGCCCCGTTCCTGACCATCGACGTGCTGGGCGGCGACAACGGCGACGGCAGCGATGAGCTGAACTACAACGGCGCCGCCGGAGTGGGCCTGATCACCGTTGAAACCGACCTGAAGACCGTCACGCAAACGGGCCAGGCCGTAGTTTCCTTCGACGGCATCGAGGACCTGAACATCGACGCCGCCGGGAATTCCGTCGATATCAACGGCTCGCTCGACGACGACACCTTCATCGTGCGCCCCAACGATGCCACCGGCGCCGAAGTGCAGCAGGTCGGCCTCAATACCGTAATCCAGGTCAACAATACGCTCGATCTGGAAATCGACGGCGACAACGGTGTCGGCGTGGAGAACAAGACCACGGTGGTCGGCACTCCTGGCAACGACGTCATCACCGTGACCGAAATCGCCGGCCAAACCCAGATTGCCATTGCCGGTCGCCTGCCCATTCGACTCGTCGATATGCAAGAGGCGATCGTGTCGGGTGAGGGTGGCGATGACGACCTGACCGTGAACGTGGCGGGGATCGGCCTCCTCGCCCAGCCGCTCATTTTCCACGGCGGCCAGGGAGCCGACTCGCTAACCGTCAGCGGAACGCCGTCCGTGACCGTCGATACCGTCACCTACAAGCCCGGACCTACCACCGACGCGGGGCGGCTCGAATACGACACGAACGATGTCGGCACCGCCCCGAACATGATCATCGAGTTCACGGGACTGGAACCGGTTGTGGACCTCGTTCCCGCGGCTTCGCTCGTTGTCAACGGCACCAACGCCAACAACGCGATCAACTACACAACGGTTGACGCGGGCGTTACCGCCCCCGACATCCACGGCCTCGTGAGCGTCGATGCCTTCGAGACCATCGAATTCGACAACAAGACGACCCTCACGCTCAATGGCCTGGCGGGCAGCGATACGATCAATCTCAATGGCGGCTCGGTCGCGCCTACCAACCTGACCAGCATCGTCGTCAACGGCGGCGATCCAACCGCCAGCGACACGGTGATCGTTAACGGCACGGCGGCGCTAAATGCCATTTCGGTCACGGGGCTTGCCAAAGATGGGGCAACCGTCACCGGCGCGCAGGCAGTGCCCGTAGTTGTTGCAACAGCGGAGCACCTGACGATTGTGGGCCAGGGTGGCAACGATACGTTGACCGTCTCTTCACCGGCCGGCGGATCGGAAATCAGTTTCACTCCAGGCGCCACGGCGGATGCCGGTAGCATTACGCATTTCGGCTTCGCCGCTGGGATAAGTCTTCTGCCCATCGACTATACGACGCTCGGATTGTTGGGCAGTCTGACGTTTGACGTTGTCGGTGGAGGCCGTTCCAGCGGGCTCGATATTCACGGCACCGGTAGCGACGATCAATTCAATGTTTCAACAACGGGCGTCGTCCAGATCGTCAAGCCCACATTCCTGGTCCCAGTGACCGTGCCGATTAACACGACGGGTGTCGTGTTTCTGCGGTTGATTGGCGAGAACGGCGACGACACGTTCAACATCCCGGGCAATCACCCGATCCCCCTGGGAATCAACGTCCAAGGTGGCGACCCTTCCGCGAGCGACGTCCTGAACTTTACCGCAAACGGGGCGGGCGGAGTCGGTGTGGACATCGGGCTACAGCTCGTCAGCGAAGCTGGCTTTGCCCCGGTGAGCTTTACGAGCGTCGAAGTACTGAATGTGGTTACAGGCGGCGCTGGCTTGACCGTCCTCGCCACCAGTGGCGATGACGACCTCACGGTCACTCCCGCTACTGCAACCTCTGGCAAAATCCAGATCGGCCTGGCGGTTCAACAAAGCGGCCAGGTCGCTCCGGCCGTCGTACCGCCGCTGATCAACTACTCGGGCCTGCCGGCGTCCCCAGCCAATGCCCTGGCGATCAACATGCTGGGCGGCGAGGACACCCTGGTCGTGGTCGGCAACGCGTTCGCTCAGACTTTCGACATTAACGCCGCGGCCGGCACGGTCGCTATCGACGACGGGCCCGTGGTAAGCAACGATGGCCGAGTGTCGTTCATCAACACCGAGTCGCTCGAAGTGTTCGGCCTCGAAGGGGACGACACGTTCAACGTCACGGCGGGTCCGAGTGTTCCGGTGTTCGTTGATGGCGGCGACCCGATTGGCACTTCCGCTGGCGACCGGATCGTCCCCATTGGCGCCACTGACTTTGAGGCAGGCCCCGAGACGGACGAAGGGGGCTTCACTGGTGCGGGCTTTGCCCGCGTTAGCTTCGATCACATCGAAGCGGTCGGCCCGATCGTCGGTTCGCCGTGCGTCCTCATCCTCGGAACGCACGGCGATGACGACATCACCGTCATCGCCCGCGATGCGTCGTACGTCTTTCCGGGCCCCGTCCCGCTCGGCCTCGACGGCATTCGCGACTTCACGGTATCCGTCAACGGCGGACCGGAAATCCTCTATATCGATGTGGGCGGCGTGGTTCCCGGCATCGGCGATCTGTTCATCGACGGCCTGGCCGGCGACGACGATATTGTGATTCGCACCCCGGCGCCCAATAACGCCCTTTGGTCGATGAACGTACGCGTGGCCGGCGGTCCGCCTTCCGACGGCGCCGACAACGAAGGGGACCGGCTG
>Ga0065705_10001790_pt1 | contig 64175 bp, 76 predicted proteins | sample SwibulcommuniRL2_FD_59092 | JGI IMG/M metagenome (GOLD analysis project Ga0065705, IMG submission 59092) | Bulk soil microbial communities from switchgrass field near Rose Lake, East Lansing, Michigan, USA - RL2 Bulk Soil v2 (version 2) | ecosystem: Environmental > Terrestrial > Soil >...
GAGGCGCCAATAATAACCGCCTCGATAGTCTGGGCCGGCTGGTCCGGCCGTACCGGGTCGCGCACAATGTCTTCGTCACCCTGGTAAACCAGGCGCCAGACCTTGCCGCGATAGGTAACGACCGCAAATCCTAGCGGGATGTTTGCTTGGGCGGCGCTGTTAAGACCTGAGGTTCGGCCCTGGTAGATACTGGGCGGCCGTCCTTGATCGAGGACGGCTAGAGCGTTCACTCCACTCATACGGAAATCCTTCCTATTAAAGCTATAGTCACTCAGCTCCGGCGGACGCGCAAGACGGTTTCTTGGCTCATATTGACGCCCGGCACCGGTTCACTTGTCTCGTCCATCAGTGACATTACGGCAGTTTTGCTGACCCTTGCTTCGAGCAGATCCCAGGCTTGGTTGGCTAGGATATAGGACAGTGTCGCGGGCCAGTCCTTGACGGTGACAGATGTCTCGGTCGACTGGTACACCGTGCCATCAGGTGACGACATGGAAGTGACACCAGCGGCCTGAAGCTCTGACAGGATCATGTTAGCCAGGGTGCTGAGCATGTCGTTGAACGGATGCAGGGCAAGTTTATGCATCTCTTGAAGTTGTTCTTTGCGACGACGCAGTGCGAGATACTTTTGTGTCATCTCCGCTACGCTCATTGGCCCCGTGGCCTCGTGCGGTAGTGGTTGTGTGGGTGTCGCTTGTCTTGGCTGCATCGGCGGCTGCTCCTGCTATGACAACGGCGTTGCTCGGCGGCGCCGCGGTGGTTCCACCTGCGTTGGTTGCACTGACGACACAGGTAATCGAGGTTCCGGCATCGGCAGCGGTGACGAGGTAGCTGCTATCGGTGCCGCCGCTCGACCACGCGTAGGCGTAGGAAGTAGGCACGTTGGCCCAGTTGCCCATGGTGCAGTTTAGGGTCGAGTCCACGGTACCGGTCCCGGTAACCGCAGGCACGTCAATGCAGACCGGTGCCGGCGGTGCCGTCGGGCCGGAGTAAGTCACCTCGGTGACGTTGGCGCCTGCCGGCTTGTCACCTACCGGTGCCACCTGGGTCTGAAGGCTGCGGGCGTGGTAAACCGCCAGCGCATCGTTGATCCAGCGGGTGATCATCACCGCAGCATCAGGCTCGCCCAAGCGGGCAGACCACAGCGTCAGGTATGAGCTGCGGGAGTTGTCGTAAAGGAATTGCACAAATTCCGGCGGTGCCGGCTGGGTGGGATCGAGCCCGGCCGCATCGAGGTCGAGCAGGGTCATGGGAAGTGGATCAGACATCAGGGTTCCTCCTTGGTAGGTTGTTGCGGTTGGGGCTTGGGAGATTGCCATGCGTTACTCCTTGTCGCTTTCTTTAATGACGTAGTCTCGCAGCCTTTTAGCTGCGTACTCTGCACTTTCGTCGTACTCGATTTCTAGTTTACCATCGTGGGTTACTTTTATGTGGGCGTTGCGTAGCCCCATAACAAACAACCAATCGGATTGATTGTAAGCCGGTTGCATCAGGTAAACCTCAACGCTCGGCAGAGATACGCGTCGCGGGTATGCTGGTCTGTCTCGACCTGCATCCTCAGAAAACACTGATCGTAGGTTTCATGAGGTTGCATCGGTACACGCGGCCCATCCGGGTCTAACCCGGCGAGGCGGCGTATGTTAACGAGTGTTTTGTTTTCTGTCATACCTCCAACTCCTGCTGGTGGAAAAGCTCAAGTAGTAACCCCTGCATTCTGCCGCGCGTCTTCAACCGGCTGTATGCTACCCGCTCGACGGGCGTGCCGGTCAGGTGGACGATGAGCTGCTTTTCTTTTTGCCCCGGCCGGCGGATGCGTCCGTTTGCCTGCTCATAGTGCTCGGGGTTGTTCGTTGCCGTGTACCAGACGATTGTAGACGCAGCAGTGAGGGTAAGTCCGTGCGCCATACATTGCGGGTGCGCCACGAGAACACGCGGCGAGGGGCTATTCTGAAAGTCCGCGAAGATACGATCTCTACTCGTCTTCGACGTGCCCCCGTAGACCATCTCCACCGTCTCCCCCTCCTTACGGAGGTAATCCGCGATCGACTGCAAGGCATGGACGAAGGGTACGAATACAATAACCTTGCTATTAGATGCTCGGCAGAAATCACGCAACGCCTCCATACGAGGTTTGTTAGGCAGGGTGTATACCGCCTTGTCGTTGGTATACATAAACCCACACGCCACTTGAAGCAGCTTGCTTTGCAACACGCCCTCGTTGGCAGCGGTAATCTCCCCCCGCTCCGACATCATTCGCAGCTTGGTGACCATAAGCTGGTATGCCTGCTTGGCCTTGGGCTCGCTCGCCACCTTGTGATCGAGGGTCACGGTCGGCGGCAGCTCGACGACATCACTCAACGTGTACCTGACGCTGGGCTGCATAGCGTCGAACACGATGTCGTTGGCGCCCTGCCTCTCAGCCCACTTGAACTGCGACACCTGCATCATCGTCAGGTCGCGGAAGCGGGTGAAGGTCCGCGTGGTGCGTTCAGGGGTCAAGAGCCGCGCCTGGCCCCAGGCATCGGTCGGCGCCTTGGGCCGCGGCGACCCGGTCATCCCCCAGACGTACTTGATACCGTCGACGATCGCCTTGGCGGAGCGCCAAAGATCGGTCTTCTGCGTCCTGAACGTCGCCAATTCGTCGATGATGAACAGGTCGAACTTTTTAGCGATCAGCTCGTCCCGGAGCAGCGGCAGTCCGTGGTGATTGATCACGTAATAGTCTGCATCCTCGGCCAGGAGCTGGAGCCGGCGCACCCGCTTGTCGCTATGCAGCACCTTGACGCGAGCCTGCGGGTTGGCGAGGAAGATTTCCTTCTCCCAGACCGGGGTCAGCACGCTCAGCGGCGCGGTGATCAGCACCCGCTTCACCTCGCCGGTCTGGCGCAAGTACTCGGCCGAGAAGATCGAGGCCAGGGTCTTACCCGTTCCCAGCTCCGACAGCACGTAGCAACGCTGGCTCTCGGTCAGCAATGCCGCCGTCGAGCGCTGCACGTCCCAGGGCTTCAGCCCACACCAGTTGAATCGCGTCAGCACGGGCGCCGGCACCGGCAGGCCCAGATTGCGAGCGAGACGTGCCTCTTCCTTGCGGTTGGGTATGACGAGCATTCTCTGACCGCCGTGATCCAACGCGCGGGCGTGCGGGATCACCGCGGCGAGGTCTTGGCGCCAGGGAACCACGAAGTGATTAGTGTCAGCCGTGACGAACATGCGTATGAGTCCTATAGTTACTCAGATCCACCCTGAGCTGGCACCAATCGTTAAACTCCGCCAGCGAAGCGATATCGTTGATCACGAATACCGGCACACCAGAGTTAAGGATATCCTCGATGATACCTTTCTGGCGCTCCGATGGCTTCTTACCCTCGGCCTTGGCCTCGATCGCGAAACCGTGGCCGCATATGAAGCCGAGATAATCCAGCGTCGATCGGCCGTAGCCGACCGGTACCGGCATATAATAGTATAATATGCCCATCTCCCGGTAAGTTTCAAGGATGACTTTGATTTTTTGTTTGATCTTGGCCTCCGGCGTCATCGTGCTGCCATTAACCATAGGACCATCGTGACGATGGCGATGGCGGTGAAGAAGTAGATATCGGTCCTAATCATCTACCACCTCCGCCCGTACAAACTTGACCAGCTTGGTTGTATGCCCGGTTTCACGCTCGAGGGTGCGTGCCAGCCCCAACATACGGAGTTGTGCTAGTTCCTTTGACGAGCTGACCAGAGGGTAGTAACCCTGCCCTACCTCCGGTGACGCAATTTTCTCGATCCCGTTGGGTTGCTGAACAATCCACACCCACAACTCGTCGATCGGGTCGGTGGTGTGAGCCAGTATGGTTCCCAGTTTCTCCGGCGGTACGGCGCCCATGTTATTCCCCATAGGATTTGTGCTCGATAGCGCCGCCATACAGCGGTGAGGGGGCACGCAGCCCCTCGACCTGGCGGTGCGTCTGACGTTTTGGCGCGGTGCCGGTGCCGGGTCTTGTAGGGCCGTTACCACCCCGGTGTTTGCCGCCGGCCCGCTGGTGTTGCGGCAGGGGCGGGATGCGATAAGTGCCTTGGCTAAACCCACCGCCACGATCGAACGACGCCACCTCTTGCCGCACCGCCTCCGGCAACTGGTAGCGCAGCCAGTGGTCCCCGTGTTTGACGTAGAGGCGCGACAGGTACGCCCTCGCCTCGGTGACGTGCAGCTCGCGCTTGCACGCTTGCGCCAGGGCGCATTTCTCCGGGTTCTTGCGATCCCTCGCGTGGATGTCGGCTTTGATGATCTCGATGATCAGCGGCTCAGTGGCATCGTAGACAGGTAAGCCGTCAAGGGTCTGTATGCGACGTGTTTGTGTTTTCATGGTCAGCCTCTTTTATACGTTCGCGTATGGTAGACGGGGCAACGCCAAATCGACGAGCGAGGGTTGCCAAGTTCATTCCGCCTTTATGTAGTTTCCTGATCTTATCGATCGGTAGATCAGTCGGTTTCCTCCCTGTAGGTTTCTTATAAGCGAGCATCAATACCCCCCCACCGCATAGTGCGGACAGGACACCACCTGGCACCAGCGCTTACACAGACCGCCCGGCTTGGGCGGGAACTCCTGCTCCTCGCGGGCACGTTGGAGCTTCTTGACGCGCGGTAGTATATCCCCCCAGATCGTCGTCAGGTCGCTGCGTACATACTCCTCCGACTCGACCCGATCGTGGTTGACGAACACTAACGCCGCTCTGACCTTATTCACACGAGGTGCAGAGTGAAAAACCAGTGCAGCACAGAGCTGCAACTGGGTTGTGTCGACCGCAGGCTTACCGGTCTTCCAATCCAGCACCGTGGCCTCATTCTCTCGCAATTTGGTGCAATCCAGCACGCCGCGGAACCAAGCCTCGGACGAGAACCACGCCACCGGCTGATAAGACGCCGACAGCGCCAGCTTGCGCTCGCTATATGTCTGCCCCTCGGCGGCGCTAACCCGCGCCAGCATGCCCTCGTAGTGCCCCAGGCCCAGCGGCAGCGGTGTCCTCTTGGTGAGGCGGGCATCAAAGGCGGCATGCACCTCATGCCCTTCCCTGAGTGCATCACTCTCGGCCTCCTTGACATCCTTCGCCATGTCGTAGTGGTAGTGCCGCTTGGGACACGTTTCATAGTTACGCAAGGCCGAGTACGACCAGGAAAATTTACGTTGAGAGTTCATTGACCTTACTTCCCTTATGCGCGCCTTACCTCCCCCGGTGCAACGACCGGGCCGTATGGTTTACCCTTGTGATGGATAACAACGTCAGCCATCATATCACCTAGTCTATCATGTGGTATTAAGCCTTTTGGTATTGGCAGTTTCTCATCGACGCTAATCGCGGCTCCGTTAAATTCTTCGAGCAGTTTATGGTGATACCGCGGCACCGTCAGCCATACCTTCAACCCATTCCACTCGAACTCGCGTGCTCCCCGATAGTGCGCCCGTACTCCCGTAGTACCTACACGATCGTGCGGGCGCACATAGTGAAAAATGCGCGCTCGGGAACCCTTACTGTTAGCGGCAAACTCACGGTTACGAAAAAACTCCGCTGAGCGCTCGATGGGTACGCCAAACCGACCAACATCTTTCCCGCGACTAACATTAACTTGTATACCGTCGAGTGCTGCTATGGTACCGGATAGCGCTAGAAAAAATAGGTTCGACGCAAAATCATTAAGAGTATGAGGAGTATGAGGTGATCCGCCGTTCCGATGTTTTACCTCATGCCATATCTCCCGTAAGTCGTGCGAATGGATCATCCGGTTATGGTGGATAGTTATCTCTTCGCCGTGCGAACGAATACGTTGATACTGCCCATGCCGGAACGGTACCGATGATATTGTCCCGTCGTTGAGGTCGACCGCTATCATAAAAGGATTTAGCATGCCTTTAGGCAACCAGTATGGTGCGTAGAATAAATTCCCCTCGTATAATATGCTGTTGGGACGAGGTGGTGTAACCAATCGAGAGTGATGCGGACGGTATTTCTGAAAATACACCATGCGAGGTGTTGCAAAATCACCCTCGTTTTTGCGGTATCCCGGCATTGTATATGCCGACATAAAAAACGCCGGCCATTTGTGCGGATCGGAAGGAATGCGAGGGTCGAGCTGGTTATAATACATAGCATCACCGCTACCGCTCAAGATCACCGCGCCAATCTTACGAAATAAACTGTATGTAGAAAAATCGTGTCGCCGCAATGCCCGCAGAGCCTTGAAATACTCTCCGATGCCGTTGAGTATATCACCGATATGATATATCTGAGTGTTACTGATCTGTGACGAGGACTCGTCCTTATCGTATCCTTCGTAGGTATTTGCGCCTACCCTCGTTTGTATATACGGTGTAAGCCGGCTTTGCCCGCCAACCTTCTCCATGCAGCCAGTCCATAACCGCAACCATGCTTGATCGATCGGGGATGCATAGTTATAGTTCATCGCTTATGAGTCCGATCTTCGCCCCACGTCGATATATCGAGCGTGAGCTAAGTTAATGAGACGGCCACCACGGGCTTCCACGATCATTGATTTTCTCCCCGCTCCGCTGCCAGTAGGTTCCTACCCCAACCGCCCTCGCTGGCGAGCGGTAGCGGTAGGGTCTTCTCCACCACCACCTGCCCCATGACAAGCTTAGGCGGTTTCTCCCTGGCTTCAGCCCAGGCTGGCACAATAGCAAACTCGCGCTCCAGCATATCACTCCACTGCTCAACTTCGTTTTCGCAAACGCAGTAGTCCAGGCTGTCATGGGTCGAGAGGAATGGATGAACCCCAGTGTCGCTATATATCCTCAAGGCGATATCCGTAATGACGATCCGCGAGAGTGCTTGAGAAAGGTTCTCGATAAACTTGGCACCGTACAGCTTGGTCCAGCTCTTGTATGCATTCTTATATAGTGCCTCCTCCTTACCTTCCGCGTTCGTTTCCCGCTTCAGTCCGGGATAGTACAAATACATGCCGTTGGGCAGAAATACCTTCTCCTCGCCATAGGTCACAGGTATGTGCGACCTCGTAGGGGTATACGTGTCGTTTGGTTCTAGTAGTTTGTCGATAACTTTATTTCCAAACCGCCATAGCTTAGGTATCGAGGGATATAGCGATCGATAATGGTTGACGATGTCCTGAGCTTCACTCGTCTCGATCTTCATCGAGACGCCGCCGTTGCCGATGTACAACATATGCCTGAATTTGTCGGCGCCGCAGCCATAACCCAAGCCCAAAATTGCTGTCTTACCTACAAACCTACGAAGAGTATCGTTCCGCGTTACCGGCATTTTGTATAGGTCGCTAGCGTATGCGGAGTAAACGTCGTCGCCGGCAGCGAAGGCGTCGAGCAGGGTAGGTTCCTGCGCCAGCCAGGCGACCATCCTGGCCTCGATCTGGCCCGCATCACGATGAACGACGCGCATCCCCGGCGGCGCCGTGAGTGCCGCGCGGACCGCGGAGCCGCGCGGTAAGTTCTGAAGGTTCAGCTTGTCGTCGCCACCCAGCCGGCCGGTCCTGGCGGCATAGTATTTCAGAGGGACCGCCAGCCAGCCCTGATCCTCTCCAGGCCAGCGCAGGCGGGCCTGGGTCAGCAGACGCTCGGTGCGGGTTTCCTCGATGGTGCTTTTGGCCTCCAGCCTGACGGCGAGAGCTACCTGAGCATCCATTGGCAGGCTTGGATCTTCGCACATTTCCCTGAATGCGCGATCGCCCTTCGCCAAGGCCGGGATCATGCCCTCACCCGTTGGCGAGGGTTTGAGCGGTACGTCTACCCCCAGCGATTCGAGGTAGGCAGCGAACCTGGGTTGCGACGAAAATATGTCCCGGTCCACGTACCCCAGCCGGTCGAACGCCTCTGCCTTGCGGGCTCGCACCTCGGCCAGGTGCACGCTGAGCGCGCCGGCATCGAGCCTGACCTGGGGGACGATGAACATGCGGGCGACGAGGTCGATGACAGCCAGCTCGGCATTGGTGAAGTAAGGACGCAGCCGGTCGAACGCGGCCCGGCAGTTCTCATTGTCGCGCACGCAGTAGTCTGCGTATGCCGTCAGCTCGGACGAGGTGAAGCTTTCTAGGCGCTTGCCGATAGCGCGGACCACCTCGTCGCCTTTTGGTGGCAGTCCTAGGTGGGTCGAGAGCGCAGCGAGCGATGACTTGCCAATGACCCAGTGGGTGATGGCGCGCGCCATCGACAAGGTGCAGAGGTAGAGCTGTGGCACAAACCCGTAGTGCCAGTGCAATATCGAGCCGTCGAAGTTTATGTGGTGGGACAGGAGTGCTGTCTTGTCTGGGTCGAACTCGGCGAGGCGGGAGCGGATAGCCTTGTCGCCTACCAGCACCTGCGTCGGCTCGTCATCGACCTTGAGCGACAGCATGATGGGCTGGAACCTGGGGTCCAGGTTGTACTCGCTTGTTGTCATGCGCGTCAGCGTGTAGTCGCGGGCATAAAAAGTTTCTATGTCACAGGTAAGGATCATAGGCCTCGTGGCCTCGTGCAGTCGCCGTGCTCCTCCAGCATCTGCTCCTCGACCAGCGTGTCCGCCAGCGCGAGGCGAGCGGCCCAGGCAGTGGGGTAGGTGCGGGGGTGGAACCACGGTATGCCCGTGATCACGCAGCCATTGGCGGTGTACCGCAGCCTGCCGATCGGCTGATCGTCTGATGTGATCAGAAATCCGCCGGATTCCTTGATGTAGGCGAGGCCCATCAGCTCGCTCCGCGTCACCTAGAAACTATGACAGCCCTACGAAGGCAGGGCTGTCAAGGGTGAGTTATTATAGGGCTGCTAGTAAGCAGGCTGCGAGGGGACGAGCGCCTGCGGCTAGCTAGCTAGCAGCCCTAGCGTCTGACAGGCCCTCGCTAACGCTCGAGGATACGAGGCTCGTGCCTCTGGCGCAGGCGCATAGCGTCCTCAAAAACCTTCCGTTGCCACTCCAGGGACAGCAGGCGGTTCTGCTGTTCGAGCTGCTTGATGCGCTGCGCTGTCTCGTCGAGGGGAGGCTGGGGCAGGTATACCGGCGCCTCGCCAGCGCGAGGATAAGGCGCCAGTGCCGGATAGGACGGAGCGGGCAGGGACGGCCCGCCGCCCCGGAAACCTGGCGGTGAGCCATAGTCGCCGTCGCCCAGCGACACGGCCGGCTGGGCGAGGGCGGGCAGGGCGGCACAGAGTGCCGCCGCGAGGATTAGGTGTCGCATCTTTAGTTCCTCCCTTCGACCCAGCCCATGCACATATCGAAGTAGGTGATGTGCTGATCGTTGCAGCGCACCAACTGCTCCGCATACGTCTCGCCTTTAGTGAACACGGCGATATAGACGGCGAGCAATAACACCGACACCCAGAATGCAACGATCCAGCGGTGCTGGCGTTGCTGTTTTTCACCTTCTGTCATCTTTCAGCCCTCATAGTTGTTTGAGCCTTCCCAGGACGAGCGGGGCTCGCTTAGCTGGGTCAGGAGGCTCACGATCACCTCGGCGTAGTGCGGCACCGGCAACTTGCCGGAGCACCAAGCATGCACCGTCAGCCGGTGCACGCCCAGAAGGCGAGCGAAGGCGGTCTGGGTGAGCCCCAGACCCGCCAACGCCGCCCGTAGTGCGTCAGGTGTCACTGAGACACCGCTCGGCCTCATCCGCCTGCATGTCGGTCAGATCAGCATCGACCGTGCCCAGGCACTCGCCCAGCGCTTCCATGTCGAGGGAGACCCACTGGCCGGCGGCGATCAGGCGCAGCGCAACATCGTAGGCGCCGTCACTCAGTTGGTAGATGTCGCCGTCAAATATGACAAGCTTCATTGGATTAGCTCCTGTTCATCAATCCACACATCGGCACCCGTCTCGGCGCCGATTTCCTCGGCATCGTCAGGGTCATCGAGGTCGATGCCCTCGTCCTTGATGATGCGGTCCTGCACGTCATGCAGCGCTTGCTGCCAATGGTGCGGCGCGGCTGGCAGCGGCACGTCATGCTCGCGGCAGAAGATGGCAACGAGCGCGGCGGCCTCACGATCCGCAGCTTCCTTACTGGCGCAGACAAACATCGGACGGCCAGGAACCGCCGGGTGCGTGCCTTGAACGATCCATACTTTAGTCATAATCTCAGCCCTCGGTTTGAAGCAAATGCGCTTCCTGTTGCCCCTGCACGAGGGCAGGGGCAAAGGGGAAAAGCACTCAGGCGGCGAGGCTCTGCCGGTCGCGCTGCGCCAGCCAGTCCCGGTACCGCGCCTCGACGAGCTGGGTGCGGGTGGGGACGATCAGCACTTCCCGCCAACGCCCGCGACTGTCACGTCCTAGGTAGGCGTTGGGGCCGCCGCGCAGCGGACGCGTCACACTCGAGGCGAGATAGCCGTCGCCGACCAGCGGGAACACTTGCGGCGCCTTCAACGCCCAGGTGTCGGCCAGACGCTCAGCGGTGCGTAGTTTAGACTTGATCATGGTTCAGCCCTCCCGCTCGCACGTCGCGACGATGCGACGAGCTGCCCGCAACGCCTTGGCCCGCGCCCGGTCGTCGGCCGCAACACTCGGCGCGTCGTTCTCCAACGCATGCTGCGCGTCCGCCTCGGCCCAGCCGATTAGTTCGTCGAGTGCCGCTAAACATTCCGCCAGCGCCTCGTTGGTTGTGACATAGGATCGTGTTGCCATCGTTCAGCCCTCTTGGAAGTGCAGGATTGCGCTTCGCTGAGAGGCGGCGTGCCGCCTCTCGCCGAAAAGCAATTGCTACAGGATTAACCCATCGTCGCGGATACCCTCGACGATGTCGTCGATGTACCGCGCCTCGACGACGATGCCGCCGCCCCAGCGCGCGGCGTCCTCAGGGATATGCTGCGACACCCACTCGTCCCCGTCGTCAGTCAATGGGGTCAGGATGAAGATCGAGCCGTGATTAGCGATGGTGAAGTCCGTCATTGTCAGCCCTCAGTGAGTGGTTAGTGGTGCTATAGGTAGTAGTCTCGTCAGGCAGCGCATCACGCTGCGATGGGAGTTGCCTCCCATTTCGACCTTTAGGCGGCGCGGCGCAGATAGAAGCTGAACCCTAGGCGGCCCAGCCGGCAGAACGTCAGACCGCCGACGCGGCGGCTGCGGTGCAGCACATAGGCGGCGAGGAGGCATAGCGCGCACGGTGCGGCTGCGAGTGCAAAAACAGCGTGGAACACGATGGGGTCGACGTACATTTTGCTTCAGCCCTCGTTTAGTTGGTGTCGGTCATGGTAACACAATTTTAGCGTGTTCCCGTTCGACCCAAGTATTCGCCCGACGAGGTGTCGAGCGATGGGCAGCAAGTAGTAGCGCCAGACGACGGCGTCAAGTGGCTATAGGGCCAATAAGCACCCCTGTGGTGCGGCAGGATGACGCATGGTAAGTAGGAGGACTATGGCGACGTTGGTGGAATCCTAACCCTTATTTGCCCTATACGACGCTGTAAAATAAAAGTGTACGCGGCCAAAAATGTGTACGCGGTAAAATCGGTGTTTTATCCCTAGGATGTCAATTAGTTAGCTTATAAGCCGGGTACACCGCGTACACCTTTCACACGTTTTCAGATGCTCCCCCTAGGGGCGCGAGGTGAAATCGAAATTTTTTCGGAGTCGACCCATAGGGTACTACGAAATGAGTGTACTTAGTGTACGTGGTGTACTTTGAAAATCTATCTATCACCAATCGTTATATAAAACTGCGTACAGTTTTTCGATTGTTGGGTGTCAGTGGTGTACGTGGTATTGAAATCGCTCGATAATGTTTGCCGAATTGTTGGGTTGAAGTAATGGTCAGCGCCCCGCTCGGCACCTAACCGCCTGATATCCTAGGGATCTTCTGCGGAGTACGCCTCCGCCACACTGGCGCTCGAGCCTAGTCGAGCAAGCACTAGTCGTAGTCCTTTAGGGTGGTAATAAGGTATGTATACTAGAACTGTTTAGTACAGTCCAACACCCTCGGTAAGTAATCAAAGACAAACCGGCCGACCCCCCACTACTACCTGTCCAGGCCCTTCGACGGCCGCGGGCGGTGTAAGGTACAGGTCCGCGACACAAGGGGTTTAAGGAAGTGGTAGTAGTGCAAGTGACGGTGGTTGTGGAAGTGACAGTAAATTTTTAGTGTCACCTCCCGGAACTGTCACTCCCAAAAATATTTCACTTTCCGTAGAGCCAACAGGCTGGTTGTTTACCCCCTTGACGGTGGCTATAGGAGCGCTATCTTCGCCCCATGAAGCCTACTCCCCTTGCCCGCCGCGCCCAGGAGTTTGCGATTCGTCGTCCTTCCTGGCTCACACCGGAGGAGCTGGCCGAGGCATGGCGCTGCGGCCTTGAGCCGGACCCTGCCGGTGCTGACCGCCTGATCGGCCGTGACCCGGCTCGCATGACCCACGATGAGCTGCGCGCTCTTGGGCACACCCCCGAGCGACTGGCGGAAGCTCTGCGGGTCGGCAAACCCGGTCGCGCCTGATGGCCGCCCTGGATCGCCTTGCTCGGGCTTTGGCCGGCGCCGCGCCGTTAGAGCCCCTCCCGAGCCCGCCAGAGGGGCGGAATCTTTCCCCACCCTGGGATACCCCCAAACCCGTTCGGGCCCCTCTACGACCTCCGCTCGTCACGGCAACCCCTATCCGTCCGCCTCGGCAACCTCCCCCATCGCACGCCCGCCTCCTGACCGCCGCGGGGGAAACCCGCTCGATCCGCGCCTGGGCTATGCAGCGCGGCATCGATCGCCGCACCCTGGCCTACCGGCTGAACCACGGCTGGTTGGTCGACGAGGCCCTGGGGTTCACCCCTCGTCACCGCGACCACGCCGCCGAGCAGGCTCCCGGTGCCGAATCCACCGCCAAGGTGCTAATCGTCGACGGTGACGGCAAACCCATCCCCCGTCGTCAGGTCGCCGCCCTCCTCGGCATCAAAACTACATCCCTGACCCACCGGCTGCGCCAGTACCGTCACCCCGACGGCTCGACCGCGCGAGTGACACTTGCGTCGCTCCTCGCTCGCTAAACCTTGCCTCGCCAGGGGAGGTGGACAGTCTCCGCCCGGTGGTTACCCCCTAGTCACCGGGCAAACCTGGCGGGGCCTTTTTGCACCGCACCATCCCAATCGTTACAATCTGTAACAATTCCTGCTGCACTGCACCATGAATTTTATGTGAATCATTTAAGGCGGTTAACTCCGCGGCACCCTGTCGCACCCCCTCACTATTAACCAGTATTAGCTCTTGCACAGGGTAACTAGCACTACTATAACAGTTATCCACAGACCTCGCGGCTGTTCCGAGCTTGCGAGGGGAGTCGGGCGTCGCGTGCGCCCGACCTGTGGATAAATCGAGGGGTCTAGACGTGGTTAGATCGAGGGCGAAGCCCACACCCGCACCCCCACCAACTCTCGGCGATCTGCCCGCCCCCGACCCGGCGGTGATCGACGAGTTCATCGATTTCCTCTTCTCCATCGACGAGAAGGTGTGCCGGCCGCCGCGGCAGGCTGCCAAGCTGCTGGCGTTCATCGTGCAGCTCTACCAGGCACCCGGCGGGCCCCGGCCGTTCCCGACGCGCCCGCAAATCGCGAAGTACCTGGGGATGTCCGTCCCCACGATCGACGCCGTTCTCAACCTGCACATCGCCGAGGGTAACCTGACGGTCGAGACGCGCTACCGCGACGGCAACATCGAGCAGCGCCGCGCCAGCGCCATCAAGGAGCGTTACATCGTCCCCAGCGACGTGCTGATCCACGTCTACTCCTACACTCCTCGCTAGGGCCAGGCTTGTGCGGTATCCTCCGCCCTCCTGGTGATTACTCTTATCTGGTGAGGGCTCGCGCCATCAACTCTCCCTCGCTAGCGCTCGTGCTAAAAGTTGGCGTATAGCCTCCGGCCGTGTCGGCCTCGGCTCCGCCTGCTGCATAATCCACTTGTCGATCGCCATCGACAACGCAGGCGGCATCGTAAAGTGCTGCGCTACCGCGTTCATCCTAGGCCGCCCGCGAGGCCGCTTGCTTCGCTCGCTGCGTAGCCTACGCGATTTTCCTGTAGATGATATTGACTCGGCCATGTAATATGCTCTACAGGATATACCAACGACGTGTGATCAGGAGGTGAGCTAACTTATGCAAAGACCACGGGGGCACTACTCCTCGTTGCTCTAAATTTCAGCACATTCGTATCCGGCATAAGCGCGAGAGTCAATATAACCTCGTGATACTATTATATTGTCTGGGCTCAACCTATACCCGACAAAAACCGACAATGTCTATGTCGATAGCGTTGACACCCCCCACCCAGGTTGTATGCTTATAAGAACTATAGGCGCTCTTCGTACATTACTGTACGAACCCCGCCTCCTCGACGCCGTGAGCGGTTCTCGCAAGCTCTTGTCGTAGCGTTAACTGGGGAGTGCGCGTTGTCTGGAAATATTCCCCCACCTCGGGATACGGCTTACATCACCGTCCCCCGCCAACCCACCATCGAGTTTTTTAGCATGCTCGCTCGCAAGGCCGAGTTCTATGCGCGACAGTACCGCTGGAGCTGCGACGAGGTGGCGGCGGGGCGGATGACGCCGAAGCATCAGCTCGTCTCTCTCACCCGGCTGTGGGAGGAAATGCTCGCCCCCACCGACCTCCCCCCACTCCCGCGGAAGTTTTCCTGCTGATGTCTAGTAAATGCGAGGTACACGCGACGCGCGGTGTCGCTGGTCAGCCGCCGGACATCTGGCTAACTGTAGAGACCGACATTGTTCGACCGGCCATCGTCAGGCTCACCATCGAGGAAGCCTTCGAGCTGGCCCACCGCATTCTCGTTGAGGCTGCCGAGGCAGCGAACCTCGCAAGGGCGACTGTGACAGTCGAGCCGAGGTCACCTACTTCTTCTTGAGCTGCCTCGCCTCACTCAAGGCAATAGCAACCGCCTGCTTCCGATCGGTCACCTTTGGTCCTTTCGGTGAGCCGGAGTGCAGGCTGCCCTCCTTAAACTCACGCAAAACTTTTTGCACCTTAGCCTGACCCTTAGCTTTCATCGTAGTTCCTCTTAGTCTGCTGGCTACGGATTACCGCGCACCTCGCGAGGGGCTCGCACCTCGGTCCAGCCCCTGCCGGATACGCTCGATCCGAGCCGGTATAACGTGCATGACATTGCAGACGCCGCAGCACTGACCCTGTTTAACCGGCGCGGCGTTGTGGACGCCGTCGGGCCACTCCGAGCTGCCGCAGATCACACACTTATTGTGCTGTTTCATCCGAGTTTCTCCTGCGGTCTGCTGGTTCGGCGGATCGTCTTGTGCCGGTATCCCGCTGTCGTCAACCTTCCGGCTGCTCCGCGGCGCTCGCCGCGTCTGCTCGGCCAGGTACCGCAGCATGGCGATGATTTCAGAGTGTTTTATCCGCAGATCCTCGCCCTCGGCCGCGTCTTCAAGCTGCCGCGCTAGCGCCAGCATGCAGTGGCGGATTTCAGGGATTGTCAGCTTTTTCATTTCTTCTCCGGTGCTAGGGCGGGTGGGACGTGCGTCCCTGAAGGCGTCAGCTCTGCGCCCGCTGCGCCCGCTGCGCCCGCTGCGCCCTGTTGTCGCTCAGCTCCAACTTCAAACCACTCGGCGGCGTCGATCTCGGCGACGCGCAACGGCAGGTTTAGGTATGCTGTGGCGTCGTTGCCCAGGGCGACGATACCCTCAATCCTATCGTAACCCCCGCGCTCCAGGGGCGCGCGGGTAAACACCGTCCCCGCCGGCACCAGCACGTCCTGCTTCAACCTGAACACCCGCTCAGGGTGCTTCTCGTAATTCCGGCGTCCCGCCGCGGGGTTGATATAATTCATGTCGTCACCCATAACCATTTTTAGCAGCTCCGCTTTTTCACAAATGTAACCATTCTCATCCAGCGACGCGCAGGAGTTGATTAGCCGTCGCACTTGTGCGGGTGTGTAGTTCATGTCCACCCCGCCGCGGACACTGGCTCCTGGTGCACATAAGCCCGCTCCCGCCGCAACACCCTGGCGGTGTAGTTAGACTGGGTACCGAGCGCTGCGTATTGCAGCGCGTCGCACACATCCGACCACGGGTGCAGTTTCTCCGGCAGATCCTCAAACTGCCCGTCGCGGCGCCTCCTGTAGCGGTAACGGTTGCCTAAAGCCTGAATCAGCGTGGGACAGCCCTCCCTGCTGATCTGGATTGCCGGCTCGCCCATCAAAGTCGTCCTGAACAGGCGCTCTACAGCCAGTAACCGCGGCTCGATGCTGTTCGTCGCCGCCGGGTAGGCGAGGAAACCCTCCTGCTTTAACGTGTCGAACGCCGTCTCCTCGGTGATCTGGCTCTTCTGCGCCCCGGCGGGGTCGCCCACGATAAACACCCTCGTCACATCGAACGGCTCGGCCAGAAGCGCCGGTTTCAGGTGTTCCTGCACCATCTGGAGGAGGCCCATCCCCTCGGTGACGACTTCCCGGTAGATAATGAGCCGCCCCTGTGTGTCGACCTGGGTGATCAGCGCACACGGGGTGCGGCCAAAATCGAGGCCGACCATCAGGGGTTTGTGGGGGTTGATCACCGGCTTGATATCACGCACATGCGTCGGGGCGTGGAACGATTTGCGGAACACCGCCTGGCCGGCGTTGCTGGTACCCCACTGGCTTTCGACGTGCACCTGCACCCAACCTTCATCGCGATCGCCAGAGAGCGTATCGTAGTAGCCGGGGGGTAGGTTTTCCACGTTCTCCGCCTGCGGGCTGAGCCCGCTGGGCTGGTGGAAGAGTTTCCAGTTTTCGTTGGGGGCTAACACTAATCTTTCATGGTACGGCGAGTCGGTGTCCCACGGATTCGTGTCGGCGATCAGTCCGTACCACGTCGGGCCGCCCATAAGTCTGCTGGGGTATCGTCCGAGTCGGCCGATGACGCCGCTCACCACTTCAACCGGCACCTCGCGCAACTCGTTGATCCAAGCAAAAGTTAGCTGCATCGATAGTAACCGTCTAACGTCTTCCTTAGTATCCAGCGGAATCATGATCCAATCTGAATGGAGTTTGGTGCCGTCTGGAAGATCAGAACGAATCTGGATAGTACTATCAGTAACATAATAGTGCACCATCGTTCCCAGATACGTCTGCACATCGGACAACACCGTCTGCCTGAGCTGCTGTAGTGTATTCCTTATAAGTGCCCCCCTGGTGTACCGCACACCGTCATAGGGCTGTTGTAGCGTGCACCGCCGCAATAGCTCCATAATACACCCCATGCTCTTGCCCGAGCCTAAGGGGCCGACGACGACGCGCACCAGCGCGGGGCTGATGCAGAACTGCTCGATGGTAGGAGGGGGCTTATAATCGAGGTTCATCGAGGCTCTGCTACGCCCGCACGCCCCAGCGGGTAGCAAAGACCCGTTGGGCAGTCACAGCGGCGGCACAGGATCATCCAGCGTAGCCAGCCCATGTATTTCCGACACCAACGATCGCGCTGCCAGATCAACCTCTGTGCCATTAGTTCACCAACCCCGGCTCGATCTCTAGCGGTGGCACCAGCGGTAGCGGATCGTTGATCGCAGTCTCGCCGCTACAGCAGTACGACACTCCGACCCCGCCGCAGGCTTCACAGGGCTGGGGCGGGTGTGCATCCGGTAGATAGCCCGTGCCGTGACAACGCTCGCAGATCATCATGCCCTCGCTAGTTCTGGTCATGCTCGATTACTGGCGCCGAGGGTCGGGCGGTCAGGACATTTTCCTTCGTCCCGTCGCTCCAGATAAAGTTGAGGGTAAAGCTCGGCCCACCCCCCTCCACCCCCCGCAGCGGTGCCGGTGGCGGTCCGTCGGTCCCCGCCGCCCTCAACAATTTATGAAAGCACTCAATCTTCTGGCCGATCGGTGTCTCGGTCTGCACCACGAGGTGGGCGATAGTGCTGATCGCCCGCTCGACCGCGAGCCCGGCTTTCAGCCGGATGCGTCGCTCGACATTATCGTCGCTCTCGTAAGCTGTCTTATGCTGGTTGATCAGCCTCGACAACGCAGCGTTACTGCGGACAAAATGGAACAACACGGCGCGGTTGACGAAGCCGTAGCGCTCGCAGATGTCCTCTACTTCATAAAAACCCTGGGCGTAGTCGGTGACAAACTGGGTTAGCTGTTGGCTATCGTCGACCAGCTCTCGGTGGATGGGCTCGTCGAGCATTGGCCTCGTTTCCTGTTGACAAGGTTTCAGGGCGGAGCATAACTAAATATAGGGGCTATAGTAAGGGCTGAATGCTATCCCCGGAGCCGGAGGTCGGTTGCCTCAAGCTTTGGCAGGCGTCAGCTCATCGACACCGTCGTATAACCGCGGCGGTACTGGGCTTGTGCGTCTGGTCAGCCCAGCCCAGCTCGACGATCAAGACGCCCAGCGCCTGGCAGCTCTATCCGAGCTGAACCGGCCCAACCCCCTACCAGCCGACCTCGGCGCTTTCGTCCGCAGCCGCTGGCAAATTATGCGGAACGCCCGCAACTCGGGCGAGAACAATCTCAACGATCGCCTCCTGCGCGCCCAGCGCATGTTTGAAGGCAAGTACGACCCTAGCAAACTCCACGAGATAAAGCGTTTCGGCGGGTCGGAAGTTTATGCCCGCGTCGTCGCGGTAAAATGCCGGGGCGCCAACTCCCTCTTACGTGATGTCTATCTCGGGCCGGAGCGGCCTTGGAGTATCGACCCGCAGCCGGCCCCGCCGGTCCCGCAGAGCGTTAGGATGGACATCATGCAGCTCGTCCAGTCGGAGGTGCAAAACCTCCAGATGGGTGGGCAGCCGATCGACGAGGATCAGGTCCATCAGCGCGTGTCGGACCTTCTCTACCAGGCCCAGCAGGCGGCTCGCAGGCAAGCCATGCGGCAGGCCGACCAGGCCGCAGATAAGGTCGAAGACCTCCTCCAGGCCGGCAATTTCTACGACGCATTGGCGGAGTTTTTGACCGATCTCCCACTTTTCCCCTTTGCCTGCATCAAGGGGCCGGTGGTCCGCATGGTGCCACGCCTTAGCTGGCAAGACGGCAAAGCCATCTTAGAACAAGCCCCCCAGATGTTCTGGGAGCGGATCGACCCGTTCAATATCTACTGGAGCCCTGGGGTCGCCCGCATCGAGAACGCTGAGGTGATCGAGCGTAAGCGCCTCACTCGCACCGACCTCAACGATCTCCTAGGCCTGCCTGGTTATGACCAGGAGGCGGTGCGCGCCGCCTTGCAGGATCACGCGCACGGGCTGCGGGACTGGATGGATTCGCCCGACACCGAGGCTGCTCTCGCCTCCGGCCGGGAAGATCCAAACTTCAACCAGTCTCAGATGATCGACGCCATAGAATATCATGGCAACGTGCAGGGGCAGATCCTGCTCGACCAAGGTGTTGACCGGGAACTCGTCCCCGACCTCGATCGCGACTACGCAGTACAGACCTGGGTCGTTGGGCGGCATGTCCTTAAAACCCAGCTCAACCCCTCGCCGCGCCAACGCCATCCATATTTTCTCACTTCATTCGAGAAAGTGCCGGGGACGGTAGCAGGTCATGGACTACCTGATATTCTTGAAGATATCCAAGAAGTCGCCAACGCGACGATGCGTGCCTTGGTCAACAACATGGGTATGGCCAGCGGACCCCAAGTCGTCATCAACGACGACTGCCTGAGCCCGACCGAGAACGGCGATCAGCTCTACCCCTGGAAGCGCTGGCATGTGGTCAACGACCCGTTGGCAAACACCCGCGAGCCGGTGACGTTCTTCCAGCCCAGCAGCAACGCGCAAGAACTTTTGACGATCTACCAGCAGTTCACCAACATAGCCGACGATATATCGGCAATCCCCCGCTATACAACCGGTGAAAGTCTAAGTGGCGGCGCAGGACGCACCGCCAGTGGTCTTTCCATGTTGATGAACAACGCATCGAAAATTCTCCAGACCGTCGCCAGCAACGTCGATATCGACGTAATGAAGGGGCTGCTCACCGCGGTCTACGACATGATCATGCTAACCGACGACAGCGGGATGTTGTCGGGTGAAGAGCAGATTGTCGTTAGCGGCGTCAAGGTAGCGATCCAGAAGGAATCGGAACGTCAGAAGCAGCTCCAATTCCTGCAAATTACGGCAAACCCCATCGACGCGCCAATCCTCGGCAAACCGGGGCGGGCACGCGTCCTTCGCTCGGTCGCACAAAACCTCGGCATGCCGGACGATGTGGTGCCGGACGACCAAGCCATCGCCCAGCAGATCAAGGCCGAGGAAGACCTGAAAAAGGCTCAGATCGCCATGGCGGCGCACAGCGCCGCGATGCAGGGCCAGCTCGGCCGCCCGGCACCCCCTGAGCAACAGGGCGGTCCTGGCGGTGGTGGGGCAGGGGGTAAGCCCCCGGCTTCCCCCGCTGCTCAGGCGCAGGGCGCCCAGGCCCCCGCGCCTACCCCGGAGCGGCTCAGCGACAACGCTCCGCCGATGAACGTGCAGCAGCAAATGTCGCCGCGTGAGGGTGCCGGCGGCGCCCGCCGCGCCCCTGATGGGCGGCTCTACGCGCCCGACCCCTCGCGGCCAGGTAAGTTCCTCCTCGTGCAGGGCGCGTGATGGCTGATTACCTCACCCCTGTCGACCATGACCCGTTCGCGGCTGCTCCGGTGCCCGTAGACTACGATCCATTCTCGATGAAGCCGGTCGACTATGACCCCTTCGCGCCTGCGACTAACGCCTATGAGCAGGCGCTCCATGATTATCCCATACTGCGCGACCAGGGAATTGTCGGCGGCTCCGGTAACGCCAGCGAACACATCGAGTTCTGGCCGCCGCACGAGCCCGGCGCCCCCGATCGACCGCGGCCGGATTTCATCCCCTTCGACAAGCCCGGCGTTGAGCTGGGTACCGGCGACGCTCGGCCGATCGACGTGCTGGGCGACGTGGTATCGCACCACATGGTCCAGAAAGACCCGGTGATTAAGCGGTACTACGAACGCTTTGCCGAGTCGTTGACCCCTGAACAACAGCAACGACTGCAAGAGCAATACCAGTACGCTCAGCAGAATGAAAACGAGACGCGGCCTTACGAGCAGTGGGAAGAGAAATCTGGCATGCCGGCTTATTTCCGCGGCTACGCATTCCAGCAGTGGCCGGACGAGGTTAACCAGCAGGTTTACACCCCTGAACAGCGCGGTCATTTCGACCGGATGATGAACTATCTGACTGGGCCGCAAGATGACCCGACACCCTACTGAGGAATACCGACATGGCTAATTATCAACGCACCGAGTACGGCACCAAGACCGGTGCCGAGGGCGACGACAAGCTGGTGGGGTCTAGCCGCCTTGAGATGATCAAGGGCGGCGGCTCGGGCGACGGCAGCGGCCCTACCGGCTCCTCGCGCAGTTATCCCAAGAGCAGCTCGTTGTCGCTGAAGGCTGACTTCAACCCGATGAAAGTGCCTGTAACCGACTACGGGGTAGGCGGCGTCTAGGGTAACTATAGGAATTATAGGCATGAAGTCTAACTGGCAGGAAACCCCGCTGCTCAAGGGGCAGGTGCCGCCGGGAACGGCCAAGGGGCAGAAGGTTCAGCACCTGGGCAACATCACCGGCCGCCGCACCCCTGGGCTGACCACGGTCGGCGGTGGCGATCAGCTCGCTCACTCGATGAGCCATTACGGCAAAGACGCGCCGCAGCTCGTCGACCCGTTCGCTGTTACCGGCTTTCCCGGCCCGCTGGGGCGGCGGCGCCGATGAGCCTGAACCTTGGTACCGAGGGCATCAACGCCTGCGCCAATTTGGGGCAGCAGGGCGACTTTGTGGCGCTGCGCCTCGCGCTTCTTGAGCAGGTGCGGGTGCAGATGAACCAGGCCCTCGACCTCGAATCGGCGAAGCGGGACGACGCGATCGGTTACGCGCGGGCGCTGCGTGACGTGTGGCAGGCGATGGAGGCGGCGGCAACCAGACAGCGAATCAACGCGGTGCCAAAGCCCGGCCCGGGGACTGCTAATGTCCGATAATTCAAATCGAGGCAACGAGGACTATGCACCCTCGGTGCCGCGCGCGGTGCGCGAGCAGGCCGAGCGTGCGGAACAACTGGCACGCGAGCTGGGTGCAGCCAACGTGACAGACGCTCCTGATGAGGGGGAGCGTGAGCAGGGTGGGGACGAGACGCCCTCGTCCCCACCGGAGCAGCGCGAGCCCGAGGAGTATCGTCCGCCGCAGCGCGAACCCGAGGAGTGGGAGCAGCGCTACCGCACCCTCCAGGGCAAGTACGATTCCGAGATGGGCCACATGCGGGGCCAGCTCGCCTCGATGGAGCGCCTGATCGAGGCGATGCAGACGGCGCCTCCTCCACCACCACCGCCCCCGGTCGCTCCCCAGATCACCGACGAAGACCGCGAGATGTGGGGGGACGACCTCCCCCAGGCGGTGTCGCGTTGGGTGGGCAACGCCCAGGATCAGCGGATCGCCCAGTTAGAGGCGCAGATTCATCAGCTCGCTGGTGGTCAACAGCGCACCGATGTGACGCTGACCCAGCACTCGGTGATGAGCCAACTCGATATGGACCCCGACTTGGCGGGTCGGTGGCGCCAGCTCAACGACGCTCCGGCGTTCCTCTCGTGGTTGTCGGAGATTGACCAATTCTCGGCGCGGCCTCGTATCGAGCTGCTCCGCGAAGCCTACGCCCAGGGCGACGCAAATCGCACTGGACGGTTCTTTAAATCGTATCTCGCAGAGCATACCGCTCCGCCAGGATCAAGAGCACCGGCCCATACCCAGCTAAACGGCTCGGCGGGACGGATGCGGCTTGAAGAACTGGCTGCACCCGGCCGCGCAGCGGCCTCAGGTACAAACGGCGGCGCTTCCCCGGAGAGACGCATGTGGACGAACCGAGAAATCGGCGCGTTCTATCGGGATGTGCAGCGCGGAATGTACCGGACTCGGCAAGCGGATAAAGACCGCATCGAAGCGGATATTCTCGCAGCAGCTTCCGAGGGACGCGTCACCCAGTAACGCGCTTCTGAGGGAGTTATGTTATGCCTATCGCACAAGGCACCCCGTATTCGGGGTCAGCCGCCAGTCCTACTTATTCGGGTGCGGCAGCAGGTGGCGTATTTGTTCCTGAGATATGGAGCGGCAAGCTGATTGAGAAATTCTATTCAGCGACCGTCCTCTCCGCTATCTCCAACACCGACTACGAAGGAGAAATCCAGAACAAAGGCGACAAGGTAAAAATTCGCACCAAGCCGACCATCACTATCAAAGACTATCAGTTGGATATGGCGCTCACGGTTGACCGTCCGTCCTCGTCAACCGTCGAGCTGACGATTGACTATGCCAAATATTTCAACTTGGTACTCGACGATGTGATGGAGCGCCAGGCGGATATGAACCTCCTGTCGATGTGGGCCGACGATGCAAGCGAGCAGCTCAAGATCACCATCGACACTGGCGTGCTTGCGCTGATCGATGCCGGGGTCGACGCCAACAACAAAGGGGCAACCGCGGGCCGCATCTCGGACATGAATTTGGGAGCTGCCGGGGCGCCAGTTGCATTGACGGCAACCAACGTCCTCGACGCCATCGTCGATATGGGCACTGTCCTCGACGAGCAAAACATCCCCGAAACCAATAGGTGGCTAGTCATTCCCCCCTGGGTTGCCGGCCTCGTGAAGAAAAGTGATCTGCGCAACGCGTCGATCTCCGGTGATGGCGTTTCTCTAATGAGGAATGGCCGCCTCGGCATGATCGACAGGTTTACCCTCTACTCTTCCAACCTGCTGCCGACGGCAGTGGAAGGCGCGGCGACGGCAACCCGCATCTTTGGCGGGCATCCGCACGGGCTCACTTTTGCTAGCCAGATCAGCAAGGTGGAGACGCTGCGCTCGGAATCGACGTTTGGCACCTTGTTGCGTGGCCTCCAGGTATACGGGGCGAAGGTGCTAGACGGCATCGCGATTACCGAGCTATATGCAGTGCGTGGGTAACTATAGGTAATGTAGGCACCCACGATGCTGATGACCCGACCGACAGTCGGTCAGCTCCTGTTGGACGCCAGGGCGGTTCTCAACGATACCGTGCCGATCACTGGGTCGACACGGTACTCGGACACGGATCTGTTTCAGGCGTTCAACGCCGCTCTATTTGAGGCGCGGGCTAAACGGCCCGACGCCTTTTTAGAGATGGGACTGCGGATCGACATCCCGTCGTTTGGGCCGGGTGACGAGCTTCAGTTGTTTCCGCTGGATCAGATCTTCTATCCGCTTTTTCTAAACTATATCGTCGGTAAATCGGAGTTGCGCGAAGACGAGTTTGCCGCGGAGGGCCGTGCTGTAGCCATGCTCAACAAATTTGTTACCGGGCTTCTACAGGTTGTTAGTTGATGGCTATTAGCACTCCTGGTGGTCCGCTTGTTTACGACGAGCATAACTACCTGGGCGAAGACCCAGGGCTTACCCGCGTCTACGACAACGTGATGGGTACGGTTCCTGGTGTCTTATTGCCGGCGGTCAAAATGGTGGTGTGGAATGCCATCGAGGAATTTTACTGGCGATCGACCTGGCGGCGCGAGTTGTTGAACTGGTGCATGCCGGATCATGTTATTTGCGTGGATTTTAATCCATTCGACGGTAATTGGTTGGTTACCTGGGTGCTCGATGTCTATGGGCACGGGCGGTACACCGTGCGCCCCCCCTCGATGATCGTCGACATTAGCACTCCGCCGAGCAGTGGGGCGCGTGAAGGCAAAGCCTTGGTAGCCCTGAAGCCGGTCAGCCTCGATGCCGAGTTCGACCCGCAGCTCTTTATGAATTGGTTCGAGACGATCCTCGACGGCACATTGTACCGGCTCTACCTGCAACCGGCCAAACCTTACTCCAGCCCGCAGCTCGCCTCGGCGCATGCCCGTCAGTTTCGAGTCGGCTGCCAGCGCGCCCGCGCCATCGCCCAGAAGCAATACACCAACGGCACCGGAAGCTGGGCCTTTAACTATTACGCCGCTGGGAGGCGAAAGAGTTGAGCGTTTCATGTGGCCCCGTGACCTTCACGGTTACTGAGCAGCTTGGGCCGCTCGGTACCCTTGCTAAACTCCCCGTCGATTATCGCGAGGCAGCATTTGATTTTGCCTGCTGGCTTGCTGAAGGCGAGAGTGTTACGTCAATTCAACAATACGGAATTACGGCTAATCCCCAAGTGCCGGATAACATATGTGCCGATAGTAAGGCGGGGTCATGGTCCATTGCTTTTACTTGTAGTACCGGTAGTGTCGTGTCGCATACCCACGCTGCTACACCACTCACTGATACAACACCTTTGTTAGTTGTTGGTGCTAATGTTGCGCCCAACGGCAAACAAGCAACTATACTGCTCGGAGACGGGACGGCTGGTATCACTTACGGTGTGGGCTTTCTGGCTATCGTGGCGCCGACGCCGCGTCGTAAGGTGATAAACTTTTTAGTCTGCGTGGATACACCGCTGGTTACTATTAGTAGTGTACCGACATTGCCGGTACCGCCGCCATTCCAGACTGTGACTGGCAGCACTAATCTTCCCGTTGGCACTACCGGTTCTGTTTTTGTTAATAATACGACGAACACGGCAATAACTATTACTTTGCCGCCGCTGCCGACTATCAATCAGAATTTGGTTATTAAAGATATTGCGGGCAACGCCGGTACCTATAACATTACGATTATCGCCAGTGGGTACACAATAGATGGGCAACCTAGTTTAGTTCTTTCGTATAACTACGCCTGGGCGGAACTTACGTTCACCGGCACGCAGTGGGTGCAAGTATGAAAAAGCTTCTTGCCTTATTGTTTATTTGTGCGCCGCTTGTCGCCTCGGCGCAACAGGTGCCACACCCGGCGCCGATGTCGTTGCCGGTTAGCAACGTGGCGCTTAAGGCGATCAACGGCGGGATCAACCTGCGGGCAGCCCGCCTCGGGTTTACCACCGCTGGCGATGGCGGCTATGCCGAATATAACTGGTCGGCGTCGAATTGCACGGCGGCCGACGATGGCGCTCAAGTGCAGCCCAGCGTGACGGGGTGCTGGATTGCGGATTTTACTAACACTGAGCCGACGCCGAAAGTGTGGGGTGCAGCGGGCAACGGTACGACGAACGACACGACGGCGGTGCAGGCAGCCGTTAACGCGCGATATCGACAAACACTGTATATTGGCCCCTATCGTTATTGTATTGGCTCTCCTGGTATTGTAGCTATTAAACCTATCACGATACGGGGCGACACAATGGGGAACCGGTACCAGACGCCGGCTTCCGACCAATACGGGTTTACCTCTTGCACTACTAACATAGAGCTGTTGAAATTTTCCTACGATGGCGGCGGAGGCAGTAATAATGCAGCAGGTACTGTTTTACGGGATTTATTTATCGAGGCAGGTTCAGCCGGCGCAAACACTAGCGGCGCCGCGGTTGTGTGGAACCCAACGCATAATACCCGGATGGAGAACATTAGAATTAACCGGGCTTGCATCGGGGTTGATATACAGCACGCACATTCATTGGTTATGGATGGGGTGGATATTTCTAGTATGACTGGGGATACGCAGGTGCCGCTTGGCGCCGGTTGCGGTGGTATTCGGGTTGGGCACGCGAGCACGTTAGCTGACACGGCGGATGTGCGTATTACTAATACCACATCGAATGTGCAAGGTGACTACGGTATTCTTGTTGAGGATGCTGGTGGGCTATTTATCGGCCCCAACGTAGATATCTTGTACGCGGTGAACGGTACAATACTTAGACCATCTTTCGCTAACCAGTATATATCTTGGCTATATGCCAATTCTTCGGCGCTGTCTGATAGCACTTGTTCCACAGGATTAATAATAGATACGACTAGAAATGACCAGAGGATAACCGGTCTGCATTTCAATCAGACTTGGACCTCCACTGCCGGCAACAGCGGTGGTTGCGTTGGCGCTGGTGTTGCGGTCCAGAATACCGGTGGTAGCACGGTCAACGGCGTGCATTTTAACGGTCACCGAGCTTATACCAATGGAGCTGATGGGTTTGCTATAAAAGATAGCGTCTCAAATATAACTATAGACAATAGCGAAATCTGCGCCAATGGTACAGTATACGCGAACGTTCCGACTGTCAGGTATTCAGGTATTGCTATTGGCACTAGCGTCAGCGGTGTTGCAATGCGGGGCAATCGTATTGGAGGCGATTGCGTGGTAGCGGGTGTCTGGAACGGTTTACAGGGCATCGGGATTAATCTGTTCGGCAGTAATAGTAATATAACGGTTGTTGGTAATGATCTGCGCGGCAATTTTTTGACCGGTATTGCCGCTACGACGCTGCCGACTGGTGGTAATGTTATTAGGGATAATCTCGGTGATGATAATACCGTCCCAAGTGTAGCGGCAGCAGCAACTATAGTACTGCCGATGGGGGTGAATATCGGCATAACCGGTGCCACTACGACAATTTCAAACCTTACCGGGATGTGGGATGGGCGGACGGTGAATTTGTATTTTGCCAATGCTGGGCATACTTTTGCTATTGGCAGCGGCATCTGCAATGCGAAGACTGTGGTGCAGTTTGAACAGGTTGTGGCGTACCGGATGCCCGGTACAGGTTGCACCTACATTAAATGAGGAGAATGTAATGCACGGTACCTACGACAATAGTAAAGGCGGCCGAGCGGTTAATCCCAGCTCAAAAGGCGGGAGTCCGCAAAACCTGTCAGGCGCACCAGGACACTCTCCGGTGCAGGAGCCGATTCCAGGGCCGTCTAACCCTGGTCAGCCGGCGGCGATGAAGAAAGCGCTGGCAAAGAAGTCTACCCCCAACAAGGGTCGGAATAGCCCCGGCCGCTATTGAGGAGAGTGCTATGCCTAGCTTCCTGAGCCCGAGCGGCTCGTTCTTCATGTCGGACGCCACCGCTGTAACGACGGTAAACGTGCCGACGACCGGCCAGACCTACACAATGTCGGCTAGCCAGGACGAGGTTTACTTTAATCACTCGGCGACGATCGCCGCGTTGACCGTGAAACTGCCAGGCGGCCCTAGGCCAGGCGACGCCGTGGTCCTCAAATTCCGCGCGATCGTCACAACCCTGACGGTGCAGAACGCCGCCGCCGTGACCGTAGCGACGGCACCGGTTACCGCCACGGCTGGGCAGAAGCAGGAATATCGCTACGTCGACGCCACGGTTGGCTGGGTTTATTGGTAAGCGATGGCGCGCTTCCTGGTCAGAGGGATGGGGGGCATGGTCCCCCGCCTAGATCCTGGCATGCTGCCCGACCCAATGGCGGAGCGGGCGCAGGATTGCGACTTTCGTAGTGGCAACCTCGACGGGTTGCCGGTGCTGGAGTTTGTTGTGTCGCTGCCGGGCGCGCGCAAAGCTTATTACTTCCCCAACGCCGATAACACTCAGAATACATGGCTACCTCTGCCGTCCGAGTTTTCGAGTGTTTGCCGATCGCCATTAACCAATGACGCGTTTCGGCGGATCTACTGGACAAACCCCGGTGATATATCGCCACACTGGTCTACTTATGCGGATGTTCAGGCGGGGAATCCTCCGCTTGATCTCGGCATAGAGCAACCGTTTACCGGTCCTGGCGGCGCCCTTACGGTAACGGCGGTTGGTGGTACGACAACAATCCCGCAAGTGGCACGTAGTTACGTTTTCACCTATCTGAACATATACGGTGAAGAGAGCGCGCCAAACGCTCCGAGTGAGGTTGTCGAAGGGGCGCCGGATGGCGTGTGGACTATTACGGGGCTACCGACAGTACCGCCAACGCCAACCTCCGGCAGAGCTTACTCACCGGTAACGATAGTGAGGCTTTATCGTACCGTAACAGGATTACAGACCGGCGCCTCGTTTTACATGGTAGGTCAGTGGACCTGGACCGATCCGGTGCCAAATCCGGTTATCGATGGTACTAGCGATTTTGATATTATTGATAATCCTACGCTGGCTTCGACGAGCTGGGCTAACCCGCCGGACTACCTCGACGGTTTGGTGGCACTACCCGGCGGCATGATGGTGGGCTTCACCGGTACGACAATTCATTTTTGCGAACCGTATCGTCCGCATACATGGCCGGCGGTCTATGACCAGTCGGTGTTGTACGATATTGTCGCGTTGACAACCTGGAATCAGTCACTTGCTATAATAACTGCCGGCTTTTTATCGGCGGGTACCGGTAACTCGCCGGCTAATTATATTGTAAATCAAACTCAGGTGGCAGAGCCATGTATCTCGCGCGGCTCGGTAGTCACCGATATTCAGGGAGTCATTTACTCCTCGCAAAATGGTTTGGTAAAGACCAATTATTTTCAAGCCGAAATTATCACGTTGGATATGATGAACAAGGATACGTGGCTTACATCATATCACGGGGCTACTATTTTCGGAGCACGGCACCGCGCCGAGTATATCGCCATCCACAGCGACGGTGGTTTTATTTTTGATGGTACTGATAGGCATACCGGTTTTATCTTACTGAACAACCTCGACCGCGCTACCTCGATCTGGAACGACGAGTTTGAGGGTAATACGTATGTGATGATTGATAGTAAGGTGTATCTTTGGGACAGCCCAACGGCAGACCATCAGACCTACCAGTGGGTGTCAAAGCAGTTTTACGCGCCACAGCCGATTAGCCTGGGCGCTGCTCATGTGACATCGAGCCGCCGGGTTGACGACGTGTTACCGCCTGACCCGTCGGGATTGCTTCCCGACGGGGTGCGGGCGCGGTTCAGGATTTATGCCGGGCAGGATATGACGCTGATCATGGAGCGGGATATCGAGAAGCCAACTGATATCTTCCGCCTGCCGAGTGGCTTCCGTGCCTTTGACTGGCAAATCGAGCTAATCGGCCGGGTACGTATCGACAGTGTGGAACTAGCCAGCACCATGAAGGAGCTTCAAGGTGTCTGACGTTATCGCTGTCAAAAAGCCGTTTGTTATCGTAGCAAATAAAAATGTACCGCAGATACAAAATCCTGTAGCTGATCTTGCTTCGTTAGCGACGGTCGTAAGATCGCTAAAACAAGGTGTTGAAAGTCTTGGTGGGTACCGCGGTCCTCTGCCAGGTCGAGCGGTTACCTTTAACGATTTATTTGGCCTAGGGATAATTCCACCGACGACGTTTGACGGGACTACCGGGGCGGGTACGCCCGGTGGTGGTGGGACGATAACCAGTGTTGTGGCGGGCGACGGTTTGACCGGTGGCGGCACCTCGGGCACGGTCACGCTAAGCTTGTCGACGCCGGTTACCATCGAGCATGGCGGGACGAACGCAATTACAGCTTCGGCAGCGCTGGCTAACCTCGGTGGTGCTCCGCTTATCAGTCCGGTTTTTACCGGCGACCCTCGCGCGCCGACGCCGGCCCCTGGCGACAACGACACGAGCATCGCGACGACCGCTTTCGTCCATGCCGGCGACGTGTTTCTGCAAAACCAGATTGACAGCATAGCCGGTGGTGGCGGCATTGGGACGATAACCGGGGTGGCGGCTGGCACCGGCCTAACTGGCGGCGGCACGAGTGGCGGCGTCACCTTGTCGTTGATCGTGCCGGTCACGGTGGCGCTGGGGGGCACTGGGGCGACGACAGCGCCGGCCGCGCTGGCAAATCTTGGCGGTGCCCCTCTAATCTCGCCAGTCTTCACGGGCAATCCCCGTGCGCCGACGCCCGCGCCTGGGGACGCTGATACCAGCATAGCGACAACCGCTTTTGTTACTGCTGCGATAGATGCCAGCTCAGGCGTGTCGGTTACCGATACTCCCCCAGTAGCTCCCATACAAGGCGACATGTGGTGGGATGGGGTATCTGGGCAATTATATGTGTGGGTAAATGATGGCACTTCCAGCCAGTGGGTTGTCGTAGTTAATCAACCAGGGCCGGCTGGTATTACCGGCGCTACTGGACCGCAGGGACCAACTGGTGCTGCTTCGACTGTACCTGGACCTGTCGGACCCACAGGTCCGACAGGTGCGACTGGGCCGCAAGGACCAAACATTACCGTTAGCGATATAGCGCCGTCTTCTCCGACACAGGGGATTGGTTGGTTTGATGGTGTATCTGGGCAGCTTTATATTTGGGTAAACGACGGTACCTCTAGTCAGTGGGTAATTGCGGTTAACCAGCCGGGCCCTGCCGGGGCGGTAGGAGCTACTGGGCCGACTGGTGCGACAGGTGCCGCTTCGACTGTGCCGGGGCCGGCTGGGCCGACGGGGCCGGCGGGGCCTACGGGGCTGACGGGCGCAACAGGGCCTGCGGGTGCGGATGGGGCGACAGGACCGGCGGGGCCAAACTGGACGGTAGGCACCGGCCTCACCCTGAATACTCTTACCGATCCCGATACAATCCTGCTTACGATCCCCGTTGCGGTTACTAGCGGTGGGACCGGCGCGATAACGGCGGCGGCTGGACTGGCTAACCTCGGCGGTGCGCCGTTGGCCTCGCCTGTATTCACAGGCAATCCTACGGCTCCGACGCCAACGGCTGGCGATAATGATACATCTGTTGCGACAACAGCTTTCGTTACGTCGGCAATAACAGCATCGCCAAATAAGACAATAACTATAACCGGCGATGTCGATGGTTCAGGTACATCAGCTATTACTCTAATTCTTGATACGGTTAACGCAAACGTAGGTACATTCCAGGGTATCACAGTTAATGGTAAGGGACTAGTTACTGCTGCTATCGATATGGGTTATGCGCCTTTGCTTAACCCTGCGTTTATCGGTAATCCAACGGCACCAACACCGGCTACGGCCGATAGCGATACCTCGATAGCAACAACTGCGTTTGTTAAGGCGCAAGGGTATGCGCCACTTGCTAGTCCTGTGTTCACAGGTGATCCTAGAGCACCGACACCGGCTACGTCTGATAGTGATACGAGCATTGCGACAACTGCTTTTGTCAAGGCGCAGGGGTATAAGGTTACTGGTACGGTGATCGGTGATACACCGCCCGGCAGCCCGGTATTTGGAGATGCTTGGTGGGACAGTGTCAGCGGGCAGTTGTTTATTTGGTACGGGGACGGAACCTCAAATCAATGGGTTGTTGCTACTAACCAGCCTGGGCCTCCAGGGGCTACAGGTGTGGCTGGAGCAACGGGACCGACAGGGCCAGCGGGCGCCGACTCGACAGTACCGGGTCCGGCTGGGCCAACGGGACCGACGGGCGCAACCGGCGCAACCGGCGCAACCGGCGCGCCAGGACAGACTTGGACCGTAGGTACCGGCCTCACCCTCGCCGCTAATGTCATCTCGCTCACGATCCCGGTGGCGATCACCTTGGGCGGCACCGGGGCGATCACTGCGGTAGCGGCCCTGACCAATCTGGGTGCGGCACCGATAGCGAGTCCGACGTTTACGGGCGTGCCTGCTGCGCCGACTGCCGTCGCCAATACGAATACAACCCAGCTTGCGACGACGGCTTTTGTGCAGCAGGAGCTTGCCGCCGACATTGCTTTGTATCTGCCTCTCGTGGGCGGCACGCTTACCGGTAAGCTAAACACGGTGGTGAGTGCTGCCGGGGCCGCTGGGCTTACCCTGCCGCACGGAGCTGCCCCGACAACGCCGGTTAATGGCGATTTGTGGACGACGACCGCAGGATTGTTCGCCCGCATCAATGCTGTGACGATTGGGCCGTTTAGCGGCATCCAGACTATCACCCTGACCGGCGACGTTACCGGCTCGGGCACCGGCTCGTTTGCTACGGCGATAGCTGCTGGCGTTGTCGGGACTGCCGAGCTTGCTAACGCGAACGTGACTTATGCTAAAATTCAGAACGTCACAGCAGCTAGACTTTTAGGTAATCCCACAGGCACGGCGGCGGCACCATCGGAGATTAGCCTCGGGACGGGTCTGTCCTTCGCCGGTACGGTTCTCAACGCCGCTGCGGCGCCGGTTGTGATTTCTGGCATGACCGCTGGGCAGATACCTATAGCTGCGACGGCGACGACGATAACCTCAAGTGCTAACTTATCTGGAGATATAACCAGTAATGCTACGTTAGTTGCGACGCTGGCGACGGTTAACGCGAATGTAGGCACGTTCCAGGGCATCACGGTTAACGCAAAGGGCTTGGTTACTGCTGCGGTTAACCAGGGATACATTACTGGTAACCAGACTATTACTATTACTGGCGATGTCGATGGCTCAGGCACGACTGCAATAGCATTAACTCTCGATACAGTTAATGCCAACGTAGGTACGTTCCAGGGGTTGACAGTAAATGCGAAGGGGCTGGTTACCTCTGCCGTTAATCAGAGCTATGCTCCTCTTGCTAGTCCCGTGTTTACTGGTAATCCTACAGCGCCTACACCTACGGCTGGCGATAACGATCTCAGCATAGCAACAACTGCTTTTGTTACGGCGGCGATCAACGCTTATCCTGGCGTTACGTTAAGTGACACGGCACCGGTTGCTCCTATTGTCGGAGATCAGTGGTACGACAGTGTCGGCGGCCAGATGTACGTCTGGTTTAATGACGGTACGTCGTCGCAGTGGGTACCAGTGTCAAACCAGCCAGGACCGGCTGGTGCAACCGGCGCAACCGGCGCAACCGGCGCAACCGGCGCAACCGGCGCAACTGGCGCGGATGGTGCGCCGGGGCAAACCTGGACCGTAGGTACCGGTCTCACCCTTGCTGCTAATATCATCTCGCTCACGATCCCGGTTGCGATAACCTCGGGCGGCACGGGTGCGATTACTGCGGCGGCGGCTCTGACTAATCTGGGTGCGGCGCCGATAGCGAGTCCGACCTTCACTGGGATACCTGCTGCGCCAACCGCTGCTGTCGCGACGAGCACCACACAGATCGCAACCACTGCATTCGTACAACAAGAGATTACTGCTGATCTTGCGGGTTACTTACCGCTGACTGGGGGTACATTAAGTAATGGGTTGAGTTTTGGTGCGGCGCTTGCTGCTACGCCGACGACTTTAACCAGACACATTCTTCTACATACCGCAGGTTATGGCTTTAGCGTTACTAGCGGTTCGATAAATTACGTTACCGCTGCTGGAGGTGGTCACGGATTTTATATTGGTGCAGTAAATCCAGTCAGGGTTGCTGGCACTGGACTAATACTTAATGGAGCAACATCTGGCTCTGTAACCTTAGCTGTCCCTGCTGTCGCTGGTGCAAACACAATCACGTTCCCAGCCGGCACTACTAACTTCTCGACAACAGGTGGTACTGGACAGGTTGTCAAGCAATTGACCACAGGTGGCGCGCTGACAGTGGCGAAGTTAGCGGCGTCTGAACTCGATGCCGCAGCACAAGTCCCTGTGTTACTTGGCACCGCTACCATGGCCGCCGCTGTGCGCGGCGTGTGTGTGATGGGCAACTATGCCTATACGACAAATCAATCCGCCACTGCATTGGTTGATGTCCTTGAGATTTTCGATATAACTGTTCCAACGCTACCGGTTAAAGTCGGTGGTCTGATCCTGCCCAACCAAGGGCTCGGCCAACCAGTAGTAGCCGGGCAGATCCTATATACTGGATGTAATGTCACTGCCAGTGGGTTGCAGATCATTGATGTTTCCAACCCGAAATTGCCGGTAGTGATCCGAAGTTTTAACGCGAGCGCCGCGGTGCAGTTTCTCGCATTGTCCGGTGCCTATCTTTACGTCGGATATGCTGGGGCGAACGCCACGTTCCGCATATACGATGTTAGTGATCCAGCTAATCCGATCCTAAAAGGTAATTACACAACAATGGCGGGTGCAAGCGGCACTCGAACGATTGTGCTTCAAGGAAAATACGCTTTTGTTGGAACTGGACAGACGGTAGCTGGAACTGGGGGCCTTTACATCTTCGATGTGTCTGATCCCGGCAATCCGATTCTGGTTTCAACTTACAACTGTGTAACAACAGTTTCGGGATTATGTGTCGCCGGGAAGTACCTTTATCTCCACAGTGGTACTGCCGCGAACGGAATTGAGGTTATAAATGTAGAGGATCCCGCTAACCCGGTGTTGGTTATAAATTTTGCTGTTGGTGGTGCCCCTGGCGTCGGCGGCAATCCAATCTTGTCCGGTAACTATCTGTATATAACAACCAATTCTACGACACTTGGATTGCAGGTCATTAATATCACCAATCCGGCTAGCCCTTCTCTGGTCGGAAGCGTCACGACGGTTGCTGCTGCTTTCAGTGTCGTCATGCGCGGTGAACGCCTCTATGTCACAGCGAACGCGCAATTGCGTATCTACGACGTAATGGGGCTCGACGTTCCGGCGGTACGGACTGGGTCGGTTAACACCGATAACATTTACGTTGATGGGCAAAGCAATTTCAACGGCGATATTTACGCTCAGCGTAGCTTGGTAGTAGGGCAGGGTGGTCTTAATTCTCGGGGGATGGTCGCTACGTCGGGTGGGTTGAGTTTTGGTTCTACCGCTAGTGCCAGTTCGACTGAGTTATCTAAGCACATTTCTATGTGGGGTATAACATTCGGTTTTAACGTCACTAGCAATAGAATAAACTACGTTGTCCCCAGTGCTGCTTCTCATGTGTTTGTGGTAGATGCGATTGATAAATTATTTATAAATTCGACTGGTGTTGGTATTGGCGCTACTCCAAGTCACGTCTTTGATGTCACCGCTGCTTCGACAACTGTTGCCGCAACGAATTTTGCTCAACCACATACCAATGCGAGTACGGGGAGCCAATATGCTTTTCTGATGGCAACTGATTCGACACCTACCGGCGCAACACTAACTAACTACTATGGTATATACCAAAATGGTACTTTGACGGGTGCGTCTACTACTGCTGTTACATCGTATTTTGGTGTTGCATCGAGACTAACGGTAGATGCTACGTTTACTGGTACGGTAGCTAGTGGTTTTGCATTTTGGGCGCCGCCTCCTAGTGTTACTGCTCCTTTTAGGTTCACTAACTATACGGCGTTTTATACCAGTGCAATCACCAATGGTACTGGTTTAACGACAGGTACAGTCAATAATCGTGGGTTTAATGGTGCTGCTATATCTTCAGGGGCCGCAGGAGGCACAGTTAATAATCGCGCTCTGGAACTTACTGTACCGACTGGTACGGCGCCTGCATCTGGGACGGTTAATAATCGTGGTATCTATATAACTGGAGATGGTGGCGCGGCCCCTGGTGGCACGGGCGTCGTTAATAATTATGCAATTTACAATGAGAGTGCGGCTAGTGTTTATCTGTCGGCCGGGAATGTCGGGATTAAGAACGCGACCCCGCAGGCCAATCTCCATGTCGGTACCACAGCGGCTACGGCTAGAGTATATAACGCATACACTGATGCGTCGAATGGCGAATGGGCTTATTTGGGTTCTTGGTTAACTAATACTGCGTGGTATGGTACAGATAAGAACGGGACAGGCGTTGCTCGCGACGTTGTATTAGTACGCGGCGGTGTGTCGCAGATTTTATTGCAAGGCACCGTTATTAATTGCTCGGTGCCAGTAGCAATACAGGGGACGGATAATACCGAGGCTTTTACGATTAAGAAAACGGGCGGAACCTCGTGGCTGGTATTTAAACCGGAAACGATAGCTAACTCGTTCCAGATCGGGTATTGGACAGGTGCGGCATTTGGCAATGTCGAAATTTCCGGTAGTTTGACAGTCTCGCAGCCGACTGGTGGCCCAAAGGGAGCGGGAACGCTGAACGCTATAGCCGTATATGCTAATGGCACGTTGTTGACATCCGACGCTAGTCTTAAAAGGGACATCGAGCCGCTGTCAGGATCTTGCCTGCCGCTGGTGGAGGCGGTGCAGCCTAAATCGTACCGTTGGATTGCGCCCGCCAACTCTAGTAGCGTACCGCAGGGATGGGCAGACCGACGCCGTTCCGGTTTTCTGGCACAGGATCTGGCCGGGGCTATGGGTGCCGTCCCCGGCCTCGTCGAGGGTGAGCCCGGCGACATGGCGTTTGATGTTGGAGCGGTAATAGCAGTGCTCTGGCAGGCTGTGCGTGAGCTATCGGCAAAAGTGGATGCGCTTTCATGACCGATTTTATCGTGTCGATCACCGATCCCGTGCAGCTTGCAGGAATCACCTGGGCACGGCAGCAATACAACGCGGCGATCCCGCCGCCTCCACCGGATTACCAGCCGTCGGGTATCGAGGAGGAGATGGTTAATATAAGTCCGCAATCCACCGTCGTTATCGATACTGACGAAGAGTATGTGCAGTGGGTGATGGAGCAGGCGGCGATTAGTTACGCCGATCAGCAACTCAAGTCTGAATATCAGACAGCGTATGAAACCGACGTAAAGACCCGTTCAGGAGGTAAAAATGCTTAATGGTGCAGCGCAGGAATCTGGAGGGTTTAACCAAAGCAGCAGTGGTTTTACCGCTGAAGACATCCACCGCCAGCAACGCGTTAATCTAATGATGCGGGTGCTAGACCTGGAGTGCGAAAACGCGCTATTGCAACAGGAGGTACAACAACTAAAAAGTCGACTGGCTAATCCTCCTTCCATGGACATCGAGCATAGGGCGCCTCTCGAATGATGGAGTTGACTTGTGTTGAATTTTCCTGACGCTCCTACCCTCAACCAAGTCTTTACCGCTGCCGGTAGATCTTGGTCGTGGGATGGTACGAAGTGGATCGTATCCGGCGCGGCGCCGGCGACGATGATCGTTGTCAACAATACAACAACCCTAACCACCGGCTTTACTGGGTTTGTGCGGGTTGAGAACAACACCAGCGCACCGATCACGATCACGCTGCCGCTTACTCCCACCGCTAGTCAAACGATAACGCTTAAGGATATGCTCGGTAATGCCGGTACCTATCCGGTTACCGTTAATGGTAACGGTAAAACTATCGAGGGTATGACGACACAGATACTTGCGTTTAATTTTAGTTGGCTGGATCTGATTTATACCGGCGTGCAGTGGGGCCAGACGTGAGCGAGATCCGTATCAACGCCCCCGGCGCGGGGGAGTGGATCATGCAGCGGGCTGGCGGGACGTTCATGCCCGGTCACGCACACTCACTGTCGACTCACCGCGGTGACGAGCTGGTGGGTGGATTTGTCCTCGACAGCTTTACGGGGGTCTGCGCCTGCGTGCATATGGCGGGGGCACCGGGCTGGTGCACACCCGACCTGTTGTGGATGGTGTTTGACTACAGTTTTAACCAGCTCGGCACCAAGAAGCTTCTGGCGATGGTGCGCTCGGACAATTACCTCGCGCTCTCGCTCGATCTGCGCGCCGGCTGGCGGGTAGAGACGCTGGTGCGCGACATGTACGGGGAGGGGGTGCACGCCTTTGTTCTCTACATGAAGCCGGAGTTCTGTCGGTGGCTTAACCACGTTCCGAAAGGGTGGCGGGTTCCTAGTAGAGATGTAGTATCCTCTGCCGATCTGAAAGGGGAACCGACGTGGGCAGTAAAAACGTAGCCCCGAAAGCACCGGATTATACCGCGGTAGCCGCAGCAGACTCGAAGGCTGCTCAACTGCAATTTGATCTAGGACAAGAACAGCTCGACTGGGCTAAAGACCAATATGCCCGCTACGACCCTTATGTTACTGAGTATCTTGACGCGCAGACGCAGACTACTAGAGAAGCCCAGAACATAGCGCGTCAACAGGAGGGTATGTACCTAGAAACATATGCCCCGGTAGAGCAGAAATTTGTAAACCAGGCACTTGACTGGAACAGCCCCGAGCGGGCGGCGCAACAATCTGCGATGGCGCGAGCGGATGCCGCCTCGACGATCGACGCACAGCGGCAGTCCGCGCTGACCAATCTTCAGAGCTACGGCATCGATCCCTCTACGACACGCTACGGCGCGCTGGACGCTGGCTACCGCATATCTAAGGCGGCGGCCGAGGCGGCGGCGGGGACGCAGGCGCGCAACGAGCTGGCGCAGCAGGAACTGGCGCTAGAGGGCTCGGCGATCGCCACCGGCCGCGGATTTGGACCGCAGACGGCGCAGTTCTACCAGACCTCGACCCAGGCCGGCTCGGCCGGGACTAGGGCGGCCGATACTCACTTCGCTACCGGTGCCGGCGCGATGGGTTCCCCCACCTCTTATTTTGGTGGCGGCAACACCGCACTGGGCAACCAGGCTAGTGCGATGAACATGGGATACAACAACGCCCTCGGCGGCGCGCAGCTCAACGCTGATGTAGCGTCGAAGCAATCTCAGGGTATCGGCAACCTTGCCGGTAAACTTATCGGCACCGCGCTGCCGTTCGCCCTGTCCGATCGGCGGGTGAAACGGAACATCGCTCCCCTCGGCTATCTCGGAAGGTTGATGGTCTATACGTATAATTACGTATGGGACATTTTGAGCGCAGAACCCCGCTACGGGTTTATGGCCGACGAGGTACGCGTCATAGCGCCGGAGGCGGTGGCGCGGATCGAGGGTTACGATTTCGTCCGCTATCCTCTGGCAGTCGCAGCGGCGATGAGGTGAACCATGTTTATGGTCGGATCATTTGCTGCTGGTTTGAGCGAGGGGCTCGAGAGCGGGTGGAAGCTCGGTAAGGACATTCAAGACCGAGGCTACGAGGAAGAGCGACGACGCGCGCAGAAGAAAGCTAACGCTGAGAAAGCAGATACGACACTACCAGCGCTTAAGGGTATAGCGGCGGAAGCGCCGAGCCCGACGGAAGCTCCGCCTATGCTTACCGGCAGTACCAACCTGACCGCAGATGGATACGATCCCAACCAAACATACGAACCGGCAAAAACAACTAACGGGCGGGTGGCGACGGGTGCTAAACCGGCGCTGACACCACCTTGGCAATCTGGGATTGTCGACGAAAAAGTGCCGGACAATTACAAGCCGGCGGCGCAGCCGGCTGCGGCGGTATCCCCCGCTACGGGGCCGGTGGTAGCGACCGCGGCGATCCCGCCACCGTTAAGTAGAAGTGAAACGATGGAGACGCCGGATCAGTTCGTGGCGCCGCCTCCTGGCACTACTTACGCTGCACCTACACCGTCCTGGGACCCGGCGCAATATATCGCCCCCTATGTACCGCAGCAGGGCCTCGGCGCGGCGGCTAGCAATGCCCTACGCCGGGCTCTCCCCGCCGCGCAGAACTGGATCGGTGCGCGGGTTGGCGAGTTTCGTAACGCCCCTCCGGTGCAAGCCCCGTGGTTCGCGCAGCCGGGAGGTGTTGACCGCGCAGTCAACCAAGGTATCTCAACGGTGCAGCAGGCTATTCCCAACCGTCTCCCCTCCGGCTCGGTGACGATGCCGCAAGTTGTTGGCGGCAACCAGGGTGTGGTTATTTCCGAGCCGGTGACGGGTGGGCCGCAGGTGACACAGGGGCCGCTGGAGTACAAACCTGACGACCGGCCGATGCACTATGATCCCCGTACTGGTCAGTTGGTGCCATACTGATGTCAGAACTCCCTCCCTACATCCGCGACGTTGACCGGTCACCGCCGCCACCCCCTGAAGCGGTGGAGGGGCAGGCGGGTCGACCGGCAGTCTCCGTACAGGAAAGCGCACTGCCATTGTCGGGTGGTGGTGCCCCGCCTGTTAACTTCCCGCCGCCCGTACAGACGCAGGCAGCTCCTGGTGCGGGTGGCGACTCGGCGTTGCCAGTACCGCCTGGACTTATTCCAGCCGATTTCACGGCGCCATCGCCGCGTCCGAATGAAGCACCGCCGCCGGTTACTCAGCTCGCGAGGGTTGTGCCGCGCCCCGACGAGAGAGGGCCGGGTGGTACGCCAATACCACCGGGGCGGTATACCGAGGATAATTTTCCTTACCCGGTGCAGCAAGGGACGCTAACTCCACCCAAAGAAGCCGCCCTCACCATTACTGGTCCTGGCGGTGTTGCCACAACCCAGAGTCCCGAGCCGGCGAAGACTCAGGCAACACCGCCGCCGAAACAACCGGCGCCGGAAGATGCGCCGTTGGCGACGACCCCCGGCAGCGCCGCCTTGCCACAGCCCGAGGTGTCGTCGGCCCCGTTCAAGGGAACAATCCCGATGAACGGGTATAACTACCTCGCCAATAAGCAGCCGGAGGTGTTCAACACGATCGCATCTATCGCCCAAAAATTTAGTGTAACACCGGAGCGGTTAATCCAGCACGCTAGGATGGAAAGCGATTTAAATTTAAATGTTCCTGATGGTAGCAAAGGTGAGCAGGGACCGTTTCAGATCGAACCTAAAACCCAAACGTATTTGCAAGATAAATACCTCGGCGGGCGGCAACTTGACCCTAAAACCTGGGAAGGTGGTGCCACCCTCGCTGCACTAAAAGTACGCGAGTGCGATCAGCGCGGCGCCGACAGCTATGCGTCTGTCGCTTGTTATAATGGCGGCGGCGATCCGTCAAAAGTTTATACTGCGGAGTATTTCAGTGACAAGAAATCAAAGGATTACTCCAAGTTGAATTTTGGCGATCTCGACAAGCCAGACCACGGCAGCACGATGACAGCTAACGGTGCAGTCAAGGCAGCTCGAGCCGGCCCCGATCAGTTTCAAAAATACATCGTCGACACTGCACCCCGTGGGCAGTCGATGAGCGACGCGTGGCAGCATGTTCAGGGTCTATTGTTGGAACACTTCGTCGCTAAGGGAGACATGGATGGCGCCGAGAAGGCACAGGATTTTGTGATGAGGCAAGCTTTTATGGGGTCGAACATGCACCTCATGGGGGCGGCGGCGTCGTTGGAGCGCGGCGACGGGATGACTGCGGCGCAGCAACTTGCCAAAGCCCACGCGTTTTTCCCCGACGGCACCGCTGGGCGGTTTATGACCAATGGCCGGGAAGTGTTTGGCGTGCGCCTCGACGAGGCGACGGGTAAACCCCTGGGTAGTCCCTTCAAAATCACCGCGCAGGATGCCAGGGCGCAGTTGCAGGTTACCGGCAACCAGATGACGTTTGCCAAATTTCTCTCCGACCAGCAAAAAGCCGCCGCGGACATCCGCCTGCACAACGCCCAGGCTGGGTACCAGGAGCAGCGGCCGGCGATCGAGGCCGGGAAGGAATATGGTCGTAACGTCAGGGCTGCTGAAGGACGTGCTGCGGCAGAGGATCGTATTCGCCTATCGAACCAATATATCGATCGGCGACAGGCCGAGGCGAACGCCGCTGCCGAGGCGCGGGCGGCGCGGGAGAAAGACCCAGAGACGGCGAAGCAGCTCGATGAGTTTCAGACTAAATATTCTGATCCAGCCGAGTGGCCAATCCATGCAAACTTTGCTGGGAAGCCCAACGAGGCTGAGTATACAAGACGACGCGCTACATTGTTACGCAGCCTGAAAGCTAATTCACCGGGTATGAGTTTAGGACCAAAGGATGCTGCGTATATAGCTGATCAGATTCTTACCAACGCATATAAAATAGAGCCAACCCCTGGCGGGTTTGCTGTTCTCGATAAACAATCGGGGCAGCGGGTGCCAGGAATCCAAGGTATCGACATGACGACTGGGGAGCTGCTATCCGGCAAATATCACCCGGCACGCCGGCCGCAACAACAGCAGCAGGGTGCTGCACCGGGTGGTAGCGGTGCTGCGCTGGCGACCTACGCGACCGGCAACGCGGTGCCTGGCGGCAGGTCCAGCGTCACAGGCGTCGGTGCAGATATGACGCAGCGGGTGCAGGCTATGGTGCAGGCCATGCCGCCGGAAATCCGCCGCCGGTTTGAAATCATTTCAGGGTATCGCGACGCTGCCCGGCAGCGTGAGGTTAATCCTAGCGTTACTAATTCCCGACATATGCATGGCAAAGCCATCGACCTGGCGGGTGACCCAGAAGTTTTAGGCTGGATCAACGCTAACGGTCGACCTTTCGGTCTTGGTTTTCCGCTTAGTCGCGATCCAAAAGAACGCAACCACCTGGAGATGATCGATCCGCGAACCGGCGCACGGGCATCGCTGTAATGGCCGACCCATACGACGACGAAGACGTTGATCAGCGCGAGCAGGCTGCCTACGACCAGGAAGAGGCGGCGGCACAGCAGCAACTTATGCAGCCGGTCCCCGGCGCCGACCAGACGTTTGACTTCAACGGGCAGCCGGTAACCCAGGCGATCCCGATCGTAGCCCCGGTAGCGCCACAACCGCAGCAACCACAGCAACCGCCGCAGTCCGCTCCGGCGGAAAGCTTCGATGTTACCTGGGACACGGCGCCGCAACAGCAACAGCCGGCGCCGCAACAGCAACAGCCGGCGCCGCGAGCACAACCACAACCACAACCACAACCGCAACAGCGCTCCGCGCCAGCTCTCACACCTTATCCGCAGGTTGCTGCCCGCGCTAATCGTCAGCAACGCGCCGAGCAGGCGGCCGAGGCTCGATTTGGTACGATTATTCCAAGCGAGGATACATACGACGTTGACCTAAAGACACAGCCAACCGGCGGGTTGGCCTCGGTCGTTGGCCTCGATTTCTCGACGATGGGGCATCAAATCAGCAGCCTCGCCGGTATTGGGCTTAAACAACTCGGCGCCTCTACTGAGTATCTCGACCACTTCAATGAGCAGTGGCAGAAGTTTAACGAGGACTTAACGGCGTCGTTATCCCCAGACCGACAGGCGGCGGCTGGGGTTACGGTCACTGACCCTAAAAAGCTTCTCGAAGTTTTTAAAGAGCACCCTGGCGCAGTCCTTGAGTCGTACCTCGTTACCGGTGCGACGGCGATTGCTGGGGGTCTAGGCGCGGGTGCAGCGGCGAAGCTGGCGACGCGCACCGCAGCACGGCTCGCTGGGGTTGGTGCCGCGGGTGCGGCACGAGCCGGGCAGGCCGCTGGTGTTGTTGGTGCTGGGGTGCAGGGTGGTGCCGCGGGTGCCGGCGCCCGCTACGAAGACTATGCCCACACCATCGACAATATGACCCCGGAGGAAAAAGCCAACTCGGCGATGTACCAACGCTTCCAGAGCCAAGGCATGGATGATGCCGGGGTGCGGGAGCAGATGAAGCGGCAGTTCCCAACACTCCAGCAATTCGGCGCGAACTTCGCCGCCTCGGTTGGTCTGGCCGCAGTGACACCGGGGCTGCGCGGCCAGATGTGGCAGCGCCCAACGCGCGCCGGTAATATCGGCATTGGTGCGGTTGAGGCTGGCGTCCCTGGTGCGGTTGGTACCGGCGCCAGCGCGGCGATACAGGAGCAATCCAAGGTCGCGGCCGGTACCCAGCCGGCGATTAACTGGGGCCAGGTCGGCGTCGAGGCGGCAATAGGTGGTGGGGCTGGCGGGATTTTTGGTGCCGGCACCGGGGCGTTCCGTGCCGGCCGCCCGCGCGAGGCACCGCCGCCTGAGCCGGTCGGCCCGGCGCGCGTCGACAATGTAACACCCGGCGGGGTACCGCCTGAGCACACGGCGGCGCTCAACGCTGCGGGTATCGGTCGTCCACCAGAGGGACGGGTTGATTTGGCGCAGTCGCCACTATTACTGACTAACCCCGCTGAGCGTCCGCCGGCACCTTCTGCCGGGCCGGGCGGCACCCCCCTGTCGGGAGATCCGGCGCGGCTACGTCCCGACCCGCTGACCCAGGGGCCGCCAGCCCGCTATGCTGGTGGAGAAGGTATCGGCGGCACAGCACTGCCGCCGGAGCCAGGGTTAGCAGCACCCCTTCGACCACAATTAGCGTTGCCGCCGCCCGAGCGTCAACTTCTGCTACCGCCGCCTGAAGGAGTACGTGGACCCGGCGGTCCTGGCGACTTCACGATGGGACAGGCACCAGTGCAGCCTGCCCCGATGCGGTCGCCCGGTGGTGCGCCGCTAGGACCAGAGCCGACGCCTGCATCTTTTGTGCGTCCGCAACCGGTCGGGCCAGGAGGCATACCGCTGCGGCCAGAGCCCGGTCTGGCGCAGGCTCTGCCGACGCGTCCGCTGGCCGCCGCAGCGGGGCCGGGTGGCGCGCCTCTACCAGCAGAGCCTTACCGAGCGGCACCCATACAACGTGGTGCGCCGCCACCAGGCGCCGGTCCCGGCGGTACGCCGCTGGGGCCGGAGCCGTACCCCTCGGCACCGGTACGTCCACCGTCTCCCATGGGCGCTGGGCCGGGGGGTACACCTCTACCCGGCGAGATTGCCCCCGCAGCGACGGCGCGAGCCGCAGCCGTGGGGCCAGGTGGAGCACCATTGCGGCCGGAGCCAACACCGGCACCAGCTCCACCCCGTCCAGCGCCTATCCCGGCAGGACCGGGTGGCGCACCCCTGCCGGCGGAGCCGGTACGCCGGGTTCCCCGGCGCGTGCAGCTTCCAGGGGAGAGCCCTGGCGGCACCCCGTTGCCGGAGCAGCAACAGCGCGCGGCTGCCCCCCGCCGGCTCGAGCAAGCGGTACGGGGTGAAGGATTTACCACCCAGCCAGGGCGCGTCGAGCGGCGCCCCAGCGAGGGATTAAGCCACGAGGAACTAGGCCAGCGCCTCGCAGACCTGGGGGTGTCGCAGAAGGTACGCGAGCGGCTGGTTAGCCGCACGGCACGGGCGGCAGCGCTCGATCAGATAGAAGAGATGCGAGCCCGCGGGAGGGAAGAGCCAGCGCCGGCTCCTCGTGGGGCTGAAGCACGGGAGCCGGCACCGGCCGCTCGCCCGAGCGAGGGCATGAGCCACAAGCAACTGGGCGAAGCACTCGAAAAACTTGGGCTTTCTAAGAAGGAAGTCAACCAGTTCGTTAATAAAGTGCAGCGCGCTGCCGCGTATGACCGGCTGGTGCGGCAGGAAGCGGAGGCGATCGAGCGGGTTTCTGGGACTAGAAAAGGCGAAGGAGAACAACCCACCACCATCCGCACCGTTATGGAGGCGGGGCCTGACGAAACCAAGGGGCATCCCGCAGGTGAGCGCGAGGATGCTGCGTGGCGTAAGCTGAAGCCCGAGCGCACGGTTAGCGGCAGCTACAAAGGCGCGCCGGAGTGGGTAACGAAGCCTCGGCACCTGAAGCAGCTTCGCAACTTGATGAAGCAACTGATTAAAGAAGGAGAGAAAGGCCGGTACTGGTACGAAGACAGTATGAAGAAAATCATGCAGGTAACTCGCGGGAATCTGCGTGAAGCGGAGCGGGTGACTGGGCTTATCGCGATCTACTCGCCGCAGCGCCCAGTGCCTACCAATACAGGTTTCGCCGTTAAAGCTTACGGGCAGTGGCGCCGGGGCGAGCCCATCCGCGTTGGCAGCGAAGCGCAGGATCTTAAGGCGAAGCAGTGGCTTGATAGCGGCCAGGACTGGGGTGGGCGCAAGACCAATAATTTCTACCTCAACTTGATGCACGAGCTGATCACGGCCCACCCCGAGGTGCTAGAGCCTGGTAATAACCGGCTCAACCTGCCACCCGACGTTACCGCGGCGATCAAAGGTGCGACAGTCGATCTGTGGGTGCTACGCGCTCTAGGTCACCGAGTAGATTCTGCTGGCGGTGTTACCGCGACAGGCAGTGCTGCCACTAAGTATGGGTTCTCTGAGCTTGAGATTAAGCGCCTTGCCGGGGAACTTAACGCGAGTGTGCCAGTGGGCGAGCAGCGCTGGCTGCCGCACCAAGTCCAGGCCGCGCTGTGGAGTGCGATCAAGGCCAGGTTTGAACTGAAGTCCGTTAAGGCTGCTACCTGGGCGGAGAGCGAAGCCGCTGGCTTCGCCAAGCGGAACCCGGAAACTGGTAAGCTTGAGGCGCCGTCGAAGAATGGCCCTGAACGCCAGGGGCATATGGCAATTTGGCGCAAACACGCGCTGGCGGCCGATCCCGCGGATGTGGCACGCGTCATCGATATCGCTCGTGGCGATTTTGGTGCTGCCCTCGAGCGTATGGCGCAGCATATCACCGTCGAGGCAATCCCCTCGAAAGACCTAAACCATCCGGTGTTTAACGCAAGCCGTGAAGCTCGCGACCAGTTTACTCGTGAGGCGTTTGACCTCATAACCGATGAAGACGGTAACGATTTAGTCGCTCAGAAGCTCGGCGTTGATCTGGGGTATCGAACCCCTGGGTCCGGCAGCTATGAGGGTAGGGTCAATCCCAACGTCGTTACCACGCTGATACCTGAGAAACCGGCGGGCTTCTTCGATGCGGTAAAAGCGCGGCAGTACGCTCGTGCGGTTCAGTACATTTTCAGACAAGACGCGGTGCCGATATTCCGCGCAGACCAGGCGCATAAATTTGGGCCGGATTTCTATCTGGTCGATAAGGACGGTAACAGGGTTGTCGACGACAAAGGGCGTCCCCTTAACCGGTTCCGTACCCAGGAAGACGCGCAGGCGGCTGCCGACCAGCGCACCGCCGCGGGGGAACTGACGACTATCAGGGGCGACAAAATAGCGCACGGTGCGCGGTTGGTATTTAAAGACGCTTTTGACGAAGCAAGCGAGCAGCGACTACTTACCGCCCTTGGTAGGGAACTTGGCGATGATGCCGGCTTTACTAAGATAGGTGATAATGAAGCAGTAGTTGTCAACTTTCGTGGTGACGACGGGTTACCGTTTATCGCTAAAGATCGTGACTTTCGTGCCGCAGTTGATCGGATCGTTGCAGATACCGATATAGGGGTGGATCATGTAACGCATTTTGCGTTGGAGGGTGAATATGGCCCAGTCCAAGACTGGAAGGGAGGATCTGCTCCCGCACGAGGCTTGGCCGCCGACGCCGGCGGATCACCCGATTTTCAACGGTACCTTCAGGATCGGCATGCGGCGTTCGGGAAGCTCCTCGACGACTGGAGCGACCCCGAGGCCCGCCTCGCCGCCTCCCAACCCCGAGACGGAGGAGGAGTCGGACCTAGCGGGCGGTCTACCCTAGAACTACCGCAAGCCCGCGCGCCGCCCGACCAGAGGGCGGCGCGGGAACGTGCCGCCGAGAGGCGCGCCGCTGGGGTTGAAGCAACCCCTGAAGATCTACCACCGCCGCGCGAGGATCGCCCCCTAGACGCCTCGCGCGCTCAGCGCGACCAGCCCACCGCCGAGAGCCCGCTGTCGCGGGTAATGAAAGACCCCAGGGTTAACGACCCGGTGCGCGCTGCCATCGATGCAGGCGGCAGTCTGCACGATGGGCTGCGGGCGATCGCCAACGACCCCTATACCAACCGGCGCCTGCCGCACGTCGCGGCCTATGCGCGCACTATGCTCCGCCTCGCACCGGATTTGGAGCTACGCCCGTCGGAGACAGTGCGGCGCGGCGCCTTTGTGTCGGACTTAGATCTCACGACAGGGCGGCGCGCCGAGCACATCCAGGTCCGCGAGAAGTCGGCGGAGGTGCTGCTACACGAGGCGACGCATTCAGTTGCCGGACACTACATCGACAGTCTGCAACCCGGCTCGCGTGAGTTTCAGGTGCTCACCACGATCCGCGACGAGTTTAGGCGCGGCGCCGAGGCGCATGGCCGGCTGGGCGACGAGCAGGTTGCCTACGCGCTGAGTAACCCGCACGAGCTGCACTCGATGCTCCGCACCAACCCGGAGATGCACGATTTGATGCGGGGCATCGTGCCCACCGCTGAGTACCGCGCCCGCATGGCGCAGCTAGGCTACCCCGTCGGCCCGGCTAAGTCCCTCTGGCAGTCCTTCGTCCGCTTCATCCGGCAAGCCCTGAAATTGCCGCAGAACGTGACCAGCTTGATGGATCACGTCATGCGCCCACTCGACGACATAGCCGAGGCCGGCGCCCGGTATAACCGTGACCTACCAGCTCCGACACGCGACAGCGTGGTCTACCGGCGGGGCTGGGAGCAGGAACCCCTCGTCGCCAGGACCGAGCGCGAGTTGCCGACCTTCAGCCAGGTTCGTGACTCCGTCAACGAGTGGCGTGAGGGGCGCGCCGGGAACGTCTCCTCCGGTTTCCGCCGAGGTGTGCGCCAGGGCATGCCGACGGAGCAGCTCACCGGGTTTAACCGGCATTTGTTCCAGCCGTCGACCGGTGGGGAGAACCACCTCGATGTGCTGAACCGGGCGATGGAGGGGGTAGAGCGGGTATCGCGGGAGTATGGCGAGCAGCATCAGGCTGCGGTCACCGCGGCGATAAAGAACCTCAACCCCGAGTCCAACCACGTTATGACCGAGGCGTCCCGCCTCGACATGAACCCGGCCCACCCGCCTAATCACCCACTGAATAGCCACAGCCGGGCCACGGCGGACGAGTTCAAGAAGGTAGTGGACGACTACAACAAGCTGTCCGCAGCGCAGAAGCAGGTAGTCACTGACACCTTCGACTTGACCCGCCAGCAGCGCGTCGACCGCGGCGACGCCGCCATGCGCGGCCTCGGCAAAGCGTATCTCGAGGGGGTGAGCGACGCCCAGGTCGAGACGATGGTCCGGCAAATGCGGACGATGGCGGGCGTCGACGAGATCCTCGCCAACGATACCAACCCCGTCGCACGCGCATTTGGCGACCAGTGGAACAGCAATCGCGATTTTGTTAAGGCTATAGCGACGGAGTGGAAGCGCGGCTGGATCAACAATTACGTCCCGCTGCACCGCAACGGCGACTGGGTGGTGACTTACACCGACCCCGACACCGGTCAGCCAGGCATGCTGTCCCGCTACACGAGGCACGAGGCGGAGGTGGCGCGACAAAAGCTAATTGACGAGGGAGCCGAGCCGTCGCTGGTGCTGTCGCGCGAGCGTAGGACGCCGAGCGATATCCCCCGGCTGTCGATCGTCGACGAGTTTGCCGCCAAGCTGGAGCGCAAGTTCGGCCCCGAGGGGCGCGCCCAAGCCGACGCGGCGCGCGAACTCTTGACCAAGGTCATGTTGGACCAGTCACGCTTCGCCGGCACCATGCGGAAGCGCCTAGGGGTGCACGGCGCCGACCCGAGCAAGCTGGGCGAGGCGATGAGCCAGAATTTCCTCGCACTGAAAAACGCGATGGGGCACCTGGAATACGGCCCGCAATACGACGCTGGGCTCGCCGCCATGCGCCGTCACGTCGGCGAGATGGGGCGCGGCGCCAACACGGTGAAAGTCCGCGGCGAGAACCCCACCAGCGCCGACGTGATCCAGGCGCAGCAAGTTCTCGAAGAGTTTCAGCGTCGCAAGCCAGTCAGTGAAGACCCCAACAACATCCTGCTGAAGTCGGTCAACAACGCGACGATGTTCACCTACTTTAAGTTCCTCGCCTCGCCGGCCCAGACCGTGATGAATGGCATCGAGACGTATATGCAGGGTATCCCCCGCATCGGTGCTCAGTTCGGTCTGGGTCGGGCTACGACGGCGATGGCTCGCGCGTCCGCGGAGATCATGCCCCGGCAGTTTGCCCGCGGCCTGGCCGGCACTAAGGACGTGGCGCTGCGGCGCCTCGATCCCGGCGAGTGGAACAGCGGCGATCAGATCAGGGATCACCTGATCCAGAACAGTCGACGCAACGATGCGGCCGGGATCACCGCGTTGTTTAAGCGGCTACAGGACGGCAACCTGATTGGCTATAGCAGCTATCGTGACCTCCAGAACATGGCGAAGGGCACCAGCGGTCGGCTGCGCGGCGCGGTCGACATGGCGACGGATTTTGTCTCGATTCTCCATAATAAGATGGAGGACGCGAATAGGGCGGTGACCGCACTAGCCGCCTACGATGTGCATCTGCAAAAGCACGGCGATCGCGCGGCGGCGATCGACTACGCGGATCGAATCCTGCGTAAGGCGCAGCCTAACTTCAACCTGTCGAACAAGCCACGCTTCGCCACGCCGCAGGGTAGTTTCGGTGCCTGGGGTATCCCCGTCGCACAGTTTCGCCAGCACGGCATGTGGGCATACAGCCAAATGGCCCTCGATATCCGCAACGCCTTCAAGGGCGCCGACGCCGCAACAAAGACCGAGGCCCGCTACGCCCTGGCGTTCACCATCGGCATGCAGACGGTGCTGCTCGGGGCGCTTAACTGGCTGGCCGACCCGCTGCGGTACCTCTGGGGCGCCTATGATTTCCTCTCTGGCGGTAAGCCGCAGAACCACGAACACGATTTCCGCATGGCTGCCGCTAAAATATTTGGTACGACCGGCGGCGAGTTGTTCTCCCGTGGATTATCGCGAGGGCTGGGCTACGGTCCAGACATTTCCCACCGCGTCGGTATGATCAACCCACTCCTGATACCGGAGTTCAAGGGCGACTTTAGAAACCCCCAAGATGTGACCTACGCCGCGGTGACCGCGCTTGCCGGGGCGCCGGCGATCGGTGCGGGCTCGGAGGTTCTGACTGGCCTCGCTAATTTCGGCGCCGGTAACATCACGCAAGCCGTAACCGATCTTGTGCCAAAAGTTATTCGTGATCCGCTCAAAGCTTACCGCGGCGAAACCGAGGGGCAGGTAAGCCGGCGCGGCAACATCCAGCAGACGCCGGAACAAATATCAACCCTCGACACCGTGTACCAAGTGTTTGGCTTCAAGTCTGCGCGTCAGGGCGAGCGCAGCGAACAGACGGGTTCTCAGCGGCAGCTCTTGGATCAAATCAGAACCAGTCGCGAGGCAGCAACAAAAGAAGCGGCGCACGCTCTAATCAATGGTTCTGCGAGCGAGCGACGCGCTGCAAACGAGATGGTTGTTGCTCATAACAGGCGCTACCCCGGCTCGCAGATCGATCCGAAAGATGTCTTCGCTTACCGCAAGCGCGAGATCGAGAGGTTGCGCGACCCCACACTGACATCAATAACTGTTCCCAAGGGGTTGCAGCCGGCGGTGAGACAGGCTGGAGCATTTGCTAACTACTAACTGTGGAGAACGATATGAACCCAGCCGGGCTGGCGCAAGCAGTAGTAGAGGCAGCAAACCCTCTCCCCCAAAATCGGTTTAACGCCGCTCGTGGATATATAGAACGACAACCGTGTATGAACCCACTAGGGCCGTTAGTGTGGACTACCGTCGAGGCGCGAGTGTTTGCAAAAGCGGGGAGCCGTTGGCGGGATATGACCAACGGGGTGTTTTGGATGGTAGGTGAGTGATGGGTTCTTTAATCATCGGATTGTTGTGGGTACTTCTGGCGGTAGTTCTTATCGCTGGAGTGTTCCTCGCCGTGCTCTGGGTATTGCGCTATATCGGTCTGCCGGTGCCGCCCCAGGTAGACAAATTCGGGTTATTGATCATCGCCCTGCTGGCGTTGATCTGGATAGTCACGCTGGTCCTCGGCGGTGCTGCGCCGTTCCACGGGTTATCTCTGAAATGATCACCCGCGGTCGTTGGTCCCCCCTCTATGGACCATCGCGCATCCCCTCGACCGTGCCGCCGGAGGAACCGCCGGCTGGCACCGAGGAAGAGCAATACAGCGCCGACATGCAGCGGCGCATGCTGGAGTTTGAGCTGGACCCCGCCAACTTTTTCAAGATGCCGCGGGGCAGCGGCTAAAGAAAATGGATATACTGGCTGCCGCGTTGTCTCTGATCCTGTTGCACCGGGCGGACGGTGGTGAGGTCGCGGTTATCCCAGCCCACATCGCCAGCATACACGCAAAGGCGCCGCCGACAGACGCAAAAAATAAATTGCTCTCTCCGGCAGCGCGCTGCGTCCTCTGGATGGACGACGGCAAACTACTCGCGGTGTTGGAAACCTGCGACGCGATTAAGAAATTATTGGATGAGGCGACGGGCGAGCTAAAATGACGACGCCAGCCTGGGGAGTCCCAATGACTCAGGCTGGCGTCGGGACGCCGGGGCCGACTGGCAACCCCGGCATCTAGGAGGGAACGATGGATCAGACCCGTCGTAAACTCCTGCTACTGACTATACGGTTTGGACCCTTTCGGGTCAAGATCGTCATAGCTCTGTAGTAGGAGGGGGAGCCGGCGTGAGCCGGCTCCCTATCCCTCCGCTTCACGCTAGCACGTACTTCCGCCCCTCGTTGCGTGCCAGGGTGCCGTTCTTAATCAGCGCAGTCAGTGCGTTGGATACCGCCATCTCGCCTGACTTATCGCCCTTCACGCCGATTGTTTCGAGCAACTCTCCACGCGCGAGCCCCTCCAGTGGAACTTGACGCAGCGCATCGACAATGGCACTACGCCGACTGCCGGGGCGCCGTTGGTTTTGGTGTGGGCGGTGAGCCGCTGGTATCTTCCCAGCCTTAGCCGCCGCATAGGCGTCGATCGCCTGCATGTCGCGGTCGAGCTGCGTCAACTGCGTCTCGATTTCAATCTTCCGCTCGAGCAGTGCATCGCGCTCGCCGTAGATGCGCGCCCGCTCCTGATCCATGTATTGGGCAAAATCGATCATATTCATAGCTCCTTCCTATAAGGGTACTATGAATATACGCAGACCAAACTGTGTTTCAACCAGGATGTGTGAGCGCCCGCGCCAGCGCACCAAACCCTTCCCAGATCGTGTAATCCCCCCAGGCGCGGACCTCGCACTGGGTATCAGCGCTCGCCAACACAGCGACGATGAATCGTAGGTCGGGCTGCTCACCCCGCTCAATCTCGTCGGCCAGCTCGCGAAGCTGGCGGGGGATGTCTCGGTATGCTCCGGCGTCGAGGGGTACGATCTTTGCTGTCATGAATGTGTCCACCTCATATTCAGCGGAGCTAGATGACGGCGGCGTTGCGCCGTCGCGCGGCGGTTGCGCTGCGCTCGCATGTAGATCTGGTCGTCTTCTACCCAGAACACTAGGTCATGCACGAGACCGCAATCGCAGCAGGCGATCCGGTATGTCGGACCGACCGGGATGTCTCGGGTCCAGCCTTCCACCTCGATCTCCTGGGTATATTTAGCTTTCATCGAGGGTCGATCATAGCCGCGAGTTCAAGGTCGGTGAACCTCGTCGTAACGCTTATCCCAGCGCCGTCATGGCGGCTCCTGCGTGATGTTCAGGACGATCCTTGGCTGCCTACCCGGCACTGGCGTCTCGCCGGGTTTGAGCAACCGAGCTAGCCAGTAGGGGATGGGGATCGAGTAGGTACGCTCGATCCGCCCAGGAGGATCGTCAGGGTCGCGGAACTGAATAAACGGAAACCACATAGGCTAGGTCACCTTCAGGGGTTGCGGCATCATCTCGATAACGCATGCTCCGCAGTATTGATAGTTAACGGGTTCTTTGTTCGGGTGGGCTGTAAATTGCAGCAATATCCCGCCACGCTGTAACCCATGTGTGGGGCACTCTAGCCCTTCTTTTGAACTCCACGAGCCGAAATCAAACGGCAAGTACGTAGATGGTGTTTGCATTAGCCTACCTCCCCCTCGTCAAACTTATCGAGGTAGCCCGCAACGAGCCGAATAAACCACGCGCGACGTTGGAGCAGTACCTTTAGAGTGTTACGGTCTTTTTGACTGAGACTATTAAAGTCCTCGACGCTAGGTGCGGTATCGTTGCTGATAATCGGGGGGTTATATTCTTCCTCGCTACTGACAAACTGCACCGCTTTACCGACCCCGGCGAGGACTTTATGGAAGCGCTTCATCAGCCGTTGCTGCGCGATCTGGTCTAGGGTGTAGATCTGAATACGCCCACCGACCTTGTCGACGTGAGCATCGTCGTTGGTCCACCCCGGCGGGTACCCCTCGGCCTGCTGTTTCCCCCAGTCGACGGAGCCCATGCCGCGTTCCTCGCGGGTCATTTCCCATCGGGGCGAGTGCGCTAGCCGGCGTGCCGCAATCTGCTCCAGCGTTAACCGGGGCGGCGGCGCCGGTTTAGCCGGCTTGGCGGTAAGCGGCGACGCTGGCAGTTCTCCAGCCTCCCTGAGCCGCGACTTGAGCCCCGACACAGTGCCGATGGAAACGCCGTGACGCAGTGCAACTTCCTGTTGTGCCATCGGGTTGTTTTTGAGATCGGCGACAATAGCGGCGCGGGTTTCAGCGCTGATTTTACCCGCAACTGGGTAGGACTTCCCATCGGTACCAACCACTTTCGCGGTTTCAGGTGCGGAAGGTTCCGCACCTGAACGAATAGCTGCTGCTACCGTCTTATCGTCGACGTGGGCTAGCTTGGCAATTTGCCGATTGCTCGCATTTGGATTCCGCCTTTTGTATTCGCGGATAATATCCTGCTGCTGAGCGCTGGTTAGGTGCCGGCGCCGCAAATTAGCGCCGATGATATATGCGAACACGTCCTGGTCGGGACGCAGCCGCTCGTAGCGCGGCTCGACATCGGCGATCTCACAGGCTTTCTCGCGGTTGCGCCCGTCGACCAACAAGGCGCCGTCAGATGTCAGCTTGATGGGCTGTTGCAGCCCGTTGGTTTCGATGTCGGTAGCCAGTTCAAACAGCTCGGTTGCCGACATCATGGGGAACAACTCCGCATCAGGGTGATGCGGTATCGGCTCGCGGGGGAAGAGTCGGGTAACAGTAGACATGGGGGGACTCCAAGAAAGAAGGGGCGGGGGTTGCCCCCCGCCCGGTTAGCTACTCGGCGGCCAGTTGCTCTGGCTCATCCGGGCGCTCGATCTGCGGGTACGGATCTTCGACCCCCAGATTGAGCTTCTTTCCTGGTACCGTCTTGCCCTCGCGCCACAGGTTGAACGTCAGCATCGCCAGCGCGAGGATCTTGGTGTCCCCCAGCTTCAGCTTGGCCTTGGCCGAGCCCAGCGGTGCCCCCTTGGCGGTTTCGTGCTCGTCGAGGCGCTTCTGGAGCACCGCGACGGGGTGGGTGGGGGGAAGGCTCTCTTCCGACAACATCGGAAAGAAGTCTTCCAGCACACCCGAGCCATACGCCTCCTTGATCTTCCAGGCGAGGAACGTCGCGACGTTCCTGTCGTCGAGACGGCGTGCCGCCGCGGGGTAGACGTTGCGGACCAGATGCGCCGCCTCGCCCAGCGTCGGATGCGCCTTGGCGTAGTCGAGGATGTCGATGTTGGTGATCGGCGACACCGGCATCCGGCCGTAGTAGTTAAGGTTCTTCTCTTCGTAGGGGATAGCCAGCTTCTTAATGATGTTGCTGAGCTGGTTGCTCAACCCGTTGACCCCGGCGCAGTGCAACGTGTCTTCGCCGGTACGGGACACCCCATTGTCGATGTAGGCAAACAACTGGTCGTTATGCGGCACATCTGAAACAACGTAGCTCTCGAAAGAGCAGTTGGACAGATAGCATGCCATCAAGCGATGACCCGCATCTTCGAGGTCGCCCTGATCGGTGAGAATGATCGACTCGCCGGTCTTCATCCAGCGCTTGTTCGCCATCTGGATGGCGTAACGGAACACGTCAGGCCAGCGCAGCTTGCGATTGTGTTTGTTGCAGAGAAGCAACTGCTCGGCGAGCTGGGGGGTGATCGTGTGCCAGCCATTCGGCAGGTTAATCACCGGGCGCGGCTGAACTGCCGCCCAGGTCCGAAACTGCTCAACTGCGTGCTGGAAGGCTTGTGGTCCCGCGGCGAGATCGACACGCACTTGGGGCTTCCACGGGGTTGCCGTGTCACTCATGGTATAGTCCTTCTATATGCGAGGGATCAATCCGGGGCCGGGATGGCCCCTATTGCCGATCGCCTCATAGGTATAGGTTACCCTTACGGGCCGTGCAAGGAGTTTTTTTGATCGTGGGCTCTGACCGTGTCGATGAAGGACTGAAACGCGCGCTGGTGGCGATAGGCGGCTACGGCGCACTAGCGCGGGCGCTTGGGATTACTAAGGGGGCAGTCTGGCAATGGCGGCAAGTGCCGCCTCGGCACGTCATAACGATCGAGCGGCTCACCGGTATTCCGCGCGAGGTGCTGCGGCCGGACCTGCATCCATCAAGGGAGTAGAGACGATGCACTGGGCCTTGTTGTGGGCGTCGGCGCTGATCGGCGCTGGCGTGGGTATATTCGTAGCCGTCGACACGTTCCTCGACGGCTCCCCCTCACGTAGCCGCGCCGTGTGCGACCGCTACGTGCAGACGCTGTTGCAGTCTACCGATCCGGTCGAGATCGCCCGCGCCGGCATCATCATCCGCGAAATGCCCTGTAGTCTGCGGCGGCGCCTACCCCCTACGAATTAGCAGGTCTTTTACTGGGTTTTTAAAAAATTATCACTGTAAGCGATTGATATTGGCTGCGTTGTGGCGGAACGGCACTCCACGGTACCTATGTCTCTCATAGTCTCAGGAAGTCCACAACTCCTTGATCGGGCTGCATTACGCTCCTATAAGAGTCTCAGTTAGTCTCAGAACGTCTCAGATAATCCCACTTGAATTGTTGGGTTGGACGACGTATTTGACAGATGTGACCGCGGAATCCTCCGCCACATAGAGGGCTGACGAGTTATGGCACGCAGGGCAACGCCGCTGACAGCGCGGCAGGTAGCAACGGCAAAACCAGGGGTCTACGGCGATGGGAACGGACTGTTCCTGATCGTCCAGATGAGCGGCGCACGCGCCTGGGAAGTGCGTTACAAGGTCATCACCAGCCAGAAGCGCCGGTCGATGGGTATCGGCGGCGTCGACCACCCCTACTCTCTGGCAGAAGCGCGCGAGCAGGCGCGCGCGATCCAGAAGGCGGCGAAGCTCGGCATCGATCCACGGGTCGAGCGGGCGCAACAGCGGGGGGAGGCAGCCAAGGTAGACGAGACGACCTTTCGATCCTTTCGATTCTGCGCTGAAGGATATATCGCAAGCCATCGATCTGCTTGGAAGAGCGCTCAGCATGCTCAAGACTGGGAGAGGTCGCTGACCAACCACGCCTACCCTCTCCTGGGTGATAGGCCGGTGCAGGACATTACCGCGCTCGATGTGTTGGAGGTGTTGCAGCCGATCTGGTTGAAGATCCCCGAGACAGCCAGCCGGGTCCGCAACCGCATCGAGCTGGCGATCGACTGGGGCATCGCGATGGGTCATCGCACCAACGAGGCGAACCCGGCGCGCTGGGCCGGTAAGCTGCGAATGCTGTTGCCGTCGCCGACCAAGGCCGCTGCGATGGAGCGTCTCACCAGCGGTCGACGAGAGCATTTCGACGCGCTCCCCTGGCAGGAGCTGCCCGCCTTCGTCGCACGCCTGCGTGAGTACGAGTCCCTAACGGCGCGAGCGCTTGAGTTCACCATCCTCACCGTCGCTCGTACCAACATGACGCGGGCCGCGGAGTGGAACGAGGTCGATTTCGACGCGCGGGTGTGGACGGTCCCGGCGGTGCGGATGAAGATGGGTAAAGCCCACGAGGTACCCCTATCAGACCGGGCGGTAGAAATCCTAATCCAGCAAAAGGAATACGCCGATCGTACTCGCTCAAAGTTTATTTTCCCCGGCGTCGATCCACAACGGCCCATCCACGATAACACAATGTACACGTTTCTAAAACGATACATGGGGCGTGACGATATCACTGTGCATGGTTTCCGCTCTACCTTCCGGCAGTGGGTAGCGGATAAAGAACTGCCACCTGACGCAGCCGAGATGGCGCTGGCTCATACCCTCGGCAAGGTGTTAGGGGCATACCAACGCAGTAAGCTGTTGGACCGGCGACGCCACCTGATGGATGCGTGGGCTAGGTTTATCTCCGGCGAAGACACGACAGTTATTGCGTTCCCAGTTCGAGCTTAGCTAGGAACTCGCTGGGTGGGGTAATAATGATACGTACCCTGCCCAGCTTTACCGTTTTAATTTTCTTGTCTTTGATCAGCCGCCACGTCCCAGCCCGCGAGATACCTACTTTTGGATACCACTCGCTGACCCGCCATCCTTGCTTTTCGTCATTCATATTTATCCCTCGACGGTAGGTCTGATGGTTGGGGGTTATCCTTACGCACATTATCGAGGACGTGCGTTAGCTGCGGGTGTCGTAGATCAAACTCGACACACCGTGTGAGGTACGCTCCTGGTGGGTTAGCCCGGTTGGATTTACCTATCGTAGCGTGTTTAGCAGCGTCAATCTTCCATCTTAGTTCCATATCTTTTCTGAGTTGTTTCCAGTTGATATGATATTTCCTACACCATTCAATTAGAGTGTAGCGGTTGACCCGCATCACCTCATCCTCAAGCGCAATATGTATTTCTATACGTTTAGCATTTTGGTTTGGGTACCGTATCGCAACGGGTATGGTTTTTGTATTAAGATTAGTACTCATAATATCGGTCACTAAAGTCTCTTGCTGGAACGACGATATAAATTTATCCAGCACCTCCTCGGCACCCTGGGCTAGAACTATTGCTTCCCCCCGCTCGCGGCGAAGGCTGTTAAAGTTGGTAAATAAGAAATCCCGCATGCTGGCGAGGTCGAAATTAACTAGTTTTAGGTGAAATGCGTATAAAGCGCCGAGTAAGATACAGGTAATAAATCCAATATAAAACCGCTCGCCAGCTTGTGGCTTAAGTATCTCCACAAGCTGCCTAGTGAAAGTGTGGTAGTCGTTTTGTACTCTATCCATGTTTTGCGCCAGCCACGCTGCGTATACCGCGCCGGCAGTACCACGGTTAGCCTCAAACGCACCTACCAGACTCGTATCCGTATTGCCTTCGTACATTGTTTGGAGGGGGAATGAAAATAAACGCAACGCCCCCGCATCGGTCGTCGCACCAGTCATGTGGATTACATCATCCATAATTTCCTGGTTTGTTGTAATCACACATATGCTACTCCACGCATTCACCTTACGCGCCGCCGCGTTGCGGTCGAGCCGGAGTTTGTCGCTACCCTCCGATATCGAGAACAACATCTCGATAACTCGCTTACTACTATCATCATCGTAAATCCTAATCTCATCGAGGTACTGCGGCATCGAGTGCCACTTACCCAGCCGATCGCTAATAGCGTTGACGGTATCTCGCAGCTTGATGTGGTTACCATGCCACGAGGTCCACACCGACTGCCCCGCGGCGGCAGCGGTGGATTTAGCAGTACCGGACGCGCCATAGGTCGAAGCGATTAGCCCCCCGCCAAAATGCCCGAGCTGGACTAGCGGTGCTGCGAAGGCGGCGGCCACGACGATTTGTATATCCGGCCGATCCTTGATCAGGGTGTTTACCGCCTGGGTCCAAGGCTCACGCTTGCCCTTTGGTGTGAAGTCAGCCGCCATGATCGGGTCGGAACAGACAATCGACCGGGTGCTGCCATCGGGCTGGTACAATATGTCCCCAACAGCAAACCCGGCCTTGCTCCAGGTACAAGGTTTGATATCGTCATGCACCTGCATCATATTTTCTAAATGTTTGATCCAGGCCACGAGAAATCTCCCAAACGTCTTTGCTTCGTGATCGTGTAGTGTGATGTGCTGCCGCGCAAAATATTGTCGAGCATGCTGCTCGGTAGGGATCGATACCTCGTCGAAATAAACATAATGTCCAGGGTTGTGGGTAAAAGACAGACGATACCCTTCCGCTAATTTGATCAACCGCGGTGCGACGACCATGCTTTTTATCACCGCCACCCAGTCGGCCTCGCCCGACTTGTCGACCAGGCGGGCCTCGAGCCAGCCCTGGGCGCGCCGGTAGCCCACCGGCATATCCCAGTTCTCGACACCGAGGCTGAGCGGCGAGCGGATGTGGCCCCAGTGCGGGCAGCTCGGACACACGTCTCGCCGGTAGCCGTGGTATTTGGTGCAGGTGGGAAGCCCCAGAGCCTTGCGGGTGCGCTCATCGTGCGCTCGCTGCAACTCCGCGTCGGTGTCAGTCCTCGAGTAGGCAGCGTGCCCCTGCCCCAGCCGGTGCGCGTACTCGTCGCCGTCAACGCACCCGGTTGCTAGCGTGACGTGCCCCAGGTACCAGAGGTCGCGTGAATCCTGCGCGCCGCCGGTCGCCAGCGAGGTCTTTACTTGGGCGCAGCGCTCGGCGATCAATGCCATGTAGTGCGGCCGGCGCTCGATGCCGGTCTGCACCGCGGCGTTGAGCCCCTCGTGCCCAGCGAAGGCGCTGGAGGGGCCTCCGCTCAAGCCGCTGTCGGTGGGTTCGCGCTGTTCGACGAGGTGCTTGTAGGGCGCTAGGGCGGCGTCTAGCTCCCCCCTGTCAATCGGTCCCATAATTTGCCGCTGGGGTGAGCGTGTCCCATAGGACTGTAACCGGCATCGGCTGCTCTGGGATTTTATGGTTGCGCGTGTTAGGAGGGCGCAGGATGCGGCTAGCGTCGCTGGTAATCTGGACATCGCCAGGAGCCTTATGGGCGATCAACGCCGCCTTCACCAACTCAGCACGAGGCTGCCACTCAACACGTAGGAAAGTTTGGTCAATGACCCAATACAAGTGTACGCCGTAACCGCTGCGTATGGCTAAATTAGGTTGTGGTATTTTCAAATTGGCGACGAAGCTTCTAACCTCATTTAAATTAGCAAAGCAACGAGATGGGTCTTTACCATCACCATCGCGTTTAATATCGGCGTCATACCAAAAACATTGCAGTCGATCGACATTGGCGTGGGTCCGTTCCCCCTTGTATTTTGGGTTTCCCAGCGGATCGTGTCCCGTAGCCTCCGCTAATTTAAACGATGCCGGGGAATACCAGACATCCATGTTCTTGCCATCAGCCCAGCGGATGAACGAGGCCGCTTCCTGGGTGCTTGCTCGGGGAAAAAATCTTGTCCCCATCGGTTTACCCGGCCCCTTGTAGCAGACTGCGAAGAACGCACCGGGCGCAACAACGCTCGCCAGAAATGTGGCGGTATCCATCAGCAAACCCCTTGGGAAAAGAAAGCGGGGCTTTAAGCCCCGCTTGTAATGGCTAGTCGACGCGGGTCGCTAGCAGTGCGTCAATGGCAGCGTTCAGCCCGGCGGGTGCCGTGGATACCGGCGACCCGGCACCGTTAGGCGAGGGCGGCTCCGGCGCTGTTCTTACACCCGGTGACGCGGAAAGAGGGGCAGTATGCGAAGCCGGCGCGTTGCCCGACGGCGCACCGGCAGCGATAGGGGCGGCACCGCCAAAGGTGGCGGGCCGCCGCATCGGTGTAACCTTACGAGCTGCTTGGGATGCTTGCAACTCGGCCTCCTTCTCTCGCGCATAGACCGCAGCCTGCTGCGCCTCGGCAATCGCAGCTTGCGGGGGTGGCGGCGGAGGCTCTGGCGCAGGTGGAGGAGGGGGAGGTGGTGCCGGAGGTTCCGTTGGCGTCTCCGGCTCCGGCTCGGGGTCACCCTCACCCACCGCCGGCATCGCGACGCTGTCGACCAGGATGCGACCTACTACGGGGTGCGCCATGACCCCTGACTTGCCATCCGGCCCGACGACCTGGCGGGCTTCCTCATCGGTGAGCCAGCGCACCGCCGAGAATGTCAATTGCGGGTATGCCAGCTCATGCGAGAACCCGATCCTGGTTACCAGCGCCTCCAGCGGAGCCCCGCGGCGAGCCAGATTGCCGGCGTAGAGCGACAGGTTGGCGAGGCTGGTCGGCGGCACCCGCAGCAGCATCGGGCCGCCGTAAGATTCATTCTCGAGGTCCAACGCCGGCACGATCGCGAGGCGCTTACTGTCGGCGCAGCGCTTAGCGCGCTTATTGTCGTCGGTCATCCTCGAGCCCCACTCGTTCTGGGGGCACCTGGCGCAGAGTGCCGCCTGCTTAGCCGGCACATTAGGCTCCGGCTTGATGCCATCGAGCGAGTAGCAGTCCGGCGGCTGATCGCTGCCTTCAGTGTAGGGCTTGAGGTAGAAGATCTTACTCACGGCTGCCGAGGCGCCAATAATAACCGCCTCGATAGTCTGGGCCGGCTGGTCTGGCCGCACCGGATCACGCACAATGTCTTCGTCACCCTGGTAAACTAGGCGCCAGACCTTGCCGCGAAAGGTGACGACGGCAAATCCCAACGGGATGTTTGCTTGGGCGGCGCTGTTGAGCCCAGAGGTTCTACCCTGATAGATACTCGGGGGCCGCCCTTGATCGAGGACGGCTAGGGCGTTCACTCCACTCATACGGAAATCCTTCCTATCGCAGCTATAGTCACTCAGCTCCGGCGAACGCGCAAGACGGTTTCTTGGCTCATGTTAACTCCCGGCACCGGTTCACTTGTCTCGTCCATCAGTGACATTACGGCAGTTTTGCTGACCCTTGCTTCGAGCAGATCCCAGGCTTGGTTGGCTAGGATATAGGACAGTGTCGCGGGCCAGTCCTTGACGGTGACAGATGTCTCGGTGTTCATGTACACCGTGCCATCAGGTGACGACATGGAAGTGACACCAGCGGCCTGAAGCTCGCTCAAGATCATGTTGGCTAGCGTCGACAACATGTCGTTGAACGGGTGCAGGATCTTTTTATGGTGTTCTTGAAGTTGTTCCTTCCTTCGGCGCAGTGCCAGATACCTTTGTGTCATCTCCGCTACTGACAGTGGTGCTTCTGGTGCTGCTGGATTTGGTGCGGGCACTCGCTCCTCCTGCGGTGTATGTCACCTCGGTGATGTGATCGCCGGTCGGTTTTTCTTCACTCGGCGGTGCCATCTGTGTCTGGATCGCGCGAGCGTGGTAGACCGCCAGCCCGTCTTGAATCCACTGGTTGATCCGCGTTGGCATGTCGGGCTCACCCAGGTGGGCAGACCACAACGTTAGGTAACCTTCCTGCGAGTGGTCATACAGAAACTGGATAAATTCCGGCGGTGCCGGCTGGGTGGGATCGAGCCCGGCCGCATCGAGGTCGAGCAGGGTCATCGGTAGTGGGTCAGACATCAGGGTTCCTCCTTGGTAGGTGGTTGCGGTGGGGGCTTGGGAGATTGCCATTACTACTCCTTGATTTGGCTCCAGAGTTTCGCCGCATCCTCCTCGGTGCGGTGATCTCGCACGATATGCTGTGTCGCCGCCTCCATCGCCTTACGCCCGCCCATTGATTTCCGGCTGGCCCTCGAAGCGCGCGATCATTTCCTTCATCAGCGTGACGACATCTTGCCGGTTGGCGCCGTTCGACATGTAGTTGCAGCGCCCGGTCGTCTCGCCGTAGGGAAACACCATCACCACGATGCCGGTTTGGCGCGCGTCGCCCTTGGCGCCGCCGTTTAGAAACTCATCGAGCGTCTGCATGATCGCGGTCATTCGTTCGTGATACTTGGCCTCGACCGGCGCATCACCGAGCTGTTGGTGCGGGCGTTGCTGATAGAACTCCCGGCGGCGTTTGCTTTCGCCCATCGTCTATCTCGTGATGTGTTTGACGGCCCACATGACCGCCTCTTCGATTTTGGTCTTAGCCAGGGACAACTCGCGGCTATTACCTGTATGGTCGCACATTAGATAAAATGACCTACCGGCATCTTTTATCGCTTGCATTTGCAGCTTCTCGGTGTCGGTGAGTACGCGGTACTCGTGACGCATCACATTGTTGACGACGCGTTCGTCTGATGTGCTATCCACTATATCAACTCCTTCTCCTGGGCGAGCCATTCCGGCATCGTCACAGTGCCATCGTCGTTGACTTCTATCTGCGACAGAGGCAGCCAGACGGTGTGATCTCCGTCGAAGAACTGGATCGCTCTTTCAGTCCGCGCCCTAACTTGGCCGGCGATGTCGACGAGTTCGTTGCGGCTCATAGGGCGTCTATCCTCCGCTTAATTTCTCTCTCGCCAAGGCAGACCCAAGCCGGGTCGTTAAAGGCGTGGACGGCAAACGCGGCCTTGGCGTGGTCTATGTCCTTGGCATT
>Ga0065705_10104163_pt1 | contig 63477 bp, 52 predicted proteins | sample SwibulcommuniRL2_FD_59092 | JGI IMG/M metagenome (GOLD analysis project Ga0065705, IMG submission 59092) | Bulk soil microbial communities from switchgrass field near Rose Lake, East Lansing, Michigan, USA - RL2 Bulk Soil v2 (version 2) | ecosystem: Environmental > Terrestrial > Soil >...
CGATCGGACAGAATTATTCCGAAAACCAGGGCGATGTCGTCTATGAAGTCACGCTGCTCCTGACCGACACTCATCCGGCCATGCGGTGGGGCATGACCGCCGCTGTCAAGTTTGAATAATTACAAGGACTCAACGTCTCCTGACGTTGTCCAAAGCCTAAAGACTTTGGAATCCTTGAATGTGAGGCTTTTATGTCCCTATTTAGCAAATCAACAAATGGTAGCAGCCATAACAACGAGCACATCATTGACCTGCGCGATGTGCATAAATATTACAAAACAGCCATAGGCGATTATCACGCGCTCAAGAGCATTGATCTGCAAATCGAAGCCGGTGAATTTGTCAGCATTATCGGCAAATCTGGGAGTGGAAAATCCACGCTGCTCAACATGATCACGGGCATCGATCATCCAACGACCGGTGAAGTATTCGTCAATGGAACAGGTGTACACGAGTTAGGCGAAAACCGTATGGCGCGCTGGCGCGGGAAGAATCTTGGCGTCGTGTTCCAATTCTTCCAACTGCTTCCCACCATCTCCGTTGTCGAAAACATTATGTTGCCAATGGATTTCTGCCGTACCTATCCGATGCGCGAGCGTGAGAAGCGCGCCCTGGCGCTGCTTGAAATGGTAGAACTGGCGGACCATGCCTACAAATTACCTACCGCGCTTTCGGGCGGACAGCAGCAACGGGTCGCGATTGCGCGTGCTCTAGCGAATGATCCACCCATTGTGATTGCGGATGAGCCGACAGGAAACCTGGACTCTAAAACTGCTGAAGCCGTCTTCACATTGTTCAATGATCTGGTTGCACAGGGCAAGACCATTATCATCGTCACGCATGATAGTGGACTCGCAAAACGCACTCATCGCACCGCTTTAATTACCGATGGAGAAATCGTCAACGAATATGTAGCCAGGGCTATGCCAACACTCACACAGGATCAAATGTTGCAGGCTACCCGTAACGTCAACAGCATGGTTTATGAACCGGGCACACTAATCTTTTCCGAGGGAACAAATGCAGATTGTTTCTACATCGTGGCCAAAGGAACAGTGGAAGTTTTTCTGCCGCGCGTCAATCAATCGGATGTGATCGCCGTTCAACTCGGACCGGGAAAATATTTCGGCGAAATGGAATTCTTCCACGAGAAAAAACATCAAGCCTCCATCCGCGCCTCGGAGCGCGGACCGGTAGAGGTACTTTGCATCAGCTACGATCAACTCAGCGAATTGCTGGGCGAGTCGCCCATCACGCGGGAAGCGCTACACCAATCCGCTCACAAGCATGAAGAGGAAAATGTTGCTCGAAGGGAAGAATTATCATGAGCAGCCGATGGAAAAAGGTCTGGACTGATTTCTGGAGCAATAAGTCGCGCACCTTCTTGACCATCATTACCATTGCAGTCGGGGTGCTGGCTGTCGGCTTCAACAGCAACCTGGGGCAATATATGGCGGAAAGCATGGATCACGATTACCTTTCTGCCAGCCCCTCTGAGGCCACCGTTTTCGCAGGGCCATTGGATGATGATATGGTGAAGATTGCGCGTGAGGTGCCCGGTGTGGATGCGGTGGAGGGTCGTAGTTCGACCAGCGCGAAAGTAGTCCGCACTGATGAGAAAAAAATTACCATCCAGTTTACCGCTGTCAAAGATCCCAGTCACACCACGTTGAACCAACTGAAGCCCGCGCTGGGTGAAACCAGCCTGCCAGTTCTGGGCGAAAAAGAAATCATTGTGGATGCTTCCGCCAAATCACTTGGATACAAACCTGGGGATAAGATTACGGTTGAATTGGGAGATGGAAAGCATCGCGAGCTAACTTTCTCTGGATATATGCATGATGTGACGGGTTTTCCGTTCGGGTTTACAAATACGATGAATGCCTATGTCACACCCAAAACCTTGGAATGGCTCGGCGGTTCTCAGAAATATGACTCACTGGCAGTCAGCGTAGCTGAAAAACAGACAGACCAGGAACACGTGACGAAAGTTGCGCAGGCTGTTGCTGACCGTGTTGAACGCGCAGGCGCAACAATCTACTTTGTGAATGTCTATCAGCCTGGTCATCACTTTGCCTACAACATCTCAAATGGAGTTTTCTTCATCCTGACCGTGCTTGGTTACATGACGGTCTTGTTGAGCGGATTCCTAATTGTCAATACCATCACCGCCCTGGTAACTCAGCAAACGCGCCAGATCGGGATCATGAAAGCCATCGGGGGAGACAATTCACAAGTGTTCGTAATGTATGTGGTTTTGATCCTCTGCTTTGGGTTGACTGCACTGGCAATTGCTGTTCCACTGGCAAATGGAGGCGCAAAATTTTTCGGTGCAGGGATGGCTCAATACTTAAATTTCCATCCGCTGCCCTTTGTTGGATATCGAAGCGCTTATATTCAACAGGTGATCGTGGCCTTGGTTGTGCCGTTGCTGGCAGCCCTCTGGCCCATTTATAGCAGTGTACGCGTTACGGTACGAGAAGCGATTAGTGACTACGGCATTGGTGGCAATGCCAAACCAAAAGATAAATCGGTAAGCAAAGGTGCGCTGTTTTTGCCGCGCCCAATGCGACTTTCTCTCCGCAATGCCTTTCGTAAAAGGTCTCGCCTGATACTGACTCTCTTTACCCTTGTACTGGGTGGCGCCATCTTCATCGGCGTTTATAACCTGTGGGCTTCCTTCGATAAAACGATCCGAGACATTCAGGGATATTTTCTCGCAGACATTAACATCTCCTTCGGACGTTCCTACCGCTTTGACGAAGTTGCACCCATCGCCCAGGGCATTCCCGGAGTTTCCAGTGTGGAAGGTTGGGCAGAATATCCCGGCACCCTCATTTCGGACGAGAAGGCCGCCGGCACGCAAATCTTGTTTGTCGCGCCGCCTTCCACCTCGACCCTGATCGACCCAGTCATTACCTCGGGTCGCTGGTTGAAAACTGGCGATGAGAATGCCATCGTGATTGGCAATCACCTTCTCAATGTTTTTCCTAACTTGAAAGTTGGCGATTGGTTAACGATCAAGATCGACAACAAGGACACGAAGTGGCATATCGTTGGCACATACAGCCTGACAGGGAACGTAAGTCCACCCCTGCTATACGTGAACTATGAATATCTCAGTCATGTGGTCGGCCAACCTGGACAAGTCTATTCTCTGCGCGTTTTGACGAAACAACATGACACAATTACACAAAGAAGAATCAGCGATCAGCTGCAAGCTCTTTATAAAGCACATGGCATTAACGTAGGCTCGACACAACTTGGCGCAGAGTTTATCCGTGACCAAAAAGCGCAGACTGACATCCTGGTGTACTTCATGCTGGGCATGGCAGTGATGATTGCCATTGTCGGTGGATTAGGTTTGATGGGTACCATGAGCATTAATGTACTCGAACGGACGCGCGAGATCGGCGTCATGCGCGCTATTGGTGCATCGAATGGTGACATTCAGGGAATCGTTATTGTCGAGGGCCTGGTCATCGGTTTGATCAGCTGGAGTGTCAGCATCCTGGTAGCTATCCCAATCACGGGCGTTCTGTGTTTCGGCGTAGGGATGGCAATCCTCACAGCACCAATGCCTGCGGTCTATGGCGTGACTGGAATCGTTGCCTGGCTGGTTTTTACTCTTGTCCTTGCCACGATTGCAAGCTCGTTACCCGCTCGACGAGCCTCACGACTCACTGTAAGAGATACACTGGCATACGAGTAGAAAAGAAAGTAACAAAAGTAGACACGCAGACAACTTCTCGCCTGCGTGTCTTTTTGTTTAGCTCAGTGTCTTATGAGACTACAGACACGATCGTTTCCTTCGACTCGATCACTTCTGCTTTCAACTTTCCCGCAGACATCTCGCGCAGCTGATTTTGGAAAGCCTCAAAAGAATCAATGGGAAATTGCAGAGTCATCGTAATATCTGCTGCGAAATCTTCCCCCAGCACTTCCCCGCTTTGACGCGTCACCAGCAACCTCACACGCTCCAATAAATGATACGGGATTGCAAGCAGTGCCACATGCACAGGGACTCTTCGTCCGCGTTTCACAGCATGGACCACCCCCTGAGTCGACTCAGTGTACGCTTTGACCAATCCACCGGTACCCAATAATGTGCCGCCGAAATAACGCGTGATGACGACGGCTACATCCCCAAGTCCACTTCCGCGCAAAACTGCCAGTGCGGGCTTGCCGGCTGTTCCCGAAGGTTCGCCATCGTCCGAGAAATATTCAGTGACTGTATTTCCTCCGCCAATGATATAGGCCGGTACGTTATGACTCGCATCTGCAAACTCTTTTTTGATACGCGCGAGAAACGCCCGGGCTTCGTCAATGCTGAAAACAGGTGCAAGCGTAGCGATGAAGCGCGAGTTTACGACAATTTGCTCGCGGCGAATTTCGTTGAGTGGAACAGAATAAGATCCCATAGCCCCGATTCTATCAGTGTATAAACCTATCCAATTGACCAGGGGAAAACTCGACTCTGGACAGTGGGCTACATCACGCAAAATCAATATGATCAGAGTATAAACAAAATTACTGGAGGAATCTATGAAACGTAATCTCTCACTACTTCTAATCTTGTTCTTCTTCATCCCCTCCCTGGCTTGTGGATCTTTGACAACAAACTCCGTTACCGGGTCAGGGAATATCATAACCAAAACAATCGATGTTGGCAAATTTGACCGAGTCACCCTGGAAGGATTTGGTGATATTTATATTACGCAGGGACAGAGCGAGAGCCTGTCCGTTCAAACGGACGATAACATCATTCCCCTGCTAGAAATGCAAGTACGAGGCAGTGAACTTAGGCTTGGCATGAAGCAAGGCATGGATGTCAATCCGACACAGTCTATTACCTATCAGCTAACAGTATCAGAACTGAACAACGTTACATTGGCTGGTTCGGGAAACTTTTATCTAGAGCCAGTGAAGTCAGGCGATCTGACTGTTTCCATACCTGGGTCGGGTAATATCGACATAAAAGGGTTAAACGCAGGCAAGCTGTCCATCGATCTGGGTGGTTCAGGAAACATTACCATTGAGAATATCAATGCGAAGACGGTGGATGCCTCTATTAAAGGCTCCGGTGATATCAAGCTTGGCGGTAACGCGAATACTCAAAACATGACAATAGATGGCTCCGGCAATTATCTGGCAGGGAGTTTGGAAACAGACATAGCCGATATCAGCGTTCCGGGCTCGGCAGATGTCACGGTTTGGGTGAATGACGAACTGAAAATAAAGGTCAATGGCAGTGGACATATCCAATACTATGGCAAACCAACTGTTGACCAAAACGTATCAGGATCTGGCAATATCACCTCCCTGGGTAAAAAATAATCAGTTAAATCAAAAACCTAAATGAACAACATCCCCCAAACCTAATCGGTTTGGGGGATGTTTGATCGTATCCTCTAGAACGAAGCCCAATCTGATTCTTGCCAAACGCTTATATCTGGCATACCCTCAAATAGATTGCCAAATGCCTCCATCACCTTCGGGTCATTCATGAATTTTTGTAAGCCTTCCAGATTGTTCCACGTGTCAATCGCCAGGAATTGAGTTGGGTCCTGTGGGTTCAAGTGAGGCTTGTGCCCAATCGCGCCCATGGGACGAGTCATCGCCGATAATTGTTCGACTGTCGCATCATGCGCCATCTTCGCTTCCTGGGGACTTCCCTTCAATTTTGCTCGTACGACCGTTATGTAATTCATTTTTATCTCCTTTTGAATGGTCTTATACTTATTAGACGGCAGACTAGGTCAAAACTGTGCGGTCCGCTGGAAAATTGCATTAATTATGATCGAACAATTTGCGCAATTGAAACCGTCTTATTTAAATCGAAGAAGTGATTGGAGAAATCCAGGATGCCTATGAATCAAAATCAATTTTCTATCGAAACGGAGCAACTCGCCGCGGCGCGCCAGGGTAATTCCCAGCAATTCAGCGAACTGACAGAACCCTATCGCCGTGAGTTGCAGGTCCATTGTTATCGCATTCTGGGTTCGCTGCACGAAGCCGAAGATATGGTCCAGGAAACCATCCTCAAGGCCTGGAAACGACTTGACACGTATGAAGGCCGCGCCTCGTTCAGATCCTGGCTGTATAAGATCGCCACAAATTCCTGTCTGGATTTCCTCGATCAAAAGAAAAGCCGACGCCTGCTTCCATTTGAGGAGCGTTCCCCATCTGATCCAAAGACTCCCATTCTGCCACCAACCCCAGAGATCAGCTGGCTGGAGCCTTTCCCGGATGAATGGCTCGGTGATAGATTAGCGATCAATCCCGAGGCGCGCTATTCAGACACGGAAAGTATCTCACTCGCTTTTTTGACCGCATTGCAAACCTTACCTCCACGTCAGCGCGCGGTTTTGATTCTGCGAGATGTACTTGATTTTTCGGCCAACGAAACATCTGAAGTACTTGAACTTACCAATTCATCTGTAAACAGTGCACTGCATCGAGCACGAACTACACTTTCGCAACGTTATCCTCGGGGAGAGACGGAGAGTTTAACCATGTCATCAACTGACGAAAAGACTCAGCGACTTCTCGATCTCTTTGTTCAAGCCTGGGAGGCGGCCGATGTCACCGGTCTGGTGGCTTTGCTTAAGGCTGACGCGGCCTTAGCCATGCCACCCTCTCCCTCCTGGTATCAAGGGCAGAGTGCGATTGGCACGTTTGTAGCCGCAACCGTTTTTGGGGAGGGCGGAATGTTTCCTGGGCAGGCAGTTCATCGCTGGCGTCTCCTAGCCACGCGCGCCAATGGATCACCCGCGTTTGCTATTTATCAGCGCGATGAGAAAAATGAATATCAGTCCTTCGGACTGATCGCGCTCACAATCGTGGAAGGTAAGTTATCCCAAGTTATTAGCTTCATCGATCCCTCTTTGCCGCCCCTCTTTGGATTTCCAGCAAAACTGGGACAACTTTAGACATTATTACTACTTTGTCTCCTGACGAAAAGAATGTACAATGAGTCAGGAGACGAACCCATGGATCTGCAGACTCAACTCTCCCAGATCATCCATCCTTCGCGCGTTCACAGTCGTCTTATTGACCGCATCGCGTATGCCAACGATGCCTCTTATTTTAGACTGGTTCCACAAGCCGTCGTTCAGCCTACTACGATCAGTGAAATACAATCCCTTTTCAAATTCACACAACAGAACAAAATTCCAATGACCTTCCGCGCGGCGGGGACGAGTCTTTCCGGTCAAGCCGTGACCGATGGAATCCTCGTGGACATTTCCAAGCATTGGGGAAATTACAGGGTGGAAGACAATGGCAGGTTGATTCGTTTCCAACCCGGCATCGTTGGTGGATTTATCAACAATGTGCTCAAACCTTTTGGTCGTCGCATTGGCCCTGACCCCGCCTCGATTGATGCATGTATGATGGGTGGCATCCTTTCGAACAACTCTAGTGGCATGTGTTGTGGTGTGATCGAAAATTCCTATCATACGATTCACTCGATGACGATTGTCCTGCCTAATGGATTTTTACTCGATACCGCCATGCCGAATGCAAATCAAATCTTCGAAGATGAACAACCTCACATCGCAAAGGGACTGCTCGAACTCAAAAGACGAATAATTGAGGCTCCATCTACTCATGAGAGGGGGAATAAGGGTGAGAGGTTAGCAGAGCGTATCCAGCGCCGTTATCAAATGAAAAATACGAATGGCTATTTGCTAAATGCCTTTCTTGATTTTGATACTCCTCTCGATATCCTCACCCACATCATCATCGGCTCCGAAGGCACGCTGGGATTCATTTCCGAAGCTGTGCTTCACACCTTGCCCGATTATCCACGCCGTTACACGGGTCAACTCTATTTCAAGAATCTGCAGGATGCCGCCTCCGCAATTGCGCCGATCAAAGAGTCAGGGGCGCGCGCCGCGGAAATCATGGATCGAGCCGCGCTGCGTTCTGTTCAAAATAACCCAGGGGTTCCCTCAATTTTGCGGCAACTTCCTGATGGCGCTACAGCCATTCTCGTTGAGTATCAAGCGCAGGACTCGGAATCAATTCTCGGCTTCAAGAGAGAAGCCGAGCAAGTCCTCAAGAGGCTTCATGTATTACATGGTCCAGAATTCACCGATGATCCTCTTGCACAAGCCGGTCTTTGGAAGACCCGCAAAGGAATCATCCCGTCCATTGGCGGGATGCGTACGCCGGGAACCATCTCGATCAATGAAGATGTTGTTTTCCCTGTTCATTATCTTGCCGATGCGGTAACGGACCTGCAGCACCTCTTTACAGATTTTGGGTATGAGGATGGCGCTGTATTTGGACACGCCAAAGATGGCAACCTGCACTTTCTGGTTAACCAGGCCTTCAACACCGACTCGGACATTGCTCACTTCGACAGTTTTGTTCGCTCGATCGTCAACCTTGTTAGCGGCAAATACGACGGCGCGCTCAAAGCGGAACATGGCACCGGGCGTAACATGGCACCGTTTGTCGAGACTGAATGGGGTGTAGAAGCTTATGCTATTATGCGCGACCTCAAATCGTTGTTCGACCCAGACCAAATGGTCAACCCCGGCGTGATGATCAACGCGAATCCACAAACGCATGTGACGCATCTCAAAACGATGTCGCTCGTCTCGCCGGAAGTGGATAAATGTATCGAATGTGGGTTTTGCGAGTCAAAGTGTCCGAGTCGACGATTGACTCTCTCACCCCGGCAGCGGATTGTCGTCCAGAGAGAAATCGCACGAATGCGACTCGCCGAGTCAAGCTCAGGAGAACTTAATTCCGTTATCGATGATTTTTCCTATGCTGGGATAGACACCTGCGCCGTCGACGGACTCTGCGCGACTGCCTGTCCCGTAGACATCAACACCGGTGATCTAACGCGGCGCCTACGCGCCGAATCAATTTCACCGCGCGCTGAACAGGCCGCAAATTGGATCGCTGAACATTTCGCAATGGCCGAAACCGTGGTTGGCAATGCGGTTCGATTGGGTCATCTTGCTCATTCTGTCCTCGGAGTAAACCGAGTCAAATCAGTTATTCGAACCGCTGAAAAAATAATAGGAACGACTCTACCAAAATGGAATGCTTACGTGCCTTACACGGACTCCAAATTCTCCCGACTTTGGAGTCACCAACGACTGGAGTCGTTGGACTCCTCTGCGCAAGAAAAACAATTTATCTACGTCCCTTCCTGTATTTCTCGGCAATTAGGCAAGCCGAATCACGATTCCCGATATTCAAGTTCCGAACTTAACTCTTTGGCTGAAACTCTCATCCTGATCGCTCAACGCGCCAATTTCCATTTACAAATCCCCGAAAATATTTCAGGCACCTGTTGTGGAATGCCCTTCAACTCGAAAGGCTATACCAAAGCCTATCAACTATCATTACATGAGACGATCGTCAAATTTTGGGGATGGAGCAAGGGTGGAAAATATCCCATCGTCATAGATACGACATCCTGCACGCAAACACTTCGCAGCTGTGGAAATGATCTTAGTCCAAAAGACAAAGAACAGTGGAAAAAACTTACATTACTGGACAGCCTAGAATTCCTACACGATTATGTTTTACCGGAACTCAAGATCCAGCCCGTGGATGAAGACGTTATCCTTCATCCCAACTGCTCTGCGAGAAAACTGGGGTTGGACGCCAGGATGTTAGCGATTGCAAATAAATGCGCACAGACTGCAACAGTTCCACTGAATATCAGTTGTTGCGGGTTTGCGGGTGACCGCGGCTTGCTCTTCCCCGAATTAACCGCCTCAGCGACACAAAAAGAATCTGCCGAGGTCAATGAGCGTGAGTATGGCGGCTATTATTCTTCCAATATTCCCTGTGAGATCGGTATGTCAGAAGCAACGGGAAGGGCCTACATTTCGATTGTATATCTGGTGGAGAGAGCCTCCCGAAGGCAGGATGAGAATGGGACTGGAGAACAATATGATCGATGATGTAAATGATATTGCTGTCTTCTATGATAGAAACCAGGAAAGTGAGCACAGCCGCCTGGATCGTCATCAACTTGAATTTGATCTGACCTGGCGCTACTTGAATCAGTATCTACCTCCTCAGGGGACCATCCTGGAGGTTGGATCTGCAACGGGAAAATACACACTCGAGCTCGCCAGACGGAGCTATACAATCACGGCCGTTGACCTGTCGAAGGGATTACTGGAACAGTGTAGAGAAAACATCACTAGGGAAGGGTTAGAGAAGCAGGTCCAGTTTGTCTTGGCAGATGCACGTAACCTCCGCGAAATAGCCAAGAATAAATTTGACGTAGTGCTCCTCATGGGACCACTCTATCATCTCATTCAGGAAGCCGACCGGAAAATGGCATTGAAGGCATCGTTTGACCGTCTGCGAGAAGATGGTATTTTATTCTCATCCTTCATTAGTCGCTTTGGCTTGATGAGCGATTTGCTTAGGAACGTTCCAAGCTGGATCGAGGATCAAGCAGATGTATGGTCAGTGCTGGAACATGGAAAAGATTCTGAGGATCATCCGCGAGGCGGGTTTCGTGGATACTTTGCGCAACCTCGTGAGATCGCCCCGTTGCATGAAGACATCGGGTTTCACACCCGCGTCCTGGCGGGTGTTGAACCAGTTATCTCAGCCGACGATGAGAGTTACAATCAGCTTCAGGGGAAACAACGCCAACAATGGCTGGATGTGTTGTATAGAATGAGCGGCGAACCGTCAATTCTGGGAGCATCCAGACACCTTCTCTATATTGGTCAGAAAATTGGAGGCAAAGATGTCCAAAAAGGATAAGAAAGCCAAAGACAAGCATTCCGCGAATGGGTCTAAAAAACATGATAAGGTAGAGGTTACGCCCATGTCTATGACATTTCAGGAAGTTTCATCAATTTTGCCCGAAGATCAATTCCCCATCAACAAGAAAACGTATGAGAAGGAATTGGCCCGCCTGCAAGAGGAGCTTATCAAGTTGCAGGAATGGATCCGCTTTAAGAGCCTGAAGGTCGTGGTCATCTTTGAAGGACGGGATGCGGCCGGCAAGGGAGGCGTGATCAAACGCATCACCGAAAGCCTCAACCCGCGCGTCTGTCGCGTGGTCGCGTTGCCAGCTCCTACTGAGCGCGAAAAGACTCAGTGGTATTTCCAACGCTACATAGCGCATCTCCCCGCGGCAGGCGAAATGGTTCTATTCGACCGCAGTTGGTATAACCGGGCCGGGGTTGAACGGGTGATGGGCTTTTGTACCGATGAAGAATATAGCGAGTTCCTGCGTTCGGTCCCGGAGTTCGAACGGATGCTGGTGCGCTCAGGCATCATTCTGATCAAGTACTGGTTCTCGGTCAGCGACAAAGAGCAGGAACTCCGATTTCAGGCGCGTATCAATGACCCCACCAAACGGTGGAAACTGAGTCCAATGGATCTAAACTCAAGAGCGCGCTGGGTGGAATATTCCAAAGCCAAAGACCAGATGTTTGCCCATACGGATATCAAACAGGCGTCGTGGTATGTGGTCAACGCCGATAACAAGCGGTGCGCCCGCCTCAATTGCATCCGTCATCTGCTCAGCCTCATCCCTTACGAAGACCTCACACCCGAACCAATCCTCCTGCCGCCGCGTCAGCAGGAAGGAGGCTACGTCCGGCCGCCGATCACCGACCAGACCTTTGTACCGCAGATCTATGTCCCAGAAGACAAGACTGAAAATGCGAAAAATTAAATGATCAGATGATCAATGCCATCTCCTTCTTAAAGGAATTTCAAGCCCAGCTGCAAACAGACCTGCGCACAAAATTCCTAAGCCTCAAAACGCCTTTTGCGATCCAGCAATATTTGGATGACATGCCCTATATGGGTGAGGAGCGTGATCGTTCTCCACTGAATGTGATGCTCGATGGACAAAGTCATTGTCTGGATGGTGGATTTTTTGCAGCACTGGCTCTCTGGCAAATAGGATTCAAACCGCTCCTCATCGACCTTGTACCTGACCCCGGCCTGGATGACGATCACGTGCTCGCGCTCTTTCAAGTGGACGCTCGCTGGGGCGCGGTCGCAAAATCCAACTATGTCAATCTAGGATTCCGTGAGCCGGTCCATAAAGATTTGCGCGAACTGGTGATGACTTATTTTGAGCATTATGTCAGTGTGCATCAGCAAAAGACCTTGCGCGGCTACACACGTCCATTTGACGCTTCGCGCTACACTCACTTGAATTGGGCGTGGGATGAAGCCGGGGCAAACCAGCTTTATCACAAGCATTTCTATGGGCGCAAAGCCAACCCATTGATCACCCCGCACATGGCCGAACGTTTGAATCCGGTTACGGACCGCGTCTATGCGGCGGAGACCATCCATACCAATTTGAGTGAGTCATTTGGGAATCGTCATTCATAACCAAGTACCTCATCTCAACCAACCTAAACCTTATTAAGCCATGAGATGACCTTATTCATTAATTCAGGTCGCAGGATCCCGGCGAAACAACCGGCCCGACTCTTGCGGTTGGGGCCTGGGTTTAATCATTTTAAATATAGAGTATTTTGTGGAAACCTTTTGGATTTTGTATCGGTAGCAGTATACTAATTAAAAACCCATTGCCAAACAGGAGGAACTCATGAATATAGATTGGAAATCACAAAGGTTCAATGGCGCAAATGCCGATATGCTCGGCAAAGCCGCAGCGCTCGCATATATGAACGACGCTAACATCACCACGACGGCTAAGAGTTGGAATATGAACCTGGTCCGTTTTTTTAGCCTTAAAGAAACTCAGGCTTACATTGTCGGAGATGACAAGACGTGGATCCTGGCTTTCCGCGGCACGGAACCCAATAACATCATAGATTGGATCACCGACTTCGATGCCAAGCTGATCAACGGGCCGGGCGGAAAAGTCCATGAGGGATTCCTGGTTGCTCTCTCCTACGTTTGGAGCGATATTTGGAAAACTTTAAGAGAGGACCGAGGATTTCGCAATCTGTGGGTGACCGGTCACAGCCTCGGAGGCGCGCTGGCTACTTTAGCGGTAGCCAAATTACGCCAGGAGCGAGGTCATCCGGTCAATGGGCTATACACCTTCGGCCAGCCGCGCGTCGGCGACGAGGATTTTGCGAGCCGCTTCAATCAGGATTTCGGCCCGTACGCCTACCGCTTTGTGAACAACAACGATGTGGTGCCGCGCGTCCCAACCCGCCTCATGAATTACCGCGATACAGGCACGTTCAAGTATTTCGATAAATATGGCAAGATCAACGATAAGATCACCTGGGATCAAATCCTGCTCAAGAATATAGGCGATCGCATTGAGGACATCCTGGGACTGGACGATATCAAAGACCATGGGATGATCCACTACGCGAAGAACCTGGCATGGCTGGCGAATCCAAAACTGCCGAGGGGGCGATAGATAATCGAGGTTTTTAGAACAAAATAACCGCTCGAGTGTTGCTACTCTGGCGGTTTATATTCGACGTTGGGATTAGTTCACCAATATCTACTCTTTTACACTGTTCAGAATTCCACAATCTGTTTCCTCACAGGGTTCTAACCTTTCTGATTTCTATTTCACATACATTTGTCTTAAAATCCTGCCCATAAACTTGACCGCCGTCTTGCGAGGCAGCAGATGTCGCATGACGAAACTGGAAACTCGGTTCATGCGCCCGGGAATAACATATGGCCCTTTTCCCAGTGCGTTCAATGCTTCGCGCACAACTTGATCAGGATTCATGGTCATATCGCCGAGTCCGCCGGTCTTTTCGGGTTCGCTGGCAACGTAATTCGGCGTCTTGACCGCGCCCGAAACGCAGACCAGTACGTCCACGCCGCGCTCGCGCCATTCCTCCCATAATCCCTCTGCTAGAACAATATTGAAGGCTTTGGTCGCGGCATACGTCGAAATGTAGGCTGAGCCCTGAAACGCGCTCAGGGATGACATCAGCACGATCCCGCCACGCCCGCGGGTCAGCATCTTTTCCGCGAAAAGATAGATTAGTTTCAAAGGGGTAAAGGCGTTGGTGTTTATCTCTTTTAGATGATCCTCAATAGGTCGTTCAAAAAAGGGGCCAATTGCGGAAAAGGCCGCGTTGTAAACCAATAGGCCAATCTCTGTATCTTTCGTCTGTTCAGCAATTTGCTCCACTACATTTGCCAGAGATAAATCCAGCGGAATGATCTTGGATTCAATGTTATATATTTTTGAAAGTTCAGATGCCAGAGATTGAAGCAATTCGGCACGGCGCGCAATAAGGACAAGGTTCAAGCCACGCGCAGCCAATTCTTCGGCGTAGGCCACGCCAAGTCCCTCCGATGCACCCGCGACAATTGCCCATGAACCAAAGCGGGCTGCAAAATCTACTTGGTCAACCATTCATCACTTGTACAGTATCAAGAGAGGGATTTGCAATCGGTGCTGCATATTGTGCAAACGGGTGTTCTTTTCGCAGTCGAAACGTGAGAAAAATAGGCATTAACAGCCAGGGCAAATTCAATTCCAGCACAAAAGGAAAATGAGGAGTCGCGTGCGGACCCCCTATTTCTTCCCCCAGAATAATGAATACGCCTGCAAACATCATCCCGGAATAAAAAATCGCCGGTATTCGAATCCAATCTCTGCCTTTGACGAATGCGTAAATTGCCAGCACATAAAACGGTCCGTAGAAAAGCACATCGATCCAGATGGTCATCTTCCACCACTGTGGGCGTGCCATAAGGAGTGGGTCAAAGGAATTTCCATACGTGTGGATCAGCTTGACCATGGAACTAGGCGGCCAAATTGGTTGTTGAAAATGGGCAGGATCAGGGATGATTAGTTGTTCGATATCAACAATATAAGTGATAAAAAACAGATTGATCAGGAAGAAACCAACAAAGATCCAATCCACCCTGCGCTGCGAGAAGGGAATCGTTTTATATTCCATCGGTACCTCTAAACCTGGTCGAAAATCAATTTATCTATTTAGATTTTCCGCCGGGGGCGGCTTCGGCCTCGATCAATAAATATAAGAAAAGGGCGATTTATTGTCGCCCTTGTTTTGCTTGCGTCTAATTAGTATCGGCCTCTGTGCACTTCCACTTCAGGATTCGCCAAATCATCCTCCCGGGCAGGAAAGACTTGCACCGCGCAAGCTTTGAACTCAGGGATCAATGCTTGCGGGTCAAGTACGTCATTTGTAAGCAAATTTGCGGCGGCTTCGGCAAAATGGAATGGGATGAAGACGACTCCCACCGATGTTTTCTCTGTGACGGTTGCCCGCAACACTACTTCCCCGCGCCGGCTCTGCACCTTGACCGGGTCGCCGTTTCGAATGCCGTGCATCTCCGCGTCGGCGGGGTGGATATCCACGCGGGCTTCGGGGTAGGCTTCATTTAGCGCGGAGTTGCGCGTCATGGTGCCGCCATGCCAATGCTCAAGCACACGTCCTGTTGTAAGGATGAATGGATATTCATCATCAGGCTCTTCCATCACAGGGACATAATCCAATGGGATGAATTTGCCGCGTCCGCGCGGGAAGGATTCCGTGAAAAGAGTTGGTGTGCCGGGGTGATTCAGGTCTGGTACAGGGTAGATCAATCCCACTTTATCAATGCGGTCATATGTGATCCCGGCGTAATCCTGATTAACACTTGCCATTTCACGCAAAACCTCTTCAGGACCGGAATAATCCCATTTGACAGTCTCACGCCCCAATTGAGATTCGATCCGCAGCGCCAAGTCACAGATGATTTCCCAATCAGGGCGTGCTTGCCCGCGTGGCGGCTGCGCGACGCGGACGCGTTGGACGCGCCGATCCGTGTTCGAGAACGTCCCTTCTTTTTCCGCAAACGGAGTCGCCGGCAGGAAGACATCCGCGAACGCGCCCGACTCGTTGATGAAAATATCCTGTGAGACGATAAACTCAAGCTCCTTCATATGCTCGCGCGTGACATTGAGGTTCGGCTCAGACATCATCGGGTTCTCGCCCATAATGTAAAGTGCCCGCACGCCACCCTCATGCGCGTGAGATAGAATTTCCGTAGTCGTTAAACCAAGTTTACGGGACAAACCATTCGGTTCGATGTTCCAGGTCTTTTCCCATTTTTGAGCATTGTCTTCATTGTCGACGCGCATATAACCGGGATAATGGAACGGCATGGCACCCATATCGCTCGCTCCCTGCACGTTATTTTGTCCGCGCAACGGATTGAGTCCCGTGCCATCCCGTCCGATGTGACCGGTGAGAAACGCGAGGTGGATCAGCGCCAACGCCGACGCGGTGCCATGCGAAAGCTGCGAAATGCCCATGCCCCAATAGATCGCGCCGTTCTTGGCGTTGGCGTAGAGACGCGCCGCCTTGCGAATATCCTCCGCGGGGACGCCGGAAATTTCTTCGGCATATTCAGGCGTAAATTTCTCAAGGGACTCAATGAAGTCGGTAAAGCCCTCGGTGCGATTGGCTATGAACTCGTGATTGATGAGATTCTCTTTGACGATCACATGCGCCATCGCACTGAAGACCGGCACGTTTGTCCCAGGCTTGAGCGGAAGCCACATCTCGGCGAAATCAACCAACTCAATGCGACGCGGATCGATCACGATCATCTTCGCGCCGTTTTGTCTCACAGCTTCTTTCATTTGCAAGGCGATGATCGGATGATTCTCGCTTGTGTTCGAACCAGTGACGATGAACACATCATTCAACATCACCTGAGAGGCAGTGTTGCTCATCGCCGAGGAACCGATCGCCTGCTGCAGAGCAACGACTGATCCCGCGTGGCAGAGCCGCGTACAATGGTCCACATTATTTGTGCGGAATAAGGCCCGATACATTTTCTGTAAAAGATAATTGTCTTCGTTCGTGGCTTTGGCGCAGCAATATACTGCCATCGCATCTGAGCCATCGCGTTGATAGATTCGCACGAGGTTGTCAGCGATGAGGTTGAGGGCGGTGTCCCAATCGGTTGGAATCCAATCCCAGAGACTGGAGATTTGAGAATTGGAGATTGGGTTACCATCCATGCTAATTGCAAAGACTTGTTCGCGTCCTGCGGGTTTTGGTTTGCCTTCGAGCAAATATCGCCGTGCTAATGGAGTGGTCACGCGTTTGGGATGATACACAAAGTCGTAGCCAAAGCGACCTTTGACACAAAGATTTCCGTGATTGACAGGGGAATCAAATGGTGACGTAACCTTATAAATGAAATCATCCTGGACGTGTAACTGTAACGTACAACCTACCCCGCAGTAGGGACAGGTGGTAGTGACGATTCGGTCTGGCTTGATCATGACAAGACTCCTCAAAATGCCACAGGGCGCAGAGATTTTTACTTTCTCTGTGTCTCCAGGTCTCCGTGGCAAATCATCTATCTCTCCGTCGTTTGCGTCCGGTATTCAACACACTAATTTCCTGCGGACTCATGCCTTGTTCCAATAAAAACTCGCGCTTGGGTTTCAACGCGCCGGTCGGACACACACCCACACATTGCCCGCATAATACGCAAGTCGTTTCGGGAATGGCTTTATCGAAGAATGTACCGATCTGTGTCTCGTAGCCGCGGCCTTCGAAATTGATGGCGTAGGTATATTGCGCATCATCCGCGCAGACCTGCACACAGCGCCAGCACAGGAGACACTTCGAGTAATCACGGACATACATCGGGTTATCATCTTTGACTTGTACTTCGCGGCGTTCCGCATCCGGGAAACGATTTATGTCGACCCCGTATTCGCTCATCATCGTCTGGACCTCTGCTGCCTCCGATAAATCCATCGTAGATGCCAACATTTCCAGGATCGTTTTTCGCGCGCGGATGACTTTCTCGCTGCGGGTCTGAACTTTCATATTATTCGCGGCCTCGACGATACACGCAGGCTGAAGCACCCTCATCCCTTCGACTTCAACTACGCACATGCGACATAAACCGTTCGCGGTGGTTGCCTCATGGAAGCAGATCGTGGGAACATCCTTTCCGTTTTCGCGTGCCACGTCTAACAAGGTCTTGCCTTGTTCAGCAGTAATTTCCTGTCCATCGATCGTGAGGGTAATGGTCATAGTCACCTTTGAAAATGTTTAGGCATTAAACATCCCAGGCCATAGCTTGATAGCTGACAGAACCGCACTGGCAGCCGTCTGACCCAGGCCACAAAGACTTGCATCTGTCATCGTCCAACCGACATCTTGCAGACGTATCAGGTCGCCTGTGATGACTTTACCTTGTGAGATGCGGTCCAGGATTTCCATTTGGCGCTGCGTGCCCATCTGACAAGGATAACATTTGCCGCATGATTCATGTGCAAAGAAGTGGCCCAGTCTTTTCAAGACGTCGCGCATATCACGCGTCTCATCGAAGACCATTACGACGCCAGAACCAAGAGGCAGCCCCGCTGCGCGCAGATCTTCAAAGGTCATTTTTACATCGAGCTGATCTGGAGTGGCAAATGCACCCGCTGCGCCGCCAAAGAGAACAGACTCTAATTTCTTTTCCCTGGCAACCCCGCCTGCCATGGCGAGCAATTCACGGAGCGTCACGCCAAACGGTACTTCATAGAGTCCCGGCTTTGAAACATCACCGGAAACGCAGAAGAGCTTTGCGCCTGGCGATTTTTCCGTGCCAATTTTGCGATATTCAACCGAACCCTGGGCAATGATCAATGGCACATTGCCAAGCGTCTCGACGTTGTTGATGACTGTTGGTTTACCGAATAATCCGTGAGTCGTGGGGAAAGGCGGCTTCACACGCGGGAAACCACGCTTTCCCTCGATCGACTCAAACAGCGCGGTCTCCTCGCCACAAATATAGGCACCAGCGCCGACGCGAAGTTCAATATCAAAGGAAAAGCCAGAGCCAAGGATATTTTCGCCAAGCATATTTGCTTCTCTGGCTTCGTTCAAAGCAGTTTCAAGGACGGGCAAAATATAGGGATACTCGCCACGGATATAAAGATATCCCTGGCTTGCGCCGATGGCATAGGCTGCAATTGCCATTCCTTCGAGGGTCCGATGTGGATCATCCAGCAACAGGATGCGGTCTTTGAATGTGCCCGGCTCAGATTCATCCGCGTTGCAAATGACATATTTTTCCGTCCCGGGTGCTTTTGCCGCACCTTCCCACTTGATACCGGTTGGAAACGCTGCGCCTCCGCGACCAACCAGCCCACTGGCTTTGATCTCATTCACAATTTCTTCGGGTTTCTTTCCCAAGGCTCTCGCAAGCGCCGGATATTTCCCATACTGCCCGAGCGAGGTGGTTCCATTCCCACAACTGGCGGTCAATAAACGGATTGAGCCCCCAACTATGGATTTGGGCCGCCCCAAATCATAATGATGAAAATCCGAGCTGATATTGGTTTCCGCATCTGCATCCACTAGCGCCGCAGGGGCCAGCTCACAAAGCCCGAGGCAGGGGCTTGCCTCAACTGTGACGGCGCCGTCGCGGGTCGTTTGACCGGTTTGAATATCATAATGTCCGCAGATGTGACGCAAAAGTCCATCCGCTCCTTTGAGAGCGCAGGCTTGATCAGTACAGACTCGGATCACTTTTTTGCCAATCGGTTCGTTATAAAAGAGCGAATAGAATTCGATCACACCATGCACATCTGCGAGAGGGACATTCAGCGATCTGGAAATCTGTGCGGCGACCGGTTCTGAGATCCAACCGTAAATTTTTTGGGCTGCGTGCAGGGCTGGTAAAAGTCCTGAACGGCCCATAGGAATGTAAGACGAAATTGCTGGGATGAGGGGTGCAAGGTCAATATCGGACATGATCTCTCCGAGAATCTATGGGTTCAAATTTGCCGTGGGCAAATATCTGGGCTGGCGGCGGAATTGGGTTGCCTGCTCAAAGGCGTACGCCAATTTGATCAGCGTTGGCTCCTGCCAGGCTCCCGCAAAGAATGAAATGCCAACAGGCAAGCCAAAGATAAAACCAGCGGGAACCGTGACATGTGGATATCCGGCTACCGCCGCCGGCGAAGTGCTTTCCATATCCCAATTACTGGAATCGCCATCGACAAGATCGATCAACCATGCAGGCCCACCGGAAGGCACGATGAGTACATCAAGTTTGTGTTTGCGCATGGCTGCGTCGATGCCTTCTTTACGTGTGAGACGCAGATTTTTCGTCAACGCATCCCGATATTTTTTATCACGCAGTGATTCTTTTTCCTGAGCCATGAGCATATGCTCCTGTCCAAAATAAGGCATTACCTTATGACTGTTCTCTTCATTGAACTTAATGACATCTTCCATCGAATGAACAGGCGCAGCTCCGTCGAGTGACTTGAGATATTTATTCAAGTCTGCTTTGAATTCGAAGTGTAAAACTTCCCCTTCGGTTTTACCGAATTTGTCAAAGTTTGGAACATCCGCCGGATCGATGATCACCGCGTCCAAATGTTTCAGCACTTCGATGCAGTAGTCAAAAATCTTGATGACCCGCGGATTGGTGCCAGCCATATTTCTCGCAACGCCGATTCGCGCACCTTTGATTCCATCCCGGTCTAAGAATTTTGTGTAATTGGAAAGGCTGCGCTTTTTTGTGCCTCTCGTCGCTGAATCCTGAGTATCGACGCCGGTCATCGCGCCAAGCAGGATCGCGGCGTCGGCAACTGTGCGCGCCATCGGACCTGGTGTGTCCTGGCTGTGCGCGATCGGAATGATCCCACTACGACTCAATAATCCAAGTGTCGGTTTGATACCGACAATTCCATTGGTCTGCGATGGACAGATGATCGAGCCGTCGGTCTCCGTGCCGACAGCCGCCGCGCACAGATTCGCTGTGACCGCCGCGCCAGATCCGGAGGAGGAACCGCAGGCCGTCCGATCCAAGGCGTAGGGATTGCGCGTCAATCCACCGCGCGAGGACCATCCGCTGACAGAATGTTTGCCTCGAAAATTCGCCCACTCACTTAAGTTGGTTTTCCCTAATATCAGTGCGCCTGCCTTGCGTAATTGCTTCACAATGAACGCGTCTTTTGCAGCAATATGACCTTCCAGCGCAAGGGAGCCGGCCGTGGTCTGCATTCGGTCATGAGTATCAATATTGTCTTTGATCAAAATCGGAATTCCGTGCAGCGCGCCGCGCGTTTTCCCTGCTTTGCGTTCAGCATCTAGCGTATCGGCAACTTCCAGTGCATCCGGATTTAACTCGATCACCGAATTGATATAAGGTCCGTTCTTGTCCACCTCCGAGATACGCTCCAGATACAACTCGGCGAGTCGACGCGCTGTCAACTCGCCAGATTCCATTTTTTCCTGAAGTTCAGAAATGGTCCACTCGGGCAAAATCATCCTGCTCGCTCCATTGAAATAATCATGGAGAAGCCAAGGCGGCTCGCCCTGTTCGCTTCTTCTAAAATCGTTGTGGCGAGTGGGGTCACCCCGCTCACTTTTTTTGAGAGCGTTGATGCGAGCAAGGTCATCGTCCGCTGCCTGTGATATAGCGCTCCAATTGAGAAAGCATCGACTGCTGCACTTCAATGACTTCTTTGAGCACATCTCGCACCGAAAGTATGCCCAGCAGTTCCTTGCCCTCACAAACAGGCATATGGCGAAAGTTCTTCTCGATCATCAACGACATACATTCTTCCAGCGGATGACTTGCTTCCATTGTTACAACGTTGCTTGTCATAATCTCTTTGACCTTTGTATCCTTTGCATTTTTCCCCATCACATCCACTTTGCGTATGCAATCTCGCTCAGAAATAATCCCCGCCATCTCGCCGTCTGACATCACCAGCAATGCCCCAATATTGTGCTCTGCCATCATATTTAGGGCATCCAAAACAGTCGCCTCCGGTGCAATCGTAAAAACCTCGGTACCCTTCCTGCGGATCATATCTCGAACGGTTGTCATGGTTGCTCTCCTTTGGTAAAAAGATTGCATGAAGTATAGACTCAAATCCGTTCTATGACAAGCAAAATGAATGATTTTTGCTTCCTACGCCGTCTCTTGTGAGACATCGCTATGGGACAACGCAGGTTTCCCTATCAAAAAACCGCTGAGAACAGCGGTTGGGCCTGAGTTATATTGACTATCCGCAATTAAAATATATTTTGCTTAACCCTCACAGATTCTGCAATCGCCCGTATGGCTTCCGGGGTGAGGCCAGCGCTCAAATCTCCCCCAATCAGGTTCAGGCATTCGTAATGAGCGGCGGTCTCCGCATATTCAATCAAATCTAAAGTATGGGAAATCGAATCGTCAGACCTTGCCATGACCCCATGCTGCGACCAAATGACAAGCTGATGCTCGCGTAGTGCGATCATGGTCTCGATCATAAGTTGTGTCGAGGCCAGGAGCATAAGTGGTAAAACGGCTATGCCCTCGGGAAAAGTGAGAATCGTCTCTGGTTGCCAGCGCAAAAGATGGTGATTGAGATATTGCTGATCCTGATAATTCGCAAGATGACTGAGAAAAGTGAGATATAACGGTTGCCCATGCAGGACGGTGTGCAGTCTCAGATCCCTGGAGCGCATTTGATCGTGATGCACAGCCAAATGGGAATTGAACTCGCTGGTGACTCGCCTGAACGGACAATCAGAGGACGTGAACATTTTCCCCGTCCGCCCACCGGCTTCCACAATGATACAAGCCAGGTTCGCTGTGGGCGCGTCGATAATATCTCGCAGACGCCGTCCGGAGCCAGTCACAATCAGAGTCGCACCGGCGAGGTCAGGTGCAGGGACAGGCAGTTCCACGATTTCCATTTTTGGAAACAGCAGGGTGACGTCCAAAGGCTCGCGAAAGCAAATGGAAAGATTCCCTGCCGCGCCTTCTGCCGCGCCGAGATCTGAGAGTCTTTTTCCAACCTGTCCCATTTGATCTAATAAAGAATGGAGTTCAAGCGCCATCGAATTCAATTGTTGAAAAGCCTCTATAAAATATTTGCTTCAATTTTATCAATATCGAAAAAATCTCACGTCAGCTTTTGAGCGAGGGCTTGTCTCAATTAAGTCTGTTGATGTCACGAGTTGGTTTTGGGAAATGTTTACTCGTATTTCAACGCCAACACAGGAATCATGGTTGCCGCCCGCAAGGCGGGATAAAAGCCCGAAATCATTCCAATGATCGTTGAGAAAATAAGTGCAAAGAGCGGCAGCCAGAACGGAGTATAGACCGCAATGCTTGGCGGCGCGCCGCCCTGCTGACCGGCCTGGTTGGCAAGATAGACCAGTGCGATCACGTTGATGCCCTGTCCCGCCAGCCAGCCAATGATAACGCCGCCCAAGCCGCCGATGAACCCAATCCCCGCGGCTTCGCCCAAAAAGATCGCCAGCACATCGCGATTGGTCGCGCCCACGGCCTTCATCAAGCCGATCTCACGCGTCCGCTCCAGGATGGACATTGCCATGGTGTTGGCAATGCCGATCGCAGCGACCAGCAAGGCGATAGCTCCGACTCCGCCAAAAATGAATTGCAAAATAACATAAAAATTGTTGATGCCCTGTACAAAAGATTGGGGTGTGAACGCCTGAAAACCCATCTGGGTGATCTGATCCGAAATGTCGAGCACCTGCTCCACATCCTGCACTTTGACAACCACCTGGCTGTACCCCTCCTTGTTGTAATTGATACGACGGCCCTGGGCCCACTCGTTGAGGGATTTGATCTGATCCAGTGGGAAATAGATCGTCCAATCCGATTCGCCGCGTGTTTCCTTGAGAACACCGGTCACACGCACGCTGAGATTTTTGCGGATCTCATTGCCCTGCGAATCGTATTTTGAGACGACCAGTTGAATCTGTTGTCCATAAAGTTGAGGCGGTGGAGGCGGCTCCTGACCAGGTCGCTGACGCGGATCGTAAAAATTATTCGCGACCATTGCACCAATGATAACAGTGCCTCGTCCCAACTCCGTTCCGCCTTCAGTCGCTTCCAGACCCAGGCTGGCAAGATCCGGCGCATCAACACCAATGATGCCGCTGCCCCCCTCCAGTTTCTGATACTTCATCAATACGCCGGTCATTAGATATTCGCGCGGAATCACAGATGCCACACCGGACATGGCGCGAAATTCATCGAGCGCGGAATTGGTCAATAGACGGGCCGGTTGAGGCTGTCCCTCCTTACCTGGTCCACCTCCCACCTGCACGGCTACACCTCCACCGCCGCCTCCCTGCGGCATATCATAGGCTGGCATGACCTGGATCTGAGTCAGATCGCCAATGCCATACAACTGCTCATTGGCATTTTTCTGCAGGCCGATTGCAAGAGAAACGAGGATCACGACCGCGGCAGTGCCAATGACCACGCCAATAGCAGTCAGTGCCACGCGCGCTTTGCGGCGGCTTAGATTTCCAAGAATGAGTCGAACCAGGTCAAAAACTTTCATCTTGAGGAGGGACTAACCTTTTCCCGTGCCGGGTTTGGGGATCGGGACCGATGGTCCTTCGATTCCGGGTGTGATGCCTGGGTTGCTCTCTGAAGGCGGCGCGCTATCCAGGCCAAACAAACCCAGGACAAAGCGCCAGACTTTTTGCAAGGTGGTTTCCGGTGTTTGGATGGGAATCCCTTCTCCCCCTCCTCCCATACTGGGATCCGGCGTTGGTTCGATCATACCTTCCATCACTTCAATTTCCAGCTTACGAGTGATGGTACGCGCCTGGTTGAAATCATCCGTATAGTCGATGGTGATATCAAGATTCATTTTGCCGGATTGTTCAGGGGTGATCATGGCATCGAGCGTGAAATAACCGCCCGCGTCCAGCGACCCGACCAGGCTGGTTCCGTTTTCAATCGTCCCATTCGCTGACGTGATTTTCAACGTTCCTAAAACGGATAATCTTTTTCCGAGATTGACAACTTGGATGGGCAGGGCACCGGGTTGACCCACAAAAAATGGGTCAGGCGGCCGGTAGAAACTGACATCCACAGTTGGCAGACTGTAAACAAGTAAAGTAATCACCTGCTCATCGTTGATCACTTCCCCATTATCGTTTAGATAAGAGAACGTCACCTTCATTGGATATGCGCCGGGATTTGTGGAAACATTGACGATCAAATCCTGTTTTGCCTGGATCGCTTCCCCCGCGCCTAAATCTCCAAGTGTTTGCACGTTGGAGGCACTTACGGGTGCAAAATTCGTGAACTCGCCGCCACCGCCAGAGACTCCTCCGGGCTGCGGTGTCAGAGAGCTCGTGCCGCTGGAGCCGCCTCCCACGATCATTGTGACGCGCTGTGCACGGGCGTTCCCAGCATTTTGAACAGTCATTGCCAGGTTAAACTGCTCACCCGGTTGAAGCGGGTCAATGCTGGCTGCGTAACTGGTGATTACAAGCTGTGAACTTTTCACACCGGTTGGAGTGGACGTGGCATAACTTCCACCACCGCCACCGGTTGCCTGAAGATTCAATGTGAACTTCTCTGTGTAAGCAACTCCATTGGCATCGCTATAGGATAGATTCATGTCAACGCTCACCAGACCATAAACGTAGCTGGAAGCGGTCATAAGTTGGTCCAGATCCACCGCCTGGTCCGCGCCGAGATCGCCAACGATGTTCACACCGCCATTCTTGAGGGGCAGGAAACTGCTGGATGTAAACGATACCTGCACGTTAAATGCAGCCGCCTGGCCTTTATTTTTCAATTTCACCGACAGCTTAAAATCCTGACCATACTGAACCTCAGCGGGTTTTGTTCGATAGGATTGTACGCCAATTTGCGGACGGACAGCTGGTGCCGGTGCAGGAGTCTCAGTAGGAGAGGGTGCTGTCACATTTAAGTTAGCAAAACCTGTCACAGTGCCACTTGTCATTGAAACCGTGATTACGTGGATACCTGGGGTAACCCCTGCTGGAACAATCGCAGTGAGGGTCTGGCCAACAAGGGTTGTAGCGAGCGCTTGTGTGTCCAAAAGAACAACTGCTGTGTTATCAAAACCAGTTCCACTAACATTAATCGTGTTATCAACATCATTGACAATATTTGCAGGTGTGACTGGGCCCACTGTGGCAGCCTGTGCATACACAGGCACAGGAATAAATGTGAGTATCAATGTGAATAAAAACGATAATGGTGCAAATCGAGGAAATCCAGGTTTCATTGTTCTCCCTATTCTTTGTGATGCAATAGGATTTACGATACTTGGGCAGATTCCAGCGCAGCAGATTGATATTCCGCTTCACTGACAGAACGCCCGTCGAGAAGAAAGATCTTATGTGTGGCAAAACGCGTCATGCGCGGATCATGAGTCACGACCAGCACCGTTCGCCCGGAATTATGCAGGTCAGACAGCAACTGCATCACGGCCGCGCCGCTAGAGGTATCGAGATTACCAGTTGGTTCATCCGCCAGGATCAGGCTGGGGTTGTTCACCAAAGCGCGCGCAATCGCCACGCGCTGCTGCTGACCCCCGGAGAGTTCAGTTGGACGGTGGTCCGCACGATTGTCGAGTCCCACCTGATTGAGCAAGTTAAGCGCCTGTTCCTTCCGCTGCGTGGAATTGACACCGGCGAACTGCATGGGGAAAGCCACATTGTCCAACGCGCTCATACTTGGGATGAGATTAAAAGACTGGAAAACGAAACCCATCGTCCGGCGGCGAAAGAGCGCCAGTGCATTTTCATCCATTTCATCCAGCCGGGCACCATCCACAGAAATCTGGCCGGATGTGGCGCGGTCCAAGCCACCTAACAAATAAAGCAAAGTGCTTTTGCCAGAACCAGAGGGACCCATGACCACCGTGAACGTATGGTCATCGATATCGAGATCCAAGCCATCAAGGGCGCGCACTGTTGTCCCACCCATTTGATAGTGCTTCGTCAATTCTTTGACCTGTATAAACGGTTTCAGCATATTTTAAAAGAAGGGGCGTTGAACTGCCAAGCCGCCAAAGCTTGAACTTAAGGCTCCGAGCCCGGCCTGCGCCAGAAGCACCAACACGATGACAACCAGGACTCCACTCACGGCTTTGCCCCGCGACAACCCATCAGCAATTGTAAATCCAATCACAAGCAGGATTACATTCCAAAGCAGAAAGATATCTGCGCGCGTTAATAACTGAGCAACGAATCCTGTACTGGAGGAAAATCCTGAAAGCCCGGGACTGGTAATCGCATGCCGGGCAATCAGCATGAACACGATCCGCAAAAGGTCACGCACTGCAAATGGCAGACTTGCCCAGGCAACAATATTCAACGCACCTTGCATGGAGCCGCGTCCACCCACCAATGTCGAACCAAAATGCAATAGCCCCGCGAGCAAAAGCCATCCAAGCCACAACCCCGCTAGAGAACCCACCAGCGGAATGATATACATGAAGACCGGTCCCTGCGTGGCTTGCTGCGCCTGCATGTAATGGTTTTGCATGTCGGGTGTCCAGTATTGCCAATCACGCGGAAGAGGAGTTTCTCCCATCAGGGCGGCATGCGCTTTCAAATATCCCGCAACAATCACGACAAGGATTGCTGTAATTGTTAACACCAACATGGGAGTTAGCCAGGTAGTACGTGACTCTGAGCTAATCTCCTGAAAAGCTGGGCGCGGGCGGAATAAAATATCCCGTACCCGCGAAAAATCAAAACGACGAGCGGACCGCTGGTTGAGGGTGATATCTGTCATAGGGAATGGTTTGAGAACTGCTGTGTAAATGTCTTACAAATTAAGTCGACGCGCGGCAAAAAAGATTCTAACACTCTTTCGATGCCATTTATTACCGCTCGTCTTATAAATTACCAAACGTATTGTCAATGATTGCAGTGTAAAAGTAATCTGTTTATGGTAATTTACGCCGTATTATATAGACGCAAAACGGCCGGGATTGTTCCCGGCCGTCAAATTGGATGTGAAAACTCCATAAGGAATATCTCCTCTGTACTTAGAGGAGATATTCCTTCCAGTATCAAATAAAAAGGTGAAAGATTATCATCATGTCCACGTCCAACATGTTAGGGATAAATACCCTCCGTCCAGCTTTTTTATTGTCGACGTCTATCGAAAGATCAAACCAAAGAATGGGCGACCGCTTTCACTACCAGATTTACATCTTCATTGCTCATCGCCGGATAAAGTGGCAAGGTAACCTCACGCTCAGCTACATTTTCTGTAACTAATAATTGATTCTTGCCATCCTCAACAATTCTCTGGTAGGCCGTAAATTTATGGATTGGAGGATAGTGGATACTTGTCTGTATGCCTTGTGACTTCATTTGCTCCATGAATGCCACTCTATCTGTATGAGGTGGAAGTAAAATAGGCATGATGTGGGCAGAGGTAATTCCAGGATGATCTGAGAATGGAACACTGACTTGAGGAAATTCCTGTAGAGCACTCCGATAGATTCGTACTAGATGGCGCCGACGCTCATTATTTCGTTCAAGTTTGTTAAGTTGAACAATCCCTAATGCTGAACGAATCTCATCAATGCGATAGTTGTAGCCTAGTTCCACAACATCATAACTCCAGGCATGTCCCTTGTGACGGTCCCAGGTAAGCGTGGTCATGCCGTGAGACCGAAGCAAACGCAGTTTCTCAAACAAGGCATCATCATTGGTAACTACCATCCCTCCTTCTCCAGTTGTCATATTCTTGTTTGAGAAGAAACTGAAACATCCAATATCACCCAGTGTTCCCAAATGACAGTCGCGCAACCAAGATCCAGTCGCATGGGCTGCGTCTTCTATTACTTTCAGATTATGCTTGTTTGCCAATTCCAAGATGCGCGGCATATCACAAGCGTATCCACCAAAGTGAACTAGCATAATCGCCCGTGTCTGCTCTGTGATTCGTGTTTCGATGGAATCTGGAGAAATGTTGAGGTTAGTTTCGCTCGTAATATCTGCAAATACAGGAGTTGCCCCTGTATAGCGAATAGAACTGGCAGAAGCAACAAATGTCAACGAGGGCACGATTACCTCGTCACCAGGCTTCAAGCCTATTGCCATACAAGCCATATGCAAGGCTGCCGTCGCATTGGTGACACCCAAGGCATGTTTCGCTCCCGTATAAGCAGCAAATGCAGATTCAAAATCCTGGGTGACGCGACCCATCGTTAGCCAACGGCTCTTCAAGACCTCCTCAACCGAGGAGATCTCGTCTGGGCCAAGATCAATATCTGAGAGAGGAATTCGCCAATCGGTCATGTGTATTGCTCCTGAGGCAGAAACTGAGAACGCAATTTTTCGAAATCCTGTGAAGCCATTTCATAATCATCCGAGCGACCCAGATCCTGCCAATATCCGTCGAAGTGATATCCAACAACTTTTTCGCCGGCAGCTATCATCTTTTTCACTAGGTCAGGGAAATCTAGATATTGACCTTGAGGAATATAAGTAATTACGCGTGGTTCAAAAACATAAATCCCCATGCTGACGCAATAGTCATACGTAGGCTTTTCGATGTATCCATTAATTCGTGAGGATGCATCCATTTCGACGACGCCCAGATCGATTTTCACTTTGCGATGATGAACAGCAATGGTAGCTGCTGCATGCTGTTCCCTGTGGAAATTAATCAAATCATGAAGACACAAAGTCGTTAAAACATCTCCATTTGTAACCAAAAAAGTGTCTGTTAATCCATCAATTAATGCAATCGGCCCCGCCGTGCCTAACGGACATTGTTCATAACTGTATTCAATTTGTAATCCCCATTGATGGCCATCCTGGAAAAAGGCCCGCAGGAGCTCCGACAAATGACCAACGGTCAAAATGACTCTATTGACTCCGGCCGACTTCATCTGGCGAAGAATGACCTCAAGAATTGGCATTTCACCGATAGGCATTAATGGCTTTGGCAGAATTTTGGTGTACGGCGCAAGACGCGTACCTTTCCCACCCGCTAACACAACCGCTTTCATAATTTCTCCTAGAACTCATAAGCTCCCACACGATATAAATCAAGATGTTCTTGTATCCAGGCAATAGTTACTTCTAGGCCGTGGTCCAGCTCCGTTTGAGGGTGCCAACCCATGACTTTTCGCGCCAGCTCGTTGTCTGAAATGAGACGGTAGACCTCTGAGTCCTTTGGGCGAAATCGCACTGCATCAACGGTCACTTTGGCGTGACTTCCTACCATAGATAGGATTTTGCTAACCAAGTAGCCAATTTTGATTTCAGAACCAGTGCCAAGATTAAAAGTTTTACCGTCTACACTTTGCGACCGAGCTGCCCGCAAGAACCCATTCACAGTGTCACTTACATATGTGAAATCACGACTTGTTTCAAGATTGCCAACATATACAACATCGCATGTCAATGCCTGCGTAATAATTGCAGGGATCACTGCCCTCGCGGATTGGCGAGGACCATATGTATTGAAGGGACGAACCGTCACTACCGGTAATTGGTAGGCACAAAAGTAGCTTTCAGCTAGTTTGTCCGCACCAATCTTGCTGGCGGAATAAGGCGATTGTCCTTGGAGAGGATGTTTTTCATCCATAGGTGTATATCGGGCTGTCCCATACACTTCACTTGTAGAAGTATGAATTAGCCTTGTTACTTTCGATCGGTGGCATGCATTCAACACATTCAATGTGCCGATGAGGTTGGTCTCGGCTACTTCATAGCTATGGAGATAGGAATAAGGAATGGAAATCAAGGCCCCCAAATGAAAAACATATTCGCACCCATCCACAGCATCTTGGACAGCTTGTCCGTCGCGCAAATCTCCCGAGATAATCTGTAATTTTGCTCGTACATCCGAAGATAACAGACGCAAGAGCCCTGCATCACCGCGCGAATTGTAGCGAACGAAAGCACGAACTTGTGCCCCATGTCCACTAAGCTGTTCCACAAGATGACTACCAATGAACCCACCCGCACCGGTCACAAGAACCTTTTTCTGGTTCCAAAATTTATCAATGTCAGCTACCTGATTGTTCATATTAATTGCCATCCATTTTAACTGAATTGCCAGTCAATATCATCCTAATTCAGAGGATCAATACATTCTGGCTTTCGCAGGTTGTGTCAATTGTTTTTGTAATGTATCCAACAAATCAGCCACATGAACCATGCGTGCATTCGAACACTCACATAAACTGCGGACACGATCGTGGACATCGATGGCAGCATTCGGAATCGCAAACATGACCACGCCCACATCGTAATATTCGATCAGTTTCGAAAGATCAGAGATACCACCAAGAAGACGGTTTCCTTTTACGCGCATTCCCTGCATAGCCGGTTGCTCATCATCCACAATCCCCACAATGGAAAGGATACGACTGCCTTCCCCTTGTTTCAACAACCAGTTGGCAACACTGCTCCCTTCGCCGGAGCCTACAATTAATACTCGTTCCACCACCCCTTTATCATTGCGCCAGCTTAGCCATCGGGAGGCAAAGCCTGTAAGAAGACGCCACCGATATCGAACTGCTATGAATCCAATCGATGCCATTAGACCGATTGTGAAGATCATTGTGACAGGCAGAGTAGGGAGCGGTAACCATTGATACACAGATTGGAGATAATCGAGGGTCACGGTCAAGATGGTTGCAATGCCAGCGGACAAAATCAAACCTGCGGCATCTTCGGTAATCGCATCCTCCCAGACTATCCGATTTAACCCGGCAATCGTGTTTATCCCGCTGAACGATACAGCAATCAAGATTGACAGGAAAACAAGGGGCCCTATACCCCAGTTAAGTGGCTCTTGCACTCGCCAGAGCAATATTGCCGTAATGCCAGCTCCCAAAACTACAAAAAGATCCAACAGAAACCACGACAGATGACGTTTCACCAGCCGTGAAAATGGACCAGCAAAGAGATAACCTTCCCGAATAGGAAACTTAATGGCACGCGGGAGTAGGATAGCAATTGTCCAGAAAATCACATCGAGATCGGCAAAGAAAGAATGATTACGAACATAAAGCCGATCAAGACGGAGTTTATCGGGCAGAATATTCCTAATATAATCATTCATGACGCTAGAGGCAGAGAGCAAATTCTCCTCATCATGATATAAGATACTGGCAGGGCTGGTGATGCCAGGTTTGACAGAAAGAATTTCCCGCCGGATTTCATCTGGCCAAGTTTTAACAATATCAGGATCTTCAGGGCGAGGCCCGACAAAACTCATTTGACCAAGAAGCACATTCCACAACTGAGGAAGTTCATTGATCTTGCTATCTCTTAACCAATGCCCTATTGGTGTAATACGGTTGTCATGCTTACATGTGACACGAGACCCATGATAGCTTTCCTCGCATTCATACATCGTGCGAAATTTCAACATTCTAAATGATTTGCTGCCTAAACCAGCACGCAAGCCCCAGTAAAATGCAGGACCATTTGTATCGCGCCTAATTAGATGAACAACATAGAGAAAAAATGGCGAAAGAATAATCAATCCAAGAAAAGAAAACAAAATATCGAAAAGGCGTTTTATCAGCAGATTAATGGTTAAAGCAAAAACCAGATTAAAAGAACGGCCCATATTTAATGATCTTGAATACTTTAAGCCTGACAATTGACGGATCATTCACCCTCTCTTTCATTTTAGATTTAATTCATGCGACTTACAATTACACCTTTTCTAGCCACTCCTCCCGCCAAAATAAATGACAACAGCGGTCACAGCGGCCAAAAACCGGCGTCCCACGACAGAGGACCCCTTCCAACAGAACAAGACCTCTTACTTTTTTTACCTTGTAATCACGTTCATCCAAAAAACGTTCCATTACTTGAAGTACAGTTTGGGTTGTTCCACAAAATTGCTTCATCTCAGAGAGAAATGCACATCCTTTCAATTCTTTGAAAGGATCAAGAGTAGCTTCAACATCCCGCCAAGAACGGACGCGAACATAATCTCCTACGTTTAATGGTTCAGAAACCAGAATAGGTGATGTTTTCGCGCGAACTTTGCTATTAAAAATCTGATGATAGAGCGCCTTGAACCACCGCTTTACATAATAGTTCCAAGGCACCGCTAGTGTACGCTTTATGCGTCGAACTAGTGGTTGGGGATCCAGTGCGATTCTGCCCTCGGACATATATGGCAAACACGGAATTTGGCATCCTTCAAATCTACTCATTGCATTATCCTCCCGTTGCACTAGGCCGCTTTTCTTTGCAGGGCATCAAACATTCGGGCCAATGCTGCCGATTAAGCGGCTCTTTTCCCTCGATATAAAAACGCAACATGCCTTCAGTTTTGGCAATCACCGGATTCCCACTGTCATGTTGAAGCAGGTTTGTGAATAATTTGTGCGTAGTTGTGGTAGCGAGGGGCCTCAACCAGGGATGAAAATCCACGCGCTGACGCACAGGTTTTGGGGTCAGACCCATTCGTAATTTGAAATCATCCACAGTAGGAGGTGCATCAAGCGACTGAACTGTGAAGAAAATTCCTTCTATATCCTCGCGATCCAGCAAATTGCGGCTGGCGCTGTAAAACAGGGCATTATTGACATGATCGTTCAAGAATTTCCGATGACTAAGTGCATAAGGCACAGACCATGTACTGTCAATTTGACAAACGATCAGCGCAGCAGTCAGTTCGTGATCAGAAACTGCAGCCCAAGCTTCAAATCCGGGAAGATCGGTTGCCGAGCGGCAAATCCGTTCCCATTCCACCTGTGTCATACTTCTTAATCGGTTCTGCCGATCAAGAGTATCCCGTTGCAAAATCCAACCCTCAGTTGCCAATCGCTCAAATGAAATCTGTTCAATACTGCATCGGCTCAAGCCGCGTTTTACACCATTGCGCGATTGCGATTTCAACATATCCATGTTATACGGGTTATGTAAGATGATATGATAGCTAACTTTGCCAACTTGAGAATTAAGCAGGGTTGAGTAACGCAATGAGATGATTCCATGCGTCATCATTAAGCCGTCAATTTCCTCTTGAGCAGGACTAATCAGCCAGTGATACGGAAAAGCTTGCAACACGCGTGGCCCAGCGCCATACCAGTAACTGCTGGCAGTTCGAAAGACTTGATGTCCCTGACGTCTTATCCATTCAGCAAAGATTTCGGCGTTCATAAGACCCTTCTTTGATTCAAAATTCTTAATTTTTTACAAACTTTATAGATCTGCATGAGCCTTCACTCTCGTGGTAAGCAGGGAGCAGCCACAAACCGCTCCCTGCTTTGTAGAGTTATAGTCTTAAGAGCTCAGGATAGTTGTCTTATGGAATAGGTAAATTGAAGGTCCGGGTCAGGAAGACGGCCATCTGGTCTCTGCTGACAGGTGATTCAGGACAATAATTCCCACTCCCGCACCCCGATGTTATGCCTTCTGCCACTAACTGCTTGATCCACGGCGCTGCCCAATAACCCAACTGCACATCTACGAACCCTGTGCTGCTTCCCACCGCTGGTGGACCATAACTCGCACCATACTTGGAACGCAATAGGAAGATTGCCATCTGGGCACGCGTTACAGGAGACTCAGGACAGTAATTCCCATTCCCACAGCCGGCGGTGATACCTTCTGCCACAAGCTGTTTGATCCAAGCTGCTGCCCAATAAGTAGTCTGTACGTCGCCAAAACCTGTGCTTGATCCAACGGTAGGAGGAGCGTAGGACGAACCGTGAATTGCTCGCAACAGGAAAATTGCCATCTGGGCGCGTGTGACTGTTGCACCGGGACAATACTGGAGCGGACCCACACTACAGCCGCCTGTAATGCCTGCCTCGTATATGGCATGGATAGAATGTGCTGCCCACTGATCAACAGGCACATCGCTAAAAATCTGTACGAAGGGTTTTATGACAGTGAGAGTAGCATTGACATAGTTGAAGCTGTAATTATTGTCTGAACCACCTGAACACCCGATAGGATAGGTGCCTTTAGTGCTGTGTAGAACAGCCACACTACAAACTGGCGGTGTATCAATCACTGTACTGGTTTCGCCGTTGACAAGCCCACTGTAGATGAAGGTGAAGGTTGGATCAGGTTGACCTACATTAATACTTTTGTTGTCTGCTGTCACGGTTAGTGGTGCTTTGGTGATGTTTGCCGTAGTAGCAGTAGTGGTATTGAGGAGATGATAGTTTCCTACAGATGAACCACTGATGGAAATACCGTTTACATTGATCGACTTGACATTACCAACATTCGAGTTGGCGAAGGAGGCTGAATTGTAGGCTGGAGTAACTGTATCACCGGCCACCGCGTTGGTGGAGAGAGTCACCGTGGCTACCGTTGTGCCATTGTAGACTTTATTCACACCAGCAGCGCTGACGGTCAGATCCTTTGCGCTGATGGAAGCGGTGGCGGTTGGCTGGGTAAGCAGGTAATAGTGTGCATCAGCACCACTCAGGGTCAAACCGGAGATTGTCACGGTCTTGCCGGTACCCACATTTTTGTCAGAGAACGCGCCCGTTGCAATGGTCGAATCGAGCTGTACATCCTCGCCGGGGACAACACCCACGAGCGCAGCACCGCTCGTGTTGATGATAGCGCCCGTATTGCCATTGTAGATTTTGCTGTTGGCGATAATCCCATTAACCGTCACTGGAGTTACCGGTCTATATTCATACGCGCCGCGGTCATCATAGGTCCGCGTGCCCACACCAGTGTTGACAGTGGCCGGATTATCAAAACGGATATTGCCAGCGATGTCGTAGAGCTGTTCGCTGGGAGCATTTGAGTTGGCGCTATCGATTGCTGGAGATCCAGGCTTCAAACTGTAATCACCTACAATTCCGGCGCCTACGTAAGGAATTCCATCGTTTCTTAGGGCTGATGGAACTGGATTCACAAAGAGTGGATTCCCTTCAAGCCCATGCACCTCTTGACCGGGCTCAGCGACATGAAATGCTGCCAAGGAGAGATAGTCGTCGTTATTCCAGACGATCTGGACAGTAGCGCTCTGACGGTCGTAGAGGTTGTAATCGAGGATCGTTCCGGTGATGGAATTCGAATCGACGCGCAAGTTGCCGCCAAATGAAATCGTTGGAGGGGTAAACCCATTTCCGACACTGATGTTGTTGATCACAGTCGCATGGTGGGAACCGGTACCCGTTTCGCCTTCAAAGTTGATTCCCACTGTTCCATTGCCCTGGACCGTGTTGCCAATCAGAGTGTTATATGGCGCATTGTTGTTATCAATCCCATGATCCCCATTTTCATAACTGAGGTTTCCGATGATGAGGTTGTGAGTGGAAGGTATGTCAACGGCAGGGTCAGTGGCATCGAATAAATAGACATTGATCCCGCTGTCTTCGTTGCTATAAGTGATGTTGTTGATCACAGTGTTATAGCTGGAGCCTGTCAATTCGATCCCAGCCGCATCTGTCTCGACTACCGAGTAATTCGAAAACGAGACGTTGTTACTGATCAGGTTGTTACCGCCAGTGACCACCCGAATCCCGATACAGGTATTGTGATCGGTGGTATTGCCGGTAATCGTGGAGTCGGTGGTGTTCCTCAAATAAATGCCCTGTGCATAGGGGTGCGAAGGTAAAGTGCCAGCGTAACTTACATGATTATTTGAGATTGTGATATGGTTCGAAGCATCCACATAGATGCCCTGGATCGGGGTATCGGTGATGTTAAAACCATCTATGACCACATAACTTTGTGTGCTCACTGCGAAAGCACTGCCGAATCCGGCTGGATTTCCGGTTACTGTTACGCCGGGATCAGCGTGGAAGGTGATCGGATTTCCCGCTGTACCACTGTGCTCCACAAATACTGTCTCCGCATATGTGCCATGCAAGACATGCACCGTATCACCCGCAACGGTTGCACGATATGCTCCCCTTGTGATCGTACAAAACGGATTTGCCAGCGAGCCAGATCCAGAATCGGAGCATAAGACTGTATTGTCGACATAGTAGGTGGTGCCAGTTGTCGCAGTTTCTGTCAGAGTATTCGTCGGCGTATTGGTCAGCACCGTTGTGGACGAAGGCGTTGCAGGAACAGCTCCCTTGGTGAATATCTTTGACCAGACGGGCGTGGTGGCCCCCACTTTGTATATGCTGAAGGTAAAGGAGGCACCCTCTACACTGACCATGCCAAAGCCCTGCGAGCTTTCCATATTGGGGTAGTAATAATCCATACGGTCAGGGTATACATACTCATTGTAGGCCCAACCCCCGGAAGGTGCAGTGAGAAACTGCTCGAAACTGCCCGTCAGCCCCGCTAGGCGGGTGTTGTCCATGTGCGTCCATCCCAGGACGTGTTCGTGGCCATGAAAGAACGCGGAGATGATCGGGTGCTCGTTGATCACCGTTACCAGCTCCGTGGGTGTACTGCTCTCATCTGTCCGCGTACTGCTGTTGCAGTGGGTACTTTCCACGCAATACATAGGACCATGAAAGTAAATGAATGCATGGGTCAAACCTAGACTTTCGGCATACGTCAGGCGAGCATCCAGCCAGTTCAACTGGTCAGTAGTCAGCAAGTCAACATCCCCCGGCACATCCAACCCAACAAACATGGCGTTCCCATAAATGTAGCTGTAGTTCAGATAATCCGAACTGGAATCAAGGGATACATAATCCGTCACCCCGATTGGGAGGGTTTTGATATTTGCGGCACTCTCAAAGTAGCTTTCCCAAAGCGCAGCACTCCCACTCACGGTATCATCATGATTGCCTCGCACCAGAAATGTCTTGTTATAAAGGTTTGCATTTTTCAAAGCGGTGATCATAGGATCCATTTCGGCGGAAGTAACCCCATTATTTTCCAGGTCACCGTTGAAGAGAACCAGATCCGGGTTCAGGCTGCCAATCTGATTCAAAGTGGCTGTGAAGTTTCCCGCTTCGGCCTGTGCGTCACCTATGGATGCAAAACTGAATACAGTCGGGCCGGCAGCAGCTACATTGCTGTCGACACGAGCCGCGCTCAGCAGGATACTCAAGATTGAGATGATAGAAATGATACAAAACTTCAACTGCTTGTTCATTGTAGTCTCCATTCAATGCAGAAGAATGTGAAAGAAAAATTTATTGACATTGCACCCTTCATGAATTTGTGAATATTCGGGTTTTTCTTCAAAAGGAACCTATTCCCTCCTCTATGAAATTACTGTAAAGGCATTGCCGTTTCATCAAGTTTGTTACCTGTTTTCGACGATCCTCCTTTCTTATCTACTCTTGCCCAATGAAAAATCTGTGAATGAATTTTCCAATAGAGTGGCGTCCGATACAAAACAACCCCTGCGACCTTGCTACCTACAAATTGAAATCGCTTCAAAACACTGATTGCTGAATCGACACGAGTTTCTCCTAATTTGGCTAACAGTAAGACAACATCGACTTTGGAAGCCAGTATCTGAGCGCTGGCAGTCTCCGCTGATGGACCGTCAACGATCACCAAATCAGCTTGCTTCTGCAGCTTGATAAGTACCTCCTGCCATTTCTCTCCATTTCTCCAACTTGTCAGGTTTTCTGTAATCGCTCCACTAGGGATCAAGGTCATCCCTTCGACCCCATCCACAGAATGACTGATACTCTTGATATCGGTATCTTTCTCAAAGAGATTTGCCATACCCGCCTGCTCTTCTATGCCAAAGAGACCATGCAAATGAGGTTGCTTGAGATCCCCATCTAACAAAATCACCCGTTTCCCTTGTTGAGCATTCACGATTCCTAGATTCGCGGCAATTGTTGTCTTGCTTTCTGCCGGATCTGCGTTAATCACCAATAAGGTATGAATGCTTTTCTTGGGCACAGCGAACTCTATGTTGACACCCAAAGAGCGGAAGGCTTCCGCTTCCGTGGAAGCAGGATCATGTGACGTTACCAGGCCATGCTCGACATCATAGAAATCAGAGACAAATCCCAACACAGGTAAATGAAGCAACTCTTCTGTTTGGCTGACTGTTTTCAAAGATTCGTCAAAGTGATCAATGCTAAGAATCCCAGCAATAGACAGGAAGAAACCTACCACACATCCTAGGAGAATATAAACCACAGGCAAGGGACGAACCGGATCTTTCGGAGGAGTAGAGGGATTGATCTGCATCAGGTTCGGTGTATTCTGCATACGATCCAAATTGATAGTCTCACGACTATTGACCAAGCTGAGATAAAGCTCCTGGTAAAGATCCAATGTAGATTGGAGATTGACAAGGCGTGGATCATCGCGTGAGAGACCGCTTTGCCCAGGCTTACCAATGAAGGTTAAGTTGGTCTGGATCTGCTGATAAATATCGAGCAGCGAGCGGAGTTGTTGCAGGCGGGCCTGTTTTTCGCCAAGAACCGCGCGTTGGGTACCCGTCAAGTTCGCCGGATAGTCATTGATCTCATTTTCAAGGACAGAAAGTTCAGATTTCAATTGATCGATCTGTTGATTGACTTGCGTCAATTGTTCCGTAATGCTTGTCTCATTGATCTGACTGATCTGGCTTTGCAGATCATTGATTTGTTTTTGGATCTGTTCAATCTGCGCACTTAGGCTGGTCTCAAAGGTTGTATAGCGCCCTGCTACAATATCCCTATTTTGCTGAATGAGGACCTGCACCAGGGTATTCGCAATCTCGGCTGCCCGCTGCGAACTTGCATCCTGAACTTTTATTTGAATGATCAGCGTATTAGGAATTGCACTGACCTGGATATTGTCTGCCTTGATCTTGCTACCCAACTGGATGGAGGCAGTGTCCAAAACAGGTTGACTCTTAACCAACTGGATGTTTGTAGATATCAATTGATCCTCTCCAAGAGGCAGCAAATCAGTGTTGGTAGATTGGCGGGACCGCATAATTAATACTTGTGTCTTAGCTTCATAGATCGGAGTTTGAATTTTAGCGACTACAAATCCAAGTATGGCCCCCAGAACGACTCCAAATATCAAAAAGCGGATTCCCCGCCACAACAGCAAGATTAAATCCTTAATCTCCATAGTTTATTTCTCCATCCGAAAGCTTGGTACTTCTTGCTTTAGACCCGCCTTAACTAAGTTTGAATGAATGCCGATCGAGCGGGAAATCTTTAGAAGTCACACACATTCGACAAAGCCTCAGCGTGCAGAGAGCTTAGACCCTATCAGCATACTTCCACTGGTTGGGCCCACATAGTGACGAGCATCTTTTCATGGGCATCAACACAACAACTGCGCGAATGATATTTTCGAGATGAGTACGGCCATTTTGACGATTAGATGAGCTCGAATATTCAATCTGTTGGATGAACAATCTCACTGGTGAGTTTACAAGTGATCAAGATGGAACAATCCACCCGCATTTGCATCTCTAAAATCTGGACTAACTTACTTTCAAACAAGGCCCTTGCCAAAGACAGATAGGTGCTGGTCATCTTGCTGAAGATCTATCAAATACCGGTAATCCGATATACCTGATGCTCCTGAAGGTATGTCAATTCAGCAAATGTTTCTGCATTCATCCCCATTCTTTTTAGATATTAACAGTAGAATACTCGATGTTCGCTTTTACCTGATTCTCAATCCATTGATAAGTGTGCATTAACCCTGTTTCAAGTGACACGTCTGGTTCCCAGGTTAATACTTTCTTCAAGAGGCTGTTATCTGAATTTCGACCGCGAACACCTTCCGGGCCGTCCACATGTTTTTTAGCGAGTTTGACGCCAGCAATATCCATAATCAAATCCGCCAATCCATTTATCGATATCAAACGATCCTGGCCTAAATTTAGAGGCTCGTGAAAATCTGAGCGCATCAATTTGTAAATACCAGTGAGGCAATCATCTATATAACAGAACGATCTGGTCTGTTCCCCATCTCCCCAAATCTCGATCTCGGATTTTCCACTGAGTTTAGCAATGGCCACTTTTCGACAAAGTGCAGCGGGAGCTTTTTCTCGACCACCGTCCCAAGTTCCTTCTGGACCAAAAATATTATGAAAACGAACAATTCGTGTTTCAAGGCCAAAGTCTCGTCTGTACTCCAAACATAGATGTTCAGTGATTAACTTTTCCCAACCATAGGCATCCTGAGGTTTAGCTGGATAGACATCTTCCTCCTTTAATGGATCCAGGTTTACCTCCATTTGGCGATATTCGGGATATACACAGGCTGAAGACGTATAAAAATATCTTTGTATGCCATTTGTGCGGGCCGCCTCTAAGGTATGGAAATTGATCAGCGTATTGTTTCGTAGTATGACAGCATTGTTGAAGGAAATATAACCCATGCCCCCCATATCGGCAGCCAATGCATATACCTCATCAACACCCCGTGTTGCTTGAAGGCAATTATCCCAACGACGTAGATCGAGCAACTCAAACTCATCTGCATCAATTTCAGAAAACTCTGGAAACTTAATATCTACACCCCGCACCCAGTATCCTTGTTTTTTGAGATAGGTCACAAGGTGGTGACCAATGAATCCCCCCGCACCAGTAACAAGTGCTTTTGTCTTTGACATTCTAGCCTCCTGATATAGTTATCAGACATAAATTCAATGCTTCGTATTCAATTTGAAGGACTCTGTTCAAATTCTGTCAGATTGATTACCTTATTTAATAATTGCTCGAATTGAATTGTTGCAGATTGTGGTGAATGTCTCCTTTCTGCCCAGATGCGGCCATTTTTTCCAAGCCGTTCTCGCAGGTTTTGATCGTTCTTAAGCATTAGTATTGCTTTAACCAATTCCTGCGGGTTCTCAGGTTCAATACACAAACCTGCTTGCGCTTTTTGTATCAGGTCCCAAGTTTCACTTTGTTCATCAAGGCTTGCAATTATGGGACGACCACTAGCCAGGATAGAAAAGGTTTTTGAGGGTAAAGAGCCTGTCCCAATTCCCTTTCTTAAAATGACCAGCGAGACATCAGCGCTTCCTAAAACTTCCGGCAGGCGGTTACGTGGCTGGAATAGGACAAATTGAACGTTGGTCAATCTGCGCGACTGCGCCTGAGTTATTAATCGTTCACGGCCTGGACCATCCCCGACAAAGAGAAAATGAATATCTGGCTGGCCGGCCAACTCTTCCGCTGCAACTAAAATATTTTCCAAGCCCTGTGAAAGACCTATATTGCCGGCGTAGAGAACTACAAAGCGATCTTTCAAATCACATACCTGGGCAAAATCGTTTACTCGAGGGTATGGCCGTATCAGGTCCGTATCAACCCAGTCATAAACCAACACCATTTTTGAGTCAGGAGTTCCCAAATTTCGCAAGCCAGGTCTAAACGATTCTGATAGAATTCGGACAATCCGGGAGTGATTCAGGCAATAACGTTCAAGCCACGCTACAAATGCAATAGAGAATTTATTTCGGAATACACCCAACGTCACGCCTACATCTGGGTAAACATCATGTACTGAAAACAAAGCAGGTTTATGACTTAAGCTTACGTAATAAACAAATGGTATCCATATCCATAATCCAGGGTTCGCCGCGATGACCACATCGTATTTTTGATTAAATTCGGCCCAGACCGCACCTATTTGATAACAAAGGAATTGCATTAAGCGAAATGCAAAATTGGATCGCTTGACGGATGGCAACCACACACGACTGATTTTGACCCCATTTTCTACAGATCTGTGAACCCACTTCCCTCGGTAAGAGGAGCTTACTTGGCCAGATGGGTAGTGAGGTACTGTAGTCACCACAATAACCTCGTGGCCGTGTTTTACCAACTCCTCAGAAAGCATAGTGAATAGCGGAGCGCTTGGACCTAGGTCAGGGGCATAGTAGGGAGCAATCAACAAGATACGCATTAATCTCTCATCCAGAATGGAAATTCTTGTTCAATTGTTTGAAGTACTGCTGAATAGATCAATCAGTTGAGAAGTCAAAACGTGGGCCTTAGCGAAGCCTGATTAACCTCAAGCTGGAGTTTTCTAACGCGGCAATAATAATGTTTGATAGATGTCCAGCAGTCGCGACACGAGCTTCTCAATGTCAAATTTTTCCTGCGCCAGTTGGAAACTACCTATTTGCATGGAATATCTCATTTGTGGATTAGCCATGAGTTGTTGAATTGCATTCGCCAGTTGATCTGGTTGGCCGGCGGGCACAAGCCATCCATTCAAGCCAGGACAAACAAGATCAGGCAATCCGCCTACGCGTGTGGCAATAATTGGCAGCCCACAAGCCATGGCTTCAATAACTGCCATTGGCATACCTTCATGGTAAGATGGATAAACGAATATATCGGCAGATCGAAAAAGATTGATTTTTTCCGCGCCAGTAACAGCTGATTTAATATGAATAAACTGCTCCAGGCCAGCATCAATTACCTGGGTTTTTAATTGCTCAATATCTCCGACAACTTGTTCCTGCCCCACAAGATCAAAAACAACTCCATGCTCTTGTCCCAAGACTGTTTTAGCCGCGCAAACCAAATCAAAACTGCCTTTTTCTTTACCTAAATGTCCGAGATAAAGTATATGCAGACAGGGCTTATCGCTTTTTGACTCAATCCTTTCCTGTCCTACATCAGCATAACTTAAGAGGTCAATTGCATTTGGCAGGTAGTATATGAGGCAGGCCGGGACAACTTCCTGTAATTTCTTCCACTCGCTGGACAAGGCAATGACACCTTTGCATAGGTTAACGACTTGACGAACCAACCATTGCCAGGCTTTACTATGTCGCTCATAGAGGAAGTAGAAACTACAGTGTGGGTGTAATAGGACTTTGCTGCCCAGGAACCTTGCAATCGCAATACACACACTATGCTTGATAAAAGACAGCCCATAGGTTGTGGCGATATCACAGATTTCTGGTCGGTGGACGACAACGGCTTTGGCAAAATGAACGCAGTCACCAATCCCCGATACCAGGTTAGAGAACGACCAACTTCCGGTTTCGGACCCGAGGCGTCTACGTGAACTTGTGTCGATGAATTGCAGGCTCACTCGACCAGGTAGGGACGAAGCCAAGAGAGTCTCATAGTACGTCCCAATTCCGCTCATGGGGGGCGGAAGATGTCCTGAGATTAAAACCCGCGGTGTCTTGGTATTTAAGAAAGAATCTGATCTCATGAGACTGTCAGGCTAATTCACTATCAATTACAACAAGAATATTACATTGCACTTGGCAACGATCTGAGCAATATGTTTAGGTATTGATCCGTCACAAAGTCGAGTTCAAATGGTTTCCAGCTTTCCTCAGGGGGGTAAGTTTCACGATTCGCCAGAGAATACTCGATCGCCAGCGCCAGCGCATCTGGATTATCCATAGGCACAAGCTGACCATATTGACCATTCCTTAGGATTTCCCGTGGTCCACTGGGACAATCGGTGGCAATTACCGGTGTTCGTAGGGACATCGCCTCTACAAGAACAGTTGGCAAACCTTCCCATTTGGATGAAAGTGCGAAAAGCGCGGCTTGGGCCATATAAGGATATGGGTTTGAAACGAACCCTGCCAAACTTACATCTTGTTCCAGTCCCAATTGTCTTATCAGTGCTTCTAACATTGGGCGTTCCTCGCCTTCACCAAGAATTAACAGCCGGGCCGGCTGAGATTTCCTCACCTGAGCGAACGCCTTGATTAGTACACTAAAGGCTTTTTGGGCTGTCAGGCGACCTACGCCAAGCACTACAGGAGGCTCTCCGGTTCTAAACCATGGATGTTCCAAAAGGGCTTCGGATTTTTTCTGTAAATCAGGAGTTACAATGGGATTATAAATAACCTGAACGTGACCAGGTGACAGCTTGGTCGCCTGGGTCAAATCATCTGCCACACCTTTTGACACTGCAGTGACGCCATCTGCCCAAGGGTAGAACCACTTGGCCAATTCAGGATACAGCTTCCAACGCAGATCTTTTTCACCATTGGATACGCTGGTAAGAGTATTCTGTTCATTAAGCACGACACGTTGAGGGACACCTGTTATGCGCCTTGCCCATACCGCAATAATATTGGCATAAAGCGTGGAGAGCAGAGCCACCGGGCGTTCACTTCGAAGGTAATGGACTAAGGCAGGCAAGCACATCATGACGCGAGTTGCCCTCAGATCTATCACTCGCACAGAATCTGGTATTTCAGCCATGTAAGGCCCCTCCGCCCGCGCCAGAACCAGATCAACTGGAAAGCCTTTTGCAGCAATCCCCTCCGCCAGATTAAGAAGGGTGCGCTCAGCACCGCCGTCATATAAGCCGGGCAAGAATATTGCCAGACGTTCTTTTGAGATATTCATATTACTTCCTTTCAGGAACTTAATTCAGACAAGAATTGATTCACAATATCCTGGGGTTGTTGTCCCTCTGTATCGAACCGGAGAACTTTGAGATCAGTCTTTTTGGCTGTCAAACTTGAGAAAATAAATTCATATTCACTGCGATAGCGATCCAGAAAATCGTAGACTGTTGTAGGCGGCTGAGTCTTCACAATATGTTCCTGCCTGCGGCTTCTAATGCGGTCAAGCAAAACGTTATTGGCCGCATCCAACCAGACAATCATATGCAAAGTGTCTCTCCAGCGATCAAATAAATCCTGCCAGATCCTTTCGGCGGCTTCTTGCCTGAGATATTCAGGTCCAAACAAACGCATTTCGGCTAGCAGATAAACGGGGCCCTGATCTAAAATAATTACTTTGTTGCCGTCATTCGATTCCTGGCGCAAGAGACCCGGCCATCCATCTAGAATCGCCATCCAGGCAAATTCTCGCCGGGTGAGCTGTCTGCTGTTGGGTCGATATAAGCGAAGCAGGTTCGGGATCAACTGAAGACCATTCGAAATAAAGAATGGTGCATCTGTCACTTTTCGTACATCCGGGAAATTTTCCAAGCGTATTGATTCCGTGTAGTGATCCAGCACCTGGCAAAGTGTAGTTTTCCCAGCGCCTGCCGGGCCAACGATCTCCACCACTCTTGTCTTTCCTAACCTCGATCCGCTGCTGCTTGACGGGTTATTCATAGATGAGACCAGACCAGGTTTAACAGATCGGACGACACCTGTGATTTTGAACGGCTGCCATCAATAATATGCGCTGGAGTTTCGCACCAATCCAGATTCCAGATCTCCTGGCTGCGCGAGCGGACGGAATCTGATGTTTCATCCGTTTTGCGCTGCACACAGATTTCAGGATCAACCCGCAGAACAATCAGTAAATCGGGCAACATAATTTGCTGATAGTAATGGTGTTCCAAAGCTGCAAGAAATTTGATCAAGCTATTCGTCTTGATGCCGCAGGTTACCCGCTCGACTTGAGGACCATCCATGATCTTTATTTGTGGCAGAGGAAAACGATCACAAATAACCAAGCCACCATTTGTGGCGAAACGTCTGGCCCGTTTGTAGTCCAAGTAACGATCGCGAGCGGTGCAGACCTCGCGAATTAACCAAGGGTATCCTGGAAATGAGGGTGAGTTGGTGTCCAAACTGGGCTCACTGCCTTCCTTCACAAAAGGATACAGGCCAATTGATCGTCCTATTTTCAGCATTCCTCTTACTACGATTGTTATCCATGACCATGATGGTTTTCCCATATGAAATTTAATCACATGGAATTCTTCAGAGAGCTTTTGGCGGAGCTCATTAACAGTTGTTGTCTTGCCAGAACCATCACCACCAATGATCGCTATTAACATTCCACCATTGGCCATACGTTTCTGAGGCCTTCGTTTATGAAGACGATACAAAATGGGTTGTTCCAGTCGTCTCCATAATTTCAGGCATACATCCGCAGTTTGCGGCCGACGTGCACAAGATATTAATACATCCTGAAGTTGTTGGCCGGCCCGGACACGTTTCCAGAGAGAACAACCCGGCTGCAAAGCCTGCACGCAGGTTTCAAATAAGCTGCGATCTACGTAGGGCAAGAGCTGTTCCAATATAGAATATGATTTCTCTAAAGTAATTGGGGATAGCAGAAATTCAAGCTCACGACGCTCGGAGGTGGATAAGCTCCCATGCCTCATGAGGATTGCATCTAGGGTTGAATGCTTTAATACCATCCGAATAACAAATACTACAAGTTCAAATTCCGGAGCAGGTACTCTAAATAAATCTCCCTGAACAGCAGAAGCTAAGTACGAGCGTTCTATTGGAAGATGATAGTTCTTGGATAGATCGTGCCCCAACACCAATTGAAAATGTGCATGAACATGGATGAGGCGAGACGTTGTTTCATCGTAACCATAAAAGTCCCGGATCCCAGGCAATTTTTCCTCTGGAAGAGCTTGAGCTTCCTTATAACCAAGCCGGTATAGAATCTCAGTAAAGCGCTGGATATCCACTCGGCCCACCAACAGGTCAAGGTCATTATCACCACTGGCCGACCGGTCGATTGCAGCATTACTTTTCCAGTGGCAATAGTCGATTTTCTCCGTTTTCAAGATGTCGCAGAGTTTGATGACAGCAGGAAGTGCTGCTGGGTATTCAGTCATATTTTCTCCAGGGTAGCAGCGGCAAGGCTTTTATTGCTTTTTGAGGATGGGGTTCGTTGCAATCACAAATATTTTCACAACTCTTTTATTCTTTCATCATCATTTCACATTTGCCTCAGTAAAAACCCGCCTAATACTGATTGGGCCACTCCCACCACTTGCTTATAGGCTGGTGGATGGGTGAATCGAAGCGTCAGCAGATAGATTGCCGCCCCAATTAGCACCAGGATGCACAAACGTATGGGTAACATCATTTGCTCGCCAATGATCAATTTGGATTCATAGACAACAGCAAACATGACCACTGTGCTGATCACTGCAGGACCATACTGACTCACATGAGAGCGAATCGAAACTCCGATCAGGTTACGGATCATCAGAAAGTAGAGAGGCATCAGTACGTAGCTAACTATCACGTAAGAAGCAGCGACGGCAACAATGCCCAGACGAACAACAAACGCGAAACTAACCACGTTCATTGCCGCGGTCAACAAGTAGATCCAAAACCGCCAGGAAGGTTTGCCGGCCGCCCTGAAAACAGAGCTATAAATATAGGTCGCAGATCGCACAATACCGATCAACATGAGTAGCTGCAATACCGGAATACTGGCAATCCATGGAGTGCCGTAAAGTTGAATGATCAGCTCGGATGAAAGGGCCGCAATTCCCAAGAATATAGGAAAAGCAACAATACTTTGCAATAGAATGACCTGACGAAATGCTCGCTTAAGGCTGGCAGTATCTGCCTGAAGGCTAGATAACATTGGAAACGCCACAGCATTCGGTACGGAGATCAGCAAGTCGGTCGTTACGATCAGTAAGTTGTAAGCCAGTGTATAGTAACCGAGTGCGACTGGACCCAGGAAGTAGCCGATGAGAAAATCATCAGAATGCACACTCAGAAAATCAACAAAGTCTCCACCGACAATATGGATCCCAAATACAAAAAGCTCTCGAAACCGCTCTATGGAAAGGCGAAAACCTGGTCGCCAATTGCTGACCCGCCATAGCATCACAACATTCACCATGGCAGCCAGAAGGAGTTTCGCTACCAAACTCCATACACCATATCCCTTTAGAGCCATGATCACGGCAACAGGGCTGCTGAACAAATTCGCCGCGAGCGAACGGATAGTCAGGCTCTTAAAAGCCAGCTCGCGGCGCAGAATGGCTTGCTGCACGCTGCTCAGCGCGCTCAGGAAAAAGATCGGTGATAGCCACCTGAGAATGGGAATTAATTGCGGTTCACGGAATAGATCTGCCACCACGCCCGCTGAAAAAAAACCGATAAGGCTTAGGATGCTACCGGTCAGAAGGCTAGCCCAAAATGCTGTATCAAGGTGTTCACGACTAAGCTGAGAAAATTGTACAATCGCATCGCTAAAGCCCTGATTAACGAAAATCTGAGCAAAGGCAATGAACACCGTTGCATAAGCAACCAGCCCAAAGGCTTCTGGAACGACCAACCTCGCCAGCGCGATCATCACCAGGAACGAAATGACACGCACCCCCCATGTTTGGGTTGCTGACCATAGTACGCTACTAATCGCTTTTTCGCGCAAGTTCATTGATTGTTATTTTCCAGGTTAGGTATTTCAATAAATGTACATTGAAGTAGCATTGTAAGCACGTGGTACTCATTGCGTACTACTTGCACCGATATCAGGAGCAGTTCCGCCAAAGGGAAAACTAACTGCATCATTCCTGTCCCAACGAATGTCTCGATCAACGCTTATCGAATGATCAATGTAGTCGATAGCCAGGATGCTTACCTGGTTATTGCCAATGACAATAACGTCACCACTGCCAATTCCAAAACCATCGCTAAAATAGCTTGCGTCCGTTACGATCACGGTTTTGCCGCTGCCAGCGTTGGCGGTCCGAGCCAAGATCGTACCCTTGCCGATCAGTGGACTCGCAGGATGCAGAGAAAAATTGAACGCTGTAGGATCTGCGAAGATTGGGTCATCGGTCTGTGAATGTGAGTCCTGTCCACTCGCCACCAAATAAGTTGACCAGTCCATCTGATTCTGGTTCCATTTAATTGTCAAAGGACGGATATTAAAAAAGTCATTGAAATCAGACACAAACCCTGAACACGAATCTTGAAACAGGTCCAGGGTATTTGCAGTTTCGGCCACAATGTTATTCTTAAAAGTGATGCTAGTGCAGGATGGGTTGAACAAGCCAAAATTAACAGCTCCGTGCGGCATGCCACTTGCACCGTTTTTGTAAAATGTATTATGCGTCACAGATATGTTCGTTACTGACTTCTCAACGATTAACCCGGCTGCATTCTGGAGATTTTCGGCTCCTCGATCGTTGAAGTACATATAGTTATCGTGAATAATTATCCGATCCGAACCTGTTATGGTCAGACCGACCTTATTACTCCTCAGAATATTATTACGAACAACAACGCTTTTCGAGTCGTCTATCCAGACACCTGCTTCAAACTCGTATTTCTGAGCGTTGTTTTCGCTGAAATTGTTTTCTATGACAAGATTCTCTGAACCGTCTTCAACTTGAATCCCTGTTGCACCATTCTCGTGCAAGTAATTGTTACCGATCAGTACCCCCACTGCATTCCAGGTATGGATACCCTCCGATTCGTTGTGACTGACTTCGTTCCCGGTTATGACAATTCGGCGCGATCCATTCGACTGGATGCCTGGATAATCCGTGGAGACCTCGATTCCATAACTTTGGTCCTCAGGCAAAGTGTAAGCAACATGATTGTTGACAATGCTTGAGTCATATACCTTTTTATAGAAAAAAATTCCATAATGGATATTTCCAATATTTCCAGGTCCAAAGGTTTTGCTATTCTTCACAGTTATAAAACTTACAGGATTATCACGACCATGGGCCAGGATGCCAACATAGTTGTTATATACAGTGACATGATCCAGGATGATGTGATTCGTTCCATCCGTCATCGAGATCCCGGCTCGTGGCCAGGTCTCATATGAGTTTGCTCCCCGCAGAGTTAGGCCAATGAACTGCAAATAACTTTTGTTTTCGATTTCAATACATCCCGGGCGTTGGCCACTTTGTGCGTCAATGACAACCTCACCATCCTTCTCATTTTGATAAGTAATGTATTTGTCAGGTTCACCCGAATGCAAAGGTTTGACATCTTCATAATAAATTCCGGCTTGGATTAGCACCACATCGCCTGCTTTTGCCACACTGGCCCCCTTCGCGATAGTCAGAAAAGGCAATGCTTTCGTTCCAGGGTTGGCATCATTACCATGAGTTGAGACGTAATAATAACGACCACCGAAAGCAGGGGTAGTTATCGGAGTTCGCATGCCCATCAAAGCTGGATCTCGGGGCGTAATCGTTCCACACATCCCATTTTGTAGACAATCCTGATTGGGATTTGTCACGGATTCCGTTGAATTGTCGATTGCACAATTCGACAAAATTGCCGCACACATTAACAAGCAAATGATGAAAATATTTTTCATAATCGGGACGACGAAAGCTGATCAAAAATTATTTGGGCTTTAGCTACCTTACGGGTATCAGTGTTCTATAGATCGTTGCCAACAGCTTGCGGGAGGAGCTTAAATCAGATCACTTTTGATTAGAATATCGATTCGCCCAGTTCAAAAGATTGTCTGAGGCCAGTAGAGTTTTGATATTCCTTTTCTGTTCTTTTATTCGCTCCCCAAAACTGCTTTCAATAATCACAAAATTCAGTATGATCCAGGTGAATTTTCTAAATTCCCACGACAGTGTCAAAACACCGATCATCAAGGTCATAAAAACTGTCAACCATAGTGCAGATGTTCTTCGGGGCAGCCTGGGCACCTCATAAACAACCAATCCGAGAATAGAGAGAAATAACGCAAAACCGATGAAACCCGTTTCGGTGGCAACTGATATAAACGTATTATGAACAGCCGCGCCGATGATGTGATCAATTGCACCGCCACCAATTCCCAAAATGGGATGTTTGGCAAGCATAGCAATACCCTCCCGCCACAAATTGACTCGGCCGCCTAAGTCTGCTTCGCTTATTGAGTTGCCAATCGTACCAAGCCGATTGATTACAGTTTGGGGGACAAACGGAAGCAACACCAATAAAGAAACAAGCAGAATCACAAATATGAGGATCTTTTGCTCAACTTTGATCCGTTGTGTCCCAATCATAAGCATGACAAATGGAATGATTGCAACGAGTGATGTCCGACTTCCAGTGAGAACAATGGAAAAAATGGACAGTGGAATATACAATAAGTTGATCGCTTGCTGCAGAATTCCTTTTATATTTCTACGTGCAACAAAAAACAGCTGCAGGGCAACGGGAAGACCAATGGGCAGACCGAGAATTAAAATGAGAGCAACATCGTTGGCATTCACTCCTGTGGCACTGTAGCGCCCTTCGTATTGGACTGCTATATTGCCGGACAGATAGTTATAAATTGTGCTGCCTATAAGTACATATGCGCCAAAAATATAAGCCTGTAATCCTGCCATCAGTTCTTCCGGCTTTTGGAAAACCTCCCAGTAGATTAGTATCAAAAGGAAAATCTGGCTGTATGTTTTAATGCGTTGAAGCGTGCCTTCCACGTCCAAGCTCCAGAATACACTCACAAAATTCCATAAAAAGAACAACAACACAAGCGCGTGATAAAGATTGGGCTTTCGAAATTTGCCTTCTACTATGATTGTTCCCAACCAGAATCCTGCAACGACAAAACCCATGAGCCTGGCAAACGATCCTATGCCTGGTATGGATATGCTATCCTCCCAGGGAAGGGCAAATATCAATACTAGAGCTGATAAATAAGTGAGTTTGCGCACGACTAAACTCGAAGTAATAGCATCAGATCGTGATCCACTTCAAAATCCAAGCTGCAAGGTGTCCAACGTCAATCGCATCAGCCGGAGGGTTACAAGGTTTAATGACAAGGTCAAGTACTGACAGTGGTGTCATACTTGATTGTTTTTCTGTTAGAGGGAATTCCCTGCCGAAAGCCGTCATCTTGATTTTGCCCATTTCGGTTGAAGCGTGAGCGCATCAACGACTATCAAATCCCCCTGATTCGCATAAGTATGCGTAGCTATAAACTTATTCTTCGGGTCTGGTCTGACAGATGTCACGGTTCTTTCGTAATATTCGGTTTCGGATAGAGTGATGATTTCATTTAGGTCAAAACCATATCCGTATGTTTTAGAACAATCCTGCGAAGGCCTAAACAATCTTCCATCTTTTAGGAAAATACTGCCTGCCCCTCTCGCCCTTTTGACATCCGAAACAATCGGATTCCTAGGATGAGCATGCCATCGATCCGTAAAGAGTTCATCCGAATAAAACAGGAACAACTCAACTTGCGGGGCCGCCTCCTCCTGCTCTGCCATTGCAGTAAACAGCCACCATTTTCCTTGGACATAAAACAATATCGTATCTACCGCTTTTACATTCTTCATCAGCGTAATCTTATGCTGCCATTGATACGGAAAATCGATACATTCATAAAGGTCAATCGTTCTTTTCTCTGAAGATTCCGGGATCATGTAATAGTGATCCATCCAATCAAAGACAAATGGAAAAGATAAGTGGTAGTCTCTTTGCAGTATAGGAATTGACGGTTGGTAATTACCTTTCCGATCCATTTCTATAACTGAAATATGACCTTTTTTTGTTTGATATAGGTACTCTTCAACAAAAACGTAATAATTGTGGTCTTTATAGACCACATGGGGATCAGCCCAAAAGCGATCCTTCGGAGGGGAAATTTTATTGAACGCAGAAATGTCTTTTTCAGTATCAGAGCCGAAATTAAATAGTAATTCCCAATGCTCTCTGTAAAAACTACGGCGATAAACCTCCACAAGGTTCCGAATCGTCAATTTCATCATGATCCGCAAGGTCATTCGATTGGAGGGAAGAACATTGGATTTCAACGACGTCGGAATTCCCGCCGTTTTGTTTTTCTCTTTTTCCTGAAAATATTTCTCTCTGCCCAAGCGATATAGATGCTCTATCTGACGTGGCAAAAAGGAGGCGGCAGCCCACAATATATAGTTCCGACTGCGTGCTGGCGAATAAGGGTAAGTGAAGAACCAGGATTCAAAAAGAGTTTTATTATGCTCAGTATCAACCCCTCGTTGCTGTAATGCAGCGCCCGTTTCCGGCGATCTTTCCACCACCTCCCAGAATCCTGTTAGCCCATCTTCGAGGTCGCGAGGATCTCCCCAACGATAAGTCCAGATGCCGTAATTAGCAGCTAACAATACATCGCCATGTAAATTGCCAAAACCCAACTTGACCAAGATGTCAAGTTGATATGACTTAGTTTGTGCTACAGCTGAGGCAGAAAATTGTTGCTGACCATTTTTGTCAACCGGTTCCACTTCTAATATAGGTACATTTGAGAAAATTTTCGATGCATCAACATGAGCCAAGGCATTCGGGTTGCGGAGGAATAATTTTTCGTCAATTGCATTGAAAACATGATAGAGCCAGTGATTAGGATCCTGCCAGAGTCTTAGCAATACAGAGTCCTTTTTTGGCTGCGATTGATTCAAGACAATGAGCACCAACTCAGCATAATTTGAGAATATAATTCGCTTAATGGCAGTGTAGACCCATGCGGGCAGGAAAACTGAGTCTAGCAAAAGTCCTATACGTAATCTAGAGTCCATTTTCTAATGTTGTCTCATTTCTTAATTTCAAAAAAGAAATAATGGCTTCCTTTGCCGTACCTAAAAGTGAGAAAGTATTTGCTTGGCATCTAAAGAAACCAGCCAATCCTTAAAATAATTTACTGTCAAGTGCAGGCCTTTTTCAAAACTAACCTCGGGTTCCCAGCCTAATTCTCGATAGGCCTTGCTGCAATGGAAGTAGGTTAGGTATATATCGCCGTGGCGTTCCCCGGCGATCACGTGAATGACATCTGCAGGCTGTAGCGTATCCCGGATAATAAGGAAATCCCCCATAAACGTCAACAATCGCTCCCTGAAAATAATCAGCATAATACTCAAAACACCCAGGCGGATCAGTATTTTCATTATTGATTGGGAAAAATGAAAAATTCGATTGTGCATTTGCGAATGAAAAACGTATGCTCCGCCACCCGACACTTTAGAAAATGCCGAAGTAAATCCCCATTTGACCCAGCAATAGAAATCGGCCGCTTTAGGACACGTTTCTAATCTGTTTTGTGGTTTTGATTTGGTTTACCTGTAAATCAACCCGCATGGTTCGATCTTGAAGTACTTTTAAGAGCACTTGAACACGTTCACTATCACGCAATCGAGTACAAAAGATGGCATCATAACCCGCAAAAGGTCCGGAATGGATCACAACTCCATCTCCCGGCTTCAAACTCTCCAGTATTTTATTTCTAGTATCATTAATCTCGTCTACACGATGACGAATTTTTTGAAGTAATCCATCTGGAACGCAGGCCGGCTCATCTCCAAAGCTTACCAGTCCCAATGATCCAGGAATCCACTTTAATATAGATCTTCCTGTCGTCTCAAGATCAACATTAACAAATAAATATCCGGGAAAGTAAGGCTTGGATGTATGCGAAAATAATTTTCCTTTCCTTACATGCAAACATGGATAATACGTTTCCATTTGCATTGTACTCAGCTGATCATACAGCCACCGCTCTTTTTGTGGTTTGCTATGCATAACGTACCAACTTAGCATAACACCCTCCCAACTTCCGGCAATAACATATTCGTGTTTAATCTCACAAACCACTTACAAGACAGCTTTCGTACCAGAAAGTTACAAAAATGCAAACCCCAATGAACGACTAATTCAATTCAACCAAATGTCTCTCTTATAGAGGTCTAGACTAATCTTTTGCTTTTACTTTGTCAAGCAAAACAACATAATAACTTCCAAGGCCTTTTACAGTTTTATGAATCATAATAGATTTAATTGAATGTGACTCGATTAGTGATGAATTTGCGCAACAGACCAGTCTTTCTATTATGCAAGTGGCAAACTGAACCTAAATATACTCCCCTGATCTTCCCTTGCTGACTCTGCCGAGATATGGCCACCGTGGCCTGGAACAAGAGATTTTGCAATGGTGAGGCCAATGCCAGAACCGCCTCCGGCACTGCGTGAACGAGATTTATCCATGCGATAAAAACGCGTAAAAAGAGTTGGCAGGATATTCAGGCAGAATTCCAATACAGGTATCTTTGACTGAAATGTGAATTTCATCTATATGGCCCTGGGCACATCCCTCCGAAGTGTATTGAGTTCCATTCGCCAGGAGATTGACCAGCACCTGAGTGATGCGGTCCTCATCCGCGAGGACCGGCGGAAGATCAGCGAGCAGGCTGGAGTAGAGAATGATCTGTGTGACTATCGCTTGAGGCGAAAGTCGCTTAACGGTGGTTTGCGCACGGTTTGAAACAGGGACGGAGCGAATATCCACGCGACTCAACTCCTGTGGATCATCCACCATGTGGGCGAGGCGATCTGCTTCAGGATGGATTTGGTTGAGAGTCTCGGGCGCGGACGGAAGCACACCTCCTCCATCCACTCCATCTAGCCTTTGATAGATGCAAGCGGAGTATGCAATTCATGCGTGACATCACCAATTAACTGAGGCCGCGTGGATTCAACCTGTTCGAGTTGTGTTGGCATTTGGTTAAAATGCGTCGCAAGTTGTGCAATCTCGTTTTCACCATTTACCTGAACCCGTTCCTCATAATGTCCATTTGCAATACTTTGCGATGCAATGCCGAGAGTTTGAATCGGCGCGACGAGTCGGCGGCTCAAAAAGAAACTAACCAGCGAGGCTGCCAGAACCGATGCAATCACACTGCTCGCATAGAACGATCCATTGAAGAGGGCATAAAGTAATTATAAAGAAATGACTCCCTCAATTGGGAGTCATTTTTGTCGGGGTGCCGAGATTTGAACTCGGGACCTCACGGACCCGAACCGTGCGCTCTACCGGTCTGAGCCACACCCCGAAATAGGGAAAGCGTGCGAATTATACCATTCAAGATTGTTTTAGCAAGCAACTATGGATCCAGCAAAACTTCCTGACTATATACATAAAATAAACCACCGATCCGATCATCATCCTGACGAATCGTTAAACGCGCCAGAGTTGGCTCCGAAACTTTATACGGGATCGTTGTGTCCATCAATTGTGGATCAAGGTTGTCCAGCGTAAGGATTCGTAACCCAATGGGTTTGTTCGTTGGGTCCAGGAGCTCCAGGATGAGCGGGTTGAGATTGAAGGGCCAGACATCCCCTCTTACGTTCAGGACTCCACCGGAAACTGGTTCCTCTAAAAGAGGGCTAACCACCCCAACAGGCTCAGACGGGTTGCCCGGGGGATTAATTTCATTTGCACCGGAGGAAAGCAGCAAAACATGAACTGAGTTCAAGGATTGTATCCTTCCAGCTTTATCCAATGTGCGGATAGTAAGGCGACCCACTTCAGCAGTGGCACGAATCTCAAATGGAACTTTGATTTGTTGCAACACCCCTTTTCCTGAAACCTGCACACGTTTCAAATTCCGAGTTAACAACCGACCATCTTCACCATAGAGCTCGATTTGCACCTTCTCGCTTTCTCCTGCGATGATATTCATCTTCAGATTGATCGGCGAAACGACCTTCGACATGGGTCCTGGTGCAAAGATCTGGATCGCCGCGGGTTCATGTCCCGGAATCGTTGTCTGTGTAAAGGTTGGTTGTGGAGTGGGACTCAATGTTGGCGTAGGAATGTCCGTGGGATGAACCGTCGGAGTAAGAGCCAGAGCCACCTGTGTCCCAAGTTGATTTGCAGACTCCGCTGTCAACGCGATCACTGTTGGCAGGTAATCAGGCGGATAAGCTGTTGGGATGGAACTCGCTGTCGGCGCGGCGCAGCCAGCCAGAAGTCCAAGAAGAGAAGCAAGCAGCAGAAAGTTTCGTTTCATGCAATCCGATTCATCAACAAGTCCAACAAGTCTTCTTCAGACATGTTGGACCTGTCAGACCAAAAGACTTGATGGACTAGATTCTAAAATCCGTAAATCTCGCTATATTTCTTTGTTAGATAGCGGACATAAGGTTCAGGCGTAATCTTGGAGCCGGTCACCTTTTCGACAAGCGTCTGCGGCTCGTATTTCTGTCCGTGCTGATGAATGTTCTTGCGCAGCCAGGCCAGCAACTCACTGAAGTCACCTTTGCGGATCTGGTCACTGAGATTCGGAATATCCTTGTTGATCTTTTCCCACCACTGCGCGGAGACAAGATTCCCGAGCGCGTAGGTGGAGAAGTAGCCAATCGCACCACCGGACCAATGGATATCCTGCAACACGCCCCTGGCATCGTCGGGAGGAGTAACGCCCAGATATTCCTGCATCTTGGTGTTCCAGATTTCAGGCAGATCTTTAATGGCCAGCGTTCCCTCGACCATGCCAATCTCAAGCTCGAGGCGCAGCATGATATGCAAGTTGTAGGTCGCCTCATCGGCATTGACGCGGATGAGCGAAGGTTCCACTTTATTGATCGCTTTATAAAACGATTTCAGGCTGACGCCCTGCAATTGGGTGGGGAAGGTTTTCTTCAATGCAGGATAGAAATGTTCCCAGAAAGGCAACGAGCGACCCACCAGATTCTCCCACATGCGGGATTGTGACTCGTGCACCGCGAGGGAGGTTCCGCCTGAAATTGGCGTCCGTTCGTAGGCGGGGTTAATCCCCTGTTCATACATCGCATGACCCGCTTCATGCATGGTACTGAACAACGTCGCCAGTGGATTGTCATCCTCGTAGCGGGTTGTGATACGGACATCATTCACGCTGAACGTCGTCTCGAATGGATGCGGCGCTTTATCCTGGCGTCCACGCTTCCAGTCATATCCAAACTTGGTGATGACATCCACACCAAAATCCATTAATTTCTTTTCGCTATACTTCTTGAAAAGGAAATCATCCTTGACCTGCCGGCTGGCAGCAATCGCTTTGATGAGCTTGACCTGCTTCGGTCGTAACTTATCGAAGATCGCCTTCACATCCATGGTTTTCATGCCGGGTTCATAATCATCCAGCAAAGTATCATAGGGATGCTCACCGGTTGGAAAGAACGAAATATATTTGTGGACCAGCTCTACAACTTTTTCAAGATGCGGCCGGAAGATCGAGAAATCGGATTTGCTTCTCGCTTCCATCCATGCTTCAAATGCTTTGGATGTGACAATGGCTTGTTCAGCGATAAAGGAAGGTGGCACGCGTTTGGCTTTGTTGTAATTACGTTCAGCCACGCGCACCATGGCAGCTTCATCCGTGTCAGCGCCATCGAATTCCTGTTTCAAATCGTCGATGAGCCTGCCCACTTCCTCGGTGATAAATTTCTCCTGGGCGATCTTGCTCAACGTGGCAAGCTGTTGGCCGCGCGCTTCATTTCCGCCGGGTGGCATGTTTACCTGCTGGTCCCAGCCCAACACGCTGGCTGCTTTTCCAATATCATCCACCTCACCAAGTTTTTCCTTCAATTGATTCAACTTTTCACTCATAGTCTCTCCTGTGTGATGAGATACTAACTGGCTTCAAAAAATTATGCAACCTTCCAGCGGAGCGATTCGCCTTGTAATGCCGCTAACACTTCGTTGGCGATATCCTCCGCGGCGCGTGACTGTGCCTCAGCCGTCTGTGCACCGATATGGGGAGTAGCGATCACGCGTGGATGAGAAACTAATTCCGTTAAACCGGGTGGCTCCTTCTCAAAGACATCCAGCGCGGCGCCTGCGACCTTCCCGCTGTTCAACGCATTGAACAAAGCAGCCTCCTCAATAATACCACCGCGGGCAGCACAGACGATCCTCACACCATCCTTCATTTGAGAGAAGGCCAGGGGCCCGATCAGATCGCGCGTTTGAACGTTGAGTGGCAGATGTAATGAGATAAAATCTGACCAGGCAAATAAATCCTGGATAGAGACGGGCTCTGCCTCACTGTGCAAAAGTTCATCTTCTGAAACATTTGGGTCATACACGATGACATTCATACCGAAGGCAGCCGCGCGTTTGCCAACTTCGATCCCGATGCGACCATACCCGATGATGCCAAGTGTCTTGCCGTTTAGCTCAACTCCTTCAAATTCCTTCTTACTCCATTGACCCTGCTTCATTGTTCCGTCCCCGCGTGGGATCTCCCGCGCCAGCGCCAATAGCAAACCAAGTGTCAACTCCGTAACCGCAACAGTAGTAGAAGTTGGTGCGTTGACAACTGCAATGTTGCGCTTCTTCGCAGCTTCGAGATCAATGTTATCCACGCCAACGCCCGCCCGGCCAATCACTTTCAGCCGAGAAGCTGCCTCGAGCACGGCAGCCGTGACACGGGTCTGACCGCGAACGATCAATGCATCATAATCCGCTATAACGTTGAGTAAATCATCTGCTGACAGCTTCGCGTGATCATCCACATTCGCCGCTGCACGCAAAATGGACTGGCCGCGCTCGTCCAATCCGTCTGTAATAAGGATTTTATAAGTAGGCATGGAGATATTTTATCAGTGTTCAGTACCCAGTAAACAGTATCCATCTACAGAAAACGAATCAAGACGAACTGAATACTGAGACATCTACTCATATCGCAATGCTTCGACCGGCTCCAACCCCGCAGCGCGGTTGGCGGGATAAATTCCAAAGAATAAACCCACAGCCGCAGAAAAGATTGTGGCAAGAGCAATTGCATTAAACCCGACCACCGGCGTAAAGGCCGTGCCACTGGCTGCCGCAATTTTCCCAACCGCAAACGAGATCAGCCATCCTAACAGGATACCAATGATCCCGCCAATCAGACTAAGCAAGGATGACTCAGTAAGAAATTGGATAAGAATATCGCGCTTGCGCGCACCGAGCGCTTTGCGTAAACCGATCTCGCGCGTCCGCTCCGTGACCGATACAAGCATAATATTCATAATTCCAATCCCACCTACCAGGAGCGAAATCCCTGCGATGCCACCCAGGAAAATTGTCAAAATGCCCGTAATGGATTGGAATGTGCTCAGTAAATCCTGCTGAGAAAATATGGTGAAGTCATCCGCTCCGACCGGTGTGCGATGTCGCGTGCGCAGGATCTGAGAAATCTCTTCGGTAGCTTTTGTTACCACATCCCCAGTCGCGGCCTGAACGAAGATAATATCCACACGGTCGCTGGTGCTGCGACGGATGAGACGTGTTTGGGCTGTGGTAAATGGAACCAGTACCTGGTTGTCTTCACTCCCAAACGCACCGCCACCTTTCGATTCCAAAACCCCGATAACCCGGAAAGGCTGTCCTTCAATGCGAACGGTCTCGCCGGTGACTCCATCTGCATGACCAAATAGATCCGTAGCCACCTGTGATCCCAGCAAGACCACCGAGGCGCGTCCAAGCATGTGTTCTTCTGTAATCAATTCCCCCTCAGAAAGCTTCAGGTTCCGCACCTGAAAATAATCAGGGGTAACGCCAAAAAGTTGAGGAGAAGTCTGCTCGCCGCCAAACGATACAGTTGCGTCTCCCTGCAGAGCGGGCGCGACAGCGGCAATGGATGGCGCGGCAAATTGATCGCCTAGAGCTTGCGCATCCCCCATAGTCAACGGTTTCGGATTGCGAACGTTATCTGCCTGATCGCCTCGAAAAACAAATAAGAGATTTGTACCGATCCCGCTGATCGAACCGGTGATGGAGGCTTGCGCGCCCTCGCCAACCGCCAGCATGGCGATCACTGCTGCAACGCCAATGACAATCCCCAGCACCGTCAAGCCGGACCTGAGCTTGTTTCCGTTTAGACTTTCCAGTGCTTCGAGAAAAGCTTGGGCGACACTCATGAGGCACTCTCCAGCAACCCATCGCGCAGACGGATCACGCGTCCTGTTTGTTCTGCAATAGTGGGATCATGCGTCACAATGATCAATGTTGTGCCGCTTTCTTTATTCAGGTTAAGTAGCACTGACATAATTTCACTGCCTACTTTTGAGTCAAGGTTACCTGTTGGCTCATCTGCCATGATGATGGCAGGATTATTGACAATTGCGCGCGCGATGGCAACGCGTTGTTGTTGTCCACCGGAAAGCTCATATGGACGATGGGTCATACGATCCTCAAGTCCGACAGCCTTCAGCGCTTCGATCGCGCGCTCACGGCGATCCTCTGGATGACCGGAATACCGTAAGGGCAATTCAACATTCGTAATTGCCGTCTGACGCGAAAGCAGATTAAAGCTTTGAAAAACAAATCCAACCTTGCGATTTCGGATGCTGGCCAGTTGATCATCATTGAGCGAGGCAACCGGTTCACCATCCAAAACATATTCACCAGAGGTAGGCCGATCAAGGCAGCCCATCGTGTTCATCAACGTGGATTTCCCTGAACCGGAAGGCCCCATGATGGCAACAACTTCGCCGCGTTCGATTTGAAATGAAACACCACGCAAGGCTTCCACTTCTACTTCACCCATCTTGTAGACCTTACGCAGGTCATGGGCTTCAATAACGTTAGACATACCGCTATCCACCAAACCTGCGGCCACCTGGACCGGGCGCAAAGTCAGCCGGTGGATTCAGGATGATCACGTCACCTTCCTTGACATCACCGCCTGCAACAACGCTCAAGGTATCTGATGAAGAACCGAGGGTGATCTCTTTTTTGACAGGCTGTCTGTTTTCCAGCACATAAACGACACGTTGATTGTCTACTAAACGGACGGCACGATTCTGAACCAAAAGAACATCCTGCATTTCCTCCACCACAATATTGACCGCGGCGGTCATGCCGGGCTTGACCATTGAATCCGCATCCGTTAACTCCACCGTAACCGTAAAATTCACCACCCCTTGATCTGAGGTACCCGCCTGCGTCACTTCGATCACCTCTCCATGATATTCCTTTCCGAGGATCGCATCAAAGGTAAGCGTGACAGATTGTCCCATCGTGACGTTATTGATATCCACTTCAGAGACTTTCACATCCACCAATAGGCTGGACAAATTATCGAGGCGGAACGCGGTCATTTCAGGGCTGACCTGATCCCCTGGCAACGGATAGGCTTCTGTGACCGTGCCTGCAAAAGGCGAAATGACGCGCGCCAAGTTGAGGGTTGCTTGAGCAGCATCTACACGTGCCTGCGCGGCTGTAATATCCGCCATATTTCCATTATTCAAACGGTCGAATTCACGCTGGGCATCACTCAGTTTTGCCTGGGCAAGGGCAAGATCTTCATCTGCTTTTTTGATGGTCCCTTCGTCGGCATAACCACGATATTCCTTGAGGATTGGAATTTTTCTATTCCTGAATTTTTTGTAAACAATTTTCTTAACGTGGATCTTTCCGTTTAACTCGATGCGCCAATTTTGTGCCTTATCAAAGGCTTCCTGAGCATCCCGCAGATTGATTACCGCTTGTGCCCGCGACGTATCAGAACTCATCAGCTCATTCAAAGACTTTTGGGCATCCGCCAGATCCGCCTCTGCCATGATCACGCTTTGAGGCAGAGAAGTCTTTGCCAGATAAGCCATCACAAAGTCAGATGGAATATTATCGCCAACTTTCACATTGACCGTGTCCACTGTTCCAGCTGCCTGCCAGATCAATAAAGCGCTTTGCATTGCGCGTACTGTACCCGTCGCACCGATGGTGGCAGTCAGATTGCCGCGCTCAGCCTTGGCCGTCTGGAACTGGCTGGTGGTATCAGTATTCGACCTGCGCACAAATATGAATGCAGATGCCGCAAGCACGACAATCAGCAAACCAATCAAGACATTTCTATATTTCTTCAAAAACGAACGCATTGTTTTCCTCCGCGAGGGGCTGCCTCGCCTGATTGAAAATTTTACTGTATAGACTGTTGCTTATACCTTACAATTATGAATTGACCATGAATTTTGGGTAGTAAGGATGAAAGCACCGGGCGTCTGCAAACCATCATTCATATAAAATACGTTTGAGATGGGGAAAGGTTTTTTTGAACGATGAAAGATCCATATACAGGTATTTGAAATCTAAAATTCTCCATATTAATTAAGATGATTGTCGTCTACATTGGTGACATTCAAAGCCTGTGGCTTCTTACCAATTTTGGTATGATAATAGTGAGGATTTGCACTTTCGCCACTGGAGGATTTCATGCAGTCTATTCCAAGTGAATCGCTTCCAATTGATCGCAGAGCCCGCGTAAATTTACCTTTTTATGATCTCGATCTGCGTCCGGCGCACATCCGCGCCTGTGATTTCGATGAGGTGGTCATTAAATTCAGCGTTGAACGTGCCATGTTTGAGGCGTCACGCTGCATCCACTGTCCAGACCCTGCTCCCTGTATGGTAGCCTGCCCCACGCATAATGACATTCCTTCTGCAATGTGGCTCATTGAGCAGGGAAGTTTCTCAGAGGCCGCGCAGCTCTACCATCAAACCAG
>Ga0065705_10001792_pt1 | contig 61525 bp, 54 predicted proteins | sample SwibulcommuniRL2_FD_59092 | JGI IMG/M metagenome (GOLD analysis project Ga0065705, IMG submission 59092) | Bulk soil microbial communities from switchgrass field near Rose Lake, East Lansing, Michigan, USA - RL2 Bulk Soil v2 (version 2) | ecosystem: Environmental > Terrestrial > Soil >...
GAGGCGCAATCGGCGATCCAGTCACTTCCCAAAGATGCGCCAGATGATGCTGGGGAACGTCTCAGGCTGGCACTGGGATATTTTCAATAACAAGTAGACCCCAAAAGGTTTCTTTGGAAGTTCTAAAACAGATTTACGGCAAAAACCTTCAGGGTCTTTATGTAATGTTCAATGGATGATTCTGAACTGCTGAAAAAATATGAACCGGTTCTGCGTTTTGCAAAAAGCGAACGGTTTTTCCCAATGGCAGTTGAGCCCTATCTTGAAAAATGCACGATCTTTCCAAGTGGGCCGCAGGGGGTGGTTGGTTTGTTATCCCATTCCACGGAACCGTTGATCACGCGCATCGGGAAACTGCCAGGCGGGGAATATTTTCTGCGCTTCGTCAATGACCCGTTGATTGATTCGGACGTGTGGGTGGGATGGGGAATCGGATCAGCGTTGATACTTGTTACAGGCTGGTTTGCATCAGGGTGGAGAGGAGTGGGCATCGCGGCGGTTTTGGCATTGGTCACTGCACTCATTATCTTTATCCTGGCGTCGCCCATCCGCCTGCGATTCTTTCCGGCAGCGTTGGTTGCGTTTTTTTTCTTTGTTCTGGAAGCAGTTCCCGTTTGGTTTTTTCTCACGCCTCATAAATTTGTCAGTATTCAGGTGGAATATCTGGTGCTGCTACCGCTTTATGTTTTCGCGCTCTTCTATATTTCCGTGCGCGTTATGAAATTTATTTTCGATTACATCATCCCTGAGGCGCCCGGTGTGATCATGGATATGTTTTCGCGTGCTACCGAGACCATTGCGCGGAAATCATTTCATCAGTATGCGGAAATTCTTGAGAAGGAACCGCAGCCAGTTTATTATGGGCGCGTGGCGCGCTGGCAGGATGTGGAAGGCAATGACTGGAAAAGCTTGCAATATCATTTCTTCTACGCATTCAACGATTGGCGGCTCGCCGCGAACGGGATCAACCATCATGAAGGTGATTGGGAAATGGTGGCGATCTATTTAAAGAATGATGAGCCTTATTCGTTGCTGCTCTCGCAACACGGCACAGGTGCCATCGAATTATGGAAGGATGTGCGCTGCGTGAATGATAAGGATGGAAAGGATACAACCCATCCCCTGATTTATGCTGCGCTTGGATCCCATGCCAATTACAGTAAACCGGAAATCATCCGTTCTGCCAGCCTCTTTCACGAGGGACTTTTTCAACGCTTCATTTATTGGGCGGACGGCTTGATCCATTTTCTGTTCATGCTCTTCAACCCAAGCGAGAAGGAACGCCAGATCGCCCTGAATGAGTTAGCCGCGCATCCCGCCATTGCATTGACGGAGCAGAGCTTCGAGAAACTGCGTGATGAACGGGATCACTATATGGTGAGTCTCCCAATGGAAATTGCCACCGGTGACGGATTGAGAATTGGTTGTGAAGGCGACGTCATTAAGGAAGAGATTGGTATATCAAGTAGCTATCTTAAGCGGGTCATGTCGAATCGACCGGTAGTCCATCCAGCCTCGCATGAGTGGAAGCAGGTTCTTTTATCCCCGGAACCAGATTGGGTGCAATATAAAGGTTTGTGGGGCGTAAAGAGTTTCCTAAAGGACGAGTCGGGTCCGCCCGGACCGAAATGGGACAGACCCGACAAGCTGTTCGCCGTCTATCCACGCAAGCGCTGGGACAAATCGCTGGAGTGGCTGACGGAGTTGGAGAGTATTTTGATGTCCAGGAATAAAAAGAAGACTTAGAAATATAGAAGCGTCTTATTATCTTTCCCACCTTGCATAGACGGCCTGCGATAGCAATCTTCCTGCACTTTGCTCGCGGGTGACCAATTCTCCCATTTCAATTTTTCCCCCAAACCCCTCCATCATATCTTCCATCGCCTGCGCCACATGTATGGCTGAAGCACGCACCGCATAGATTGTCGTGACAACAAACAGGGGATCCTTGCTCAAGCATTCTTGGCAGGCTTTCAGCAAATCTGGCAGAGATTTATAGACTTCCCAAACCTCGCCTTTTGGTCCGCGCCCAAATTTTGGGGGATCAAGAATGATGCCATCGTATTTTGCGCCGCGCCGCGCTTCCCGTTGGACAAATTTCAATGCATCGTCCACGATCCAGCGGATGGGCTTCTCGGTCAGATTGGATAAGGCTTGATTTTCCCGCGCCCAGCTCACTGACTTTTTCGAAGCATCCACATGGGTTACTTTGGCGCCCGCCGCGGCCGCGGCCAGAGTCGCAAGGCCCGTATACCCAAACAGATTCAAAACATTGATTCCGCGTTTCGATTGAGCGATCAAGCCGCTGAACCAGTCCCAGTGCGCGGCAACTTCGGGGAATACGCCCAGATGTCGCCCGGGAGTTGTCATCGCCAAAAACTTTAACTCTCCCTTCTCAACCAGAGATGGGTCGAGAATGTATCTCATTTCCCATTTCTCAGTGACTTTCTTTTTGAAATCCCAATGACCACCACTTTCTTCACCCGTAGGTTGAAAAACTGCATGCGCTTGTTTCCATTCGACCTCAAGCGAACGCTTCCACATCGCCTGTGACTCCGGGCGGACAAAAACATGGTTACCAAAGCGTTCGAGTTTCAAACCCTCGCCGCTATCGAGCAAGGCATAATCCGTCCAATGAGATGATTCAAGAAAATTAAAGGGTGGAGATGCTATGGTCATAAAGGGTAGGACATAAGAGGGAATAGGAAATCGGACAAATCCACTTGCTTTTTCATTTGAAAGTTGTATAATGTGGGAGAAAGTGGTACAAAGTGGTGAGGACGCCGGTTGCGCCGGCGTTCACCTGTTAAAAAGGAATTATAGCACAAATGTTCTTAGGTCAGTATCAGCATAATCTCGATGAAAAAGGTCGCCTGATGATCCCGGCGCGCTATCGAGAATTGCTGGCCGCTGGCGCCTTTATCACCCAGGGCTTTGATAAATGTCTCATGGTGATGACCGATGTCTATTTTCAACAGGTTTATGACCGCATCAATGCCATGAACCTGGCTGATCCGACCGCACGCCTCCTCCGTCGCCTCATTCTTTCGAATGCTTATTCTGTTGAAGTGGATAAGGTCGGGCGCATCCTTGTTCCACAAAATCTACGTCACGCCATCGAGCTGGATAGCGAAGCCATTGTGGCCGGGCAGGGCGAATACTTCGAAGTCTGGAATCCTGCTGAATGGGATGCTCAAATCAATCAACTGCAAGACGTTGAAACAAACAATCAACGCTTTGCCACGCTCGATCTTTCCAGAGGTTATTTGTCGTCATAAGGGCGATCCTAGGTCGTCGTTATGAACGATTCGCCGCATCAACCTGTACTTTACAAAGAGATTATACACGCGTTGCAACCTCATAGCGGTGGTCGCTATGTGGATGGGACATTGGGCGCGGGTGGACATGCCCGCGGAATCATGGAGGCGTCTGCGCCAGATGGGCGACTGCTGGGTCTTGACGTGGACCCGCAGGCGCTCGCGCTCGCTCGTAAGAACTTGGCTCCTTATGAACAGCGCACCCATCTGGCGCAAGCCTCCTACACTTCTCTCCCCACTCAGCTGGCACAGCTTCATTGGGACGCGGTGGATGGCATCCTGCTCGACCTTGGCGCTTCTTCCATGCAATTCGATACGCCTGAACGAGGTTTCTCCTTCCTGCAGGACGCTCCGCTTGACATGCGCTTCGGACCTCATGTTTTGCAGACTGCCGCCGACTTGGTGAACGAGTCCTCAGAACGGGAACTGGCTGACTTGATCTACCAATACGGCGAAGAGCGAGACTCCCGCAAGATTGCGCGAGCCATCGTGAGAGCAAGACCACTCCACANGACCCGCGAACTGGTCGCCGCTATCGAATCGGTTTCTNCCCGCAGAGGAGACCGCATTCACCCGGCGACGAGGACGTTCCAGGCACTGCGGATCGCGGTGAATGAGGAACTGACTTCCATTAAAGAAGTCCTGCCTCAAGCGATAGCAGCCCTGAGGCCCGGCGGGAGACTCGCAATCATCTCCTTCCATTCGCTGGAAGATCGGATCGTCAAGGATTTCTTCCGCGAGCAGAGCAAGGACCGGGTCAATCCACCTTATGAACGGATCTATGAAGAAGAACGCAAGGCAGCGCTGAAAGAGGTCAATCGAAAACCAATTGTGCCCTCGGATGATGAAATCAAAAGTAATCCGAGAGCCCGCAGTGCGAAACTTCGCATTGTCGAAAAACTGTAGTAACGACTTTAGTCGTTAACGGCTGAAGCCATCACTACACGACCCTCGCCCAAATATAAAGGTCGTTATGCAAGGACAGGCAACTCAAATTATTCATGCTTACAGACAGGCTCCCTGGCGTGTTCAACGCCAGTGGATTGGCGCGTTCCTGCTCGCTGTGATCGGCGTGGCAATGGTCGCCGCGCTTTATTTGGATGTGACCGCCCGCGCGGCAGTGGCCGGCCGCGAGATCCAGGAAACGCGAAAGGAAATCACAACCATCCAGCGCGAAAACGCGGACCTGGAAACTCAACTCGCAGATTTGACATCCACGGCCGCGATGGAACAACGTGCCGTCGCATCAGGCTATCGTCCGGTCCAACCGGGTGAACTGGATTATGTAGCCGTCCCCGGTTTTGTTCTCCCTGAACCTGCCATTTTGCTGGCAGCGGATGATGCAGTTCCCAACGTGCAAAATCAACCTGCAGAATATACACAATCCCTGCTTGAATGGTTCGAAGACCGCGTCAAGCTTGGAGGATTGCGCTAACCATGAGACAGCAATATGCCATTCGTTCAATGATCATGGCGGCTGGTCTTGTACTGGCAGGCTTGGCTGTCATTGTACAGATTATCCGCATTCAGACAAGCGAGCAGGCCAAGGTATTCCTTTCACAGGGCGATCGCTACGCCGGGGAGTTCCAGATGTTCTATCCGGAACGCGGCCAGATTTATGATCGTAACGGACATTTACTAGCCGGTAATCGGACGGTCTATGAAGTGGGCGTAAGCCTCAGTGAAATGGAAAGCCCGGATTCATTGGCGAATATCCTAAGCAAGTATCTGGGTCTTAGCTACGATGAAGTCCATAAAAAACTGACCGAATCACCGAAGAGTTGGGAGTATGTGGTGATCCAGGATTACGTGGGCGTGGAGACAGTAGACGCGCTGCAGAAGCTTGTCCAGGATATGAATAATGCAGATGATTCGCGTTTGAGCGGACTGGCGTTCAAACCCCATCTTCAGCGCAGTTATCCTGAAAATGCACTGGCTTCCAACGTGCTCGGATTTGTTACCCGCGATGGCCGCGGCTATTTTGGCATCGAAGAAAAATATAACGATCTGCTGGCAGGCAATCCGGTGCAGGTTTGGGTGCCGCGTGACCCAAATAAAGCAAGTGAAATTCCCAAGGTGCCCAACGGAACGACTCTTGTGCTGACGATCAATCGTGACTTGCAAGCCAAAGTCGAATCCATTCTGGATCAGGCGCTTTCTGACTATGGGTCACCGAATGGCACGATCCTCGTGATGAATCCGCATAACGGCGAGATCCTTGCGATGGCTGCCACACCACGCATGGACTTGAACAATTACGGCAATTATTTTTCGCTATATGACAATGGCAGCCAATATAATCGTTCCATTGGTATGGCCTACGAACCAGGTTCGGTCCTCAAGATTTTAACGATGGCTGCTGCTTTGGATGCAGGTACAGTCACTCCGCAGACCACTTTCATCGATACTGGCGCCATCGAGGTAGGTGGCATTACCATCCAGAACTGGAACCGCGATGCCTGGGGTCAGCAGGATATGGTCGGTTGCCTGCAACATTCCTTGAATGTATGCCTGGCATGGGTCTCCTCCCAGATGGGGACGCAGTCATTTTATAGTTACATGGAACGTTTTGGTCTGGGCCATTCCACCGGGGTTGATCTCTCCGGCGAAGCGACCGGCCGGCTCAAGGTCCCGGGGGATGGAGATTGGTATCCGGTGGATCTGGGGACGAACGCGTTTGGTCAAGGCGTTGCAGTCACTCCTCTGCAAATGCTGATGGCAGCCTCATCCATTGCCAATGATGGCAAGATGGTCACACCCCATGTTTTGTATTCCATGCTGCGGGATGGACATCAATACAATGTTCCTTCGCAAGTGGCTGGTACACCGATTACTGCGGAAACCGCGCATACCTTGAATCAGATGTTATCCGCGTCACTGGAACAAGAGTCTTCTCAGGCACTATTGCCGGGGTATCGCCTCTCCGGTAAAACAGGCACTGCTCAAATCCCGGCTGACTATGGCTATGATGCAACGCATACAAACGTCTCATTTGTAGGCTGGGGACCGACCGATGATCCGCAATTCATGGTGTACATCTGGCTGGAAAAACCAAGCACCTCCATTTGGGCTTCCGAAACGGCCGCTCCTGTTTTTTCAAAAGTTGCTGAACAAACGGTCATCCTTCTCAACATTCCGCCCGATGCTGTCCGCGGACAGCTGGTGACGAAATAAATGCTGACACTCGCTGACGCACTCGAAGCCCTGACGAATTTTCGTCCCATCGCCGCAACGGTCATTACCGAAGCAGTGATCGACTCGCGTCAGGTGATTCCCGGCTCGCTGTTTGTCGCTATTCCCGGCGAAAAAGTGGATGGGCATGATTTTATTGCGGAAGCATTTCGGCGCGGGGCCTCTTTTGCTTTAATCCAGCGGGACGCTGTCGCGGCTGGCCCTTTCCGGACCCTCGACTTGCGCGCCGTTTTATCAATCGATTCGTTTCCCCGAGAGGATCTGCTTCCACCCATGTGCCTGCGCGTGGAAAACACAGTGACTGCCCTTCAGCAGATTGCGCGTTTCTGGCGCCGCAAACTAGATTTGCGGGTGGTCGGCATCACAGGCAGTGTGGGCAAATCCACCACCAAGGAAATGGTCTCTGAGGTTCTCAGCACGCGCTATCGAACATTGAAAAGCCCCGGCAACCTCAACAACGAAATTGGCCTGCCGCTGACCGTGTTGCGATTAAGCGCGGGCCATCAACGCGCTGTTTTTGAAATGGGATTTTATATCCCTGGCGAGATTGCTTTCCTCTGTGATATTGCCCTGCCGCAAATCGGTGTGGTAACTAACATTGGTACAGTCCATGCGGAACGGGCCGGTTCACAGGAAGTGATCGCACGCGGCAAAGCAGAACTGGTTCAGGCGTTGCCTCCCGCTCCTGAAGGGGTCGCGATCTTAAACTTCGATGATCCCTGGGTCCGCCAAATGGAGGAGAAGACAAAGGCACGCGTTTTCTTCTATGGCTTGTCTCGTGAGGCAAATCTCTGGGCAGATAATGTGGTGGGCCTCGGCCTGGAAGGGATCCGCTTTCGTCTGCACTATCAGGGCGAGACGCTGCACGTACGCATTCCATTGATCGGTCGTCACTCTGTCCATACGGCTTTACGCGCGGCGGCTGTAGGGCTAGTGGAAGGGATGAACTGGCAGGAAATTTTGGAAGGATTGAATCAGGGTCATACACAACTGCGTCTTGCCGCGGTTCGCAGCCAGACAGGTGCGCTATTGCTTGACGACACCTATAATGCCTCGCCCGAATCAATGCTGGCAGCCCTCAACCTGCTCGATGAGTTGGAAGGTCGCAAAGTGGCTGTGCTGGGCGATATGCTTGAGCTGGGTCCTTACGAACGCGGCGGACACGAGATGGTTGGTCTGCGCGCCGCACAAGTTGTAAATGTTCTACTCACATTAGGCGAACGCGCCCATATGATCGCAGAGGCGGCACGCCGGGCCGGCATGAAAAAATCCCTGATTATAGAGTTCAATGAATTTGAACCGCTTATTGATTGGTTGAAGGTCAATCTCACAAAAGAGGATGCTGTATTGATCAAAGGCTCGCATGGACTTCACATGGATCGCATTACCTCGCTGCTGGAGGCGCGTTCATGAATAAGACTGCTTTTGTATTAAGCCTGGCGATGCTTTCTTTTGTGATGACGGTGATCTGGGGTCAACCCTTATTGCGTATCCTCCGCCATTTCCGGATTGGCAAATTGATCCGGGTAGATGAGCCCGGGCATCACAATGTGAAGATGGGTACTCCTACCATGGGTGGTGTGCTGTTCATTCTGCCTGTCCTCTTACTAACAGGCTTGTTAAACGCGGCTGTGTTCATCGGCCTGGAAGTGATTGGCCGTTCCGTTTTGGTCCCTTTGATTGTTCTGGTTGGGTATGCCTCACTCGGCGCGTTGGACGATTGGGAAGGCATTCGCGGCAAACGGCGTGGGGAAGGAATGCGTGCCCGTACAAAATTCGTGGCCCAGGTTTTACTGGCTGTGGGCACCGCTCTCGTTTTGAAATATTTGCTTAAAGTTCCAGAGATGCGCCTGCCTGGGATCAATGATGATATTGACCTCGGTTTGTGGTACATCCCGATTGCAGCCTTTATTATCGTAAGTGAATCGAATGCCATCAACTTTACAGATGGACTGGATGGTCTGGCGGGTCTGATTTCCGCAACTGCCTTTGCCGCATTTGGCGGCATTGCTCTTATGCAGCACCAGGAATATTTGGCTCGTTTTTGCTTCACCGTTGTCGGCGCGATTTTTGGCTTTTTGTGGTTCAACGTCCATCCTGCTGAGTTGTTCATGGGCGATACAGGGTCGTTGGCGCTCGGCGCGACATTAGCTGTCGTTGCGCTGATGACAGGTCAATGGCCGTTATTACTGGTCATTGCAGTGATTCCGCTCAGTGAAGCGCTGAGTGTTGTCATTCAAGTTACTTATTTCAAATTGACGAAAGGCAAGCGTTTCTTCAAAATGGCTCCCATCCATTTACATTTTGAGTTGCTGGGTTGGAGCGAAACCCAGGTCGTTCAGCGCTTTTGGCTGATTGGTCTCCTGGCTGCGATGGTTGGTATTGGATTGGCTTTGGCTTGATTGGCGATATGAAAACGAACTGGACCGGAACACGCGTTTTGATCTTAGGAGCCGCACGACAAGGCTTAGCCCTGGCGCGCTGGCTCTCGCTTCACGGCGCGCATGTCAGGTTGAGCGATATGCATAGCGAAGAGGAATTACGCGTGGCGCGCGAATCGCTGGCCGAATATCAGATTGGTTGGGCGTTCGGTGGACATCCACTGGAATTGCTGGATGCAACCGATGTGCTGTGCCTCTCGGGAGGAGTTCCGCTCACATTGCCCATTGTAGCGGAAGCCGTGAAACGAGGCATCCCTCTTTCGAACGATTCGCAGATCTTTATGGAAGTGGTGCCCTGCAAAACGATTGGTATTACCGGTTCAGCCGGAAAAACCACGACCACGACATTAGTCGGACGAATGGCAAAGCACGCTTATAGCGACAAAGCTTACATCGGCGGCAACATTGGTGACCCACTGATCAATCATTTGGACAATATGAAAACCGATGACATTGCCATTCTGGAGCTTTCATCCTTTCAATTGGACCAGATGACGATCTCGCCAAATGTCGCGGCGATCCTTAACGTCACGCCGAATCATCTTGACCGTCATGGCACGATGGAAGCTTATACGGCTGCCAAAGCCCGCATCCTTGAATTTCAAGGCAAAAATGATGTTGCTGTTCTCGGGCATGATGATAAAGGTGCCTGGAGTTTACGAAACAAAGTGCATGGCAAGTTATATACGTTCAGCTTGAATGAACTGGAAGAAGGTTTGAATGGCACCTATTTGCAGGATGGTTTATTGAATCTACGCGACGGTGATGCCTATCTACCACTCATCCTTCGCGAAAAAATATTATTGCGTGGCGACCAGAACGTATTAAATGTACTGGCCGCCTTTGCCATCGGACATGCTTCAGGATTTCCTCTGGATGCCATGCTCGAAGCCGTGGAAGATTTTCGCGGCGTCCCGCATCGTCTGGAGCTGGTGCGTGAGCTGCGCGGAGTCCGCTGGTACAACGACTCGACTGCAACGGCGCCCGAGCGCAGCATGGCAGCCATCCGTGCATTTGATGAACCAATTGTTTTACTGCTCGGCGGCCGTGACAAGAACCTCCCGTGGGAAGAGCTGATGCAACTCGTGAGTCAACGTGTCGACCATGTGGTGCTGTTTGGCGAGGCGGCGGAAAAAATCCAGAAAACGGCAAACAGTCTCGTGCTGCGTGGGGATCGCTTCCCACTCATACGAGTGGATGATCTGCATGAAGCAGTTCTCAAAGCGGCAGAGCTCGCTGAGCCAGGTGATGTCGTTCTGTTATCGCCAGGCGGCACAAGCTTCGATGAGTTCAAGGATTTTGCAGAACGTGGAGAAAGGTTTAGAGAATGGGTACAGGAACTTTAATCAATAATCGTCTGTCTCTTTCGTCCGTCAAAAAGCGGGCGCGCAGTGTGGATATTCCATTGATACTGACGGTGGTCGCATTGGTCGTGTTCGGCTTGATCATGTTGTATTCTGCTTCGTTTGACTTCTCCTTCAATCAATTCGGTTCCCCGACCTATATGTTCACACGTCAGGTGAAGTGGCTGGGCGTTGGTCTTTTGCTTGCTTTAGGGCTTTCCAACTTTGACTATCACCACTGGCGCGGAGTCATTGTATTCGCCATGCTCGGGACGATTGCTTTGTTGATCACGGTTTTGTTCATCAATGAAATTCGCCTGGGTGCTTCTCGATCCTTATATGAAGGTTCCTATCAGCCTTCAGAAATTGCAAAACTGATCTCTGTCATTTATCTTGCGGTCTGGCTCTACGCAAAACGGGATTTCCTGCATGACCTTAGTTTAGGCTTAATTCCCCTGGGCGTTATTCTTGGTATTATTGGCGGCCTGATCTATCTACAGCCAGATTTGAGTGCGGCCGGCACTGTCTTGGTCCTGGGTGGCTTGCTGTTCTTCCTGGCGGGCGCAGATATCAAACAGATTGTGTTTCTTTTGATCCTGGCCATATTCATGGGATGGGTCATTGTTCAGTTCAGTGTAACAGGTCAGGATCGCGTGGCTTCCTTCCTGGCTGGCTTACAGGATCCTACACATGCTTCCTATCATGTGCAGCGTTCGTTTGAAGCAGTGATCAAAGGCGGTTTCTTCGGAGTGGGGCTGGGCCAAGCTGATACTAAATTAACAGGTTTGCCCTTCGCACCTACTGATAGTATCTTTGCGGTCGTTGCGGAGGAGCTTGGACTGTTTGGTTCGATGCTGCTTATGGGTTTGTATGCAACCCTCGTCTGGCGTGGGCTCGTCATTGCACGTCGCGCGCCCGATATGCTTGGCACACTGCTGGCTGCCGGTGTAACGTTCTGGATCGGCATGGAAGCCCTGATCAACATGGCAGTCATGGTTGGCCTTATGCCATTTGCAGGGAACGCCCTACCTTTTGTTAGCGCAGGTGGTTCAAACCTGGTTTCAACGCTTTGCGCGATCGGCATTATGTTGAACATCTCTCGTCAGAGTGGCGAGAATGTAAAGAAAAAAGAAGAAAATGATTGGAGGTCATTCGGTGCGGTTGTTGATTTGCGCCGGGGGAACGGGCGGCGGAGTGTATCCCGCCCTCGCCGTTCACGACGTACTAACGTCTAAGGTCACTGACGTGGAAACGCTGTGGGTGGGCGGCGAAGGTGGCATGGAAGAAGCTCTGGTCAGACGCCAGGGGATTCCCTTCCGCTCCATCCCCGCTGCTGGTGTACATGGTGTGAACGTCACGGCTTTGCCACGCAATCTCCTCATGCTTGGACGTGGTGTCCTCGCCGCGCGCAAAATTCTCAATGACTTCAAACCGGATGTCCTATTCTTTACTGGTGGTTATGTGGCTGTGCCGGTCGCACTGGCTGGACGTTCTATTCCCTCTCTTCTTTATGTTCCGGATATCGAGCCTGGCATGGCGTTGAAATCCCTGGCTGGGTTCGCAGATATCATTGCCGTAACGACTGATCAATCGCAAAAGTTCTTTAACAAAAGTATTTATGAAACAGGATACCCACTCCGCCCGGATCTCGCGCTCTGGGATCGTCAGACAGCCCACCAGCACCTGGGTATCTCCGGCAAACTCCCGGTCCTTTTGGTATTTGGTGGCAGCAAAGGTGCGCATTCGATCAACCAGGCTGTTTTGAACAACCTGAAAGGATTGCTTGCAAAGTTCGAAATCATTCACCTTTGCGGCGATGGAGACTGGCAGGTTGTGAAGAGCGCCCGTGAAGGATTGCCCACAGAACTGGCTGCGCGTTATCACGCGATGCCTTATTTGCATGAAATGGGCGCGGCATTGGCGGCCGCGGATTTAGTGGTTTCCCGGGCCGGCGCGAGTTCTTTGGGAGAATATCCGCTCTTTGCCCTGCCTGCTGTGCTTGTGCCTTATCCACATGCATGGCGCTACCAGAAGGTAAACGCTGATTATCTGACACGCCGCGGCGCCGCGATCATGTTGGAAGATCATCGTCTCAACGATGACTTGCTGGTTACATTGAATGTTCTATCTGAAAACCCAAACAAGTTGAAAGCCATGCGGGCTGCCATGTTTGAACTCTCTCATCCACGCGCCGCCGAAAAAATCGCCAGTGCGTTGATAGAACTGGCTGGAGAATAACGCTATGATGAGCATTGTCTATCTTTTTTGGATGTTCGTAATTCTCTTTGCCATTGTGGGTTGGATGCGCGGCTGGGCAAAAGAACTTCTTGTCTCGTTCAGTGTGATTCTTGCTCTGGCTCTTAACCATGTGCTGCGCAGGTATATCCCGATTGCCCAAACCCTGCCTGAAACAGATAAATCTCTGTTCTGGGTGCGAACAATTATCCTGATTGTGCTTGTGTATTTTGGCTATCAGACAGTAGTCAGCATTCCACACCTTGCCTCACGAGCAGTGCGTGAACGTTTGCAGGATACTCTTTTTGGCGCAATCTTGGGCGCGATCAATGGCTATCTGATTGCTGGAACGATCCTGTTCTATATGCATGTTGCAGATTATCCGTTTCCAGAAGTGGTTTCCAAACCTGCTGATCCGGTTCTGCTGCAAACTGTCAATCAGATGATGTTATATATGCCACCTCAATTGCTTGGCGAACCCGGTATCTACTTTGCCATCATTCTTGCTTTTGTCTTTGTGCTTGTCGTTTACATTTAATCCGAAAGGCTAATTGCTAAAAGCTGACAGCTAAAATGACACACGTCCATTTCATCGGCATTGGGGGAAGCGGTCTTTCCGCCATCGCCCGTCTCCTTTTGGAGAGCGGATACGCGGTGAGCGGCTCTGATCGCGCCTTAACTCCTTTTGCCGAAGAAGTGCGCAAGGCTGGTGCAACCGTATATATTGGCCATCATCCGCGCAACTTAAAGGATGCGGACTGGGTAGTACGTTCCTCCGCGATAAAGGAAGATAATCCCGAAGTCAAAGCCGCCCGGCGCGCGGGGCTCGCCGTTTATAAACGGGCGGATTTCCTCGGTCGCCTGATGGAAGATAAAACAGGCATCGCGATTGCGGGTACGCATGGAAAAACGACGACAACCGCTATGACTGCCTGGGTATTATTTACCATGGGCCGCGATCCATCGTTCATCGTTGGTAGTGTGGTGAATAACCTGGGTGTCAATGCTCATGCCGGCAAAGGCAAGACGTTTGTGATCGAGGCCGATGAGTATGACAATATGTTCCTGGGACTCAAGCCGCAGATCGAAGTTGTCACGAGTATTGAACATGATCATCCGGATTTCTTCCCAACGCTGGAGTCGATGTATGTAGCCTTTGAAAAATTCGTGACGCTGCTTCCGGCCGAAGGAACGTTGATCGTGTGCGCCGAAGATGCTGGCGCGGCTGCGTTGATCCCATATGTGCGCAAAGAGGGCAGGAATGTTATCTCCTATGGTATGCAGGGTGATATGACGATTAATACACCCTATTGGATCCAGGCGCGTGACATCGAACCCAATGAACGCGGCGGCTATGATTTTACAGCGATCACCAATATGGCCAGCAAAACTTCAGCGTCGGTGAAGGTTTCACTGCAGGTGCCGGGTGAGCATAACGTCCGCAATGCATTGGCTGTGTTGGCGATCATCGGTGTGCTGGGTCTTTCACGTAAAAAAGCGGCCCAGGCTCTCGCTGAATTTACGGGTACAGGTCGTCGCTTTGAACTGCGCGGGGAAATAAATGGCATTAGCATCTTTGATGATTATGCCCATCACCCTACGGAGATCAGAGCCACGCTCTCCGGCGCACGGGCGCGTTTCCCAAAGGCACGCCTTTGGGCTGTCTGGCAGCCACATACCTATTCGCGCACCCAGACGCTCTTCCTCGACTTTGCACGCGCCTTCAAGGACGCGGACCAGGTGATTGTCACAGAAGTCTACGCGGCCCGCGAGCCAAAACAGGATTTCACTTCGGCTGAGATCGTAAGTGCCATGCCGCATCTTTCTGCCCGTTATATCAAGACGCTGTCCGAAGTGACGGACTATCTGCTAAAAAACCTTGAACCGAATGATGTTGTACTTGTGCTCTCGGCTGGGGATGCAGATGAGATCAGCACAAATGTATTGAAAGGATTACAGAGTGCTGCCTAATTTGCTTTAACTCTACGTTGGATTTTCCACCTGCAAATCCAAACAAGAAGCTAAGTTATGAGTTGGACAAGCGGTAAAAGAAAGGTAATTGGAACTAATGTCTGAAAAAAAGAAGAAAGATCCGCTTCACCCTGAGACTTTCTTCCTGCCACCGTTAAAAATGATTCTGACTTTTTTCGATAAGGAATCCCGTCAACGCGAGAAAGAGAAGAAGGACACGGCCAAGGCCGCGGAAAACCAGGAAAAAGCGACTGAAAAGGATGTTGAGAAACTGATCGAGAAATTAAGTGAAAAAGACGAGTGAATCGAAATGGTAGTTATGACCCGTCCCGTTGACATCTTATACGCCAAGCTCGGCGACAAGGTGAAAGAGAATATCTCTCTGGCACCTTACACCTCCGCGCGCATTGGCGGACCTGCCGATATTCTCATCACTGCCGAATCCGCGGATGAGTTGGCGCGAATCATCAAGTTGTTACAAAAACAGGAAATCGATTATCTCATTCTGGGGGGTGGCTCGAATGTTCTGGTTAGCGATAAGGGGGTGCGCGGCGTAGTGGTATTGAATCGGGCGAAGGGAGTCCGCTTCCATAACGGTGACCAGCCTTCCGTCACGGTTGAATCGGGCGTCGTCTTCAGCAACCTTGCCAATCGCTGTGCAGCAAAAGGATTCGCCAGACTCGAATGGGCTGCGACGGTCCCTGGCACGATTGGTGGTGCCGTGTATGGAAACGCGGGCGCCTTCGGCGGCGATGTGGCTGGTAATTTGATCTGGACTGAATTGCTTACGGAAAATGGCCGCGAAAAATTTACTGCTGAGCAAATGGGCTATGGATATCGTACAAGCATCTTGAAACGCAGCGAACTGGATGGGATTGTCCTTTGTGCTGAGTTGAGGTTGCAAAACTCTACCAAAGAAGCAGTCAGTACCACGATCGAACAATTTAGCGCGCATCGCAAAACGACTCAACCACCTGGTGCGAGTATGGGTTCGATGTTCAAAAACCCAAATGGTGATTACGCCGGGAAGTTGATCGAGGCTGCAGGACTAAAAGGCACTCGCATCGGTAACGCCGAGATCAGTCCCTTGCACGGAAATTTCTTTATTAATCATGACAATACAAAAGCGGCTGACATTCGCGCCTTGATCGAATTGGTGATAAAGACCGTGAAGGAAAAGCAAGGCGTTGATTTGGAGTTGGAAGTTGAGTTGGTTGGAGAATGGCAATCAGAGACTAGAGAGTAGAGATTGATGACTGAAAAGAAACTTCATGTGGCAGTAATATTTGGTGGACGTTCAGGTGAGCACGAGGTCTCACTGATGTCGGCGCGTTCCGTGTTGTCTGTGCTTGATCCTGCCAAATATGAAGTGACTCAGATCGGCATCACCCGCGAGGGCACCTGGCTGACAGGTCCGGATGTGCTTGATAAATTCGAAAATAACAAGCTAGAGGGCTTGATCCCTGTCATTGTTTCGCCCGACCCTTCCGAACGAGGCATTTACATCATGGAAGGTATTTCGGGTCTTAAGAAATGGTCTGATGTCGATGTGTATTTCCCAGTGCTTCACGGAACGTTTGGCGAAGATGGAACGCTGCAAGGATTGTTCGAGCTGGCAGATGTTGCCTATGTTGGTGCGGGCGTTGTAGGCTCCTCGGTGGGCATGGATAAAGGTGTCTTCAAGGATGTGATGATCGCCAACCATATTCCTGTCGTGGACATGATGATTGTCTTACGGGCCGAGATCGAAAACGATATGTTTTCAGTGATCGAGAAGGCCGAGAAAGTCAGTGATTATCCGCTGTTCACGAAGCCTGCCAATCTCGGTTCCTCTGTGGGCGTAACCAAATGCAGCAACCGTTCCGATTTGCAGGAAGGTCTGATGGAAGCTGCCTTATTTGACCGACGCATCCTGATTCAAAAAGGTATAAAGAACGCGCAGGAGATCGAGGTCAGTGTGCTGGGCAATGATGAACCGGTTGCATCTGTTTGTGGTGAAGTGTTGCCAAGTCGTGAGTTTTACTCATACGAATCAAAATATATCGATGGTACATCCGGGTTGTTGATTCCTGCTCCACTTCCTGATGAGATCAGTGAATGTATTCGCGAGTATGCAGTGCGCGCCTATAAAGCCATTGATTGCGCAGGCATGGCGCGCGTCGATTTCTTCGTGGAAAAGGATACGAACAATATTTATCTCAACGAATTGAACAGCATCCCTGGCTTTACGAAGATCAGCATGTATCCCAAACTTTGGGAAGCCAGCGGGCTGTCTTATCAAAAACTGATTGATCGATTGATTGAACTGGCGATGGACCGCAAGGTCGACCGCGACCACACGTCGCATATGTATCGGAGGAACACATGAGCGAGAAAAGAGACCCCACTCGTTCTGACGTCGTTCGTCTGCGCCGTGAACAGGATAGCGACAAACGAGTGGAACGCGCCAAAAAGGTAGTTACACGTTCTGCACCGCCGGTGACGACTCGTGCCAGGCAGGAGAATGTCCGCTCGACACGACGGTCTGCCCGCTCAGGTTCAGGTGCTGCGCGCACCGGGCGTAGTTCGCGTCGCCGTTTCCAGATTGCCCTGCTGCCGATTGCGCCCGATGCAGAGATGCGTAGCATTAGCATTTCTCGTCCACATTTGGGACCGCGTTTGCTTTCATTTTTTGCTGTGGCAATCCTGGGTACCGCACTTTATTTCGCGTTCAACCTGCCTCAATTACGCGTCACCGAAGCGCAGGTAACCGGCAATCAGATGTTGACTCCGGCCGAAATTAACACGTCGCTGAATATCGCAGGAAAGCCAGCTTTCCTGCTGATCCCTTCGGCATTGGAGAAGAGTCTGCGTCTTAGTTATCCGGAGCTTCTTTCTGCCAAAGTGGATGTTGCTTTGCCTAATACTGTTTTGGTTCAAATCACTGAGCGACAACCTGTTATCCGCTGGCAGCAGGGCGATGGATATACCTGGGTCTCAGAGGATGGCATTGCATTTCGTCCGCATGGAGAGGATGCAGCCCTGATCCCTGTCGTAGCGCTCTCTGCTCCGCCGACGGAAGTGAACGTGTCTTCCGATCCGCTGACTCCCGCTCCGTTTATTTCATCGGAAATGGTGCAGGCGTTGAAGGGATTGGCTGGGCATGTTCCACAGGGTGTGCCGATTTTGTATGATGCAGGTTCTGGTTTTGGATGGAATGACCCGCGCGGCTGGCGAGTCTATTTTGGGACGAGTGCAAGAGATGTTGAGTTGAAGATGCGTGTGTATGAATCGATGGTGGCTTCATTGACGCAAAGAGGCATTCGGCCTGCGTTGATCAATGTAACCTATCCGGCCGCGCCATATTACAGGATGAGTGAATGACATGGAAGAAATTGTTGTAGGCATTGATGTTGGCACGACCAAAGTCTGCACGCTCGTGGGACGAGTGGAGGACAACCAATCCGTTCGAATCCTTGGGGTGGGTATCGAACCTTCGGCGGGGATCCGCAAAGGCATCATTGTGGATCTGGCTGCGGCTTCACAGGCGATCACGCGCTCAGTGGAAAAAGCTGAGTCGACTTCCGGGCTGGAGATCACCTCCGCATTGGTGAGCATGGCCGGTGCGCATGTTTCGTCGGTCAATAGCCGAGGGGCTGCCGCGGTCAACGGCAATATCATCGAGCCATTTGATATTGCTCATGCTCTTGAGCAGGCACGTTCGGTGGCGATCCCGCATGATCGCGAAATCATCCATGTGATCCAACGCGGCTTTACGGTGGATGGACAGGATGGGATTCGCAACCCAAAGGGAATGCATGGCTATCGCCTCGAGGTGGAAGCGCACATCATCACAGCCTCTGCCGCGACGGTTGATAACTTGCGTCAATGCGTGGGTGCGGCGGGTGTGGAGATCCAGCAATTTGTGTTGAACCCGCTCGCCTCGGGTGAGGTTGTTTTGACCGATCAGGAACGTCAGATGGGCGTGGCGGTTTGTGACATCGGGGGCGGTACCACTGACCTGGCGATCTACGTAGATGGGGATGTGTGGCATACGATGGTGCTGGCCGTCGGTGGGAACCACGTCACACAGGATATTGCGCATGGGTTGCGACTGTCCTTCGAGCAGGCTGAAGATGTGAAAAAACAACAAGGCTATGCAATGCGTTCCGGCGTTGGACCTGAGGAATATTTTTCAATCAGACCCTTCGGCGAAGACCGGCCAGCGCAGATCAATCGCCAGGACCTGGCTCATATCATCGAAGCACGCGTGGCGGAAATCTTCTCGCTCACGTTACAGGAGATCAAGCGCTCTGGCTACGATGGACTTTTACCGGCCGGGATGGTGTTGACAGGTGGCACGTCTGCGTTGCCCGGCATCAAACGGGTTGCCTCTGAAGTGTTGAATGTTCCTGTCCGCACGGGACAACCTGAGAATTTATTGGGCTTAGTAGACCGCTTGAATTCCCCCGCTTATTCGACCGGCGTAGGTCTGCTGCGCTGGGCAATGTCAATGCACGATCATGACCTGGGTGGTGGCCGCAGCCGACGCTCGAAAGGAGAAATGAATATGGATGTTGTCAAAAAGTGGCTTGGTAGGATTTTGCCGTAACTTGGTCCCAATTCCCTTTGGAATCAAGATTGACCGTGGTAATTATTAAGTTTTTGCTACGGAATTAATTGTAAGCATCATAAGACCTAATTTTTGATGGAGGTAGACATGGACTCGACCAATAAGCAAGCTGAAGAGAAGGGAGCAGAAGCCTTCGCCCGCATTAAAGTGATCGGTGTGGGAGGCGGCGGAACCAATGCTGTCAATCGCATGATCGATGAAGGCATTCAGGGCGTCGAATTTATTGCAGTGAACACCGACGCGCAGGCCCTCATGCTCGCAAAGGCACCTACGCGTGTGCGGCTTGGTGACAAGCTCACGCGCGGCCTGGGAGCGGGTGGCGATCCCGAAATCGGGAGAAAGGCCGCTGAGGAATCCGCAGACGAACTCTATAACGTGCTGAAAGGCTCGGATATGTGCTTCGTCACTGCGGGCATGGGCGGTGGAACCGGTACTGGCGCGGCGCCCGTTGTCGCGCAAATTGCCAAGGAAAGCGGCTCGCTGACCATCGGCGTGGTGACGCGTCCCTTCACATTTGAAGGAATGCGCCGCTTGCAGTCTGCAGATGTGGGCATTGGCAAGCTCAAAGAACATGCAGATACCTTGATCGCCATTCCAAACGACCGTCTGTTGCAGGTTGCTGATAAGCGCGCCAGTTTGCAGGATGCCTTCCGCCTTGCGGATGATGTTCTGCATCAGGGCATCCAGGGCATTTCAGAGTTGATCACTGTTCCCGGTTTGATCAATCTTGATTTCGCAGATGTGCGCGCGATCATGTCTGAGGGTGGCGCGGCGCTTATGGCGGTTGGGACAGGCGAAGGTGACGAAAGAGCGAAAAAAGCCGCAGAGGCCGCCATCTCGAGTCAACTGCTCGATATCACCATTGATGGTGCGCGCGGCGTCCTCTTCAACATCACCGGCGGTCCGAACATGACGCTCTTCGAGGTCAATCAGGCCGCGGCCATCATCCGTGAGACGGCTCATCCCGATGTGAATATGATCTTCGGCGCGGTCATCGATCCGAATATGGGCGACGACATCCGCATCACGGTCATTGCCACCGGCTTCGATCGCAGCAGCATGCCCCGTCGCGCGCTGGAGCGCAACCCTCGCGAAAATAAGCGGAACGACTCTTCCGTTTACATGCGCGCTTCTGAATCGGTCAGCGTTCACGCGGATGTTCAATCTGGTGAGACAAAATCGTCGTCTCTGCCTCCTGTAAGCCGGGACGATCTGGATATCCCAACCTTCCTGCGGAATCGTCGGTAATATTTCGAAACCCTAAAGGTCTCACTCCCTTTCCATTCATTCGGGTGGTTCGCAAAGATCTTTAGGGCTTGATAAAGAGCAATTCGGTCAAGTCCAGTTCCCCAATGCCGGGGCGGTCTTGGCGTGCCTGGGCGAGGCACGCCTGACCGCCTTGTGCGTTTAAGTTAATCCCTACCTTAACTCAGGCATTTCCCCCAAGTATCTTCTGTTGCAATTATGTTAAAATAAAAGTCATGAAGGCTGTACTTCCCAAACCCGTCCATGCATCGTATAAAAGACATCGCAGACAATTGACAAGCCAGATCCTATTACCAATGGTAATTGCTGGGTTGTTGTTCGTTGCATTGATTGTGCTGATCAATGTCGCCACATTCCAACAGAGCGGAGATGTCGCCCGCTGGGCCGCGATCTCAATAATATGGATCGTGATCCCCATTATGATTGCGAGTCTGATCTTTCTTGCGGTGTTGGTGGGCCTTGTCTATTTGCTTAAGCGATTACTTAATATCACACCGACCTATACTTTATGGGCGCAGAACTTTGTTCATAAGCTTATGATCCGCATCCGGCTGGCAGCAGATGCGGCTGTTAAGCCAGTTATCTATCTAGATTCAATTGGCGCAAGTCTCAATAGACTCTTAGGAAGGAAATAACTCATGAATCAAAATAAAATATTACTTTTTGGCGCGCTCATCGGCGCAGTGACCGGACTGGCTGCCGCGCTGATTCTTCAACGTCGCGCAGAGAAGACCGGGAATGAAATTACTCTTTCCACAGGGGAAGGGATACAACTCGGTGTAATGATCATGGGGTTATTGAGGGCAATTTCATCGCTCGGAGATGATAAGTAAAGTTTAGATCTTGACGTTCGTTCATAAATATTAATAATAGGGACATAATCTACTGCTTGGAGTATGATGTGTTCCTATTATTGTTAATAGATGTAAATTCCCATCCAGTCATAGCTTGATTTTCAATTTTCCAAAGCCAGCTGAAGCATAGTCATTGGATATCATTCACTCTCCTCGCCTGGAACTTATCGCGATGTCACCGGCCTTTCTGAACACATCTTTTAAGGGCGATCTCGAATCCGCATCGTATTTAATCGGGCTTGACGTTCCATCTGAATGGTTGGAAGCGAAATGGCTGATGGAAATGCGTTTGATCAAAATGCGTGAAAATCCTGCACTGGAACCCTGGCTCTTACGCGCGGTGGGTTTGCGCGAAACCAAAACGATGATCGGCTTCATCGGCTTTCATACTCTTCCAGGTGCGGACTATTTGAATTCTTATGCTCCCGGCAGCGTGGAGTTTGGATATACAATCTTTTCTGATTATCGAGACAAAGGGTATGCCAGTGAGGCGGCGGGAGTTCTCATGGATTGGGCAACCCGCGAACATAATGTAACGCGTTTTGTGGTGAGCATCAGCCCCGCCAATGAACCTTCATTGCGCATTGCCAAAAAGTTTGGTTTCCGCAAAGTGGGCACTGTCATTGATCCCGAAGATGGTGTGGAAAATGTCTTTCTACGGGAAGTGTAAAACTTTTAGGATATAAGATGGGTGAGTCAAATAATATAGTCATCTATGGCAGAGATTATGAAGTAGCGAATGAGATTCATTGTCAAGTAATCGCTGATTCAAGGATTGGCTTTGGAATGAGTGTCGGGACTACTTCAAAAGCAAATGAGGATGGCCTGGGAGTTTCGATCTTGGAGGATAACGTTTTATTGGCGATTGCCGATGGACATTGGGGAAGGGGTGCCAGTGAACTGGCTATCCAAAAAGCCATGGATCTGTTTCATTCCACAGACCGGCTGCCCCAAGAGAATGAGATTAGGGCGCGTTTCTATGCCTTATTTGAACAAATCAATGGTGAACTGTTCGAAATGGCGATGGCCAACCCAGGCGCGTCCACACCAGAAACCACGCTCATTGTTTGCGATTTGAAGGAAATCCTTTCAGAAAAATATTTGTATTGGTCCAGTTTTGGGGATTCATTCCTGTTTATATCCAGAAAAGATGAATTAATTCAACTCAACTCTCTTAACGCTTATTGGCTGGGCATGCTTTCCAGATTATCAGAGAATAGCCGGACAAGACAACTTGTTTTGAAAAGTTTATTTGGTGAGTCTCGTTACATGGGCGTTGCGGATGGACTTGAAACAGGGATAGAAAAGTTGCAGCCCGGCGACATGATCTTCTTATGCACAGATGGCTTGATAGGTTCTGACGAAGAGGTACCTGAACTCGTAAGTCAGAAAATCCGGACTGTTCTTAATACAGTGGCTCCGCTGGAGAATAAGATAAATAAACTCATCAAGTCTGCACTTGACAGAGGCGAAAAAGACAATGTAGCCTGCATCGTCCTTCAAATTGATTGATGCAAAGTCTATTATCTTTCCATACTTTACGTTATTGTTCTATCAACCGGTTATCTTTCTCTTCAAATCTTTCGCTTTGAATGGACCCTTTTCCTTCATCAGCGCACGCGCCTCCTCTACCTTTTCCCAGACATTCCATAACAACACCCCGCGCACGCGGCCATCCTCCATGTAATAAACCACGCCTTTCTTAAATGGCTCCTCCTGCCAGTCTGAGATGGTTTCCATCTTGCTGTTCATTTCACCGACGGCCTCATAACCCAGTTCGAATAAATCCGAATAGAACATTGGGATGTGAGTATAGGCTTCGCTCGCGCCAGCCATGTTGCGACCTGCAACTTTTCCCATATGGACGGCATTGTCCTCATGTTGGACGCGGGTCCGCTTTTCAAGCCCGAAATGGAAGAAATTTGCCGCGTCACCGGCCGCGTAAATATCCGGGGCGGAAGTTTCCAGTCGTTCATTTACAAGGATGCCATCGTCAATTTTCAAGCCGACCTCTTTCGCCAGGTCAAGGTTTGGATGGATTCCGATTCCAGCCACCACTCCATCTGTTTCGAAGGCTCGTCCGCTTCCGGTGCGGACTGTGAGTTGGTCCCCTTCCTTTTGAACGCTGGCAACCGATTCGTCTGTCACTACCTCCACACCCTTTTGACGATAAAAATCGTTCAGGAAAAATGCAAGATCATTGGGAAAGATGTGATAACAAATTGCCTGATTTCGAACAATCAGGGTCGCTTTTTTATTTACAATTGTCAGCGCGGCAGCCATCTCAGAACCAATGAAACTGCCACCGATCACAACGAAATTGTTTCTAGTCTCGGTCAGCGCTCGCAATCGTTTATAGTGACGGAAGTTGCGGTAATAAATGATGTTGCCATTCCCAAAAGAGAGATGATTGGGTGTGCCACCCGTTGCGATCAGCAGCTTGTCGTATGTGTATTCATCCCCTTCATTGTCGACAACAGATTTTTTCGCAGGGTCGAGTTGCACTGCTTTGCGATCGAGATGAAGTTCCGCTCGTTCCTCCGTCTTGCGCCAGATCTTCTCCTCCGGACGGCCTTTCCACAAGCCTTTCGAAAGATCTGGCCGCATATAGGGTGGATCAGGCTCCATACTGATCAAGCCGATTGACCCCTCCGTATCCAATTCACGGATTCCCTTGGTTGCACCATCGCCTGCCAGCCCCCCTCCGATCATTAAATACTTATAATGTTTCATCTCTGCCTCCTTATATAGAACGTCATTGCGAGGCTGTGTTTTTCCTGACAAGGCAATCCCAAGAAATGGGAGATTGCTCACCTGCACTGGCGTGCGGTGCCAGTGTCGTCACTGCTACGCAGCTCCTCGCAATGACATGTTATTTAATAGACCGAACGAAGAATAACACCTTACTTTTTGATGCAGACCAGCCCTTTGAGATATGCTCCTTCTGGAAAGTATAACGAAACAGGATGATCGATGTTTTGCGATAAATGCTCGACAATCTGCGCGTCGACACCGGCGTCCAGAGCGGCTCCGGCGATGATTTTTTGGAACAACCCCGCGTCGATTCCGCCCGAACATGAGAATGTGACCAGCATTCCACCCGGTCGCAACAATTTGAATGCAAGCAGGTTAATGTCTTTGTATCCGCGCGCGGCTCGTTCGGCTTGCGCGGCGGTGGGGGCGAACTTGGGTGGATCGAGAATGATCATATCGAAGGAACGATTCTCATCGCGGAATTTTCGCAGAAGTTGAAAGACATCGCCTTCAAGGAAGTTTGTTTTCTCTGAAGGAAGATCGTTCAATGCAACATTTTCTTTTGCAAGAGCGAGTGCATCTGCAGAAGAGTCGATTGAGATGACTGATCTTGCGCCTCCCGCCAACGCGTTGAGGGTGAACCCGCCCGTATAGCAAAAGCCATCCAACACATCCTTATCTTTTGCAAGCCCGCGTACGCGTAAACGATTTGCGCGCTGATCGAGATAGAAGCCAGTTTTTTGGCCGCTTTGTAAATTTACATTAAATTTCAAGTTATGTTCGGTAATAGGAAAGATAAGAGAAGAAAGATTGCCGCGTAATAAACCAACTTTGGAATCCAGGCCCTCGAGTTCACGCACATCCGCATCGGAGCGTTCGTAGAGGGTTGAGAGCCCAGTCTCTTCAAGTAAAAGATCGGCGAGCGTTTCCTTCCAGAATTCAGAGCCGGTGGTGAGAGATTGAAGGACAAGCACATCGCCGTAACGATCCACGATTAACCCTGGGATGCCATCCGATTCAGCATAAATAAGGCGGTACGCGTTGGATTGACTTTCGACGTTTAACTTTTGACGTGTGTCAACAGTCGCCCGAATTCGCTTGCGAAAAAATTCTTTGTCAACCAGTTCATTTTCGAACGTCCACACACGCGCCCGGATTTGGGAATTTGGCGAATAAGAGGCTCGGGCGAGAAACTGCTGATTAGACGAGAGCAGGTCGATGGTCCCGCCTGAGAGCGGCTCATCCTCCACACGCTGGATCGCGCCGGAGAAGATCCAGGGATGGCGGCGGAGCAATGACTTCTCACGTCCAGGCTTGAGGATGATGGCAGGCATTATTTCGCCTCGGGAAAGCGCTTGAAGTTTTGCATCCAATGTTCAGGGTCTTCGATGGATGTGAAACCGAACTTTTTGTAAAGCTCATGTGCGTCATTCGTAACCAAGAGCCAACGGCGTATCTCTTTGAGATCTGGATGCTCCATAATTGTTTGCATCAGCCATTTGCCCAGGCCATGAGCGCGATAATTTTCATGGATGAAGACATCACAAAGGTATGCAAAGATCGAATAATCGCTGACGACGCGCGCCAGACCGATCTGTTGATCGTCGTCATAGACTCCAAATACCAGCGAGTTCTGTAAAGCCTTTTCCGTGCGCTCCCGTGGACGCGTATTTGCCCAATAGGCGCGGGTAAGAAAATCACAGATTACGTCAATATCAAGACGCGCAGGATCCGTACTGATGGTGAAATTGTCGCGGTGTGTTTCAATGGTCTGTGGCATGGCGTGAGTGTATCATAGGTGTTATTATCTCGGCTTGCGTCTCGCGCTGAGCGGAGCGAGCCGCTAGGCAAGCGCAGTCGAAGCGTATGTTTGCTGGAGACGCGCTTCGACTATATGCCGCGACTCACCTGCACTCAGCATTCCGCTCAGCGCGAAAATGTGGAGAATAAATGCTCAAACCGATTCGCTGGAATACTTTCATTAGAGATTTTATTGTTATTCAAATTGGTTTTCTATTATATGGACTCGCAATTGCATTGATCGTGCGTGCGAATCTTGGGACAGGGACATGGCTGGTGCTGGAAGTTGCGCTCGCCAACATCTTGGGAATCAAAATTGGGACGATGACTGTTTACATGGGCTTTCTCATTTTAATAATCGCGTTGGCTTTGCGCGAACAAGTAGGATGGGGAACCTTGGGAAATATCTTGAGTATCGGTCCCTGGCTCAATCTGTCTTTGGATCTGATCTCCACGCCAAAAAATAATCTTGCCTTACAGATTGCCATGTTCGTGTTAGGTGTTCTGATCCAGGGAGTGGCCACCGCGGTGTACATCGGCGTGGACGCCGGCGCAGGCCCGCGCGATAGTTTGATGCTCGCTATCCAGCGTACTACGGGAGTGAGCCTGCGGGTGGCGCGCGGAGCGATTGAGCTGATCGTCGTTTTGATCGGCTGGTTGTTGGGTGGTCCGCTTGGAGTGGGAACGATCATTTTTGCGCTGCTGATTGGACCCTCTGTCCAATGGGCGTTTAAATTGTTCAAGGTGCAAACACACGAGCCAAAAGTTGCAGAAGCCGCCGCGGATTGAAAAATTACTCAACAGATTTCCAAATTTGTTGAATGGATAATGGAGTTTGATATGACCGAAATGGAAACCCCAATCTCTGTGCCTGAACCGAGGAACCGCTCGACGGGTGCGTTGGTTTTGTTTTTATTATTTGCTGTGCCGATGCCCATCTGCCTGCTGATTTATCACTTCATATTATGGTCTACCGAACAAACCGCGATTGCCTCGGCAAGCCAGGCAAATCTTGCCTGGGCAGGATTGATTGGCCTGGCTGCGCAGGGGGTCGTTATGACGGGCGTGATTGCGGCCTTATGGCGCTTTACAACAGATGAACGCTTCAAACCTGTTTATGCGGGCTGGTTGGGCGCGGCGCTGATGGCGTTTCCTGCGCTGCTGTTGCGCTTGCTGGGTCCGAACAACGATCAGATGGGTTCCCTTTTACAATTTTTGATCTGTGTCATTGCGGCAGTGATCGTCGCGCGCGTTCGGGGTACCAAAATTGATTGGAAAGCAAACAACATTTCTTTTGCATTTTTGCTGGCTGCATTTGGCGTTGGACCGTTTGCAATTTTTGGTGCGTTCGGCGCTTTGACAGATGCGATCCTTAGTTTGCTGGCTGGCTTAGCGTTTGGCTGGCTTGCGGCGCTCTTGATGGAATCTACAACTGAGAATCATTTTCTTGACGCGTTTGGGATCGGCGCAGTACTGGCGTTGCTGGGTTCCGCAGTCGGTTATGACGGCGCGCAATTAATTCTGCTTGCCATTCTTCCCTCGTTTGCGTTCGCGATTGCAGCCCTCATGCCTTCACGAGCCGCGGCCGCGATTCTAACGGGCTTATTGGCCGCGGCCGGCTTGATTTTCTTCGATCCTACAGAGCTAACGATTGTATTGGGTGACATCTTTGGAATTGCCCTTAAGGCAGTTGGTTTCGCGGTTGGTTTGGGTCTGGTTGTAGGGCTGATTGCTTTGATCATCCGATCCATGAGGGGAGCAGGCATAGGCTCCGGTGTGACGCGCGCTTCGGGCGCGGTGGGCGCGCTTGCGGCGTGGGCAGTTGTCCTTATCCTGTTCTTTGCGGATGGCAATCATGGTTTTTATGGCGACCGGCTTTTCGTCATTTTGAAAGATCAGGCAGATCTTTCGAGCGTTCGACAGATCCAGGATATTGATGAACGACGGACCGCTGCGTATCAAATGCTCACGAAAAAAGCAAATGAGACGCAGGCAGGACTTCGAAACACGTTTGATAATTTTGGGATCAAATACACGCCTTATTATCTCGTCAATGCAATGGAAGTCCGCGGCGGGACTCTCGTCCGTTTCTATTTATCCACCCGCTCCGAAGTGGACCGAGTCATTCCAAGCCCGCGCCTGCGTCCTGCGACCCCAAGCGGAGCCCTGGCTGCCAGTGGAGGCCAAGCCGCGCCGACCGGTGTGCAGTGGAACGTATCCATGATCGGCGCCGATAAAGTGTGGAGTGAATTTGGGGTACGCGGCGAAGGGATTGTAGTGGGGCAGTCTGACAGCGGCGCGGATGTGAATCATCCCGAATTGCATGACAGTTATCGCGGCAATACGGAAGGTGACAATTACAACTGGTTCGATCCATGGAACGGCAAATCATCTCCTTACGATGATAACGGGCATGGCACACATACCCTTGGAACGATTCTGGGAAAAAATGGCATTGGCATCGCGCCCAACGCGACCTGGTTTGCATGTGCAAACTTGAATCGCAATTTGGGCAACCCGGCGTTGTATCTTGATTGTATGCAGTTCATGCTCGCCCCATTTCCACAAGGCAGTGATCCGCTCAAAGATGGCGACCCGACACGCGCCGCGGACGTTCTGAACAATTCATGGGGCTGTCCTGAACTGGAAGGTTGTGATCCGAACGCATTGCTGTACGCGGCAAATCATTTACGGGATGCCGGTATTTTCGTTGTCGTTTCAACAGGCAATGATGGCCCGAATTGCAGTACGGTCAACGCGCCGTTATCGTTATATGACTCGGTCTTCTCGGTTGGCGCAATTGATCAGTCCGGGAACGTTGCCTTTTTCAGCAGCCGCGGTCCTGTGACAGCCGATGGTTCAGGTCGCATCAAACCTGATATCGCCGCGCCAGGTGTTGATGTTCTCTCGTCTGTACCCGGTGGAGGATATGCCAGGGAAAGTGGCACCTCCATGGCGGGACCGCATGTGGTCGGCGCGGTGGCATTGTTATGGTCTGCCGAACCAGGTTTGATCGGTGATATTGATCGCACCGAACAACTTCTCACCCAAACAGCGGATCCTTATACTGGCGATACATCGGTGGGATGTTTCCAGGGAGATGTCCCCAATGACGCCTATGGGTATGGGATTTTGGATGTATATCAGGCGGTCAAAGCGGCGCTGGGAAAGTAGAACAGGGGACCGCAAGTGGTGCCCAAGGCGCCCATAGTTATCAATTGCCAGTGCTTATTTGCTTTCCAAACATTGTCTCAATCTCAGGATGCCTTCTTCGATTTGATCTGCCTCATAATGGACAAAGCATAGCCGCATCTGGTTTTTCAATCCATCTCTACTGGAGAAAAGCGTGCCAGGGCGAAAATCTACTTTGAAAAATTGGGCACTTTTACGAAGTTCTCTTGCGTCAGTCTTTTCAGGTAGGCGTAACCAGAAAAAGTATCCTCCCTCTGGAACTGAGTATTGGGCCTTGGGCAAATGTTGTCTCAAGGCTGCGTCCATGACCTGAAGCCGCGCGCCATAGATATTGATTAACTTATTGATGTTGTTTTCCAATCCGCCTGATTCGATAACCTCACGCACAATCGCGGATGTGAACGGATTGAGTCCTCCACTGCTGTCCAGCAAGCCAGATGTATTAAAGCGCCTAATCTTTTCAGGGTGTGCCTGCAACCACCCCAGCCGCAGACCCGGTGCGAGGACCTTTGAAAACGAACCCAGCGAGATGACATTTTCCGCGTCAGCGCCAAGATATGAGGCAAAGGCTTTCGGTGGCGTTTGAGTGTAGCTCAATAGGTGATACACCTCATCCAGGGCAAGTATGAAATCATATTCCTTCGCCAACTCGACGAGTCGATCGCGCCGTTCTTGTGGCATGGTTGAGCCCGTTGGGTTGTGAAAGGTGGGGATGAGATAAAGAAACTTTGGATGGAATTCAGCCAGGTTTTCTTCGAGCGAATTGATGATGAGTCCGTTGTCATCTGTATCGATGGAGATGACCTTCAAATGATGGTCTTCAAATATCCTGAGCGCCAGAAAATAGGTTGGCTCTTCTACAAAGATCGTATCGCCTGCCTGCGTGAAAAGCGTGCAGATCAAATCCAATGCGTTTGAAATACCGTTCGTGATGAAGATGCTTTCAGGACTTACCTCAAAACCATAGCCTTGGCTTAGAAAGTCTGCAAGCGCAAGACGAAAATGTCCATCTCCCTGTTCTGCACCATATTGCAGAAAGGAATTGTCGTTTTGTGACAACCGCAATTGAGCGGCTCCGCGGAGCAAATCCAATGGGAGAAGCGCGAGAGGCGGGTCGCCCAGGCCAAGATCAATCACATCTGGCGAAACCTGATTTTGGATGGTGGAGAAAGGAGTGGTCATGATGAAAGTATAATCCCATCATGTCTTCCAAATTCGATCCGCAAAAACACCATCGCCCCTTCAACGGCGCTCAGGACAGGCGTTCCATTCGCTTGTCGAATTATGATTACTCGCAGCCTGGCGCATATTTCGTGACCATTGTCGCGTGGCACCGCGAATGTCTGTTTGGCGAGGTGGTCAAGGGGGAGATGAGATTAAACAAAGTTGGGAAGGTGGTTCAATGGGAATGGGAAGAATTACCAAGGCGGTTGCAATACATTGGCTTAGGCGCATTTATTGTGATGCCCAATCATTTTCACGGCATCTTAATATTCCATCAACCTGTAGGGGCGACCCGCCAGGAATTAACCAATTACCTGTCGGGCAAAGTACCTTTACCTCCTATGACCACCGATGGCATGGACGGGTCGCCCCTACCGCGCGGACCCCAACCGGCCTCTTTGGGGGCGATCATTGCGCAATTCAAATCGCGTGTGACCAAACGATTATGGAAAGTTCCATCTTTGAAGGGTACGCCAATCTGGCAAAGAAATTATTATGAGCATGTAGTCCGCAACGAAAAGGATTTGCGAAACAAGACGGAATATATCGAAGCCAATCCCAGGCTCTGGGATGAGGATGATGAAAACCTGATAAATGTTCAACGGTAGGGTGACCCGCCAGGAATTAACCAACGCACCTTCAGATAAATTCTCTTCACATCAACATGACCGTTGATTGCGTGGATGGGTCGCCCCTACAGGTCAAGGCATTTGTTATAATCTCTATTAGCTCAAGTCAGGAGAGAGTTCATGCCCAAAACAAAGGGTACTGTTGTACTTCCCCTCGAGAAAGAAGAGATCATCAAGGATTATCGCCTGGCATATCAAAGCAGGCAGGCAAGTCTTATCGGCAGACGTGAAGTATTAAGTGGTAAAGCAAAATTTGGGATTTTTGGCGATGGCAAGGAACTTGCCAATATTGCCATAGCGCGGGCCTTTCAGAAAGGCGATTGGCGCTCAGGATATTATCGTGACCAGACCTGGATGTTCATGTTGGGGGTGATGAATATCCAGGAATTTTTTGCCCAGTTGTATGCCCATGCGGATGTCAACTACGAATCAAATACCGGCGGGCGTTCAATGAACGCACATTTTGCCAATCGCTTTATCAATCCTGACGGCTCTTGGAAAAACCAGACCGAATCCTACAATACAGCAGCGGATGTATCTCCCACAGGCACACAGATGCCGCGCACGGTGGGTCTTGCGTATGCATCCGTTCTTTATCGAGGACTTGAAGAGCTCCAGCAGTTCAATCAATTCTCGAAAAACGGGAATGAAGTCGTGTTTGCGAGCATCGGCAACGCATCCACTGCGGAAGGCATGTTCTGGGAGTCAGTCAATGCCATCGGCGTTTTGCAGGCGCCCGCGGTCATCACGGTCTATGATGATGGCTATGGCATTTCGGTTCCCAATCAATTCCAGATGGTCAAGGAAAATATCTACACAATCCTGGAGGGATTTCAACGTGACCCTTGTCTTGAAGAAGAGTGCGAACGGGGCTATGAACTTTATCAAGTGCGCGGCTGGGATTATCCGGCGCTACTCGAAACGTACGCCACCGCGGCAGAAATCGCGCGCCAATATCACATCCCTGCCCTGGTGCATGTCACGGATGTGACCCAGCCTCAGGGGCATTCCACGTCGGGCAGTCATGAACGATACAAAACCCCTGAGCGGCTCAAGTTCGAGGAGGAATTTGACTGCATTCGCAAGCTGCGTGAGTGGATCATCGAAAACGGCGTCGCAACGGACCCTGAATTAGTCGCTCTTGAACAGGAGGATTACGCGGTGGTAGAGGGCATCCGCAAACTCGCCTGGGAGGCATACCTGGCTCCCATCCTGGAAGAGCGCGGCCAGGTTATGGACATGCTCGATGAGATTGCAGGTAGTTCATCACACGCTTCCGCGTTGAGTCAGATCAAAGAACGGCTGGCAGCTCTCCCTGCGCCGTTGAGGCGGGACGTCCATTCCGCGGCACACGAAGCGTTGAGAGTCTTGCGCGATGAAGCGAACCCCTCCAAGCAGGTTTTGATCCAATGGAAGAACGAACAGGATGCGATCAATATGGAACGTTATGGCTCGCATTTATATAGCGGAAAAGCGATTGCCGTCAAAGAAGTGAAGCCAGCATATTCTGATTCTTCACCGACCGTCATGGGCTTTGAAGTCGTCAATGCGGCATTTGACTCGATTTTGGAGCGCGATCCTCGGGTGATCGCGTTCGGCGAAGATGTGGGCTTTCTCGGCGACGTGAATCAGGGTTTCAAGGGCATGCAGGAAAGATATGGTGCATTGCGCGTGAGTGATACGGGTATTCGCGAGGCGACAATTTTGGGGCAGGCGATTGGCATGGCGATGCGCGGACTTCGTCCGATTTGCGAGATTCAATATCTTGATTATTTGTTGTACGCGTTGCAAATCCTATCTGATGATCTCGCGAATCTCCATTGGCGCACGGTGGGCGGACAATCTGCTCCTGTGATCATCCGCACACGTGGACACCGTTTGGAGGGCATCTGGCATGCGGGCTCGCCCATGGCGGGGATCATTCACCTGGTACGCGGAGTGAACGTGCTCGTGCCTCGTGATATGACCCGCGCCGCAGGTTTCTATAACACACTATTGAAAACTGATGAACCTGCCATCCTGGTTGAAGTTTTGAATGGTTATCGTGTGAAAGAACGAGTACCCGATAACATCAGTGAGTTCACTGTGCCGCTTGGAGTCCCTGAAGTAATTCGTGAAGGTCGTGATGTCACAGTTGTTACCTATGGCGCCTGCTGCCGCATTGCCTTGGATGCAGCTGATAAACTATCAAAGGCTGGCATCGATGTGGAAGTGATCGATGTTCAATCCCTTCTGCCGTTTGATATTCACGGAAAGATCGTTGAGTCGTTAAAGAAAACAAATCGAGTTGTATTTCTGGATGAAGATGTACCCGGTGGAACGACTGCCTATATGATGCAGGAAGTGATCGAAAAACAAGGTGGCTATTATCACCTCGATTCCGAGCCGCGGACCTTGAGTGGCACCGCTCATCGTCCCGCTTATGGCAGTGACGGCGATTACTGGTCCAAGCCAAATGTGGAGACCGTGTTTGATACAGTTTATGAGATGATGAATGAGGTTGATCCGGCGGCGTATCCGCCGCTTCGTTGATGGTTGATATAGTTTGCCTGTTCGTTAACCGTCAACTGTCAACCACCAACTATCACCTGGAGAGCATTTATGGCAACAAAAGTATTGGTTCCATTATTAGGTGAAGGGGTAGAAGAAGTTACCGTAATTAAATGGCTGAAGAAAGAAGGTGACTCGGTCAATGAACTCGAGCCGCTTCTTGAAGTGAATACAGATAAAGTCGATACGGAGATCCCTGCGCCCGCCTCTGGAACAGTTTTGAAAATTCTTGCAGAAGAAGGAGTTCCTGCGAAGGTAGGAACAGTATTGGCATTCATCGGCAAGCCCGGGGAAGCCGTTGAGGGTGGACAGCTGTCAGTTGGTAGTGAAAAAACAACACCTGAGCCTCAATCTGTAACCGTCCAAAATCAACCCTCAACTGCTAACGCTCAACAACCAACCACCAACCGAGATATCGGCTTCATTTCGCCGGTGGTTGCCAAGATCGCGGCAGAGCATGGCGTGAATTTATCTCAGGTTCAGGGAACCGGACTCAATGGACGCATTACAAAAAATGATGTTTTGAATTATGTGGAAAGTGGCAAGAAGACCATGGACGATGTGCAACAGACCATTACCCATCGTCCACCGTCCATCGTTACTCCAGTTACGGGCGATCAATTAATCAAGCACACCGTCATTAGAAAACAAATCGCCGAGCACATGGTGATGTCCAAGCAAATATCACCACACGTGCTGACCGTTATGGAAGCGGATATGAGTCGCGTAGCCAAACATCGCTCGTCAAATAAAGAGATTTTTGTGCGGGATGGTATTAATCTCACCTTCACAGCCTATTTCATGATGGCTATTGTGGCAGGGTTGAAGGCCTATCCGAATGTCAATTCCTCATGGACAGACGAAGGAATTCTGGTGCATAAAGCTGTCAATCTTGGCATGGCAACTTCACTTGGAGAAGAAGGCTTGATCGTCCCAGTCATTAAAGACGCGGACAATTTATCTCTACTGGCGATGGCCCGTGCAGTGAATGACCTGGCAAACCGGGCACGCTCAAAAAAGCTCCAGCCTGAGGAGGTCAAAGGTGGGACGTTTACCCTCACCAATCATGGCATCAGTGGATCGCTGTTTGCCTTTCCTGTGATTAACCAACCTCAATGCGGAATCCTGGGAATCGGCGCGATGCAAAAACGAGTTGTGGTCATTGAGGATGCCATTGCCATCCGTCCTATGATCTACCTGTCCTTTGCGTTTGATCACCGGATCCTGGATGGCGCGTCCGCAGACTGGTTTTTAATGCAGGTAAAAGATACACTGGAGAACTGGGCGTAAATGACAAACTTTGACGAACGAGCAAAAGATTGGGATTCGGATCCGAAAAAGGTCGAACGTGCAGGGGCCGTGGCAGAAGCCATTCGCAGAGCGATTCCGTTGTCAACTAAGAGGAAAGCTTTGGAATATGGGTGTGGCACAGGCTTATTGAGTTTTGCACTCCAATCAGATCTTGGACCGATCACGCTTGCAGACACGTCACAGGGCATGCTGGATGTGTTGAGGGAGAAAATTGCAAGCGCCGGCGTGACGAACATGCATCCTGTGCGGCTCGATTTAGCATCCGATCCCTTGCCAGTGGAACAGTATGATTTAACATATTCCCTAATGACCTTGCACCATATTCATGACGTAAACGATATATTGGTTAAGTTTTGTGATTTGCTGGTCCCCAAGGGTTATTTGCTGGTTGCGGATCTGGATAAGGAAGATGGTTCCTTCCACACCGATGGAACAACCGATGTACATCTGGGTTTTGATCGTGATGAACTTCAGAAAACTGTCGAAAATATTGGTTTTGGAAATGTCCTGTTTTCGACGGCCCATGAAATCAAAAAGAAAATAGGTAATGAAGAGAAGACATTCCCCGTCTTTTTAATGACTGCGCAGAAAATCTAACGCTTGTCTCAGTAATCAGTAAATGATGCGGCACTTTTTAAACACCGAGGAATTCCATGGCAAAAGAGCAGGACCATCCTAATATCAACAAAAATATCCATCCACCTATCATCGCTTTGATCTTCATTGTGATCGCCTATTTTTTGGGGCGCTTTGCTCCCCTCCCCTTTGTTGCGCCGCTGATTTTACGGAACATCGGTCTGCTCCTGACCTTTGTTGGATTTCTGCTTGGCATCGGTGCGTTTGTTGAATTCAGAAAGGCACGCACGACGCTGGATCCGCACGGTTCGGCAAACCAACTGGTCAGCTCAGGGATCTATCGTTTTACACGGAATCCAATTTACCTTGGTTTTCTGTTAATGGTGATTGGCCTGCCATTGAACTCGGGGTTGTATTGGGGAGTCGTAATGGCTCCGTTTTATATCCTCACAATGGATCGTTTGGTCATCGAGCGGGAGGAAACCTATCTCGAGCAAAAGTTTAAGGATGTCTTCACCAGCTACAAATCCCGCGTGAGACGTTGGCTGTAGTGTAAAATAATAAATATTAACGTCATTGCGAGGAGTGTTCCTCCCTGGCAGTGTGCGCCAGGGCAGGTGTGCGACGAAGCAATCTCTTGATCGATAAGAAGATTGCTTTGGAGACTTGCTATGACATCCAAGAGGAGAAATATATGGCTGAAAATTTTGATGTGGTTGTGATCGGTGCGGGGCCAGCGGGATATGTTGCCGCGATCCGTGCCGCGCAACTGAAGCAAAAAGTGGCAATCGTTGACAAGCAATGGCTGGGCGGTGTTTGTCTCAACGTGGGTTGTATCCCTTCGAAATCGTTGTTACAAAATGCTTATGTCGCACACATATTACGCGAACGCGGCAAAGACTTTGGTTTTTCATTTGATAATTTGAAACTGGACTTTGGCGTCGCTGTGAAACGTTCGAGACAGAATTCAGATCGCCTAGTGAAAGGCGTTGGATTCCTGATGCGCAAGAACAATATCGCGGTCTTTATGGGGGAAGCACGCCTGACCAACCCGACAACTGTTTCCGTTAAAGACAAGGATGGCAAGACGACAGAGTTAACTACCAAAAATATGATCCTGGCGACAGGGGCCAGTGTGGCGGTTCCTAATGCATGGAAAGTGGACGGTGAAAAAGTCGTGACCTATCTTGAGGCGATCCTGCAGGAGAAACTTCCAAAGTCCGTGATCGTGATCGGCTCCGGCGCGATCGGTGTGGAATTCTCCACAATTTGGCGTTCTTATGGCGCAGATGTAACCATTGTTGAAATGCTCCCGCGTCTGGTCCCACTGGAAGATGAAGAAGTCTCGAAAGATTTAAAAAAGGAATTTGAGAAGCGCGGCATCAAATGCCTGGTTGGGAATAAAGTCGAATCAGTCGAGGCGACGGCCAACGGCGTGAAAGTCAAAGTATCCGCTGAAGGCAAGGAAACATCACTCGAAGCTGAGCAGGCCCTGGTCGCGATTGGATTCCGTCCCAATTCCAAGGGGTTTGGGCTGGAGGAGATTGGAGTCAAGGTCAACGAGCGCGGCTTTGTCGAGATCAATGAAAAGATGCAGACCAGTGTGCCAAACATTTATGCCATCGGCGACCTGACGGGCAAGCTCATGCTGGCACACGTCGGGTCGGCGATGGGTATTGTCGCTGCGGAAAATATTGCCGGTGCAGAAACAGTCACGCTGGATTATGAAATGATGCCGCGCGCCACCTATTCTCATCCGCAGGTTGCGTCGTTTGGACTCACCGAAGCCCAGGCCAAGGAACGCGGTTACAGCATCAAAGTGGGGCGTTTTCCCTTCCAGGCGAATGGCAAAGCCCTGGGACTCGGCGACTACGCGGGCTGGGTGAAGATCGTCGTGGATGAAAAATACGGTGAAATTTTGGGCGCGCACATGATCGGTCCAGAAGTGACCGAGCTGCTGCCCGAACTGACGCTTGCGCATCTAATGGAGCTGACGCCGCACGAAATCGCGCGCAACGTCCACGCCCATCCATCTCTGAGCGAGGTGCTGATGGAAGCGGCGCATGCAGCCGAAGGAAGTCCCATCCATATTTAGTCACGTTGGAAAAGAAGCAGCCCCATGGTAGTTTCATAGGGCTGTTTTATTTTAAAACAAGATTGGCGCTTCAATCTATCTTTCTAACCAAGATCAGTTTTATTAGTCGAACCGTTATCCTCAAAAACACATATTCGGTCGCGTCCTTTCCGCTTGGCTTCATAAAGAGCAAGGTCCGCCTGCTGGATGAGAAGGTTGGCTTCGATTTCATCTCCGTGCAATGTACTGATTCCCATGCTTAGGGTAAGAGGCTGCTTGAGGGCCGATGAAACTGTCATTGCAGCGCGGATTCTTTCGATGGCTTCCAGCGCGCCAGTAACCCCGGTTTCAGGAAGAATGAGTGCAAACTCTTCGCCTCCAATACGGGTTAATACGTCTGCCCTGCGGCGTCCCTTTTGAAGGCACATCACTACAGACTGTAAGGCCCGGTCTCCAGCCGGATGACCGAAGGAATCGTTATACGTTTTAAAATAGTCAATATCTATCATAATGATCGTCAGATCGTGTTCGAATCGCCGGCTGCGTTCAACTTCATTACTAAGAAAAAGATCGAAATAACGCCGGTTGTAGATGCCGGTTAAGGCATCTGTGAGCGAAAGCTCGAAAACCTGTGCATGCAAATCTGAAGCTTTGAAGGTCGCGGCGAGTTGCCTTGCAATAATTCCACAAGAGCCCAGGTTTCCAGCGTCGAAAGCCACATACCCCATTCGCTCATCTTGAAAAACCAGGGGTACAAGAGCCAGGTTCAATAACTCATCTGGTGGATAGAGCATTGGTGCTGGGAACTCGCGCGTGGTGAATCGTTGACTGGTCAAGTGTAGATCAGCATTAAGCAATACACTCCATGCAATGGGATCATCTCCTTCAGGTTCAAAGAGGGCGACCCGGGCATGTCGAATGCCTATTGTCGAGAGATGAGCATCCAGAACCTCGACGGCTAGTCGTTTATCCAGGGTGACATTTAAGTGAGCAGTCAGTTCGCTTAGCGCCTGGGAAATAATTTCGCGTTGATATTGGTGCCGGTAATCCTGCCGTTGGGCACTTTCGCTGATGGCCGCCCGTGCCTGATGCAGCATATCTTGCGCAAGACGTCGTATCCGGGCGCGCCTCCAGTTGACCGGTAAATGAGTCATCTCGCGCCGCAAAGCGGAGACGATTTCCTGCCATGGATCGATCTTATCGTCTGCCATTTCCAGTTCGTGGAGGAAATCCATCAGAGTTTTTTGAAAATGAACAGAATTCTCTGCGTTTAAACTTGTATAAAAAGCTTCCACCAGGTTGGCACAAAGATGGTTGGTTCGTTCTCCATGAGGAAAACGCGATACATGTGGAAGCGTGGCAGTCATTTCATCCACCAGTTGCTGTCTGAGGCTCTGCATCTCATCATCGGCCGGTTGCGAATGACGGATAGACACCCTAGATTGTGAGGTTCCCTTGCCTGCTGAAGAGACAACTTGCGGCATACACCCACAGGATTGCCGCGGCACCAGTCGAGTTGGTATCCGAACAGATTCGAGATCACGCTGCTGGGTAATATGATCGAACATAAGGGTCAGCGCCTGCTCACCGATCAAGGTGAGGGGAACATGGATACTTGCCAGCGGGGGTACCTGTGCTACCGCGTCTGGCTGATCGTCAAAGCCAATGATGGCGATATCACGAGGAATTTGCAGACCCGCTTCCCGAATCGCTTTCATGGCCCCAATTGCGCTATTATCATCGCTGGCCACCAGGGCCGTAAATTTTAATCCTAAGTCGATGAGCGTCCTGGTCGCCTTGTAACCTTCTGAAAAATCGTGCCATCCCTGGATCACCAGCCTTGGATCAATGTCCAGCCCATAATCTCTCATCGCCGCATAATAAGATTGAAGCCTGATTTCACTATCTCCCTTATCGTTTGGGTCGCCGGCCATGAAGGCAATATTGCGATGACCATGATCCCTCATATGGGCTACAGCCTGGCGAATCCCGGCCTCATTATCGACTGAAATCATGGGCTCTCCCTCACCCGTGGCAATGAAGAGGATAGGGTAACCCTGATTGCTCAACTCCTGAAGATAGTGTGAACGCTCCTCATGCCGCAGGGGTGCGAAGACGATCAAACCATCTGTATTCCACGGGCCAACAGGTACAAAATCCGAGTCCGAGGAAATCACGGGCCAGGCTGGGAATGCGCCACTGGAATCAGACACGCGCCCTAAACCCCATGCCAGCAAAAGATGACATTGTCGGATGCGGGCAGCGGATTGAATGCCTGCCAGAACAGAAGCAAGATAACGGTCTGGGATTGTGCCTGCCAAACCTGACCACCCTGGTAAGATGCCAATTGTTGGACGATCGCGCTTGAAATCCATTTTTTACAATAATCAGCTTGTATCGAAAATCTGACTTCTTAAATTTTATCATGATAGGCAAATGGTTTCTGTTCCGGGCACGAGAATCAAAGTAGTTCTGGTGAGCAAGGCGGTGACCGTGTTCAGAGGAGAATTGACGATTTAGCCTCTCATCGTTTTCAGAATAAAAACTTCCGAAGTCTACGAGGCTTCGGAAGTCTCTTTTTACTTATTACCCCAATTATTTACTTAACCAACACCAACTGTTCCATCAATTCCCTGACCGTCTCGCGCGGCAGCGTGCTGTCGATCGCGTACGTGTGACCATTCGGAGCTTGCATCAGCCCCCCGGTAAATTTTGGGTCGAGACTCGGTTGGTTGACGAAATAGAGTACTAATCCACTGGCAGTGGTGTAAATTTCGTCTGCCCAGGAAGTATCTTTAAGCGGCTTGTCGTCGAAGGCTCGAATGACGAAATAGTCACCAGCCTGGTCTATATAACCTGCTTCATAAAAGAATGGTCCATTCCCAGATCGATTCGTAAATTGCTTTGGCAGGACGCTGACCTCCAGCGAAAAACCATCCGGGACTGTCCGAAGCAGATAAGCAGATGGAATCCTCGTTGCCAGTGCTTCGGCGGAAATCACTTCGGGCAGAGCGTGTTGGCCGTTGGGATCAGCAACGATAGTTACGTCTTGCAAGTCGCTCAAATCCCAGGCTATGCTGCTTCCTTCTGGAAGGGTTTCATCCACCAGGACGCGCTGCGAGCCGATCAATAGTTCCTTGCCATCCTTTTGGATGGTGACGCGATTGCCGACCAACTCGTAGGAATCCACGTCAAAGTACACATCGATAATTCCGTTGGGGCTTTGCGCTTCATTCGCTATTAAGACTCTGACCGGTTGTTCCGAACGCAGCACATAGACCGTGCGCCCGTCTTCCCATGTTTCCTGACCGGCAAGCTGCACTTGGGGATCGCTGCGCATCTTGTCGAACAGAGTCTTTGTATTTAATCCACCGTTTCCATTACCCAGTGTTCCAATCTCTGTGGTTGGCGGATTCTGAGGAGTACGATAGACGGTGAGCGGAGCAGCACTTTGCGGGGCGCCCTTTGTGCTATCCGAACTATAGGCATTCGATCCATCATATCCAAAAACATCGATCACTCTGCCAGTCTGATTGTCGATGATGATCCGCCGGAATTTGTCACTCTGGAGGTCAAGATATTTGTCCGTAGTTGTATAGAGCCCCTGTTCTTCTGGCTGGGCTTCAAGATTACCATAGATTTCGGTGCGAATATGTTCAATCCCCTGTGATGCTGCTGCCTGGGTCTGGACCTGATATGCCCGGTCCAGGATTTCCTTGGCAGATACAGTGGTCACATTGTTCGCCACGAAAACAACCACAATCGAAAGTATCAGCACTGTTGCTAGCGCACCGAACACAAATCTTTTATTCATGGAAAGCTCCTTGGATTGCAATAATGTTTTGCTCGCTGCAAGGTCAGCTCGAACAGCAGGCCACAAATCCGTCTTCTCTGACAGAATGGTTTCCTTTGCCAGGTGTTCCAGTATCGATTGGATGGTAGGGTTTTTGTTTCCCATAGGTTTATCTTTATCTTTCATCTTGCGCCTCTTGATACTCTGACTTCCAGAAAAAATGAAGAAGTTTCCGGAGTTGGTTGCGGGCTGTTTTTAGTCGCCACCGAATCGTAGTGAGTGGTCGATCCAGGTCCTCTGTCATTTCTGCTTCGCTCATTTCGAGAAAATGACGCATGATAATGACCGCGCGTTGTTCTGCTGTTAATTCTCCCAGGGCGTTCCAAACCATCTGGCGCGTTTCCTGCGTTTCGATGATTTTTTCCGGGTGCGGGTCAGGATCGATGAGCCAAGTAGCGACTTTGGATGTTTCTTCATCCGATGTCCCATCCAAGGGGATAAAACGTTTTTGTTTTCGAACTGCCTTTGTGGAAGCGTTGATCACGCTGCGGAGGAACCATGGACCAAACGGTCTGCTTTCATCGAATTGATCGATCTTTTCTACTGCATGCAGGAAAGCCTCTTGAACAATATCCTCGGAAAGTTTTGGGTCACGCACAATCAAATAGGCAGCCGAAACCGCCCGAACCTGATGGCGTTTGACCAGTGCCTCCATTCCGTCCAGGTCACCTTGCTTTAGGCGAGCAATAGCTAATTTTTCTTCCAAGCTTGGAATTTTCACCGTTACACTGAGGTCCTCTACCTATACTATCCTTTTGGCGGCAAAAGTGGGAGTCTATCAACAAACGCCCAGATGTGTAATCTTGCAAAGCTCAGCGATGAAGCCCGGCAACGAAAAAACCTGAGGCTTCCTGAGCCTCAGGTTTTTTCGTTCTATAGATATTTGCGTGGTCGAACCATTATTTGACCAGCACCAATTTTTCCGCCAGTTCCTTTACCTGCTCGCGTGGCAAGATACTGTTGAGGATGAATGCCGTGCCCTGGGGTGTTTCAACAATTGCTGAAGTGTATGGCTTGCCTGCCTTGTTGCTTTCCAGGAATTTGAGGGTTAGTCCGCTTGCCGTGGTGTAAGACTCATCGGAACTTTCACCAGCTGCTTGGATTTTTTCCTGGCCTACGGATTCGATCACAAGAAAATCACCCCTTTCGCTGCGATAAGATGCCGTGTAGAGAAATAGTTGACCTTTGGGCTGTCTCGGTGCAGCACTGATTTCCAAGGTAACGCCATCGGGGATGTTGCTCAGCAGATAAGCGGATTCGGCGCGGGAAGCAAGCTCTTGTTGGGAAATCACCTCCGGCAATAACTTTATATGTTGGCCATCGGGATCATCCACGATCGCAATTCCTTGTAGATCGCTCAGATCCCAGCCGCGGTAGCCTCCTGCAGGGAGGATTTCATCTGCCAACACCCGATAGGAGTAGACCAGTAAATCCTTTCCATCTCTTTCAATCGTAGCGCGGCTTTCCACGATTTTGTAAGTCTCCTTATCGAAATAGGATACTACCCAACCCATCGGCAATTCCGTGCTTCCCTCGATGACCGCCTTCACAGGTTGCCAGGAGCGCACTACATAAACCTTGCGACCGTCCAGCGTGTTTTCCTCACCGAGCAATTTCGCATTTGGATCCTTATGCATCTTTTGAAACAGCTCATCGTTAGTTTCTATACCTATTCCCCTTGGAAGATCTGCCGTGGCAATGCTGTTTTGTGAACCACGATAGACGGTTAGGAGGTCGTTCGTTGGACCAAAAGGCTGGTCACAAACGATCTGCTTCTCATCGGATGCCGGGCCTTGTTCAGGAAGATCAGATTTAACGTCTACGGATCGGTGTCCGTTATAAATATGTGCTCCATCAAAAGCAAAGACCTCTAGTACAGCTCCAGTTTTAGCCTCCGTGCTGACCGTACGGAAATACCCGGTTTGCGGTTCAACATAGCTTTCCATCACTGTCGTGATTGCCCCTCCCTGACCCTCCGGGCGGACACAAAGGTTTTGATAGGTTTCAATACGTGTGTGAAGAATTCCTTTGCTTTGTGTAGACTGGGCATTATAGGCACGATCCAGGATCTCACGTGCCGATACGGGTGTGACATTCCTTGCGACCAGGATGGCCAGGACGGCGAGCACGATCGCTCCCGCCAAGGCCGAAAAGATCCATTGTTTTTGCATTCTTACGCCTCCGAAAAAATGATTGGATAGGCGGTTCGCACCAGGCGCCTTGTGCGAGAACCACGCCATAAATTTCGATGAAGGTTGCGCGTCCTCCATCAACCTTGCCTCGAGCCGACTCCACGCTTCCCGCGGCGGGACAGCCTGGATCGCGCGACGCTGCAGCGTCCCGCGAACTTGGCTACGAGCTGTAGACAGCAGGTTCAGTTCCTGCTGACAAACAGTACAACCAGAAAGATGTGCCAAAATCAACATGCGTTCAGATGGTGTTACCTCGTTATCCAGATAGGCAGGCAACAAAGATTGGACTTGTTCACAATTCATTCGCACACCTCCATTTGAGAAACAGAACCTTTGCCAGATTCCTGTTCTTCCATACCTTTTCGCAACGTTTTCAATGCCAGGTCAATTCTTGATTTAACGGTACCCAGTGGCACGTCCAAGATTTGAGCGATCTCCGCGTAAGGCAGGTCCCAGAAATAACGCAGGATCACCACCGCGCGTTGTTTGTCGGTTAATTTCTCGATCGCCTGTTGAACGATTTCTTCTTCCGCTAGTTGGGTACTAGGAAAATCACTCTTGAGCGCCGGAGAAATATCCTCCAATGGCAACGTGAAGGGACTCTTTTTGCGGCGCTGATTCAGACAATAGTTAAATGTGACGCGATAAAGCCAGGTTGTGAAAGCTGCCCTGCCAGGGTCGAACCCGGAAAGCGACTTATATACTTGAACAAAGATTTCCTGAAGCGCATCTTCTGCTTCGTTTGATTCTCCAAGCATAAGGTAGGCTGTTTTGTAAACCAGGTGCTTGTATTGTTCAAATAAAATGGCAAAAGCTTCCCGATCACCGCTTTGCGCATGGATAATGATCTGCAATTTTTCTCCCATTATCGATTTACCGCTTATCTCATTGGTTACTAAACTCTTTGAATAATTTGCCAGTTAAGGTCTAAATTTTAGGTTAGATTTCCATGCAGTACTGTCTACAATACTATACACAGCCAAGAGGGAAAAAGTTCGGCGGAAAATCCAACCGATCCGCCCGAAAGACTGGGAATCGGCATACGCGGTAGGTGGGATTCTGAGACCGATCTAAAATCAAGTTATTCAAAGCCTGATTCTAAGAAATAGCCCTGAGATCTTTCGCAGGGCTATTTCTTTTGGAACATGGCGGCTTTTGGCAGTTTTTTCTCTAGTTTTGGCAGTTAACCAGAAATAAACTACGGATAACAATATTTGAGTGAACAGGTATCTGATCAAGCTGAATTTAGAAAAGGAGACAACATGAAAAAAACAACCCTGCCTGGCTACCTCTTGTGATATTGGGTACCACAATTACTAAAGGTGCTGTCCTGGATCAGCAGGTAAGTTCCAGGACATGATGATAGGCAAGAATTCAATTTCTGGAGGTTGACATGTTAGTAAAAATCTTTTACATCGCTGGCAGTTTATTTCTGGGTGTTGCGCTCCTGGGGTCCGCCGGGATGGGTGTGTGGACCTACAATCTCAACAACCAATTGGAACAGTCCCAGGCCGATTATGGAGCTCTCAAAAGCGATTACAACAAACTCGACTCTGAATATAGTCAGGCAAAATCTGATTATGAGTCGCGATTGGAGAAAGCCCAGGCAGATCTGGAAGACGAGCGGGCTCAGACCAAACGGCTGGAAAGCAACCTCGAGCGGGCACAGGCTGAAAACAAGGCGTTGAAGGACAAAATGTCTGCCATACAAAGCAAGGTTGCCGTATTGAATGCCTTTTGGTTTACCAGCGATTCAGTGTTTGCACAGCAGGTCGACAGCTCAAATGATGAGCAGCTCAAGAAACTTTACAAAGCTGTGAAAGACTCTCCTGAATCGTGGGATGCTTTTGTTGAGCTAATGAGTTATTTGATCCAGTCCATCTCTGAAACAAGCGGTGTCAGCTGGCAACCAGCTGAAATCGCAAACGCGGTCATGGTTGGACAAATAGGATAGTGGGCGTCCCCACATATCCGAACAAATGTTGCAGTAAAAATGAATTAACTTTTATATGGAGGAAGAAATGAAAACTCGAATCGTTTACTATATCTTTGGTGTGATCATCTCGTTGCTTGTGCTGACTTCGATTGGCGGCCTCAGTGTTTACGCCTATCACTCGAACAACAACCTAAAAGCGACCCAGGAACAGTTGCATGGACTTCAAGTAACCTACGACCAGCTCAAAGACGATCACTCAGACCTAAACAATAAATATAATCAAGCCACGACGGATCTTAAAGTGGCCAATGACAAGATTGCTTCCCTTGAAGGCGAACTGAAGATAGCGAAAGAGCAGAACCAGAAGTTCGAGCAAACGATCAAGGTCGCCAAGCTGAACATGAATGTCCTGGATGGTCTGTTCGATGATTCACTCAGCCTGCAGGATATGGAAGCCAGGATTGCTGCGACCGGTAACGCTGACTTAACTGCAAAATGGGGTGTGATCAACAATCAAGATGACCTTGGCGGTTTCATCGTATACCTTGTGCATTCCATTTGGGGATCGCTGAACTGAACGAGTAATTTATGCAGGTTTTAGGCGGGAAAAACTTAGCATCTTTCCAAAAACTCCGGGAGGGTCGAAGCTCTCGGAGTTTTTGTTTTCGAAAAGCGAATAATAGTCTTTGCATGCATAAACGTAATAGGATATAAATTACTAGAAATGTACCTTAATGAGAACTCTAGTTGCGCGACCATTTAAAACCATATCATTTGTTGTTTTTCTGTTGACCATTTTCTTTTTGGCGTTTTTTGATAACAGCAAAAATCTTCCATTCCTGGCAGTGGTCAACCCATTCGCTGAAGACCCTTATGACGCGGTTGGATCATTCGGTATTCAATTAGCATTTTTTGCGGCTGTGCTTTCATTGATCCGTGCCTTTCGTCCCTATGCGACAAAAGAAATTCCCTTCAATCAACAGTTGCTTATTCTGCGCGGAGAAACGGTTGCATTGTTATCCATCATTGTGACCCTCACCGGGGATATCGTTGCGCTACTACGTTATCCATCCATGTGGATCAATTCTTCCGTCGGCCGGATTCTTGTGGGACTTGTGGGGGGTCTGGTTTTATTAACGATATTAGTCAGTTTGATGCTTTATCGTATTGTTGCCAAATCATCTTTTTCTTCGGTAAATCGTTCATGGATAAAGCTAATCCTTTTTCTGATTAGTATCCTTATCCTGGCTATTTACCCTGTTGAGCTGTTAGAAAGTATCCCAGGCGGAATCTTCACTGCCTTCATCGGAATGATAATTCTATTCATTTCCACGTGGGCACTGGCAACAGTAACCTTCCCACAAGTTGAAATGGAATTCGAAGATGTCTTGGATGACTTTGCATCTATTTATCAATACCTCAAATCTCGTATAGGACTAGTTTTTCAATTGGAAAAACTTATAAATGCGAAGAGGTTGCACAAGTTGTTTGACTGGCTCAATCCACGCAAACACAAATGGAATTTCATCATCCTGACCGCGTTCGTGATGGGCGGATCATTAATGTTGGTAGAGGCACTGAGCGAAGGCAGTTCCACGGATACGACTGTGGTTTTGCTGGTATTAGGAGTCTTTCTTGGTCTCGAAGGTACAGGAATTGTTCTCGGTTATTTCCTTTTTGCAGAGTTTTTAGGAATTTTCCGTAAGGATTAGATTTCGCAAGCATCGGTATTAAAATACTGGTGTTGTAATGGCTAGCCCGTTTAGAGATAAAGGAGGCAGTATGGCAGAGGAACGATTTGTCTCGCGTGGTTTTCTTGGGAAAAGGCGAGGGGGAGAGAAAAAGGATCGTATCCCACCCGGTCAATATCTTACGGATGATTTCCCGGTCCTCTCTGCGGGGCCGACTCCGCGTACTCCCCTCGACAAATGGACATTTACCATCGAGGGCCTCGTCAAGGAAAAGGTCTCATGGACGTGGCAGGAGTTCCTCCAACTTCCCATGCAGAAATATGTTGTGGATATTTCCTGCGTCACCAAATGGACTCATCTCGACATGAAGTGGGAAGGCGTCAGCCTCGATACCCTGCTTGAGCATGCCGATCTGGATCGCAATGCCATGTTCGTGACTGCCTTTAGTGATGGAGGCTACACTACCAATGTGCCTCTCACGGATGTGATCAACGGTCAATCCTTTATCGCTTTGAAATACGATGACAAGCCGCTTGCACCGGAACACGGGGGGCCCGCACGGATGGTGGTGCCACACCTCTATTTTTGGAAGAGTGCCAAATGGGTGCGCGGCATTCGCCTGATGGAAAAAGACAAGCCTGGCTTCTGGGAATCAGCGGGATATCACAACCACGCTGATCCGTGGAAAGAACAGAGGTATTGGAATGATTAGGAGGGACCATGAAGCAAACACTTAACTGGCAAATCGCGTCGGTTAAAGATATCAAACCTGAAACCGCGGATGTGAAGTCATTCACGCTCACACTTCCTGCATGGATGCGCCACCGTGCGGGACAGCATTACGATATTCGGCTCACGGCCGAGGATGGCTATCAGGCGCAGCGCAGTTATTCCATTGCATCGGAACCAGAGCGCGAAGGTGAGGTGGATATCACGGTGGAACGTATCAACGATGGCGAAGTCTCAACTTATCTGCATGATGTGCTTGTCCCAGGCGACCGCATCGAAGCGCGTGGACCGATCGGCGGGTACTTCGTCTGGGAAGCGACTATGGATGACCCCCTGTTCTTGATCGCGGGCGGATCGGGTGTCGTGCCACTAATGTCCATGATCCGTCACCGAGCCGCGGCAGGTGCGAAGAATCCCACCTGTCTGCTTTATAGTTCGCGCAATTTCGAAGACATTATCTATTACAACGAATTGGAAAAATTGCGCTCCTCAAATCATGGAGTACAGGTATTTCACACATTGACTCGTTCCCAGCCGCCCGACTGGAAAGGTTATGCGAGGCGACTCGATCAGGAGATGCTGAAGGAAGTGGCCCAGCCGTTGGGTCGCTCGGTTCAAGTGTTTATCTGCGGGCCGACGTTGTTAGTTGAAGCGGCTGCCAACGCGCTAGTCAAAATTGGCATTCGTTCGGATAAGATCCGTACAGAACGATTTGGTCCGACAGGAGGATGAGGATGGAAGAGATGACAGATATCAACCGTGAACTTATGCTGGATGCAAACGCTACAGCCGGGTTGCTTTACGAAATCTTTGGCACCGAAATGACCGCTTCTCCCATGGAATGTGCCACCTGTGGATACGAGAGTGAGGTCGGGGATCTATTGGCCTTTACCCAGGGCCCGGGGATTGTGTTGCGCTGTTCGACCTGTGAAAACGTTGTTTTGCGCATCGTTCAGACGCCTGAAGCGATTTATCTGGATGCGCGCGGTGCAGTCTATTTGAGGCTGGCACGCTAATTAGAAAAACCTGACAGGTCTGTGTTTGATTTTCCCAGGTGGAACGCTGAGATGAGAATATGTCAGGTCTCGCGCAGACGGGTCTTAATCCAATACGGAGGGTAGGGGGAACTCCACGCGGCCAAAATGAGTCTTATGGGTATAATATCCATCCAGCCTTTTTGACTGGGTGTTAAAAATCACAATTGGGCAGGAGGCATTATGAATGGTTCTCCAAACAACCCGAGGGGACCATCATCCATGTTATCACGTAATGGCAATCGATTATCTCAGCGGGGAATGCTGAGTCTCCTGATGCTTTTGGCGAGCATTGGCGCATTGAGTTTTGCGTTGATCGGTGGGGCAAAGTTAATCCTGGATATTTTCAGTATTGGTCTCATCAATTCCCTCAGCGGCATCAGCACCAAGGCGGTCGTTGTAGGATTGGCTTATGGGGTGGGATGGATCACTGCCATGATCGCCATACGTGTTTATGGAAATTTGGTCCTGCCGTTTGTCATCAACTTTCTTACCTGGGGCTGTTTGATCGGTGTCTGTGCTCTGTATGTCCTCATCCTGCAGAGACTATACGACCAAGCCTATGACCTGCCCCACTATTTTGCTTATCTGATGGTTGTAGCGACCGGCCTGGCGGCCATGGTTGGGCTGCATTTGATCATCGAAGACCATGATCTAAGACCTTTTTCAATTCCGTTGCTTATTATCAGCCTCATCCAATTGGGTCTGATTGTTTTTCGCTACGTTTTTACAGACGCCAATCCAACGTTTTTGTGGAAGGATTTATTTTTCTTTCTTTCGATGGCAGCCCTTGCCTATCTGATGCTGGCGCATATTGGCATACTTAAGCCTTTGCGAACTCGCCTCACAAATTATTTCGACCGGAACAGCAAAGTAATCCGTACAGAAAATTAAGGGCGCTGTAAAAGAAAACTTCCGAAGTGAATCTTCGGAAGTTTTCTTTATTTTGCCACAGGTATCTGGATAATGAATGTACTGCCGGGTAATTTCTCTTCATCATAGCCCGGGCTTTCGACCCAGATTATCCCTTTATGAGATTTGACGATTCCGGCTGCAATCGCCAGGCCAAGACCCGGTCCGCCACCTTTGAATTTGGTATGCCCGGAAGAATGCAATTCCACCTTGCCGAGCTGATAAAGCTTTTCAAAGACGATGGTGTGATTTTCGGGGTCGATGCCAATGCCGGTATCACGGATGCGGATCTCGCAGAATTCTCCGCGTCCATCCACCTGGGTGGAGTGCGCATTAATGAAGATGGAACCACCATCCGGTGTGAACTTAATGGCGTTAACGATGACGTTATCAAGCGCCTTTTTCAGAAGTTCAGAATCTGCCAGAAGCGGAGGCGCGGAATTAATATCGGGATCAAGCTCAAGTGTGATCTGACGTTCCCGCAAATCCTCGACATAACCCTTACAGACCAAACGCAGGATGGGGCCAAGCGTCACAGATTCAAGGTGAGGACTGATGATCTGGTTTTCGAGCCGCGCCACATCCAACATGCTGTTGACGATTTGATGCAGGCGGTTCGTGCCCTGAATGACGCCATCCATGACCTGCGCCAGGGATGAATCGTTCTGCACCGCCGCTGACGACTTGATCATACCCATATAACCTTTGATCACAGTCAGTGGTGTGCGTAGTTCATGGGCAGCAACCTGGATGAAATCACTTTTGTTCTTATCCAGTTTTTCAAGAGTTTGATAGGCACTGTTCAGTTCTTCCACGCGTTGTTCGACCATGCGCTCCATCATTTGATTGAAGCGATTCAGGTCATCATAAAGACGGGCATTTTCCAGCGCGATGGAGGCCTGAATGGCAAATGTATTTGCCAGCAAAACATCGTCCTGATTAAAGGAGGCGGGCACACTTCGGCTGAGTGTAAGCATGCCGGTCACTTTGTTTTTTGAATAGAGAGGGACGCCCAGCCAGGCGCGGTCTTCTGGTGCCCAATCCGGCTGTTTCCAGCCTTGCATGTTTCTTATATCGCCGATCACCATCGTATCAAATTGACGGGCGATGAGATGGTAAACATTTGTATCGCGTACGGTATATGCCAGGGTTTCAACGGGTGCATTGGCAGGAAAACCAGTTTGAGCAAACAGACGCGGGATGCCATTCACATCTTCGAGAAAAAGCGCGCAGCGATCATTGGGGATCAATTGGGACAATTGCGCCACGATCTGCTGCGGGACCTCGGTCACTGTCCCGAGGGAGGAGAGTTGCCGCGCGGATTTGGTCAACCCCTCGGCAGACTGCCGACGGGCCTGCTCGCTGGAATATAATTTTGCGTTCTCCGCAGCGGTCCTTTCGGCAAATTCCTTTGCAATTGCCAGTTCCACGGCACGCTCACGCGCCTCTTCGAGCAGACGTTCCACCTCCCTTTGCGCCTGTTCCTTTTGTTGTACGAGCATCACGCGCAACAGCGCGCTGCTCACCAGGTTCCGTATGCGAACGTAGATTTCCCAGTCACGCGGACCCATTTCCACCCACATGAATCCAAAACGATTGCGCGCCAGAGAAAGCGGCATCACGACTGCGGTATAACGATGGTTTTCAAGTGTCTTTCCGCGTGGCACCAGTTGCCCGGTGCCCATGGAAATCTGTTGTTGCGGGATCTCGAATTGAGCGCCTTCATACTGGAACAAGAGGTTGTAACTTTCGGGTGGCGGCGCGGAGATGGATTGCGGCGCGGTCACGTCGCTATAAAACATCACGTACCAGAGTTCGATGCCCATGGCAGGGAAATGCTCAGAGATGGCAGCTCCGATCTCGTCCATGCTCATGGCAGGTGCCATTGAAAAGCTGAATCCGTGGAGCACATTTTCCTGCTGTTCAAGCACCAGCCGCCGATAAGCCTGGGCGCGTTGTGAAAGCTCACCCGCCAACAAACGCGCCTGCTGGAATAAATTTTCCGCCTGCAGCATGCTGGTGTAACTGGTGATCCCACCCAGGGCATAACGACGCATCATTGAAATAACGTTATGCCAGATGGCCGGGGCAAGCCCATTTTTTTGCATCAGTTCGATCATGGCATTGATCGTTTTTAGAAAATCATCACTGGAAGATTTGCTGTTCAGCGTCAACAGGAAGCCGTCCCAGGCGCGGCCAAACGCGTCTCTGAATTGCAGGAGCGCTGCGTCCTGATCGGTAATGCCCGCTGAATTCAGCAAGGCGCGCAAAGCTGCCTCACGTTTATTTTCCAGCCGGCCTGTTTTGGCTACATCGCGCGGCGCAACGGCCGCCTGGCGCACATTCTCGGGTAAACATCCGCATGACCAGCGGACGAGCAACTGCGTGGGAGTCACAACGACTTTTGGAACAGAATCCCCATTGATGCGCTTGAGCAGGGTTTCCATGGCATGCTTGCCCGCTGTGTAAAAGGATTGTCTGACCGTGGTCAATGGCACGCCGGTTGCCTGGGCCTCGCGCAAATCGTCGAAGCCGGTTACCGCTACATCCTCCGGGACATGGACGCCGCGCTGTTGCAGTACCTCCAATGCGCCAAACGCCATGCTATCATTCGCCGCGACAACTGCCTGAAAACGGAGCTTGCGCTCATCCAGCAGAGTGCGAATAGCGGCTCTTCCACTTTCGGGTGTGTAATCACCATCTACAACCAGGTCTTCATCAAAACGCAGGCTGTGCGCCTTGAGCTCGTCCTGGTATGCCTGAAAGCGTTGTTCTGCATCGATTTGCCCATGAATACCACGGATAAAAGCAATGCGCTTGTAGCCATGCTCTTCAATGAGATGACGGACCGCAGAACGCATTCCCTCGGCATTGTTTGGAATGAACATCGAAGCGCGGTCAATCTCCACCGATTGTGTGACTATGGGGGTGTTGCCATAAAAATCAAAGAATTTCTGCAGGTCAGCCGGGTTCGTTCCATAGGCCACATCAGCAGTCAGTAACAAACCGTCGAGTTGCTCGGGTTTGGCAAGATCGTATAACCCGTAGGAAGATTTGCTTTTATCAGACGTAGGGATGGAGGTCAGTTTTCCGCCGATAAAATGCACCAGGTTTACATTATGTTCTTCTGCGGCATCATTGATGCCCGCGATAAACTCTGCGCCCCAGGAGCGCCCTACCTGGGATGCAAACACACCGATGGTTTTACGTTTTGAAGATGGCTGGGTTGGAGACAACATCCAGATGACCTGTTGAAAGAGATAAATGGATTATATCCTTGATTTCAACATGCCAAGCAAAACAAGAAAATGACAAAATTCGCGTTACGCGCAGCCGATCATTGATTCCGATGGCAGGTTGGAAACTAGAAACTTAGCTTCATTTGCCACTGCGACAGCTTTTCTCTTTCAAAGCCTGCTCTTACAAAAACATTCTCAAACTCCTCAGGGAATATCGCGGGGACATGCCATGACTTTCCACGATAATTCGCGATGATACTTCTGAGCATATCTGTCCCCAGTCCGTTCCCGCGTGCCTCTTCCTCAACCAGCAATGACCAGATTACCACGCGCTCTGCATCCGGGTTTGAGATGGCAACATAGGCCTGTCCTTTACGGTATGCACGCGCAGGTGGATTCATCTCGGCAATGCTTTCCCCTGATAATTGCCAGGGCAGGTCTGATAAACCGTGTTGCGAGATCAAACGTCCCATTTCGCGCAGATCGATTTCCTGTAACGGCTCCCGTTTTTTTTCTTCTGCATTTTTGCGAATCAGACCGATCAACCTCCGAACGGTTTGGAAACCAGACTTTTGGTATAGGTTCACCGCGGGTTCATTTTGTTCGATCACTTCCAGCGACATCTTGCGTTCCCCGCGCTGGCAGGCTTCTTCAATCAGTTGTTCCATGAACCACGAGCCAGCGCCTTTCCCACGTCTTTCCTTTGCAATTCCCATCGCTGCGAGCCGGCTGGTCCAGCCGCGGCGTGCGATCAGCGCAATGCCACAGGGTTGATCCTCTGTAATCAGCACACGACTGGCTGTCAGGTCTATGCCATCCTTGCGGAGCATATTTAAAAACGCGACCGTATCGAATTGAATGGGAACAAAATAACTCTCAAATCCTTTGTTCAAAAAATTTACGAGATTAGGCAAAGGATAGTTTGAAGCGGGCACGGTGTCGAAATCCATGGCATGTCCTATTGTCACATTCTACTCTTATCCACGTATAATAGCGCGATGGAAAAGGAAAAACGGATGACAGATCTTTCCAAACTTGCGCGCAAAATTACTTGGATTCTCTTTGCAAATCAGAGCCTGTCTTCGGCAGGCTTTATCGCTTCAGCGACGATCAATTCCATTATCGGAGCAAAGCTGGGCGGGAGTGCTTCGTTTGCCGGTGTGCCTTCGGCGGTTTACCTTTTGGGTGCGGCATTTGCTGCCTCTGCCTGGGGCTACATTATGGACCGGATCGGCAGGCGGGATGGAATTGTCTCTGGGCTGATCATCGGCGTGATCGGCAACGCACTGGTCTTATTTGCGATTGGGATTTCTTCCTTCCTGCTGTTTCTCATAGGCATGCTGCTCATGGGGATTGCGAACGCAGCGGTCACCTTGAGCCGTTTTGCCGCGGCAGAAGTAAACCCACCGGAAAAACGCGGGGCAGCGATCTCGAACGTGGTGTTGGGAGGTACCTTTGGTGCGGTCGTCGGACCCTTGCTGGTGGGCCCGATGGGAAACTTCGTCAAAGGCTTAGGCATGGATGAACTGACTGGCGCCTATCTCGCGACCCTGATCCTGTTCGCGATTTCAGCCATCGTTGTCTTCGCGGGCCTTCGACCTGACCCACGCGACCTCGGCAAACAAGTTGCGGCGCAATATCCTGATCCCACATTAACTTCATTGACTGGGAAGGCGCGACCTATTTTTGAGATCTTTCGTCAGCCTGCCGCCTTGACCGCTGTTAGTGCGATGGCATTGGGACAAGTGGTCATGGTTGCCATCATGGTCATTACCTCTCTGCATATGCGTAACCATCAACACAATCTAAGAGATATTTCTGCTGTGATTGCATCCCATACATTCGGCATGTTCGCCTTTTCGGTTCTTTCAGGGCGTCTTTCCGATAAATGGGGACGCGGTCCTGTGATCCTGGTGGGCACGTCCACGCTTTTGCTGGCTTGTATCACGGCACCGTTATCGCCCAATGTATTTCCGCTGGCCATCTCGCTTTTTCTACTTGGGCTCGGCTGGAATTTCTGCTTTGTAGGCGGATCGGCTTTGCTGTCTGACCAACTTTCTCCACTAGAGCGTTCACGTACGCAGGGCACAAACGATTTATTAGTAGGCTTGGCATCGGCAATCGGAAGTTTGGGAAGCGGTATTGTTTTTGCCGCGTCCAACTACACAGTGATCGCGATGGTAGCTGGCGTCCTGGCTCTGATTCCATTTTTCATGACATTGATCTGGATCAGAAAGAAACCAGTCTCTGCCGTTGAAATGAACCTTCCCGCAGATTAGTCTGCGGAAGGTTTTTAGTTGGGATCAATTGCGGATCATCGTCAACAGCATCTTGAACCGAGACAATGCTTTGACTGCGTGAGGTTCATTGGCTGGCATGATAATGGCCTCTCCCATTTTCAAATTGAATGCTTTGCCAGAAATTTTGATCTCAGCCTCACCATCCAATACGTGGACCAGGGCGTCGAATGGCGCAGTGTGCTCGCTTAAATCCTGATCTTTATCAAAAGCAAAGAGCGTGACATTGCCGGCCTCTGCTTTTGTGATCTGACGACTGACCACAGAGCCGTCTTGATAGCTGACTAACTCAGCCATGTGCAATATTTCTGATTTTGGTGCGGTTGCCATATTGTCTCCGATACATTGTTGAGAGTTTTTTCGCGCTGAATGCTACCCAATCGAAGCGCCCGGCAGAGGAACTCTCTTGTTAAGAAGATATGCTTCATTATATGCACTTCGTCTTCACTTGCCTGCAACTGTACTTAAGTACGGTGGTTGTATTGGCTCATTCCCCTCAGCGCGAAGTGCTATTTAATTTCAATCTGGTACGCGGCGGGTTGTCTCGTGAAGCGCGTTGTGCCGGTAACAATGAGGATCGCTTCTTCGCCTGACTTCAATGAAAGCGGGATATCAGCCGTCTGGTCCGCGTTCATCGCGATCTGAGTCACAGTAGTGGTATTACCTTTGGTAATGAGAGCCAGGCGATAGGTCTGAAGTAGAACGTTTTCGACGCGCACAAAGCCGTTGGCCTCCCAACCTCCAGCGTCCGTTTCGAAATCAGACTTATAGTTGATCGCGTCGACATTCATATCATCCAGCAAAAAGCCTTCGCCATTCACGGCTGCGTCGGTGATGTACTCGAAACGGATCTGGACTTTCTGTCCTGTAAATTTTGAGAGGTCGATTTGCTCATCTTTCCAGCCATTGGTTTGGCCGTTGTATCCCCAGCCATAGGAATTGCCTGAGGCATCCTTGTCTGTCCCGGAAGGTGTGGTGAGGATCTGCCAGGTCTTGCCATCCGTAGATGCCTCGACGAAGACATAATCATAATCGGTCTCAAGGTCATACCACATGGAAAATGACATGTTGACCGGCCCGCTGACATTCGTCAAATCGAACTCACGGGTGAGGGTCATGTCCGATTCATCGCCCTTGTTCGACCAGAATGCATATTTGCCTGAGTGTGCATCCGTCGGGAGAAGACCGACCACCGTAGAACCACTGAAATGCAGCGTGTAATCGCCCTGACAGTTGACAGTGAGATAATCAATTCCATATTGGTTCACTGACCCACCCGCTGATCCCGGACAAGTTACGTTAACATCAGGCGCAGTGACGCGAGGTGCGTCCGGGTAATTATTATAGTGAAAGCGACCATCCCCCACCGAACCATCCATAAGATACATGGTGGCGGCCCAATCCATGAACACATCATCGGCTGTGATCAGCTTGCCGCTTTGCGGGTCAGTGATATTCAGTGTTTTCAGCGTATCGTCAATACTCGTCAGGCTGTTCTCCTGGTTTTTCACAACGGCCTTGGTGGCCCCCTCTCCAAACCGATCCAGAAAATAGGCAAGATACAGGAAGGATTGACCATAGTGTGGACCGTTCGCTCCAGGATCGGGTGCCCAATCTGGAAGACTGAGATCGGGGTTGTCAATGTAGGAGTATTCAAAATAAGTGGAGTAATGATTTAACAACTGGGCTACCATCGAGAACCCTTCATTCAGCCAGGAGGTTTCATTACGATCGGTATTCCAATGGATCATATGCTGAAATTCATGAGCCAGCGTACTATAAGCCTCTTCTGAGCTGAGATCCACGTTATCAGCGTTGAAGAAAAATATCTCGTGGCCATTTGAATATTTCTTAATCTTGGGATTGTATTCATCCGGCGTGGAGAAATAGCCGGCGTTCGAGGCGCCGGTGCCGCGCACATACAGAACATAAATGTGCGGATCATTGTCAACGCCGGGTGTCCATTCCGTGCCAAAGAATTCGCGGTCTGTGGGATACATTTGGTTCTCGAAGGTATCCCCTAATTTCTTCACATCGTCCTGGTTGTACTTTACCCCATTATCAACCCAGAAATACAGATGAGGCGTAACATATCTTAACGTCGCTGTGACTTGAAAATTTTCGACGGTATCTACATTTGACGCCCAGAAAGTTTCCTGATCTCCCAATTGATAATTTTTGGATGGAACCGTTGTAGGGACATTGCATAGGTTCCGCAGGCGGCAAGCCAATTCATAAGGATCATTATCCTTGACCAGCGTTTGTGAGAGTGTTTCAACAGTTTCCGTTGAAATAGAGTCTACGGGTGGACGCTGGAGCTCCACGGCGGGCGCGGGTGTGACTGTGCTTCCAAATGACGGTATCAAAGATGTATTCTGATAGGTTCGATAAAAAAATAACCCTGCAGCTGCAATTGCAATACATGAACAACAGACAAGAATTGCTACAAGAATGCCAATGATCTTTGGCAACGATGAAGATGGATTGGGATTTGATTGCATGAAAAGGCTCTCCTTTAAGCCCATGCATCTTACCTTGCTTGCATGAATGCGGGATTAACAAAAAAATAGGTCACGCTTTATTTTTCGGAGATGCTGCGAGGCAAGCCTGACTTAAAAAGATAAGGGAGCAGTTCAACTGCTCCCTTATCGTATTCATAGTAGCGCTTAAGCATCTGCGTGCTGTCTGCTCTTTTTCTTGATCGGTTCGGATTTGTGGAAGATAATCTTGTTATTCTCTTCGTCGACATCCACCTGCACGGTGGCACCATCCTTGTATTTACCGCTCAGCAACTCTACCGATAGCGGACTCTCCACGTATTTCTGGATCGCCCTGCGCAGGGGGCGTGCGCCAAAGGCGGGATCATACCCTTCCTTTGCCAGCCATTTACGCGCGGCATCGCTCAATTCAACGGTGATGTTATATTCGTTCAAGCGGTCCTGTACTTCCTTCATTTGCAGGACAACGATCTCTTCCATTTGCTCAATCGTGAGCGGTGAGAACATGATGATCTCATCGACGCGGTTGAGGAATTCAGGGCGGAATGCAGATTTGAGTGCCTTCTCCACTTTATCGTGAGCCTCACGCTCCTCATTGGATGCCTTTGTCTGGAGGAAGCCCAAAGCGCCTCCCTTTCTGACGTATTCAGTGCCCAGGTTCGAGGTCATGATCAGAACCGTATTGCGGAAATCCACAATATTGCCCTGACCATCCGTCAGACGACCGTCATCCAGGATTTGGAGCAATGCATTCCAGACTTCCGGATGTGCCTTCTCGATCTCATCGAAGAGGATGACTCGATATGGACGCCTTCGGACGGCTTCCGTTAATTGACCGCCTTCCTCATACCCAACATATCCTGGAGGCGCTCCGAAGAGCCGACTCACCGTATGCTGTTCGCGATACTCAGACATGTCAATGCGTACCAGCGCTTCTTCATCGTCGAACATGAACCACGCCAGGGCTTTGGCTAATTCTGTTTTCCCAACACCCGATGGACCAATAAAGATGAATGAACCAATCGGGCGTGATGGATCCTTCAAGCCGGAGCGTGCGCGGCGGATCGCGTCGGAGATGGCGTGAATGGCTTCTTCCTGACCGATGATGCGCTCATGCAAACGCGCTTCCATATGCAGGAGTTTTTCGGATTCGCTCTCCATCATCTGGGAGAGTGGGATTCCTGTCCATTGATGGACAACGCCAGCAATGTCATCCACATCCACCACTTCATCCAACTGGTGTTCTGCCTCCCATTTATCGCGCTTCGCGTGATATTCATCATCGAGTCGCAAGCGTTCAGATTTCTTCTGCGCAGCGCGTTCGTAATCGCGTTCCAAACCAGCCTGCTCTTCTTCCGCCTGTAATTTGTCAATTTCACTTTTCATCGCCTTGAGATCAGGCGGCATGGAATATAAAGCCACGCGCAGTTTTGCAGCAGCTTCATCCATTAAATCAATTGCCTTATCGGGAAGACGCCGATCTGTCACGTAGCGGTCAGCCAGGCGAGCCGCGGCAACCAGTGCATCATCCGCATAGCGGACTTTGTGATGGGCCTCATAGCGGTCACGCAAGCCATACAGCATCTTGATCGTGTCATCAACCGTCGGCTCTTCCACATAAATGGGTGCGAAGCGACGTTCAAGCGCCGCGTCTTTTTCAATGTACTTATGGAATTCATCCAGTGTGGTTGCGCCGATGCACTGCAATTCACCGCGTGCCAATGCGGGTTTGAGCATGTTGGACGCATCCATCGCGCCCTGTGCCGCTCCCGCGCCGACGACCGTATGCAGCTCATCGATCATCAGGATGATGTCCCCCTGCGAGCGCTGGACTTCTTCCATGATGGCTTTCAGTCGTTCTTCAAACTCACCTCGGAAGCGTGAGCCTGCAATCATTGCGCCCAAATCCAATTGCACAACGCGCTTTCCTGAAAGAATTTCAGGGACATCATTGTTGGCAATCTGTTGTGCTAGACCTTCGGCAATCGCGGTTTTCCCCACACCCGCTTCACCGATGAGAACCGGGTTGTTTTTCGTGCGGCGTGAGAGGATTTGGATCAAGCGCAGGATTTCGTTGTCTCGTCCAATGACGGGATCCAGCTTGCCTTCGCGTGCCAGTTGAGTGAGGTCGCGTGAGTACTTGTCAAGCGTCCGATAACGGGACTCGGCCTGCGGATCCGTGACCCGCTGTCCGCCCCGCAAGTCCTGGATGGCGGTATAGACGCGGTCACGCGTCAGACCAGCAGATTCCAAAATACGTGCTGCAGGCGTATTCCGCTCGGTCAAAATGGCGAGGAAAATATGCTCAGTAGAGATATATTCATCCTTGAGGCGGTTGGCTTCCTCGTTGGCAAGGTCAATAATACGTTTTACACGTGGGGTGATAAAAATCTGGCCTGCGCCGCCGCCAAAGATATTGGCTTTCGGACTGGCGCGTAAAGTGGCATCGAGCCGTTCAGTAAGTGCCTCGGCGCTAACGCTTAGTTTTTCCAAAATTTGGGGGATCACACCGCCAGGCTGTTCGATAAGTGCCAGCAAGATGTGTTCCGTATCGATCTGGTTATGGCCGTAGCGCTGGATGATCTCCGCCGCGCGCTGGGCTGCCTCTTGTGCTCTTTCTGTAAATCTGTCAAATCGCATCATAGGAATTTTCCCTTTCAAAATAGAGACCCCAAAGGTCGAAGAGACCTTTGGGGGCCTAGTGACAGCGGTGATTATAACAAAACCGCGTCGGCAAATTGTCAAAACGGCGTTAGAAGAGTGTTAATGGATAGGATTTCATTCTTCTTTATTAGCGAAGGACGATCAAAGCGACCCCCGCAATCGTTAAGACCAGTCCTAGTGCATAACGCCAGGTAAAAGGCTCGTGCAGAAGTAAGATGCCGAACAAACTGGCTATGACAATGCCCATCACGCGAATGGTCGGTGAACCGAGGGAGACACTGATCTGCGCGAAGGTGAGATAGAGCAGAATGGTCACGCCACTAAATGCTATTCCCGCCGCAATGGCGTACAGGAAACCAAGCGGGGTGATCAGCAAGGACTGGCCGGTGGCTTTCAGATAACTGACCCAGATTAAACCAACAGTAAAGGTGGTTGCACCGTAAAGGAACATCCCCATACTAGATGCGATTTTGTTTGTAGCGAGTTTGATAAAGAAATCGGCGGCTGCAAGAAAAATGGAGCAAGCCAGTGCGTATGGGAGCCAGCGCATCATTAGATTCGTATTATAAAACAAAACTGGCTTCGAAAATTTTTGCATGTTGTCAACGCGACGTTAGAAAAGTGTTAAATTGCCGCAAGACAGTGGGAAACAGCCACAAAAAGGCAACCGAAATCTTCAATTAACGTCCTCCGGTCACTCGGATAATCTCTCCAATGATCTGGCTGTTGATGGGCGACCCAAGAAAAACAATCACCGCGGCCACATCTTCCGGTGTGATGAGCTGACGGGTTGGCAGATGCTGCCTGAGTTGCTCACGCTGCTCCTCTGGAATGTTCTTGGCAGTGCGTTCGGTCATGACCGCTCCCGGCATGACAACATTGCTCAAAATATTGGCGGGACCGAGTTCTGCGGCCAGGGTCCGGGTCAACCCATGCAATCCAGACTTCGCAGTGGCGTAAGGTCCTAGACCTGGCCAGCCATCCGTTCCATCTGAAGAGATATTAACGATGCGGCCCCAGCCACTTTTTCGCATCAGGGGTAGAGCACATTGAATCGTCAACGTTACCCCTTCCAGGGTTCGGCGGATCATCGATTCCCAATTCTGGAGTGGCACGTCTTCAAACAATTGACCCGTGGG